>Ga0134128_10006948_pt1 | contig 13695 bp, 14 predicted proteins | sample KB31754_FD_96462 | JGI IMG/M metagenome (GOLD analysis project Ga0134128, IMG submission 96462) | Terrestrial soil microbial communities with excess Nitrogen fertilizer from Kellogg Biological Station, Michigan, USA - KB3-175-4 | ecosystem: Environmental > Terrestrial > Soil > Unclassified ... | reverse complement strand
CGGGCGTACAGATTGGGGACGAGGTGATTCTGATTGGCGCCAGCGGCGGAGTCCGCCTCAGCGCCTGGGATCACGCCAATGCCGCCGACAACATTCCCTATGAAGTGCTGTGCAACATCTCCAAGCGCGTGCCCAGGAAGTATGTGGAGTAATGGATGATTGAAAAATAAAGATTGACTACGCCGGTGTAGCCCTTTTTGATGGTCTGAGAGCTGATAGCTGACGGCTGACAGCTTCTTCGACTCCCATCCACGGGCTGACTGCTGGGTGCTGACTGCTGTACCTTAGACTTCGTGCCCCATCCCTACGCCCAATGGATGTACTCCTGGGAAACGCGGCTCAACGCCCGCGACAACAATCGCGTGGTGCGCCCGCTGGACTGGGGAGTGGAGTGGACCCAGAACTGGCCCTGCCGGAACGGCGGCGCACAAAATGATCCAGAGCAGCTGGTAGGCGAACTCAACCGCCACATCCTGGCGCGCAGCGATGAATTCTTCTCCTACCGCGCCCCCGGCGATTTTCGCTTGGAGTGCCAGTCGCCCTCAGCTCCCGGCCCTCGGCCGGCTACTTTCCTGCGCTTCACCTCGCCGGTAGTCACCCCCTACCCCGGGAACAACACTGTTCACGCGCGCTGGTTCCCGGCGAGGGGCGATCGCGCGGTGGTGGTGTTGCCGCAATGGAACGCCGATTCGGAGAGCCACAACGCCCTGTGCCGCATTTTCAATTTTCTGGGCGTGGCCGCGCTGCGCCTCAGCCTTCCCTACCACGACCTGCGCAAGCCCCCGGAAATTGAACGCGCCGACTACGCGGTTTCCTCTAACATCGGCCGCACCATGGATGCTGCGCGCCAGGCCGTGATTGATGCCCGCTGCTGCCTGGACTGGCTGCAGGCTGAGGGCTATGGCCGGTTCGGAATTGTGGGCACCAGCCTGGGTTCCTGTTACGCCTTTATTGCCGCCGCCCACGAGCCCCGCCTGAGCGCCTGCGCCTTCAACCACGCCTCCACTTATTTTGCCGATGTGGTCTGGACCGGCCAGTCTACGCGCCACATCCGCGCCGGCATTGACCGCCAGATTGACCTCGAACGTCTGCGCCAGGCCTGGCTGGCCATCAGCCCCATGTCTTACTTCGATAACTTCGAACGCTATCCCAAGCGCTCGCTGGTGGTTTATGCGAAGTACGATCTGACCTTCCTGCCGGAATTCTCGCTTCAGTTCATCGCTGAGTGCCGGCGCCGCGGTCTGCGGCACCAGGTTTCGGTTTTACCCTGCGGACATTACAGTTGCGGCGAGTTTCCCTTCAAATATCTGGACGCATTCTACCTGGCGAAATTCGTGCGCAATGCGCTTTAAACCTGGCCAGGCTTCACTCCCCTGCGCAGCGCTGCTGCCGCTGCCCGGTCCGCGTCCGTCTTAAGTCTCTGAACCTTATTGCGGACGGATTCCGCGTAAATCTGTGGCCTGAGAAGCCGCCCCCAGCCGCGCGGTTGAGCCGGTTGATTATCATGCGGCCGGTTTGCTCCGCTTCCGTCCTGCGGCCTCAGCCTGCGCTCGGCGGCTCTCCACTTTTTCCTGTTCTTTGCTGATCTCCACCCGCTCTTTCTTCAGGTCCAGCCGCAGGTGGCTGTAAAGGCTCATGTACTGGTTGGCTACCCAGACCAGGGCAAAGCCGCCGATTATGTATCCTCGCCAGTCCTGGTAAAGCAACTTGTAGCCGGTGACACCCACGAAGAAGGCGGCCACGTAATGACTAAAGCAGTATTCGCAGGTGAACAGGTAGAAGAACTTGCGGCGTAGAAAACTGCGCCCATCGCGGCTCTGCTCCAGGCAGTAGTCGCGCGGTTCGCTGAATATCTCCTCGTGGGTTACGGTCCAGGCAATGCAAGCGACGGCAAGCGCCATCACGAAAAGCCACACCACCTGGGTTCCGAGGGCCACCTTGGTTCGATGCGCCTTCGAGGTCGAATTCTGCCGGGCGGGTGATCTTCCCTACTTAAGCCTCCGTGTCTCTGGGGCGGGTTCTCACCTTTTCCACTACACGCACAACCTCGTTCTCCTGAAAAAGCCTGATGCCGGCAATTCCAGCGGCGCCCGCCTCCAGGCAGGCGGCCGTATTCTCCAGGGTGACGCCTCCCAGGGCCAGCACCGGCATGCTGCCGGCAGGCACCGCTGCCTCGATGGCGCGCGTCGGCACCTTTCCGCACACCGCCCGCAGCGCGGCAAGCCCCTGTCCGGGTGTGCCCAACTTTTCAAATACGGGGCCGAAAACCGCAAAATCGGCGCCATGCGACTCCGCCAGGCGCACTTCCGCCAGCGCATGGCAGGAAACTCCAATCACCGGGGCGTGCACGCCGGCCTTGCTGAAGATAACCCGCGCCTCGCTGGCGGCCATGTCGTCGGAGCGCAGGTGCACACCGTCGGCACCCGCCGCAATCGCGATATCCACGCGCGAATTCACCAGCAGCCGGGTGCGCCTTGGGCCGGCATTTTCCCGCACCAGGCGCCCCGCCTCAGCAGCCAGGGCTTCCAGTTCGCGCGCCGGCAAGTCTTTCTCACGCAGTTGGATTAGGTCCACTCCCGCGCGGCTGGCCTCCGCTACCTTGGCCAGCAGCCGCGCCCGCTGCTCCGGCAGGCTTCCCGCGAACTGCCGCCGGTCCGTGATGTAGCAGAAAACCAAGTTCTCACCGCCGCGACGCCGAGTTCGCCGAAAATTATAGGGTTGATTAGTTCCGATTACTGACAAAACACGTTAGTTGTGCCCAATCCAATCAGTAATCCGACGTGAAGTCCTGGATTTTTTCCGCGCTCTCTGCCTCGGCGGGGATTGGCTTTTCAATCGTCAATCTTCATCGGCAATCGTCAATTGCCCTTCTTCTTCCTCCACAGCCGCCCCAGAAGATAGACGTAGTGCAACCCGGTACCCAGGCTGGCCTTGCTCTCTCCGCCCTGGCGCGTTCCGAAAACGAAAGGAACTTCGGCGGCCGACCTGATTTTGCCACGCACCAGAATTTCCAGCAGCAACTTGAAGCCGTGCCGTTGCAGTTCCAGCCCCGCCAGGCAGCGCCGCCGCACCAGGAAAAAACCCGAGAGCGGATCTTTCACCCGGATGGGGCCCCTTTGCAGCGGCTTGGCCACCAGGATCCCCAGCTCGGAAATGGCACGCCGCAGCGGGTTCCACCCCGGCATGCTTCCGGCTTCGGCATAGCGGCTGGCGACTACCAGGTCATAACCGGCCTGCATCTTCTCCCACATTTTCGGCAGCAGCTCCGGCGGGTGCTGCAGGTCGGCGTCAATAACCCCCACCACCTCCGCTTGGCTGTGCTTCCACCCATCGCTGATGGCGCCCGCCAATCCGTGCTCGCCGCGGCGCACCAGCAGGCGCACTCGGCCATCCTGGCCGGATACCTGCTGCACAATGTTTTCCGTGCCGTCCTGGCTGTCGTCGTCCACTACAATAAGTTCATAGGGCACGCCCAAGGGGTCCAGGCTGGCGCGTACCCGCTCCAGCACCCGGCCGATGTTGGCCGCTTCGTGCAACGTCGGGACCACCAGGGCGAGGCTCGCCGGGGCATGGCTGCCGGAGGCAGCCGGCGGGGCGCCGGTCTCAGTTAGCACTTTTTCCATGGGGCGGAACTGTTGGGCCTGGCTCCAGTGTGGCTCACCGGCGCTCCGGATTCAAGCCGCTGAAGGTATGTGCACCCAGGTGCGGCGAGTGACAACCCCAGCCAGCCAAGCCTGGTGTAGCCTGAAGCTTAAACGCCCCGGGTATCATCCATAAAGAAAAGAAACCACGTGGCTGACCCTCAAAAACCGTCTCTGGTGCTGGACGAAATCTTTCGTTTCGCCTACGACACCTTCTGCAGCAACAAGGTACGCTTCCTGCTCACTGCCCTGGGCATGATGATTGGCACCGCCTCCCTCATTCTGGTAGTGACCATCGGCATGACCGGCAAACAATATTTTCTCCGCCAGATCCAGGGCATCGGCTCCAACCTGGTCTGGGCGGAATACGAGGGCGGCAGCCAGCGCGTCAATGCGGAACCACCTGACCCCCTCACCGTCAACGATATGCAGGCGGTTCAGGAGCAAGTGCCGGGCATAGTCGCCGCCACCCCGGTGGTCAACCTCAATGACCGCATTCCCATCGGCGGCGGCAAGGAACGCGAAATCCTCATTCTCGGAGTGAACCCCGAATACCGCTTCATCCGCAATATCAACGTGGTGGCCGGCCGCTTCTTCGACAACGAAGATGCCCAGGCGCGCAACAAGGTAGCTATTCTGGAGGAAAAGCTAGCTAACCGGCTCTATGGTTCGCAGGATTTTGCCATCGGTCAAACCATGAAGCTCAGCGGTCTGCCCTTCACCGTGGTAGGCACTTTTAAGGAGGGAGTGGAGACCTTTGGCCAGACCGAAATTACCCAGGACACCATCCTCATCCCTTACACCGTCAGCCGCTACTTCACCGAAAACGGGAGCACGGTCAAACAGATTTACTTCAGCGTCGCCGACATGGCTGATGTGCCCCGGGTCACCGAGCAGGCGCACAAGGTCATTCAGTCCCGCCATCGCCCGGAATCGGTGTATGGGCTCAGCAATCTGACCCAGGTGCTTACTCTGGCCGCCAAGACCGCCAATGCCCTCACCCTGGTTTTGCTGCTGACCGCCATGGTGGTGCTGCTGGTCAGCGGCATCGGCATTATGAACATCATGCTGGCCACGGTCAGCGCCCGTATCCGCGAGATCGGCATCCGCATGGCGGTGGGTGCCACCCGCTCCGAGATCCGCTTTCAATTCCTGGTGGAAGCCATCATGATCTCCCTCGGCGGCGGCATCTTCGGCATCATGATCGGCTTAGCCGTTCCCTTTTCCGTCCGCTTCCTCACCGATTACCGGCTGCCCATCTCCGGCTGGTCCGCGGTTATAGCCCTGGCAGTCTCCACCTTTGTCGGTGTGCTCTTCGGCACCGTGCCCGCCGCCCGCGCCGCCCAGCTCGACCCGGTCGAGAGCCTCCGCCACGAATAAGCCTTAAAGTCTTTTCCCCACAAAAAACGAAACGGGGTGCCCCACCTTTGGCGGGTTCTCGCCAAGGGTGGGAAAGAATCGGTCACAGACTTAAGACCTGATCAGTGGTCATGGATTGAAGTCGAAGGTGAGGCCGGCCCCGCAGGGGCGCCATTCTCTCTCCCACCCTTTGCAAAACTCGCAAAGGGTGGCCTGCCAACCACCCGTTTGCATCCTGCCGCCTTATGTCTTAAACTTCTAAGACATCCGCCTTTAACCGGACCTGTTACCAGGGACTATACTGGCCTCACCCTTTTGCGGCTGGACAGAGAAGGCTGAACGCAGCAATCTGAGCCCATGATCAACGGCAAGCGCATCTGTGTGGTGTTGCCCGCCTACAACGCGGAGCAAACCCTGGAGCAGACCGTCCGCGAACTGCCCGACCTGGTTGACATCCGCATCCTGGTGGATGATTGCAGCTCCGACCGCACTCTACAGGTGGCGCAACGGCTGGGACTGCACACCTTCGCTCACGACCGCAACTACGGTTATGGCCGCAACCAGCAGACCTGCTACCGCGAGGCCCTCAGCGCCGGCGCCGACGTCATCATCATGGTTCACCCCGACTATCAATACACGCCCCTGCTGGTGACGGCCATGGCCAGCATGGTGGCTTATGGCGTTTACGATGTGGTGCTGGGCTCGCGCATTCTGGGCGGAAGCGCCTTGCGCGGCGGAATGCCGCGTTACAAGTACATTTCCAACCGCTTTCTCACTCTGGTGCAAAACTGGTTCTTGAAGGCCAAGCTTTCCGAGTACCACACCGGCTACCGGGCTTTCAGCCGCCGTGTTTTGTCGGAACTGCCGCTGCTGGAAAACTCCGATGACTTTGTTTTCGACAACCAGATGCTGGCCCAGTGCGTATATTTCGGCTTCCACATCGGCGAAGTCTCTTGCCCCACCAAGTATTTTCCGGAAGCCTCCTCCATCAACTTCCGCCGCAGTGTGAAGTACGGGCTGGGAGTGCTGGCCACCTCGCTGCAATTCGGTCTGCAGAAAGTCGGCCTGGGCCGCTTTCGCGTTTTCAATCCCGCGGGCCGGAAGCTGGAAACCGGCGGCGACAAGTACTATGCCCGCAGCGCCGGCCACAGCCTTTCGGCCACCTAAGGCGGAATTCTTGCGCAACTCTCCTTTCGGCTTTAAGACATTTGCCGCTCTCCTGCTGCTTACCCTGGGCGCGGTCACGATTGCCGGATATCATCCCGGCGTAGAGGACGCGGAAATTTACCTGCCCGGAGTTCTCAAACTCCTCAATCCCCGGTTATTCCCTTACAACCAGGGCTTCTTTGCTTCCCACGCGCACCTTACCCTGTATCCCAACCTCATCGCTGACTCCGTGCGCCTCTCCCATCTGACGCTCGATTACGCCATGCTGCTCTGGCATTTGCTGGCGGTCTTTCTGCTGCTGTTTGCCTGCTGGCGCATTTCCCGGCTGTGCTTTCCCAACCCGCGCGCGGTCTGGGGAGGAGTGGCCCTGGTCGCTGCTCTGCTCACCATCCCCGTCGCCGGCACTTCGCTATACATCATGGATCAGTACCTCAACACCCGCTCCCTTTCCACCCCCATGATTCTGCTGGCCATCGTCAACGTGGTGGAGCACAAGTGGCTTCGCGGACTGCTGTGGATTGTCTTGACCGGTCTGATTCACCCCTTGATGGTGGTCTTCGGCGCCGCCTACATGTTTTTCGTCATCTGGATCGAGCGCCGCGAGCCCGCGCCCCGGAAGCTCGCATCGGCGGCCGCCCTGGCGCTGCTGCCCCTGGGCCTCTTCCCGCCGGTCACCGAGGCCTACCGGCAGATTCTCAACACCCGCTCCTACTTCTTCCTGCTGCGCTGGGAGTGGTACGAGTGGCTGGGAATCTTCGGTCCACTGGCTCTGTTCTGCTGGTACCGGAGCATCGCCCTCCGGCATGGTCAACGCGTGCTGGCCCGCATGTGCTCGGCGCTCATCCTTTTCGAGCTGCTCTTCTTTGCCGCCGCCCTGGTCATCACCGTTCCTCCCCAGCTGGCCAACTTGGCCGAACTGCAGCCCATGCGGGCCCTGCACCTGGTCTTCATTCTTCTGTTTGTGTTCAGCGGCGGGCTGCTAGCCGAAGGGCTCCTGCGCAACCAGGTGTGGCGCTGGCTGGCCCTGTTTTTGCCGCTCTGCCTGGGCATGTGGTACGCCCAGCGGCAGCTGTTTCCTGATACGCCCCACCTGGAGTTTCCCTGGACCAGGAATCCCAACCCGTGGGTGCAGACTTTCGAATGGATCCGGGACCACACCCCCGTGGACGCCTACTTTGCCCTCGACCCTCAGCACATGGGGCTCCCCGGCGAAGACCAGCACGGCTTCCGCGCCATCGCTCAGCGCAGCATGTTGGCTGACGCTTTGAAGGACAGCGGCGCGGCCAGCATGTTCCCCCAACTCGCCCCCGAGTGGCAGCGCCAGGTCGAAGCGGAGAAGGGCTGGAACACCTTTCAGCTGAATGACTTCCAAAAACTCAAGCGGCAGTTCGGGGTGAATTGGGTAGTGCTGGAACACCAGGTCGCTGGCATGCAATGCCCGTACGCGAACTACAGCCTGCAGGTGTGCAGGATTCCGTGACCAAGCTGACTGGCTATCTGGCTGAATAGCTTAAGCGTGAGGTGTATTGAAGGAGCAACAACCGCGGCGGGCAAGAGCCGGACTGCCCCGGTAGGGAGCTAGGCAGCTAGAGAGCCAGTCAGCTAGACAGCCAGTTAGCCAGCCAGCTACAAAAGCAACGGCCGGGCTGGTTGGCCCGGCCATCAGAATGCGAATTCAGTTCAGAAGTACTGCTGCCACCTCCGCTCTCAACTCCGGCGCCAGGGTGGCGACCATGCGCCGCATGCACTCGCGCTAATTCACCAGCGCTATGGTTTCCAGTTCCTTCTGAATAACATCCAAGGAGCAGCCTGAGCCCTCGACTCGGCTGGCAGCATCCCGGGCTGCCTCTTGGGAAACTCCGTAGCCACGACCCATCAGGAACACCTGCAGCAATTCCGCAGCTTCGCGGGAATCGATGCCTCCCTGCAACAGGTCGCTCCTCAAAGCCGCCAATTCGGTCACATTGAACTTCTCGTCCGTCATGGCTTCACCTCCGACCCGTGCTTCTTACTGGGAATTAGACTCCGCAGACTGCACCTATGTTGCAAGCAATTTTGATGCCGCAGGTGCCAATTTACGGGGTTTATTTCACCAGCGTTTCTAGCAGGCTTAAACCCTTGAAACAGCTAGGAGTTGCGGACGACAAGTTGCGTCACCGCAAGGAGTTGGAAGGAGACTGGACCTTGTCCTGGTGGGCTGACACTCCCGAACTGACACAAAAAAACACGCTTCCCTGCCGCGAAATGCCAAATCCTGGCGTTTACGCCGGCTCGATTACCGCCTCATCCACCAGCAGGATGGGAATCCCGTCGCGGATGGGGTAAACCCGCCGGCATTCACCGCATTGCAGGCTCTCGCCTTCGTGCTTCAGGACCAGGCGTTTCTTGCATACCGGGCACACCAAAATTTCCAGCAGCTCTGGGGAGATCATGGCGCACTAATTTTACTCCTTGGGCGCCAGCGGTGCTTCCCAATGTGGAGCCATGATGCGCGCCTTTCCCAAATTGGAGGCCCGTGAGAACGCCCGCGCTTCTCTTCCGTTTGCCCCGGAACCTCAGCCTTTCTTCTGTAGCAGAGGAGGCGATGATTTAGAATTCAAAGTTCCCCCTGGAGCAAAGAGGAGTTCATGGCGGCCACCATCCTGGACGGCAATAAGATCGCGGCGGAGATCAAGGCGGAAGCGGCGCAACAGGCGCGCGAGCTGACCGCGGCGGGCTTGCGTCCCGGCCTGGCCGTCATCCTGGCCGGCAACAATCCCGCTTCCGAAATTTACGTACGCGGCAAAGTAAAGAGTTGCGAGGAGCTGGGCATCTACAGCGAGAAGCATGCGCCAGCGCAATCGGTGACCACGGCGGAACTGCTGCACCTGGTGCGCGAACTCAACCAGCGTGATGAAATTGACGGCATCCTGGTGCAACTGCCCCTGCCGCCGCAAGTGGACGCCAAAGCCATTCTGATGGCGGTGGATCCGGCCAAGGATGTGGACGGCTTTCATCCCATGAACGTCGGCTTCCTCTCCACCCAGCGGCCAGGGCTGGTGCCTTGCACGCCGGCCGGAATCATTGAAATCCTGCAGCGCAGCCAGATCGCCATCGCCGGCCAGGAAGCGGTGGTGGTGGGACGCAGCGACATAGTGGGCAAGCCCACGGCCATGCTGCTCATCAACCACAACGCCACCGTGACCGTTTGCCATTCCAAAACTCACGACCTGCCGGGCGTGTGCCGCCGGGCTGACATCCTGGTGGCGGCCATCGGACGCGCCGGCATGATCACACGCAAGTTCGTGAAGCCGGGAGCGGCGGTGATTGACGTGGGCATGAACAAGATCACCGACCGGGCGGAGTTCGACCGTTTTTTTAAGGGCAACGAAAAACGGGAGCAGGCCTTCGCCAAGAACGGCAGCACCCTGCTCGGCGACGTTCATCCCGAAGTGGCGGAAGTGGCGGGGGCGCTTACCCCTGTGCCCGGCGGGGTGGGCCCGTTGACCATCGCTATGCTCATGTCCAACACGGTGAAGGCGGCGCGCCTGCGCCGGGGCTCGCGGCTGCGCGAAGCCGCTCTCTCGCTGGAGCGCGCTTGAGGTGCTGCGCGTCGGCCTCACCGGCGGTATCGCTTGCGGCAAGACAGTAGTAGGCGAGATGTTTGCCGCGCGCGGCGCCCACGTGATCCAGGCGGACCGCATCGCTCATGAATTGATGCAGCCGGGCGGCCCGGTTTACAACCAGGTGGTGCTTCATTTTGGGCGGCAAATTCTCCAGCCCGACGGCCGCATCAACCGCCAGAAGCTCGCCCAGGCCGCTTTCAGCGCTCCTCCCGCCGGTGGTGGAACCTCCACAGCGCCGCGCGTCGAAGAACTCAACCGCATTGTGCATCCCGCCGTCATCGCCAGCCAGGAGGAATGGATGGCCGACATTCAGCGCCGCGACCCGCACGCCATCGCCATGGTGGAAGCAGCCCTGATTCTGGAAGCCGGAGTGCGCCACCGCTTTGACAAGCTGGTGGTGGTCACCTGTTCCCGCGAAGTTCGCCTGCAGCGCTTCGCCCAGCGCCTGCGCCTGGATTTGGAAGCGGCCCGGCAGGAGATGGAGAGGCGCATGGCGGCCCAGATGCCCGATGAAGAAAAGGCCAGCCGCGCCGACTACGTGATTGACAATTCCGGCTCGCTTGCCGACACCGAGCGCCAGGTGGATACAATAATGCTGGAACTCAGAAAGGCAGCTAACTAGCCGCCTGGCTTTCCAGTCTGCGGCCGCGCGGCCAGGTAGCTCAGCTAGAAAGCTAGTCAGCCAGACAGCTGGAAAGCCAGTCTGCTCTCTCAGGAAACGCACATGCGACTGCTACGACCCTTCCTATTGGCAATCATCTTTGCCGCTGCGTTTTATTACTTCACCACCGCCCGCCGCGGCCCCTTGCAGGAAGTGAGCTGGGTAACGCGTCCCGGCCACGTGGATATCACCGAAGCCGCCGGCCCGGAAACCGTGGATTCGATCGAGCAGAACAACATCATGGTTTACCGGCGCAATATCCCCGCCGTGGTCAACATCACTTCCCGGGCGCTCACTTGGGACTTCTTTTATGGAATTGTGCCTTCCGGGGGCCAGGGCTCCGGATTCGTCATTGACCGCCAGGGCCACATCCTGACTAACTACCACGTGATTGCCGAGGCGGTGCAGAGCGGGCGTAACGGCGAGATTTACGTGACCATGCACAACCGGAAGCGCTACAAGGCTCAGGTGGCGGGCACGGACCCGGCGCACGACCTGGCGGTAGTCCAGATTTCCGCTCCTGACCTGGTGCCGGCCGTGCTCGGCGATTCCTCCAACCTGCAGGTGGGTCAGCGCGTGTACGCCATCGGCAATCCCTTCGGCCTCAATGGCACCATGACCGATGGCATAGTCAGCTCCATCCGTTCCGTGCGCGAACCCGAAGGCACCACCATTGATAAAGCCATCCAGACCGACGCGCCCATCAATCCCGGCAACTCGGGCGGACCGCTGCTGGACTCCCACGGCAACGTGATCGGCATCAATACCATGATCGCCAGCAGTGTGGGCCAGAGCGCGGGCATCGGCTTCGCCATTCCCATCAACACTGCCAAGGCGGTGCTCAATGACCTTGTGACCCTGGGGCGAGTGCGCCGGCCGGGGCTGGGTATTCGCGCCGCCATTCCCGTTGGCCCCGAGCTGGCGGCGCAGATGGGATTACCCGCGGACTACGGGGTGCTGATTGTGCAAGTCACCCCGGACGGCGCCGCCGATCGCGCCGGCTTGCGCGGCGGCAATCAGCGAGCTTACCTGGGCAATACTCCTATTATGCTGGGCGGTGATCTCATCGTCGCCATTGACGGCCAGCCGGTTCAGGACCAGCAGGACCTCTCCGACGTGATGAACAAGCACCGTGCCGGCGACACTGTGACCGTCACCATCTACCGCGGTCAGCGCCGCATGCAGGTGCGGGTCACGCTGGGGGAAGCGCGGCAAGAGGCGTAGGGCAATTGACGATTGATGACTTACGATTGACGATTGAAAAGCCAACCCAGCGCCGAGACGCAGAGAGCGCGGACAAAATCTAGGACATCGGATTACTGATTGAATTCGGCACAGCTTACGAGTTCTGTCAGTATCAAGAATAATCAACCCCATAATCCTCGGCGAATCGGCGTCTCGGCGGTAGGCCCTTGGTCTTGGTTTTTCATTCTTCATTCTTCATTGGTCAATCGTTACTCATTTGACTGCCGCCCGCGCCCTACGCTAGCCTCAAAGGTCCGCCTCCCGCATCCATGAGATTCCATCGCAACCTATTGTCCGCAGTGCTGCTGGCGCTGGCCGCCGGGCTTGTGCCGCTCCGGCTCACAGCCGCCATGCAGCCGGTGCACGCGCCCCACGCCATGGTGGTCACAGTGCAGGAGCTGGCCTCGCAGGCGGGGGTGGATATTCTGCGCCAGGGGGGCAACGCGGTGGATTCCGCCGTGGCGGTTGGCTTCGCCCTCGCCGTCGTGCATCCCCAGGCCGGCAACATCGGCGGCGGCGGCTTCATGCTCGTGCGCCTGGCCGATGGCGCCGCTCACTTTATTGATTACCGCGAGAAGGCGCCGGCCAAAGCCACGCGCGACATGTATCTGGACCCCCAGGGCAACATCATTCCCGGCGCCAGCACCATCGGCTATAAGGCCATCGGCGTGCCCGGCTCAGTGGCCGGCATGGTGTATGCGGAAAAACAATACGGCAAGCTGAAGCTCGCCCAGGTAATGGCGCCCGCTATCCGCCTGGCGCGCGAGGGTTTTCCCCTGAGCTGGGCCGAAGCCGACGAGATGCGCGACCCAGTGCTGGGCAGGTTTCCCGCCTCCCGCCACGTTTTCCAACGCGACGGCAACTACTACCAGGCGGGCGAAGTTTTTCGCCAGCCGGAACTGGCCGCCACTCTGGAAAAAATCGCCGCCCACCCGGACGACTTCTACCACGGCGAAATGGCGCGCCAGATTGCCGCCGCGGTCGAGCAGGGTGGCGGCCTGATTACGGCGCAGGATTTGGCTAACTACCAGGTCAAAGAGCGCCGCCCGCTTCACGGCACCTATCGCGGTTACGAGATCCTCAGCGCGCCCCCGCCTTCTTCCGGCGGAATTGCGCTGGTCGAGACGCTCAACATCCTTGAAGGCTACGATCTGCACGCTCTGGGCAGCCATTCGGCGGAATCCATTCACCTGACGGTGGAAGCCTTCCGGCGAGCCTTCTTCGACCGCGCCGAGTTTCTGGGCGACCCGGATTTCGCCACCATTCCCGTAGCTCAGCTGGTGGACAAGAAATATGGCGAGGCCTGGCGGACTTCCCTCGACCCGCACCACGCCAGCGACAGCCGCCAGTTAAAACGGCCGGCGGAATTTACTGAACTGGAGCGCTACGCCGCGCAACACCCGCAGCCCATTGCGGTTCGCGAACCCCAGCACACCACTCATTATTCCGTGGTGGATGCCGAAGGCAACGCGGTTTCCGTCACCACTACTTTGAATGACAGCTTCGGCTCCCGCGTGACCGTGCCCGGGCTGGGGTTTCTGCTCAATGACGAGATGGATGACTTCACCTCCAAGCCGGGCGCGCCCAACCTGTACGGCCTGATTCAGAGCCCTAACAACGCCATCGGGCCGGAAAAACGGCCGCTTTCGGCTATGACGCCCACCATCGTCCTCAAGGGCGGCAAGCTGTTTCTGGTGCTGGGTTCGCCGGGCGGCCCAGCCATTATTACCACCGTGGCCAATATCCTGATGGGAGTGGTGGATTACGGCATGAACATTCAGGAAGCGGTGGATGCGCCCCGCTTCCATCACCAGTGGATGCCCGACACGGTGTACCTGGAAAAAGGCTTCTCGCCTGACACCCTCAAGCTGCTGCAGGGCATGGGCCACAAAGCCGAGGTAGAAGGTTACTGGAGCGACGGCGAGTGCATTGAGGTTGATCCGCTCAGCGGCGAGCGCCTGGGTGCTACCGACGAACGCAACGTGAGCGGGAAAGCGATTGGCTACTAGAATTCTTT
>Ga0134128_10006943_pt1 | contig 13698 bp, 13 predicted proteins | sample KB31754_FD_96462 | JGI IMG/M metagenome (GOLD analysis project Ga0134128, IMG submission 96462) | Terrestrial soil microbial communities with excess Nitrogen fertilizer from Kellogg Biological Station, Michigan, USA - KB3-175-4 | ecosystem: Environmental > Terrestrial > Soil > Unclassified ... | reverse complement strand
GCCTTCTCGACACGCTGGGCTGCGGCTTCGAGGCGCTCGGCTACCCGGCGTGCACGAAACTCCTCGGACCGATCGTGCCCGGCACGATCGTGCCCAACGGCGCGAAGGTACCGGGAACGGCGCACCAGCTCGATCCGGTGCAGGCCGCGTTCAACCTGGGCGCGATGATCCGCTGGCTCGACTTCAACGACACGTGGCTCGCCGCCGAATGGGGCCACCCATCGGACAACCTGGGCGGCATCCTGATGACGGCCGACTGGCTGTCGCGCAACGCGCTCGCCGCAGGCCGCGCGCCGCTCACGATGCGCGACGTGCTGACGGCGATGATCAAGGCGCACGAGATCCAGGGCGTGATCGCGTTGCAGAACAGCTTCAACCGCGTCGGCCTCGACCACGTCGTGCTGGTCAAGGTCGCAACGACCGCGGTCGTCGCCAACATGCTGGGTCTGTCGCGGGACGAGACGGTCAACGCGCTGTCGCTCGCGTTCGTCGACGGCCAGAGCCTGCGCACGTACCGCCATGCGCCGAACACGGGCTCGCGCAAGAGCTGGGCAGCCGGCGATGCGACGTCGCGCGGCGTGCGCCTCGCGCTGATCGCGAAGACCGGCGAGATGGGCTATCCGTCGGCGCTGACGGCGAAGACGTGGGGCTTCTACGACGTGCTGTTCAAGGGCCAGCCCTTCCGCTTCGAGCGTCCGTATGGCAGCTACGTGATGGAGCACGTGCTGTTCAAGATCAGCTTCCCGGCCGAATTCCACGCGCAGACCGCTGTCGAATGCGCGATGCAGCTCCATCCGCTGGTCCGCGACCGTCAGGACGAGATCCGGCGCATCACGATCCGCACCCACGAGTCGGCGATCCGCATCATCGACAAGCAGGGGCCGCTCGCGAACCCTGCCGACCGCGATCACTGCATCCAGTACATGGTCGCGGTGCCGCTGATCTTCGGCCATCTGGTCGCGGCGGATTACGAGGACGACGTCGCGGCGGACCCGCGGATCGACGCGTTGCGCGAAAAGATGGTCTGCGTCGAGGATCCGCAGTACACGAAGGACTATCTCGATCCGCAGAAGCGCTCGATCGCGAACGCGATCACGATCGAGTTCAACGACGGCAGCCGCACGCCGGAAGTGGCCGTCGAGTATCCGATCGGCCATCGCCGCCGGCGCGCCGAAGGCATTCCGCTTCTGATCGAGAAGTTCCGCGTCAATCTCGGACGGCGTTTCGCGGCGAAGCAGCAGGCGCGCATCCTCGACGTCGCCCTCGACACGAAGCGGCTGCCGGAAACGGCGGTGAACGCGTTCGTCGATCTGATGGTTTAGGAGGCTCATGCGCACGCAGCTCGTTGCCCTTCTCGCATTGCTAGCCCTCCCTGCGCTCGCGCAGGACTTTCCCAAGCTCAAGCCCGGCCTGTGGGAAATGGAGCGCGCCGTCGATCCGCCGCCACCGGCGCAAAACGGACGCCCGATGCCGGCGGAGCGCACCAGCATGTGCCTCGACGACTCGGTGCAGCGCGAGATGTTCGCGATGGCGAACGGCGCGATGCAGGGCGCGTGCAGCAAGCACGATTTCAAGACGACCGGCAACAGCATGAGCGGCGACGTCGTTTGCACGATGGGCAACAGCACGATGCATTCGAAGTCGCTGATGGTGCTCGAGGGCGACAGCGCCTATCGCACCGACATCGACACGACGTACGACCCGCCGTTCATGGGCCATTCGCACACGAAAATGACGATCCGCGCGCGCAACGTCGGTCCGTGCAAGCCGGGACAGCGTCCGGGCGACCTCGTGATGCCGAACGGGCAGACGATGAACGTGCACGACATGATGAACGGGCCGCTGGGTGCGCACGGGACGATCACGCCGCCGCCAGCCGCTAAGCGGCCGCAATAGGACGAAAAACGCGATGCCACACGATCTGTTCGACACGCTGAAGGAACTGCGCCTCGCCTCCGGCGCGAGCGGCCGCTACTACTCGCTGCCGGCGCTCGAGGCCGCCGGCGTCGGCAACGTGTCGCGCCTGCCGGTCTCGATCCGCATCGTGCTCGAGAGCGTGCTTCGCAATTGCGACGGGAGGAAGGTCACCGAGCAGCACGTCCGGCAGGTCGCGAACTGGGCGCCGAACGCGACGCGAACGGACGAAATTCCATTCGTCGTCGCCCGCGTCGTGCTGCAGGATTTCACCGGCGTGCCGCTGCTTTGCGATCTCGCCGCGATGCGCAACGTCGCGGCGGATCTCGGGCGCGACCCGAAGCTCCTCGAGCCGCTCGTGCCCGTGGATCTCGTCGTCGACCACTCGGTGATGATCGACTATTACGGTTCGCCGGCGGCGCTCGACCTCAACATGAAGCTCGAGTTCCAGCGCAACGCCGAGCGCTACCAGTTCATGAAATGGGGGATGCAGGCGTTCGACACGTTCAAGGTCGTGCCACCCGGCATCGGCATCGTGCACCAGGTGAACCTCGAGTACCTCGCCCCGGGCGTGCACGCGAAGGACGGCCTCTACTATCCCGATACGCTCGTCGGCACCGACAGCCATACGACGATGATCAACGGCATCGGCGTCGTCGGCTGGGGCGTCGGCGGCATCGAGGCCGAAGCGGGCATGCTCGGTCAGCCGGTCTACTTCCTGACACCCGACGTCGTCGGCGTCGAGCTCGCCGGGCGGCTGCCCGAAGGCGCGACGGCAACCGACCTCGTGCTGACCGTCACCGAGATGCTCCGCCGCGAGAAGGTCGTCGGCAAGTTCGTCGAGTTCTTCGGCGAGGGCGCCGCGTCGCTGTCGGTGCCCGACCGCGCGACGATCGGCAACATGGCTCCCGAATACGGCGCGACGATGGGCTTCTTCCCCGTCGACGACGCGACCGTCGCGTACCTGCGCAGCACCGGCCGCAGCGACGACGCGCTCGACGCGTTCGAGCGCTATTTCAAGGCGCAGCGGCTTTTCGGCATGCCGCGCGCCGGCGACATCGATTACACGAAGACGCTGCGTCTCGACCTCGCCACGATCACGCCGTCGGTCGCGGGGCCCAAGCGTCCGCAGGATCGGATCGAGTTGCCGGCGCTCGCGGCTAAGTTCGCCGACCTCTTCAGCAAGCCGGTCGGCGAAAGCGGCTTTTCGCAGTCGGCCGATCGCCTGCGCCAGCGTTACAAGACGTCACCGATGGTCGCGGGCCGCGGCCAGATCCGCGACGCCGAGCTCGATCCGCCGCGAAGCGGCCTGCCGCGCGATTACCTCGAGATGGCGAACAATCGGCCGACACCCGATCACGTCGCGCCACCGGCCCCGCAGCCGGTCGACATCGGCAACGCCGACGTGCTGATCGCCGCGATCACGTCGTGCACGAACACGTCGAACCCGAGCGTGCTCCTCGCGGCGGGGCTGCTCGCGAAGAAGGCCGTCGAAAAAGGACTGACGGTCAAGCCGCACGTCAAGACGTCGCTCGCGCCGGGCTCGCGCGTGGTCACCGACTACCTGACGAAAACCGGCCTGCTGCCGTACCTGCAGAAGCTCGGGTTCGACGTCGCCGCGTACGGCTGCACGACGTGCATCGGCAACGCCGGCGATCTCGCGCCCGAGATCAACGACGCGATCGCGAGCCACGATCTCGTTTGCGCGGCGGTGCTCTCGGGCAACCGCAATTTCGAAGCGCGCATCCACCCGAACATCAAGGCGAACTTCCTGATGTCGCCGCCGCTCGTCGTCGCGTACGCGATCGCGGGCACCGTGCTGCGCGATCTCGCGCACGAGCCGCTCGGTAACGGCCGCGACGGACCGGTGTATCTGCGCGACATCTGGCCGACGTCGCATGAAGTCGCCGATCTTCTGGGTTACGCGCGCGATCCGGCGACATTCCGCAGGCTCTACGGCGATCTCGCGAACACGAACCCGATGTGGTCGACGATCGCCGGCTCGACCGGCCAGGTCTACGACTGGCCGACATCGACCTATATCGCGAAGCCGCCGTTCTTCGACGGGTTCACGATGATTCCGCCCGCCATCGGCGACATCCGCGGCGCGCGCGCGCTCGGCATCTTCGGCGATTCGGTCACGACCGATCACATCTCGCCGGCGGGGTCGATCAAGCCCACGTCGCCGGCGGGCCTCTACCTGCAGGAGCACGACGTCTCGGTCGCGAACTTCAACAGCTACGGTGCGCGGCGCGGCAATCACGAGGTGATGATGCGCGGCACGTTCGCGAACGTGCGCATCAAGAACCTGATGCTGCCGCCGCGAGCCGACGGCACGCGGATCGAGGGCGGCGTCACGCTCCACTACGGGCGCACGGGCAAGGCGCCCGAGCAGATGCCGATCTACGACGCCGCGATGGAGTATCTGAAGCAGGGCATTTCCACCGTCGTCTTCGGCGGCGAGGAATACGGCACCGGCAGCTCGCGCGACTGGGCGGCGAAGGGCACGCAGCTCCTCGGCGTGCGCGCGGTGATCGCGAAGAGCTTCGAGCGCATCCATCGCTCGAACCTCGTCGGCATGGGCGTGCTGCCGCTGCAGTTCGCGCCCGGCGACGGCGCCGACTCGCTGGGCATCAGCGGCGACGAAACCTTCGACATCGCCGTGCCCGACGACATCAGGCCGCAGCAGCGGATGAGCATCGTCATGACGCGCAGCGACGGCAGCAGGCGCGAGATTCCGGTGCTCTGCCGCATCGACACGCCGATCGAGGTCGACTACTACCGGCACGGCGGGATCCTGCCGTTCGTGCTGCGCGAGCTGCTGCAGCCGGCCGCTTGAACGCCGTTCCCGGGGCACGGATGCCGGAGGGCGTCCATGTCCCGCACCCGCTGGCGCACGCGCTGCCGCTCTTCGTGCTCGCGGGTCTCTGCCTGTCGTCGCTCGACGCGACGGCGAAATACCTCGTGCGCGACCACTCGCTGTTCGTCGTCGTCTGGGCGCGCTACGCGGGCCAGATGGTCGTCGTGACGCCGTGGGCGCTGCACCGCGGCGGGCGCCGCTTCTTCCGCACGAACCGGCTGGGCCTGCAGCTTCTGCGGTCGCTCTTCCTGCTGCTCGCGACGCTCGGCTTCTGGGGCGGCCTGCGCTACCTGCCGCTCGCCGAGGCGTCGTCGATCACGTTCCTCGCGCCGACGTTCGTCGTGCTGCTGTCGTGGCCGCTTTTGCACGAGCGCCCGACGCGCGCGCGCCGCATCGCGTCCACGGTTGGCTTCATCGGCATCCTGATCCTGCTGCGGCCGGGATCGTCGATCCTGCATCCTGCCGTGCTGCTCCTGATCGGCGCCGCGCTCGCGAATGCGCTCTATCAGTTGCTGACGCGAAGGCTCCTCGACGAGTCGATTTACGCGACGCTCTTCTACAGCGCGAGCGTCGGCACGCTGGCGCTGTCGCTCGCGCTGCCGTTCACGACGAGTCTCCCGCACCTCCTCGCCGTCGGCATCGGTCCGCTGGTCCTGCTTGGGTTGCTTGCCGGTGTCGGGCACCGGTGCATGACGCAGGCGTACCTTCGCGCGTCGGCATCGCTGCTGTCGCCCTTCACGTACCTGCAGATCCTCTGGGCAACCGGCTTCGGATACCTGCTGTTCGACCAGCATCCTGACGCGCTGTCCGGCGTGGGCATGGCGGTCGTCGTCGCGAGCGGCGTCGGCCTCGCGTTGTGGGAAAGGCGCAGGCGGTGAGAGCACGAGCTTGATGCTTTGTGCAATGCAGCGACAAACGCGGTAAAATGGCCGGCTGCGAAGGGCGCACGTCGCCCGTTCGCGACCCTTACATCCCCGGAGACCAGACGATGAAGACCCGAACGTTCGCCGCGCTGACCGCGATGGCGCTCGCCATCACGCTCGCCGCGTGCGGACAACAGTCGCAGCAGGCGGCGGACAAGGCGAAGGATTCCGCGGCCACCGCCGCGAAGGATGCGGCGGCCGCAGCTTCGACGGCGGCGAAGGACGCGTCGAACGCCGCCGCCGACGCCGCGAAGAGCGCAGCCGACGCGACGAAGGACGCCGCGAACAAGGCGGCCGACACGACCAAGGATGCGGCCGCCAAGGCGAGCGACGCCGCGAAGGACGCTGCGGCCAGCGCCGCCGACGCGAGCAAGGACGCTGCCGCCAAGGCGAGCGATGCGGCGATGAAGGCGAACGAAGCCGCGAAGGATGCGAAGAAGTAGCGTCGAGCCCGTCATAAGTCCGCAAACGGCCGTCGAGCGCGACGGCCGTTTCGTTTTCGTCACGTTCACGCTGTAGTGCGCAACCGGTCGCGTCCGTCGGCGCGCGCCGGCGATGGCATCACTGTTGCACGCCGCTACGACGGTTGCGCGGCGCGCCTTCCCCTCCAAAGGCCGTTCGCGGGTTTCCCCCGACCCGAGCACGCGAGCGCGCGCCCCAACCGCCCCTTTTTCGAGGCCCGATGACGAGCATCCATCCCTCGACGGTCGTGCGCCGCACGGATGCTGGCAGCGCAGAGCTCGCGACGCCGGCACACGGTCTTTCGCTCGCGCAGCGCCGCTTTCTGACGTTGCTCGACAGTGCCTGCAGCGTCGACGAGTTCGCGCAGCGGCACCGCTTCGAGGCCGACAAGCTCGGACGCGACCTGACGCGCCTAGCGACGCTCGGGCTCGTCGCCTGCGACGAGCCGGCGCCCGCGAACGATCCGGTCGCGGCGGATGCGGCGAACGAGCCGCTGGCGCCGGCGCCGGCAGTGCGCCTCGGCGCGCCGCGCGCGGCGAGGCGCATCGCGGTGCTCGGCGTGCCGCTCGCAGCCGCGGCGCTGATCTGGATCGGCTGGCAACACGTGTCGACGCCCGAGTCGCTCGCGCGCGCAGCGACGCACGCGAATGCAAAGAACGCAGCGTCGATGCAGGCGCAGAATACGGCGGCGGCCGACCCGCAGCCGATCGCGACGCGCGTGCTGCGCGGCGACCCGGTGGAGCGCACGCGTGATTCGGCCAAAGACGCGCGTGCGCAACCGAAGCGTGCCGAGCCGCGTACGGACGTCGACCCGCCGCCGGCGCCTTCGCTTCCGGTCGAGCATCGTGCTCCCTCGCCCGCCGCGGCGATCGACGCTGCGCTGATGCGCGCGCCGATGGCAACACCCGTCGGCGATCCCGCGCCGACGCTTATGCCGATGCCGTCGCCGTCGAGCATTGCCATGCCGGCGCTGCTGCCGGCGCCGGCCGCGTCACCCGCCGTCGACGAATCGACGACCGCGCCGACGCACGTCGCGAGCATCGCGCCACCCACCGCGGCGCAGCGCCCGGTTTCCACCGCGGCGCTCGTTCCAATCGCACGCGAAACGCCGTCGTTCCCCCGCGAGGCGCTCGCGGCCGGCCTCGACAGCGGCAGCGTCAAGGCCCGCCTCACGATCGGCGCGAAAGGCAACATCGAGAGCGTCGACATCGTCAGCGCATCGCATCGCAGTTTCAATCGCGCGGTCCGCGACGCGCTGGCCCACTGGCGTTTCGAGCCGGGTGCGGCGGGCCGCACGACCGACGTCGACGTCGCGTTCAAGCGCGACTGAAGCCTCGCGCCACCCGCCGCTTAGAATCGGCGGATGGAACGTCTCCCCACGCTCGCTCCGCTCGCTGCCCCCCAGGGGACTGGCCAGTCGCTCGGGACGGCCCGGCGCGACTCGGAATCGGCCGTCAATCTCGTCGCGCCCATCCCGGCGCCTGCGCGTCGCCGCGATCCGCGCAAGGCCGCGTTCGAGGTCGACAAGCTGCGCAAGCGCCTGCGCAGCCAGGTCGGCGCGGCGATCGCCGATTACGCGATGATCGAAAGCGGCGACCGCGTCATGGTTTGCCTGTCGGGCGGCAAGGACAGCTACGGGCTCCTCGACATCCTGCTGTCGCTGCAGAGGCGCTCGCCGCAGCCATTCACAATCGTCGCCGTCAACCTCGACCAGAAGCAGCCCGGCTTCCCGGCCGACGTGCTGCCGCGCTATCTCGCGGGCCGCGGCGTCGACTTCCGCATCGTCGAGCAGGACACGTACAGCGTCGTCAAGCGCGTGATTCCCGACGGCGCGACGATGTGCTCGCTGTGCTCGCGGCTTCGCCGCGGCGTACTGTATCGCGTCGCGGGCGAGATCGGCGCGACGAAGATCGCGCTCGGCCATCATCGCGACGACATCCTCGCGACGTTCTTCCTGAATCTCTTCCACGGCGGCAAGTTGAAGACGATGCCGCCGAAGCTCGTGTCCGACGACGGCCGGCACGTCGTGATCCGCCCCCTCGCGTATGTTCGCGAGCGCGACCTCGCGCGCTACGCCGACGCGTGCGCGTTCCCGTTGATCCCGTGCACGCTATGCGGCTCGCAGGAGAACCTGCAGCGCAAGCAGGTCGCGGCGATGCTGCGCGAATGGGAGAAGCGGTTTCCCGGCCGCATCGAGTCGATCTTCAACGCGCTTTGCAACGTCGTCACGACACACCTGCTCGATCGGGCGCTGCAGGATTTCGCCGCGGTGCGCGCGACCGGCGTCGCGTCGGCCGACGGCGACCGCGCCTTCGATCCCGACTAGCGGACCGTGTGGCGTCCCTGCCCGAACAGGATCTTGCGTGACGCCTCGTCGTTGATCGACGGCTTCACGTTGACGGTCTTCGCGATCGCGTAGGCGCGCTGCGTCGCCGGCCGCGCGGCGATCGCCCCCTTCCAGCGCTTGAGATCCGGGAAGTCGTCGATGTTCTGCTTCTGCCGTTCCGGCAGTACCCACGGATAGCACGCGATGTCGGCGATCGAATACTCGTCGACGATGAAGTCGCGTCCGCGCAACTGCTTGTCGAGGACCGCGTAGAGTCGCCCCGTCTCGTTCACGTAGCGGTCGATCGCGTACGGGATCTTCTCGACCGCGTAGCTTCCGAAATGGTGGTTCTGTCCCGCCATCGGACCCAGTCCCGCCATCTGCCAGAAAAGCCACTGGATGCAGTGCCAGCGCCGGCGCACATCGGCAGGAACGAGCCGGCCCGTCTTCTCGGCGAGATAAAGCAGGATCGCGCCCGATTCGAACAACGGCAGCGGAGCGCCGCCCGTCACGGGCGCACGATCGACGATCGCCGGGATGCGGTTGTTGGGCGCGATCGCAAGGAACTCCGCGTCGAACTGCTCGCCCTGCGAGATGTTGACCGGCTTCAGCGTGTACGAAAGCCCGGTCTCCTCGAGGAACATCGTGACCTTGTGGCCGTTCGGGGTCGTCCAGTAGTAGAGGTCGATCATTGACAGTATCGGGGATCGGGGGTCAGAACGTACCGGGATACGCGCCGCCGTCGACGAGAACGTTCTGCCCGGCGATGTAGCCCGCGTGGACGCTGCAGAGGAACGCGCAGATCGCGCCGAACTCGCGTTGATCGCCGAAACGACCCGCGGGCGTCGCGTTCATCGCCGCCTCGCGCAGCTCGTCGCACGACTTCCCGGTCGACCGGGCTCGCGTCTCGAAGTTCGTGCGCAGGCGATCGGTCGCGAACGAGCCGGGCAGCAGGTTGTTGATCGTGACGTTGTGCCGCACGACCTTCCGCGCAAGGCCGGCGACGAACCCGGTCAGGCCCGAGCGCGCGCCGTTCGACAGGCCGAGGATGTCGATCGGCGCCTTCACGGCGCTCGACGTGATGTTCACGATGCGCCCGAACTCGCGCTCGATCATCGTGTCGACCGTCGCCTTGATGAGCTCGATTGGCGTCAGCATGTTCGCGTCGAGCGCGCGCAGCCACGCGGCGCGGTCCCAGTCGCGAAAGTCGCCGGGCGGCGGGCCGCCTGCGTTGTTGACGAGGATGTCGGGTTGCGGGCATGCGGCGAGCGCGGCGGCGCGCCCTTCCGGCGTCGTGATGTCGCAGGCGACCCACGTCACCGCGCGTCCGGCGGCGGCCCCGATCTCCTGCGCGGCGCGTGCGACGTCGGATTCGGTGCGCGCGCAGATCGTCACGTCGACGCCCTCGCGCGCCAGCGCCTCGGCGCAGCCGCGCCCGAGCCCCTTGCTCGCCGCGCAGACGAGCGCGCTTCGGCCTGCAATGCCAAGGTCCATCGGATCTCCTTCGCGAGCGTTACGCGATGCGCAGCGTGCCGGCGCGGCGCACCTGCACGACGGTGCCGATGGCGACGAGCAGCAACGCGCCGATGACGAAAAGCACCTCGCGCGCGAGCCCATGGTCGAGCATCGCGCCGAACCAGACCGGTCCGAGCATCGAGCCGATGTCGAGCCCCGAGTAGACGAAGCCGTAGACGCGGCCCGCGGCGCCGCGCGGCGTCGCGTTGCGGACGATCAGGTCGCGCGACGGTCCGGTCGCGCCGACTGCCATGCCGGCGACGACGAAGACCGGCAACATGAACGGCCGCGGAACGAGGTTCGACGCGACGAGCGTGACGAGCGCCGCGCCGATCAGCAGTCCACCGGCGGCGACGCGGTCATGGCGCGCCGCGCGCACGGCGAGAAAGCCGCCGCCGACGATGCCCGCCGTACTGCCGAGCAGGTACGCGGTGACGATCGACGTCGCGACGACGAGGGGGACGCCGAAGCCCGTGTTGAGGGCGGCCGGCAGGAACGTCTGCAGGCCGACGAGCGCCGTCGTCTGGAAGATGAAATAGAAGAGGCACAGCAGGATCGCCGGCTGCACGAACAGCCCGACGCTGCCGCCGAGCGTGTGCAAGTGCGCGTCGGGCACGCGATGCGAAACGAGGATCCGCCGCTGGCTCGCGAGCAGGGCCAGCGCGATCAGACCGACGCTTCCCATCGCGAGCAGCGCGACGCGGAAGCCGAACGCGGCGCCGAGGCCGTAGCTCACGAGCGGTGCGATCGCGAAGCCCAGGTTGCCGCCGACGCCGTGCATCGAATACGCGTGCCCGAGGCGGCGCGGCGTCACGTTCGCATTCAGCACCGCGAAGTCGGAAGGATGGAACACGCCATTGCCGGCGCCCATGATCGCCGCGCAGGGAAAGAGCCAGATCGGCGACGGCGCAAGCGATGCCGCCAACGTCCCGAACGCTAGCAGCGCCATGCCGCCGAGCAGCACGGGACGCGCGCCGGCGCGGTCGACGAGAAAGCCTGCGCAGAATTGCACGATGCCGCTCGCGACGTAGAACGTGCCGGCGACGAACCCGAGCAGCGTCCACGACACGTCGAACTGCGCGCGCAGCAACGGGAACAGCGGCGGCAGCGCAAGCTGGAGAAAATGCGATACGCCGTGCGCGATGCCGATGACGCCGATGACACGCGCATCCCGGCGGAACGACTCGGCAGGCGCGTTATCCAAGCGGAGTGCGTGTAAGGATGCGGAGGGAAGCATCGACTATAGCGCATGCCGCCGTGCACCCGGCGGCACCGTTCTCTTCAATCCGATTCGTCGACACATGACCGACAAGATCCGCAAGACGGATGCCGAATGGAAGGCGCAACTGACGCCCGAGCAGTACCGCGTCACGCGCGAGAAAGGCACCGAGCGTCCTTTCACCGGCGCGTACTGGGACAGCGAAGCCGAAGGCACGTACCGCTGCGTATGCTGCGGCACGCCGCTTTTCGAATCGGACACGAAGTTCGACGCGGGCTGCGGCTGGCCGTCGTTCAGCGCGCCGGTCGATGCCGGGAACGTCGAGGAGCGTAACGACACGTCGTACAACATGCGTCGCACCGAAGTCGTCTGCGCCGCTTGCGACGCGCACCTCGGCCACGTGTTCTCCGACGGTCCGCAACCGACCGGCTTGCGTTACTGCATGAACTCGGCGTCGCTCAAGTTCGAGCCGAAGAAGTAGCGGCGGCGGGCGTCGCGGCGGCCGCGTCCGTTGCCCGTGCTCGAAAGTACGTCAAGGAGTGTCGCCAACCGGCTGACGGACAATGGTTCTTCGTTCCGTGAGCACGCGAGTGATGAACGCGCCGCCAGCCACGATCTCTTCGATCACGGCCGAGTGCTCCATCGGGTATGCGTGCCACTCGAGCGGCCACCCGGCGGCCTTCAGCACGTCGCGCGAGCGTTCGGCCCATGCGAACGCGACCACCGGATCGTAGGTGCCGTGCGCCATGAAGATCGGCAAGCTGCGGTTGGCAACGCTCGCGTCCTCGGCGATCCGATCGGCCGCGATCAGGTACGTCGACAGCGCGACGATCCCCGCGAGCCGCTCGCGATGGCGCAGGCCCGCGTAGAGCGCGATCGCGCCGCCCTGCGAGAACCCGGCGAGCAGCGTCCGCGCAGGCGCGACACCGCGCGCCGCTTCGCGCGCGAGGAGCGCCTCGACGTGCGCCTGCGAGCGCTGCACGCCGGCGATGTCGGCGCGCTCGTTCAGGTTCGCCTGCCGGATGTCGTACCACGCGCGCATCTGCATGCCGTTGTTGATCGTGACCGGCATCACCGGCGCGTGCGGGAAGACGAAGCGGATGGCGAGATGCGGCGGCAGTCCGAGCGAGGGCACGACTTCCGACCAGCCGCGTCCGTCGTCGCCAAGGCCGTGCATCCAGATTACCGCCGCGTCCGGGTTGCGGCCGGTTTCGATCTCGATCGCGTCGAGCAGTGCGTCGGGCATTCGCGTCAGACCACGTTTCGATGCGGCGGATTCTACGCGCTCGTCGCACCCCTCACCGTGGCCCTCTCCCATCGACGAGAGGGAGCCGAGCGCAGCGAGGCGGTGAGGTCCCGCTCGTGATTGCACGCAACGCTATTGCACGGCGACATGCGCGTCGCGGATCACCTTGCCCCAGCGATCGATCTCGCTGTGCAATAGCTTGCCGAACGCCTCGGGCGGATGCGGCGCGACCGGGTCGACGCCCATCATCGTGTAGCGCGCGAGCACGCCGGCATCGCGAGACCGAACCACGTGCTCATCACGAGATCGGGGCGGCCGAGCTCGGTCACGCTCGGTACGTCGGGCAGATGCGGCGAGCGCGTCGCGTCGAGCACGGCGAGCGCGCGCAGCTTCCCCTCCTTGACGTACGGCTCGGCGAGGATCAGTCCGAGCGTCATGAACTGCACGCGCGCGGTCAGAAGGTCGGCGATCGCGTCGGGCTGGCCCTTGTAGCCGATCATTTCCATGTCGATGCCCATGTCGTGCTTCAGCACCTCGGTGGCGAGGTGGACGACGGTGCCGCGCGCCGAGCCCGCGTACGAGAGCTGGCCGCCGTGTGCCTTCGCATACGCGACGAACTGGTCGAGCGTTCGCACGGGCAGCGACGCGGGCACGACGAACAGGAACGGGCTCGTGCCGATGAACGCGACCGGCGCGAAATCGCGGATCGGATCGTAGTGAAGCGTCTTTGGCCGCACGCTCGGCTGGATCGTCGTCGGCGGGCTCGCCGCGAGCCACGTGTAGCCGTCGGGCGCCGCCTTGGCGACGACATCGGTGCGATGTTGCCGTCGGCGCCCGGCTTCGCCTCGACGACGATCGGCTGGCCGAGCGCGGCGCTCACGCGATCGGCGATGAGCCGCGACACGACGTCGAGCTGCCCGCCCGCGGGAAACGGCACGATCAGGTGGATGGGTTCCGCCGGCCACGCCGGTTCGGCGTGCGCGCTCTGCGCCATGGCAGCCAGCACGCAGAGCAGCATCGTCGCCAACGTGCGACGCATTGTCTTGTCGAACGGATTCATCGTTGCAAAAGCCCCCAGCGAGCAACCGTCTTGCGCTCGATCGTCGTGAACACGAGCCGATCCATCAGCACCCACAGCACGCCGATCACGATCATGCCGAGGATGATCTTCTCGGTGCGCTGCCACTGCACCGCCTCCATCGTCATGTAGCCCAGGCCGTTGCTGCCGGCGAT
>Ga0134128_10006942_pt1 | contig 13698 bp, 13 predicted proteins | sample KB31754_FD_96462 | JGI IMG/M metagenome (GOLD analysis project Ga0134128, IMG submission 96462) | Terrestrial soil microbial communities with excess Nitrogen fertilizer from Kellogg Biological Station, Michigan, USA - KB3-175-4 | ecosystem: Environmental > Terrestrial > Soil > Unclassified ... | reverse complement strand
TCGTCAATCATCAATCTACAATCGTCAATTGAATGGGCTTCTCTGATTTTCACGGCAACCTCGAAACCGTCCGCCGCCTGCGCGAAATGCTGGCACGCGACCGCTTTCCCCACGCCCTCATCCTCTCCGGTCCTCGCGGCGCGGGCAAGTACACCCTGACGCAGATGGTGGCCAAGGCCATGAACTGCCTGGAGAAGCCGCTCGGAGCGGATGGCCTGCCCGACTTCTGCGGCCGCTGCGCCAACTGCCTACGTATCGCCCAAGCCGATGACCTGGAGGCTCGCTTCGCCGAAGCCGTCGAAACCCGCGAGGGTCTGCGCGACACCGACAAAAGAGAGACCCGCATCTTCGTCCAGACCCATCCCGACGTGCTGGTCGTCCCGCCCGATCCGCCGCAGATGCTCATCAAGGTGGACCAGATCCGCCGGGTGATCGAAACCACCTACTACCGTCCTGGCGAAGGCCACCACCGGGTTTACATCTTTACCCAGTCAGCCTTTATGAAGGAGGCCGCCAACTCCCTGCTCAAGGTGCTGGAGGAGCCGCCCGAGTTTGCCACCCTCTTCCTGCTGACGGAAAATCCCGGGCAACTGCTGCCCACCATTCGCTCCCGCTGCATCACCCTGCCCCTGGCTGCGCTTCCGGCCGAAGACCTGGAACGCGATTTGGCTGCCCAGCGCCCGCAGTGGTCTTCCAAGCAGCGCACCCTGGTGGCCCGCCTGGCCGAGGGCGCCATCGGCCGCGCCCGCAACTTCGATGTGGAAGCTTATTCCGCCGCTCGCGCCGACGCTCTCGTCCTGCTGCGTTCCGCTCTTTCCAGCGCCGACCACAGCGCCCTCTTCAAAGTTACGGAGACTTACCGCGCCGGAGCCGAAGGCCAGGAGAAAACCCAGCGCCTGATTCGCGCCCTTTATTCCCTGCTTCAGGATCTGGCCTTCTTGACAAATCGCACCCCCGAACTGGTGCGCAATATGGACATCACCGCGGAACTGAAGCCCCTTGCCGCGAGCGTGGATTTTTCCTGGCTGGCCGCCGCCAGCGAGCGCCTGGGCGAAGTGGAAAGCGGCATGCGCCGCAATCTGTTGCGCTCCCTGTCGCTGGACGCCTTCGCCACCGCGTTGGAAAAAGGCTGACCCCGCCCCCGGTACCTTCGCCATGTGACCACCGTCACCTGTCGCATTTTGCGAAAGTCCGCCTCAGGATTGTTTCGGCAAGCTTTTCTGTGGTAGCTTAAGTCCAGTCTCACACCCCTATTTGTTCTTCACGCAAGCAACACAGGGTGTTTATTCCGCGCGACCGCGTGCGCGAGTGCAACCATGGACGGTGGTGACATGAAAGATAGCCTGGATGCGACAGCTGTTGAGCGCGCCCCTGAAGCGGAAGAGTTTTCCAACCGCAAGCTGATTCGCCCGCTCCTGAATCACAACAACGAGCGCAACCACCGCGCTGAGCCGCCCATGGAGCGCCGCGATCGTAGCAACGGGCCCGCGCCCCGCAAGAGTGTTCCCCAGGAACAGACCAACGCCGAGAACTTTTATTACCAGAAGCAGATGCAGAGCCATACTCCCATGGTGGTGGTGCTCCGCGACGGCGAGGAAATTCACGGGGTCATCGAGTGGTACGACAGGAACTGCCTTAAGCTGGTCCGCAACGGACAGCCCAACATCATGGTTTACAAACCTTCCATTAAATACATCTATAAGGAATCGGAGAACGGCAGGAAGTAGCTTTCACGCTCCGGGCTTGCAATCGTCAATCGAAAATCTCTAATCGTCAATCAGAAGAAGCGGGTCACTCCCTCTTCCAGCACCAGCACGCGATCCACCACGCCCGCAGCCTGCGCTTCTTTTTCCAGCAACCGCAGCGGCTCGTCAATGGGCTCGTGGGAAAGGCGGAAGGTTCCGTAGTGCATGGGCACCATCCAGCGTGATTTCAGGTCGAGAAAGGCGCGTACCGCGTCTTCCGGGCTGGCGTGCACGTTGCGGAAAGCCGGAGGGTTGTACGCGCCGATGGGAAGCAGCGCCAGCTCGGGATCGAACTTGCGGCCAATCTCCCGGAATCCGGAAAAGTACGCGGTATCGCCGGCGTGGTAAACGGAGTGATGCTTGGCTTCAAGAACGTACCCGCCGTAGCCGCGGTGCGCGTCCTTGATGATGCGCGCGCCCCAGTGTCGCGAGGGTACGCTGCTCACCGTTAGCCCGTGATGGCGGTAATCTTGCCACCAGTCCAGCTCTACGATTTTGCTGAACCCCAGGTCAGCCACCAGATCGCGTACGTGGCTGGGCACCACAATCACCGGCGCCGATCCGCGGCGCCGCCGCGTAGCCCGGGCAATGGCGCGCAGCGATGGCCGGTGCAGGTGGTCGAAATGCGCATGCGTCACCAGCACCACATCAATGGGTGGCAGGTCGCGAATCTGCAGTCCCGGCCGCCGCAAGCGCTTCAGCACGAACAGCCAGCGCGCGAAGTTGGGGTCCACCAGCACCCGTTGCTCGGCCATCTGCAGAAAAAAACTGGAGTGGCCAATAAACGTCACTCCCAGCTGGCCGTCGCTCGCCAGCACCGGCTTGTGCGTCCTGCCGGTGCGCGGCGTCACCGCCGAATGCCGCACCAGCCGCGTGAACTGTCGCGCGCGACGCCTGAGAGTCAAGTTCAGCATGCAAATATTTAGACGCTGGCGAATTCACCTGCGATGCAATCCCACGTTGCCCCACCTGCCGCGGTGGCCGTTAAAAATTCTCGCAATTTGGGCTTGGCTGCTCTCCATTGTAGAAGAATCCTGCCCGCGCTTGCTTGACCATGCGGATAACCGTCATTTCTAATCGCAGGGAAGCATAAGGAGATGGGCAACATGCGCGTGGCATTTTTAGGTTTGGGAATTATGGGGCGGCCGATGGCGGCCAATCTGGTACAAGCTGGCCACCAGGTGAGCACCTGGAACCGCAGCGCCGGCAAAGAAGTGGAGGGCGCTCGGGCGGCGGCCTCGCCGGCGGAGGCGGCGCCCGGCGCGGAGGTGGTCTGGATGTGCGTCTCCGATACCGCTGCCGTAGAACAGGTGCTCTTCGGGCCCGAGGGCGTGGAACCCGCCCTGGAGCAGGGCGCGGTCGTGGTGGATTCCAGCACTATTTCGCCTTCCGCCACCCTGCGCTTTGCCGAGCGCCTCAAGCACAAGGGCGCCGACTACGTGGATGCGCCCGTCACCGGCTCCAAAATCGGCGCCCAAAGCGGCCAGTTGATTTTCATCGTGGGCGGTGCGGAATCAACCGTGGACCGTCTGCGCCCCCTGTTCGCCTCCATGGGTAAGCTCATGGTTCGCGTCGGCGAGACCGGCAAAGGCCAGTCCGCCAAGCTGGCCATGAACCTGATGATCGCCGTTACTTATGAAGGCTTCGCCGAAGCCCTTACCTTGGCTACCCGGCTGGGCGTCAACATGGAAAGGCTGCTCGAACTTATCAACGCTTCCATGGTGCGCTCCGGAGTAGTCGAATATAAGGCGCCCTTTGTGCTCAAGCACGACTTCACCCCCAACTTCCCTCTGCGGCTGATGCACAAGGATATTCACCTCATGCTCGACGCTGCCCGCGAGGCCCGCATCAAGCTCCCCGCACTGGAGACCGTGGAGGAGATTTACGAGATTGCCACGGACGAGGGTCAGGGCGACCTCGACTATGCCGCCACCCTCGCCCTGCTGGAAAAGTGGGCCGGTGTTGAAGTTAAAGGCACTTCCGCTTGAGGTACATGACCCAAAAACCGTTCCCTGGATATGCGCGGAGCCGCCGAAATTCGCTACAATATGACTACACAATAGTCAGACGTCGGGAAAGTGTCTTTTCTCACAGCAATCCAGTAGAAAGCTGAATCAATGCTGAGCACCGTTCTTATTGCCGTGGCTGTCGCATTTGTCGTGATGCAGGTCTCCAGCTTCTGTACCACCATCTATCTCCACCGGGCCATGGCTCACAAAGGGTTAAAACTTCACCCCGCGGTCGCACTGCTGATGCGCACGGAGCTGTGGCTGTTTACCGGAATCAATGCCCGGGAGTGGGTGGCGGTCCACCGCAAGCACCACCACTTTACCGACGAGGAAGGCGATCCCCATAGCCCCTACCTGAAGGGCCTGTGGAAGGTATTGTTCCTCAACGCGTTCTACTATGCACGCGAAGCTAAGAAGCCGGATGTTGTCGAAAAGTACACCCGCGACATCCCGCGTACCCACGCCGAAGCTGTGCTCGGCCGCGGCTCGCTGGGCCTGGCGGCAGGGCTCTCGATGTTCGTGGCCCTGTTCTGGGCCATCCAGGGCGGCTGGGCCGGACCCTTCATCGGAGTTGCCACGTTCATCGTACAGGGCGCCTCTTATATCAGCATGAACGCGGTCATCAATGGCGCCTGCCACGCCATCGGCTACAGGAATTTCCAGAATACCGCCACCAACCTGCGCCTGGTGGCCTGGTTCTCCGGCGGCGAAGGCCTGCACAACAACCATCACCAGTACCCGGCTTCCTCCAAGCTGAGCATGAAACGCGGCGAATTTGACCCCGCCTGGCCGGTCATCAGGGTCCTGCAGGCGCTGTCGCTGGCCCGGCCTTTGCCGCTCCCCATCGAACACTAGCCCGAAAAGCTGGCTACAAAGAGCACGCAGCAGTTTGGATGACTGGGCAGCCCCAGTTTCGTGAGTTTTGCACACGTGCCCTGCCCAAAAACTTCCTTGTACCTCGATTGACATCTGCGAACCCCGCCCCCGGCATCTGTTCTACTGATGCAGGTGTGGGCCGTTGCCGCCGATGTTTTGATCGCCCTTCTCCTGGTAACTGTCTGGTATCTCGGCTTCCTGCGCTACAACCGCAAGAAAGCCCAGCAGTTGTTGCGCTGGATCTGTGCTACCGCCAGCGGGCGTGAGGGCATGGTGGCGTGTGTGCGCTGGATCAGTGGCTCCTGTTTCCACCTCCGGCTGCAGGTCCCGGGTGAGGACTTCCGCGAAGCCCACATCAAAGTGCAGTTGTTACCGCGGGAAATGCCCCTGAACTGGCTGCTCTGCCGCTGGCGCGGGCGGCAGGAAGTGCTTACCTTCGAGGCCGACCTCAACTGCGCTCCCACCTTCAATCTGGAAGTGCATAACTACCGCTGGAGCAAGCGCCGGACCGGCGCTGCTCGCCCTTCCGATGCTTGGGTGGTGCGCACCGGCCCAGTCGTGCTCACTACCCGGGGCGATTGGCAGCAGGACCTGACCAACATGATGAACGGCCTGCTGGCTTCCCGCGACTGCAACTTTGAACGGGTGGAATTTCGCCGCCACAGCCCCCATTTTTCCGCCACCCTGCCCCTGAAGTCCCTGGACCTGAACTGCGACGGCGCCGAGTTGTTTGAAGCTCTGCGCGAGTTGGCCACCGGCGCCTCCGCCGCCATGTTTTGAGCTGTCTGTCTTGTGGCGCGGGCGCCGCCCGCGGCCTTTCACTTCTACTTTTGTGGCGCCAGCGTTCCGCCGCGTGGTTGCGCCGGGAGCTCGCCCGCTCTGATGAGGGCCTCTCGCCCTGACCCTCTGCGGAGCATTTCACAGGCCGCTACAATGGCCGGGTGCCCTTCCGCATCCGCGACTTCCGCAAGGACGATTTCGAGCAACTGTGGGCCATTGACCAGGAATGTTTTCCCCCTGGCATCTCCTATACCCGCATCGAGCTGGCCTTCTATATGCGCCGGCCCCTTGCCTTTACGCTGGTGGCGGAAAACGAACCGAAAGCGGCTTCCGGGGCTGCGCCTGCTGCGCATTTACCCCCCGGCACAAGCCTCGCCGGCTTTATCGTGGGCGAGGGCAGCACGCGGGGGGCGGGGCACATTATTACCATTGACGTACGCGCCGAAGCTCGCCGCCATCGCGTGGGAACCGCCCTGCTGCAGGCGGCAGAGAATCACTTGCGGGCGGGTGGCAGCCGCCACGTATTCCTGGAAACTGCCGTGGACAATGCCTCCGCGCTTGCCTTTTACAAGCGCCACGGCTACCAGCTCATCAAGACCATCCCCCGCTATTACAAGAACAACCTGGACGCCCTGTTGCTGGGCAAGAAGCTCATCTCGCCCGCAGGTAGTTAGTGTTTGGTGGAAGCGCCGGGCTTCAGCCCGGCGAATAGAACCCGCGCTCCGACGGGCTTAAGCCCCTGCTTCGAATCCCACCGCGCAAGCAGCAGCAGGGCGGCCCCAAAAAGCACCGGCCGGGTTCCCGAGGTGACGGAGCAGGTTGGCCTCGGTACCCGGCCAGAATCGCGGTGGTTGCGAGTGCCGCGATCTTGCACCACTGCTGCGGTCAGAAGCATCACCCCACTATCTGGGTTGCCTGACTATATCTGTGGATATCAATTACTATCACCTCGGCCGCAATTTGGTTCTCAGCTCCTCCCCGCTTTGCCTTACAATGCAGCCCGCCGCCCTCGCGGCCGCAAGGAGCGTTATGGCCGCCAATCCCGCCCCCTCCCGGGTGCTGACCTTACACACCCGCACCGAGCCCGATGCTGTTGTGGTGGAATGTCGTGGGCGCCTGGTGCGCGAAGCCGGCGACCAGTTGCGCCAGACGGTCAAGCCCCTCATCCCCCAGACCAAACGCCTGGTTCTCGACCTCACCGAACTGGCTCACATGGATAGCTCCGGCCTGGGGGTCCTGGTCGGGCTTTATGTCTCCGCCCGCAGCGCCGGCTGCCAGCTTCAGCTCATCAATCTCAACCAGCGGATTCGACAGCTCCTGGGCATGACCCACCTGCTCTCCGCTTTTGAGGCCTGCGGCAAATACATGATCAAAATGCCCTGAAGCAGCCCTTCGCACGGTGATTAGGAGCTCGAACTCGTCACTGCCGCTGAGGCAGCCGGCCCGTTGATGTTACATTGACGCTTCAACATGGCACGCCGGCAGCCAAAGCGAGCGGCAATTACTGCGAAAGCGGATCGAACCAGGCAATCTCCCCCCCGGGTAGCCCTGGATACGGGCGGCACCTTCACCGACTGTGTCTGGGTGGAGAAGGGGCGACTGAAGATGCTGAAGGTATTCTCCACCCCGGCTGATCCCTCGCAGGCCATCGTGGAAGCGGTGGAGCGCGCTGGGCTCGGCTCCGCCGTGGTGCTGTTGCACGGGACCACGGTGGGCACCAACTCACTGCTGCAGCGCCGGGGAGCGCGCGTAGCCTTCGTTACCACCGAGGGCTTCGAGGATTCCATTCAGATCGGCCGCCAGGCCCGTCCCAAGCTCTACGACTTCTTCTTCGATCCGGTGGAGCCGCTGGTCCCGCCGGAGCTGCGCTTTGGCGTGCGCGAGCGCACCGCTTGCGACGGTGAGGTCCTGGAGCGGCCCAACGAGTCTGAGTTGCATCGGCTGCGGCGGGCAGTGAAGAAAGCCCGTCCCGAGTCCGTTGCCGTGTCGCTGCTGTTCTCATTCGTGAACCCGGAAAACGAACGCGCGGTAGCGGAAGCGCTGGCCCCTCGGGGCAAGGGAACCAACCCGGTGCCGCTTTCGCTGGCCCACATGGTCCTGCCCGAATTTCGCGAATACGAGCGCGCCAGCACCGTGGTGGTGAATGCCTATCTGCAGCCGCTGATGCAGCGCTACCTGGAGAACCTCGGCCTGCGTCTGCAGGGCCGCGGCGCCGGGAGTGGGCGCCGGAAATCGGCGGTCTTCATCATGCAGTCCAGCGGCGGCATCACTTCCCTGGCCGCGGCCGCCGCCGAACCTGTCCGCACCGTGCTTTCCGGGCCCGCCGGAGGAGTGGTGGGAGCGGCCGCTGTGGCTCGCCGCAGCGGTTTCCCGCGCATCGTCTCTTTCGATATGGGTGGCACCTCCACCGACGTGGCCCTGGTGGATGGCGAGCCACGCGCCAGCAACGAGGCTGAAGTCGCCGGCCTGCCCGTGCGCGTTCCCATGCTCGATATTCACACCGTGGGCGCCGGCGGGGGCTCCATCGCCCGCTTCGACGCCGGGGGCGCTCTGCGCGTGGGGCCGCTTTCCGCCGGCGCCGACCCCGGGCCCATTTGTTATGGCAAGAGTGACGAACCCACGGTCACCGACGCCAACCTGCTGCTGGGCCGCCTGCCGGCCGACAAATTCCTGGGTGGAGACTTCGTCCTGGACGCGCAGCGCGCCCGGCGAGTGGTGAAGAACTGGCTGCGCAAGAATCGTTCAGCGCTGTCCGTGGAGCAGTTCGCCGCCGGGGTCATTCGTGTGGTCAATGCCACCATGGAGAAAGCGGTGCGCGTGGTCTCCATCGAACGCGGCTACGACCCCCGCGACTTCACCCTGGTGGCCTTTGGCGGTGCGGGCGGAATGCATGCCTGCGAGTTGGCCGCCGCACTGGGCATCCCCCGGGTGCTGCTGCCGCCCCTGCCCGGCGCTCTCTCCGCTTACGGCATCCTGGTCAGCGACCTGGTCAAGGATTACTCCCGCACCGTGCTCTGGCGGGTTGCCGGAAAACTGCCCCGGGGCGATCTCCGGCGGCAATTTCGCACCTTTGAGCGAAAGGCACGGGACGCCTTTCACCAGGAAAAATGGTTCGGCGTGCCCCGCTTTCGCCTCAGCCTCGACCTTCGCTACCGCGGCCAGGGATACGAGTTGAACGTGCCCTTTGGCGAAGACGTGCTCGGCGCCTTTCATCGTGAGCACCAGCGCCGCTATGGCTATAGCCGTCCGCAGCGGGAGGTGGAGATTGTCACTCTCAGACTGCGCGCCCTCCTGCCCAGCGCCGGCGTGCCGCTCCCGGGGCTGGAGAAGCCATCTAGGCAAGCGCCCGACCATCGGCCGGTGATCTTCGACGGCCGCAGTGTCTCCACCCCGCAGTACGGACGCGCATCCCTGGCTCCGCGCCGAACCTATCGCGGGCCCGCCATCGTGACTGAATACGGCGCCACCACCGTGGTGCCTCCAGGCTTCCGCTTCCGGGTGGACCGCAACGCCAGCCTGATCTTGGAAAAACTCTAGGCAGATAGACGAGCCGGGGAAGAACACGGCCTTGGCCTTCTTTGCTCGGTGTCTGTGGTAAAAAGGAAGGCGTCCCGAAGGACGCCTTTTTGTAAGCTTAGCGGCGACGGACTTCAGGCCACGTTCTCGTCTTTCTGCTTGCGCTCGCGCTCTTTGCGCCGGGCTTCAGCTTCGGCCTCGGCATCATCGGCGGACTTTTTGGCCGCGTCTTTTACTTGGCCCCAGGCGTTCTGCACTTTGCCTTCCACCTGCTTGGCCGCGCCTTCCGCCTGGCTTTCTTCATCGCCCGTCCACTCTCCTGCCTGACGCTGGATGCGGCCCGCGACGTCCTTCGCCTTGCCTTTCACTTCATCTTTGTCCATGTTCAGTACCCTCCTCGGGGTATATGAAAACGCGATTTGGACCATTGGATGGCGCCAGCGGAGCCAAGGTGTGTACCGGAAACCATGGCGTACCGGGAGCACGCCCGCAGCTAGGCCTCTGTATCGCGGTAGGTAAGTACCTGGAACACGAAAGCCAGCACGGCAAACAGCAGCAGCACCTGAATGAAAGCCCCAAAGCTCCAGCTGGGGATTACAAATAGCAGCCAACTCGCCAGCATTCCGATAAATAGTATCCAAAGCATTTTGCGCGCCCTTCTCCGGTTACATTGCCTTGTATAGTTGGAAAGTCTGAGTGCACTGGTGGGTTGTCATTTTTTTTGCTTGTTACAAAGCTAAGTGTCTTTCGTCACATTGAAGCCCCTCGGCAACAGGCTTACAATTTCTCCGTTACTATTCTCATCAATTTGGGTTTGAACTCCCGGCGGTATGAATCCTTCGGCTCAATGAGGTCATCAAAAGTTGAGTAAGGTTCACTCAAGGAGCACTATGGCGAACCAGGCGCAACCCGAGCGCGCAGAAGGAAATCCTCGCGAAGCGGAACAAACTAATAGACCTTTGCCGGTTTTACCGGTACGGGACACCGTCCTTTTCCCGCATGCGGTTCTCCCCCTGACGGTGGGCCGGGAGAGTTCCGTCCAGCTCATCAACTCGCTGGGCGAAGACAAGACCATCGTAGTCGTAGCGCAACGTGAAGCCCGCATTGATAATCCACAGCCCACGGACCTGTTCAACGTGGGCACCGTAGCTATCGTTCATAAAGTCGTAAAGATGCCCAACCAGAGCCTGTTCGTCTTTGCCGAAGGCCTGGACCGGGTGATGTTGAAGGAATTTACCCAGCTCACGCCCTATATGCGGGCGGTGGTGGAAACCGTCCCTGACGTGATCGGCCCCAAGGACGCGCAGCAGGAAGCCCTGCAGCGCAATGTCCTCACCCTGTTCCAGCAGATCGTGGCCGGCTCGCCCACGCTCTCGGACGAGCTTTCAACGGTCGCTATGAATATCGAAGAGCCCGGCCGCCTGGTGGACTTCATCGCCAGCTCCCTGCCTTCGCTTTCCACGGTGGATAAGCAGGACGTGCTGGAAACACCCGACGTGCGCACCCGCCTGGAAAAAATTAACCAGCACCTGGCCAAGGAGCTGGAAGTCCAGCAGCTGCGTAACAAGATCCAGTCCGAAGTGCAGGACCGGGTACAGCAGACGCAGCGCGAATACTACCTGCGCGAGCAGATGAAGGCCATCCAGAAGGAACTGGGCGAGCAGGACGAAAACGCGCGCGACACCGAAGAACTGCGGCAGAAGATTGAATCCGCGGGCATGCCCGATGAGGTCAAGAAGGAGGCCCTGAAGGAACTGGGCCGCCTCTCCCGCATGTCGCCCATGGCCGCCGACTATTCTGTCACCCGCAATTACATCGAGTGGCTGGCGGTGCTGCCCTGGAACAAGTCTTCCGGGGGAGAAGTTGACATCGTTAAGGCCAAGGAAATTCTGGACGCCGACCACTATGACCTGACCAAGGTCAAGGATCGCATCCTGGATTACCTCTCCGTGCGCCGGCTGAAGCCCACCATGAAGGGGCCTATCCTCTGCTTTGTGGGCCCTCCCGGCGTGGGCAAAACCTCGCTGGGCAAGTCTATCGCCCGCTCGCTGGGGCGCAAGTTTGTGCGCCTGTCGCTGGGCGGTGTGCACGATGAGGCTGAAATCCGCGGCCATCGCCGCACCTACATCGGCGCGCTGCCGGGACAGATCATTCAGGGCGTTCGCCGGGCCGAGACCAACGACCCTGTGTTCATGCTGGACGAAATTGACAAGGTCGGCCGCGATTTCCGCGGCGATCCCGGCGCGGCTCTGCTGGAGGCGCTCGATCCCGAGCAGAACTTCAGCTTCCGCGACAACTACCTGGACGTGCCATTTGATTTATCCAAGGTGCTGTTCATCACTACCGCCAATATCCTCGATCCCGTGGCCGAGCCCCTGCGCGACCGCATGGAGATCATCGAACTGCAGGGCTACACCGAGGAAGAGAAGCTGCATATCGCGTTTCAATATCTCATCCCCCGGCAGATTGATGAGAATGGAATTACCAAGGACAACATCGAGTTCACCGAGGACTCGATCAGCTTCATCGTCCGCCACTACACCCGCGAGGCCGGCGTTCGTAACCTGGAACGAAACATCGGCACCATTTGCCGTAAACAGGCGCGGCGCCTGGCCGAAGGCAAGTCGGAAAAGCTGGTGGTAACCCGCGAGGTGATTGAGGAGTTCCTGGGCGGAATCAAGATCCGCGTGGATACCGAAATCGCCGAGCGCACCAAGCGCGCGGGCGTGGCCGTGGGCCTGGCCTGGACCCCTTCCGGCGGCGACATTCTGTTCGTCGAAGCCACCAAGATGAAGGGCAAGGGCGACTTCAAGATCACTGGCCAGATTCAGGACGTGATGCGCGAGTCCATGCAGGCGGCGCTCAGTTGGGTGCGTTCCAACGCCCGCGACCTGGGCATTGCCGAGGACTTCTTCAGCAGTCACGATCTGCACATCCACGTGCCCGCGGGCGCCATTCCCAAGGACGGTCCTTCGGCCGGCGTCACCATCGTGACCGCGCTCGTCTCCCTGCTCAGCGACCGGAGGGTGCGGCCTTACACCGCCATGACCGGCGAAATCACGCTCAGCGGCAATGTGCTCCCGGTGGGCGGCATCAAAGAGAAGACACTGGCGGCCAAGCGGGCGGGGGTGCGCGACATCATCCTGCCGGCGGAAAACAAGACCAACGTGATCGAGGACTTGACCGCCGAACAGTTGGAGAACCTCAACATTCACTATGTCAAAACCATTGAGGAGGTGCTCACGCTGGCCCTGCCTTCCACTCCGCACGAGGAACGCCAGGACGAAGCCGAGCGCGAGAAGGTGCTGGTCAACTCTCCGGCATAGCCAATTAGCACTTGCCAGTTCTGAATTGCCAGTTCCGCGGAAGCGGGGCTGGCAATTTTATTTTCAACCACTCTGTTCCGCTGTCCTGCTGAGTACAGCATTCGCTTTTTGCTTTAAGCTTAATCTCCCCTGTCATCCTGAGCGTAGCCGGGGCGATTCCGCTTTGCGGGATCGCCGGCGGAGTCGAAGGACCTTGTGTCCGTCCATTTTTCCGATGCCGCTTCAGGCGTTCACACCGGCTTTCGAATCTTGGACTTTGGTGCCCCACTCAAGCCCGCTGTTGGCTTGAGTGGGTGACCGGCTTGAGTGGCCTCTATTTTGGTTCCGGCACCGGCGGCTGTGGATAGGCCTTCTGCAGCGCCGTCTGGTACTCCGCGAACAGCGCTTTGATGCGCGTGAACTCGGTATTCACCGCCTGCCGCAACTCGGGATGCGTGGCGTAATCGTACAGGATTGCGCTCATGGTCTCGGCATCCACCAGAAAGCCGTGGTGCCCCACTTCCGTGAGCGCGTCCGCCTCCATGCCGTAAGTGTGGTTAGCCCAGTTGGAAGATTTGGCTTCCACTCCCAGCCCGGGAATTTGGCTGGAGACGCTGCCCGTCTCGTCATATCCCATGGGCTTGCCGGGTTCAGGATCAATTCCGGTTGCCCCAAACTGTTTCATATACGCAAACGACAGCTCTTCCAGCGTGGCCAGTGAGATGCCGTCGCGGTCGTGTCCGTAGTGGTCAATCTTCACCTTGGTTCCGGTGGCCAGGGCGGCCGCCCGCGCCCCATCGTTCACCCAGTTGGTTACCTGCTCCAGGTAAACCGAATCGGGATAGCGGATGTAGAAATCGGCGGCGGTCTTATCGGGCACCACGTTGGGCGCGGCGCCGCCCTCGGTAATCACGCCCTGGATGCGGGTTTCCGGGCGCATGGTGCTGCGCGCCGCGTCAATGTTGTCGAACAGCTTGATTACCGCCTCCAGCGCGTTGCGCCCGTTCCAGGCGGTGAGCTCGTGCGCCGGCGCTCCGTAAAAAGTGTATTTCACCCCGTCAATGTTCATGCAGCAGGTGCCGAAGCCCGCCGCCGAGCGGCGCGTAACATTAAAGGAGTGGCTGCGCACGATTATGTCCGCGCCCTGGAAAACGCCTGCTTCGTACATCACCGTCTTGGCTTCCGGCGGCATCATCTCCTCGCCCGGCGTGCCATAAACCGTCACCGTTCCCGGGGTGTGGGTGCGGGTCAGAAATTCGGCCATGGCAATAGCCGTCGCTAGTCCCACCGGTCCCTGCGCGCTGTGCTGGTCCCCGTGAAACGCACCCTTGGTGCCGCGCAGCGCGTCGTATTCCACGATCACACCCAGGTTGGGCCCGGGCGTGCCCCGGCGATACTTGGCCACAAAGGCGGTGGGCAGCCCGGCCACCCCCTTGGTGACATCAAAATCGTGCGCCTGCAGATAGG
>Ga0134128_10006941_pt1 | contig 13699 bp, 9 predicted proteins | sample KB31754_FD_96462 | JGI IMG/M metagenome (GOLD analysis project Ga0134128, IMG submission 96462) | Terrestrial soil microbial communities with excess Nitrogen fertilizer from Kellogg Biological Station, Michigan, USA - KB3-175-4 | ecosystem: Environmental > Terrestrial > Soil > Unclassified ... | reverse complement strand
GCCGCCGGCTTCTTTTAGATTCCCCCTCGCGGCGGACACCCTTGCCTTGGGCTAACGATTCGTACTACCTCGCTCGTTCGGGACTTGCACCCTAGAGCTAATGAACATGCCTGGCACACACAAAAAACCCGCGGCTATCGCTGCGGGTCCATAAGAAACTCTGCGGGCCTTACGATACAATTCTCGAACCTTTTTATGTTTGATTTGAGGCGGCTCGCAAATTTATCTACTTAAAATCAATCACTTATGATTTTAGTATAGCATAGGTTGTCCTGATCGGGGTTCCCGTGGTAGGAGATCGGTTTTCTTCCTGGCCTAAGTCGAGACATTAAGAATATGTATTTGTTTCTCAAGGGGCGTCAGATGGCAAAGACGGCGGCTAAGATTGCTGGAATATGCCAGCGCGCTAAGTCTTATCATCGAAAATTCAAGTGCATAACTCCTTGAAAACTTCTCCCGGTTTGGATAAAGAATTTAGTAATTTCGATATTCAGACTAATAGCTTAAGAGGCCTAAACCTTACGAAAAATTGACTTTTATGATTGCACGAAAAGATGCATTAGAGAAAATAATAAAATATCTCGATGCATTTGTACTCGAAGTTCGTTCTTACAATGCTATCGGAGCATATGATGTGAATATCCATGCCGAGAATTCGCTAATTCCGATTCTGAACGCGGTGTTCGACCTGGAACTGACAAATATCAATCATCAGAAAAAAAATTTCCCGGCAGTAGACCTAGTTGACGCTAAAAATGGAGTTGCCTTTCAGATCACTGCCACTTCATCGATGGACAAGGTATCGGAAACCCTTAAAAAATTTGTTCAGAACGATCTCCATAAGACCTACTCCACTTTATTCATTTACATTCTAACAGAAAAGGAAAGTAAATACAATGACGCCAAAATACAAGAGCTCACGGATGGCAAATTGGAATTTGATACTTCTATTCATGTGGTCGATTTTACCGATATATTGAAGCGAGTTAATGCAATAGTCGCAACGGAAAAGTTGCAAACAATTTCTAGGTTATTTGAACATGAATTTTCCGATGTTCAAATCGCGTCCAGGCAAAAGAAATTTCGGGACGGCTTTCTGAAAAACGTTCCTGAAGACCTGTATCTAAATCTTGTAAAAGTTCACTTTTCGAACCGACTTTATATCGCGGAAACGAAATACGATGAAAAGTTAGCAGGTACGCTTTCCAGACAAATGAATAAGGGGAAGAGGAAGGGGAAAATATATCATCCAGAGTCGCTTTTTAAGGCGATTATTTCGACTAAAGACATTTACTATATCGACTGGCTAATTCGTGAAGATAAATTAATAACTTTTCGGAATTTACAAGATCCCCAGGAGCCTTTGACCCATTTTATCGACAAAGGAACGGTCGAGGCGTTTAATCCAGTGGACTATTACGAAGATAACGACGACAAATTGAATGTTTTTAAGGCGCTGCTAAAGAATTGCCTCCGGCATCTTTGTTACACGCTTTCTATGGAGTGGGTGCATGACAGGAGGATACTGCGATTCAGGAATGACGAGAATATTCCTAGAGAAAAAAAGACAAATTGGCGCGGTAAGAAAGAATCAGTCAAGACCGTGATTTTTGAGGTTATGAGCAAAAAGAAGGGCGACGAGCCTTCCCATATTGTCTGTTTTAGAAATATGGCCTTTGAACCCAATTTTCATCTTTTGGATGACACCTGGTATTTGAGTATAAATCCAACTTGGAGTTTCACCAACCCGGGAGGGTTCAAGGCGAGTGGCTACGAGGCTGAATATATGTCCGGAATTAAGCGTCTTGAGACGAATAACACGGTTTGTTATCAATTCCGCTTCTTTGCCTATTTTCTATCTAACATCCCTCCTCTTTTCGTTGAGCAATATCCACACTTGAAAATTGAAAGGATTCCCCCCATTGCCTTTGCGCCCGCTATTGAGGACTCGAAATGGATACCTCCAAAGGAATTTGTGGCAAAAACCGCTCGTGAAACTGAATTATTTGAAGATAAAGAACTAAATGCTAATTCGTTCTAAAATGCGAATACGATACATAGAAGAACCATCCTTGAAATTCGGATTGAACCAGCACATTTGTCCAAAAGCTGGCATAGTTGAATATCAGCCTTTCGACTTTAATAGTGTAAGACCGGACAAAATAATTGTCGGTATGGTCGGCAAAAGTGAAGGTATTCAAAAGATTTGCGCCTGGTTAACAGAATGCGAAGTAAAAATAGATGGGAAACCGGCAAAAAAAGGGAAAAAGCAGAATCTCAGCTTGTTTCCCCCTTTCCCCGGGTTTAATCGATCCGGCGGATTTATGTGCCAGCTGAGCTATGATGATACTTTTCTGCGGACGATCAACAACTCGGAGATTGAAGATATAAATAAGCGTTGTGAATTACTTGATAATCGCATTAAGGAGATAGCGGAGCTGTATCTAAATGAGATTAAATACCTTACCAAAAATAAAAAAGTAGATGTAATATTTTGCGTCCTAACGGAGGATATTACCAACAGTATAACAATGCCTGTGATTGCAAAAGACGATGAGCCCGAAACAACGGCATACGCAGGCAAAGACGATACAGAGGAGGAAAACATCGAGTTGGAGCAGAATTTTAGGAGATATATTAAGGCAAAGGCAATGCAATTCCAAGTGCCAATACAAATTGTGAAGGACAGGATTGCTAATCCGTCTGGTGACATGCAGGATCCTGCGACTATTGCATGGAATTTTTTCACAGCGCTTTACTATAAAGCTGGAGGAACACCCTGGGCACTTGTTCGGAAAGATATGGCTGAAACAACATGCTATGCTGGGATCAGTTTCTACCGAAGCAGGGACCGGCAATCTATTCAAACCAGTATTGCCCAAATTTTCAATGAAATGGGTAAAGGCATAATTTTGCGTGGGGAGGAGGTCGAAATGAGCAAATTTGATCGAACTCCTCATCTATCCGACATTCAAGCATACAATCTCCTTCGTATGTCGTTGAAGGAATATATTGAGGCCATTCGGCAGACACCCCGACGATTAGTTATTCATAAAACCTCAAATTATAGCGAGGCTGAATTATATGGGTTTAAACAAGCTGCAAAAGAATTTCATATTCAGCAAGTGGATTTAGTGACGGTAATGGACTCGGATATTCGCCTTTATCGAGAATATCAATACCCACCTCTGCGGGGTACACACCTGGAGTTGACATATAAACAGCATCTTTTATACACAAGAGGTGCTGTGCCGTATTTTGAAACATATCCTGGAATGTACATTCCTCGGCCCCTTCAAATCCGGTTGTTTTCATATGATGAATCGCCCGATGTTATTTGCGACGAAATAGTGGCTTTAACCAAGATGAACTGGAATAATACCCAATTCGACAGGAAATATCCGATAACCATTGAATGCGCCCAAAATGTCGGAGATATCCTTAAGTATCTTGAAGCAGAAGATAAAATGCAATTGAAGTATGCTTTCTATATGTAATGTAATGGATGACGTCGCTCTACAATTTTCCATCGAGGGTGGTTCAATTGCCCTTAGGTCGTAAATGAAGCGCCTTCTGTCTATCTCCGGTTATGCTAATCTTTGATGTCCTCAGCTTCATGTAGAAGGGTGACGTCTATAAGCCGTCTGCATTCTTGGATCGAAAACCCGAAAACTAACTTTGACCCTGTTTTAACAATGGCAGCCAAGGCAACGAGTTTTCCCTCTTCATCTAGGATAGGTGCGCCGCTGCATCCCCTGTAATCATCAGCATCTTTAATTAAGTCTGGCGATATAAAGTACTCCATCATCCCTATTTTGCCACCGTAGGTCAAACCTGCCTTCATGGTCGGTACTGTTTTGATACTAGCCGCTCCGACGTCGTGACGAATGCTTCCGGCGAAGCCATATTCTTTGCCTTTTTCTGGTGCTCCTGCTGTTTCTAAAGTTAGAGCTATCCGCGGCCCCTTGTAAATAGTAAATTCTGGAAATACCCATTCCGGTTGAATCATTTCAACATGCTCCTTAATTTCACAAAAGGTAATATCTAAAGTCTCATCATAAAATTTAGCTAATTCTTCCATTGTCGCTATACCGTGATGCGATGCGTTCTTTGGTAGCTTGTATTGATCGAAATACCAGGTCGATCCGACAGAATATAGGTTAGTCTGAAGCCCAGTGGTCGGCATATAGGTCATGATACAGAGACCAGCTCCTTTAATATTAGCAACATGTTCTACTGACAGCAGAAATTGCCTATTCTTATAGTTAACGAGGCAGCCACTGCCGAATCCCAAAGGCTCATAGTCGGGTGGTTTGACAACAACTAAGGGAATTGAAGCTCTCGCTAACGCATTCAATATATCCATACCTTGCTCTTGCGCCGCAACCAAAATTTCCGCATCTTGAAAAGTTGAAATGCCATTCTTAATATTGGAATCCAAATAGATACGATATTCATTGTAAGCCATTCGACGGCCAATTTCTTGGGGAGAAGGATATTCTGAAAGGGCAGGTTTAGTAACGGCGGCTATGATAAAATCATAGTCCATCAATTCTTCTGGCCAATTAATCAGAAGGTTGCCAGACTTATCTATAATGGGTTTTTCTTTTCCGACCTTATATTCATCTGGATTGAAAGCTTTTCCAATTTTAGATTGCCAATAGTCTTTAAGCTGCTGACAGGTAGATTTCTTTTCGGAGCTTTCTAACTGATGGGTCGGATTTATAGCCAATCCGATCATCCCCCATCCCCAGTTATAGCGGTCAATCTCCGGTGATTTTTTCATTTCCGCGGCCATCAATGCCATGACTTGTTCATGCAATTGATTAAATTTTTTTATCTCCTCTTTAAATGTTATGACAAGGCCGGTCCCTAGTGCAGTTTTGCAATCGGACGAGAATACCATCGTATGGGTGTATCGGCGATCAGGGCCGGAAAGTCTGCCGTAGCGAATGGGAAGAGGAACATTCCGAACTTCATTTAGATTAAGGCAATCCTGGCGCCATTGTTCCCTACTCGGATCCCACCAAAGGGAACCTATTATTAAGACACCTCCTTTTAAATTGAATTCCGGCATCAACGTTTTTTAGAATATAATTGAAAAAATGGCTATATATTGGGTTTTCTATCGAGATTTGATGGCCACCTGCTAGAATTGGGCAGTACAATATTCCAGTTCTGATTTATTTTCTATGTGCACTAGACAATAATTTCCGATCTCTGTTCCTAAATGCTTCTTCACCGCCTTCCAATTTTAATAGGGTCTTTCTATGGGCAAGATTCTCAATCGTTGTAGAAGTAATTTCAGTATAGACCTTATTTTTAGGAACATCTAGGATATGTATTAGTTCGGCATCGCCATTCACAACAAAATTGGCGTTATGAGTAGCGAAAATTATCTGTCTTTCATTCTTCTTATCCTGTATTAAATTGACAAGGTATTCAGCGATTAATCGGTTATCAAGGTGCGCTTCTGGCTCGTCGATTAAAAGAGGTTTCATGCCTGTCATCAATAAGGTAACAATTACAGCTGTGCAGCGTTGGCCAAATGAGCAGGAGGTTAACGGGGAGTTTCCATAATACCCAATAATGTCCACATTTGCCGACACATTGTAAAGATGCTTTTTGATTAAGAGTTTGTAAATCTCAAAATTTGATGACTTAGAGAATATTTCAAAAAAGACTTTGCCGTTGAGGGAGTTTTTGTCAATTTTTTGTAATTCCGATTTGGCGAGATAGTCATGATAAGATAATGACAGAAAGTTTTCATCGGGTTTCACAAGCTTTAACCCCCAGTAAATATTATCCCAAGAAAGATTGCTTTTATGATACGATTTGAAAGTCTCATAAAAATCTTTGAATAGCGATGACTCAAATTTATTAGCTCCAAAATTGTACTCAAATCTAATTTTCTCGACATTCTCGTTCTGAATATCCAAATCGCTGTTGATCTTAGTAAGCCTTGCTTCAATAATCTCTTCACATTTTCTTGCGAAGGGTGGGAGCACAGCTATTTTGTCCGACAAAATTGCAAGGTCTTCTACTTTCGATTTAATTTGTTGTTTCAGTTCCTCGATTTCTTTTTTGATAACGGAAATGTTTGAGGTGGCCCGATCAACGTCTGCAATAATATCCTCTGTAGTTCCCAATGCTTGGAAGTAGGCAACAACTGCTGCCTTCAACTGTAAAAGCTCTTGCTCTAATTCGGCCAACCTATTGTCGGTATCGGTATAGACCTTTTGGCTTATCTCATATCCCTTATCGGTTTTCTTTAGTTCCTCAATGGTTGAGATATGCAACAGAATTTCGTTCAAGCGTACCGCATATTCGTTACTTGGATTAGCAATTTCATTTTTTGAAAGTAAGGTCGATAAATTACTTAAAAAGCTACTATATGCAGCTTTATCCTGTTTAATGATGGATATTACGTTGGAAACTTCGGCTATTTTGGCCGATAATGCTTTGTACTCTTCATTTTCTATAGAAGCAACAATTTTTTCGTCATTTTCAAGAGACAGGATTTTGGCACTGAGCCTGGCATTTAACACTTCTAAATCAATAACTATTTTTATGCTTTCGTCAACCAATCCAATATGATCCAATAATGCCTTTTCTTGTTCTGAGAATTCTGATCCGATAGCTTTTATCCTCTCAGTGAAAACTAGATCTGTCAAACGCCCGCCCTCTGCAAGTTCTTCAACTCGCCCCTGGCTAATAAATTCGACTTCATTGGTGCCTTTGATCGACATAAAGCTTTTATCGTAGTCCTTTAATACGCTCGTATCGGCATTTACAAGGATCTTATTATTTTTAAAAAAAATAGTATTATCCCCCAAATGTTGCGCAATCATATTTACAATGGTGCTTTTGCCAGCACCTCTACCGCCGATTATACAGGTAAAGTAGGGGCTAAAAGGGATTTCATGCCTCAGTTCGGTCAAGCAAAACGGCTGATCGGAATTTGTTTGGTTATTCCGAAGTATAGTGCCTGAAGGGAAGCTGAATGTTATGCTTTCGATAGCCCGAAAAGGTTTCTGTATGTTGTCATTGCAATTGACGCGATATTTCGGTTCATATAGGATTTGCCTCAGTCCTTCAAAAGACAGTTCCCCTTTAATCCAGGTCGTTTTCTTGCCAATATCGCTGATAGTGTGCGCATCACTGCAGACGATCACGGGTTTAGGCGGAAAGCCAAGTTTTGCACGATCATTGTCTGTGCTGAGAAAAAATTCCGTGTCCTCTTTCCTGCCAAACATTATTTGGGATAAATGGTCCATTTTCTTCGCAAGCTCGATATTTCGAGGCTTCTTATCGGGATGGAAGCCACCGTATCCGTTTGGCACTCCCGCGATGATATAGTCTTTTGCTGGCAGGTCTCTTTTTAGTTGGTCAATTAACGCATCTACTGAGATAGTTGCTTTATCAAACCCAATTTCCTGTAATCGCTCCATTGAACAATATAGCGATGTAGGGTTGGCCATATTGTTAAGCTCGATCCTGGTAAGAATTTCGTTTATTTTTTTAATTGATACTTCTTTGGGATTGAACAGGACATGTATATTAATGTAGTCGTTATCCGCATTTCTATCATTCGTCCTAAATTCAACATTCGGAATAACCAGAACTTCGTCACCCAAGGCGGCTACACTATCATTGTATTCCTGCTCGCTTATTATAAAATAGTTTGTCAGGCCAATAACCTTAATATTGTTGTCTTTGATGGCTTTGGCCCATGTGTTAACGTCGCAATTATATTTGCAGGCGAGATGGGTGAACGGACTATGTAAATGAAGATCCCATTTGTTCCAAAATGAACCATTAAAGTTTACGCTCATGCTTTATCGTTTCGAGGATGGCAAGAATCTGTTTATCTTTATATTTGATAAATATAATAATTTCAGCCGTTTATTAGAAATTTTTCAATGATTAAAGCGGACTAATTTTTAAAATGCAATACACTTTCTCAACCCTAAATGATCGGGACCTGGAAGAGTTAGCCCGTGATCTTTTGTCAAAAAAAATAAAGGTCCAATTCCAGTCTTTTAAACCAGGTAAGGATAAGGGCATAGATTTGCGGTATTCTAGTCCGGAGGGGGCAGATGATATCGTTGTGCAGGTTAAACATTATCATACCTCTGGATATAAATCGCTAAAACGGGATCTTATCAAAAAAGAGCTTCCGAAGGTTGCCCGCATTAGCCCCCAACGATATATTTTGGTTACTTCTGTTCCCTTGTCGGAGGCTAACAAGAACGAGTTAAAGGCCTCTTTTCAGCCTTACATTCAATCAATAGACGATATCATTGGAGCAGAAGGATTGAATTCGTTACTGTTAGAATTCAAAGAGGTTGAGCATGATCATTTTAAGCTCTGGCTTTCGAGTACAAATGTGCTTGAAATTATTGTGAAAAATGGAATTCACGGCAGATCTAAACTTAACGAACATAGGATTAAGGATAAGGTTCGGCTCTATGTAGTCAATGAGTCTCATAAAAAGGCAGCCGAAATATTAAATAAACGGCAGTTTTTACTTGTTACCGGGAATCCGGGTATCGGTAAGACGACGCTGGCTGAAATTCTTACATGTCAATTGTTGGCCGATGGATTCCAACTGGTTTTCACTTCAGATACCGAAGAAGCAGAAGAAGCGTTCAAGGAGGGCAAAAGGCAAGTTTTTTATATGGATGACTTCCTCGGGACGATAACTCGGGACTTGCTCTCTGAGAAAAATGAAGATGCAAAAATAATTTCGTTTGTTGAACGAGTCAGGAACGATAAATCTAAGCGACTAATATTGACATGTAGAACTGCTATTTTAAATAAGGCTAAGGAGTTATCAGAGATTATTGAAACCTCTAAAATTCGGATTGCTGAATATGAAGTCACAATAGAGGCATATGATGAAATGGATAAGGCAAGAATTCTGTATAACCATATTTATCAATCAACGCTTCCTCAACAGTATAAAGAAGCCTTTTTGAAAGACAAATTTTATTGGAAGATCATTAAACATAGGAACTACAATCCACGTTTAATTGAGTTTTTAACAGATGGAGACGGCCAGTTTGTTGATCTCGATGACAATTTTCAATCATCCGTCTTGAATTTGCTAGACAATCCGGAAAAAGTCTGGAAAAAGGCGTTTCATCAGCAAACCTCTCCAGAAGGCCAATTATTTTTGACAACGCTATTTTCATTTGGGGCAAGACGGGTAGAAAGGAACGAATTAGAAAAGGCGTTTCAGAGTAGACTGCAACATGAGGTAACAAGCCACAATTTTAGGCGCTCCCACAACTTGTTTATTAATTGTGTTAAAGAACTGAGCGGTTCAGCGATTGTTTTAACTCATAGAAAGGAGGAGTACGGGAGTGTTGAGGAATATGGGTTAATCAACCCGTCTTTAGAAGATTACCTGGCAAACTATTTTGCCACTGACGGTTTTGAATCCTATGTAGAAATGGTAAAATCATTTCTGTATTTAGAGCAGTTTATTTCGCGCGTTTCGACCGATAAAAAGCAAGAGGGTGAAAAAATCATTTTTACTGGCAATCGGAGGAGAGAGTTGTACGAGATATGTCGAGGGAAGACTTCAACGATTAATTCGATACGTGGATCAAATAGATGGGCAAGCATTTTAGTGCTTATTCGCCTTTTTGACTATGAGGAAGTCAAAGAAGAGGTGGAGAAATTCTATTCAGATTTCGAATCTTTTTATGTTAGTTGGGCTGAATTTGAGACAATTGCCGAAGTTTTGCAATATTTGGCTACACACAGAAATGATATATTATTTGAGCATTTGCAAAAATACTTGCTATTGCTTTCTGGTGGCGCTAGTTCTTATTGGCTGTTGAAACGGTTGCAGGAATTACTTGAAAATAATGAGGAAATGGGAGCATTTATGAACCGTATGGGAGATAATGACCCAATAGAATTTCAACAAATTCAAAATAATATTGACAGAGCTTGGGAACGCGACCTGGATTATTACTTTGAAAAGGTAGCTATTCTTGAAAACGATATTGAGATGGCTGGATTAAAGCGATCTTACAAAGATGCTATTACACTTGTAGAAGAGATGAACAAGAAAATGGCATTAAAGCCTTCACCCATATTTAAGAGTTTCGCCTTTGATTTCGAAAAACAGCTTGAAATTAATAAAGCGGCAAAGAACCAAGAGGGAAATATAATTAATGCTGTGGATGCAAAACCTCAAAAGGATCCAGATGCAATAAATGCTCTCTTCAATATGGCGGGGCCTGATAATTACGATTTCGTACCGTTTTAACGCCGACTTCTTGAGGTGCGAGAAAAAGACGATCACCTTTGAGATATTAGAACCCTTTAAACGATGATCCTTAAAGAGATAGCTTTTTGACCAAAAAGGAAGGAACATATTCGAACCAGAAAACCCGCTGACTATGAGCGGGTTTTGAGAAAAAGTGAATTTCTGCGGAGAGGGAGGAACTTACTCCTTTGATAACCTCGTATAGATTCGTTTAATTGCACATCTATACGAGCCTATTTATTATCGCAGATTATAATTTATAACTATCCGATTATATGTATAGTTACGCAAAATAAATTCCCCTTTTTGCACCCCGGCATGCGCTTTATCTACGAAGTCCTTCGGACATTTGCTGTATCACATTAAACAGCAATTTTATGTCAACTATTTACCTTACTCTGGCGCTGGACAAGCGCACCTCCGACGGCAAATGCCCGGTTAAATTTCTGTATCAGCTCCGCGGCGACCGTTGCGCCTTCCGCCCCGGCGTCAAGTTGCACCCGGCCAACTGGGACCAGGAGGCCCAGAAAGCCTTATATATTGACAAGAAAGCCGCCAAGGTAGCCGCGCCGGGCATTCACTTTGACAACCTGCTAACCGCCCTGGAAGCGGCCGAGGTTAACCGTTCCCTTGATACCTGGAAAAAGCATGCTGCCGACATTGAGAAGCGGTTCGAGCTGGACAAAGTCCGGTATAGCGCCGAAATGGTGGTTGAGCAGTTGAACGAGCTGAAGGGGGGCAAGACCAAGAAGATGTTGCCTTCTCAGTTTGTTTATGACTATATCGACCGCTATGTTGAGGACAACCGGGCGACCAGGGTTAAGGGCAGCTTAGTGGTCTATACCAGCCTTAAACGTCATCTTCAGGCGTTCGAGCGGCATACTCGAACCAAGGTCCGGTTCGATACTATTGATCATAACTTCTTCCAGCGGTTTCAGAACTACCTTGTAACCGAGGGCGGGTTGCGTGGCAAGAAGGGACTGGTTAACACCTCTGTGGCTAAGCAACTTTCGACTCTAAAGACCTTTTTGGGCTATGCGAAGAAAGACGGTATTACCGTCAATGAAAAGTACAGCCTATTTAAGGTCGAAAAGCAGGAAGGGCCGGTTATTGCCCTCACCTGGGACGAGTTTCATTCCCTGCTTAATCTTGACCTTGTACCCGGGAGCACCCAAGACCATGTACGCAATGCCTTTTGTTTCAGCGTAGCCACCTCATTGCGATATTCGGACCTGAAGCAACTCACTTGGGATATGATCCGGGAGGACGAAATAGTTATAAACATAGTCAAGAAAAAGAAGTTGGTTCCTCATACCATACCTCTTACCCCCTATAGCCGGGCCATATTGAAGAAGTATGAAGGCCAGATAAGACCCCTAAAGGTGATCTCCAATCAGCGCATGAATGATTTCCTAAAAGGCAATGACAAGCGAAAAATTAAATCCATCTGCCAGCTCGCCGAGATCGATGAACCAACTATTATGGTCAGGTATAGGGGCGCGGAGCGGATAGAAACGGTTTTGCCCAAGTTTAAGCTTATCGGCCCCCATACCGGTCGCAAGAGCTTTGTTACGCTATCCCTGGAATTAGGGATGTCTGCAGAGGAGGTGATGCCAGTGTCCGGCCATGATAGCTATAAGTCGTTTCAACGTTATGTGAGCGTCACCGAACAAAGGAAAAAGAAGGCGATGGCGAAGGCTTGGGCGGCGTAATCAAAAAATAATATGTTACTGCACAAAGCCCTCCATTATGAGGGTTTTGTTTTTCCGTCCGGTAGTTCGAGCAGTTCACCGCTCAAATCCGCGAACAAATTTTGCAGTTCGTGAATAAATTTTAGCGGTCTACTTATTTTATTTTGATCTACGACAAAATAGCATTGACCAACTTGAAATTTGAATGAAAAGCCACTCTTACTAAAATCGCCGTATTCATGAGGCCCGGCCGTAAATCCAAATTCCTTCAGCCAATTTGTATCTATTGGAATTCCTTTAGCCCATCCATACAGAAGGGGCCGGTCTGTACCTGTCTCCTGCACTAATTCAAATCCACGTCCTGTGGCTACTACACTAAAAGGACTTACAGCTATACCATCTTGAGAAAGCTCCAGAACTCGTTGGTTAATGTCACGGTGCCCATTAACATCTTTTCCAATGATATAGTTACCGATGCGCAATTCTTCTTTCGTTAACATTTACGGGGTTTTGACTGGTGGAAACAAGCCAAGGTTAGCTTTGTTCAAATAAAATAAATTAAAAATTCCTGCGGTCAGTTGATTTTTGAATTTCGTTCAGCCTTATACTTGTATAGGCATTCACATATAGGAAAGTACAGTTAGGGTACACCATAAAGTGTGAAAGGTTGATAAACAAAGAGTAATGTTCAAAAATGGCGTCAAATCCATTGATCTTCGGAGTATCCTAAAATAGGAAGATTCAGCAGAAGCGACACCAACCGCAGGAGGTTTTTATGTTCAATAATGGTATTGTTGTCTCAAGTGTAGAAGACTTGCAGAGTATGATTGATCTGGCGGTCGAGAAAGCTATTGAAAAAAGAAAGGCGGTTCCTGACCTTCCAGCCCAAGGCGAGGTTGGTCTAATTGACCGTGCCGAATTGATTAAACGTTTACGAGTTACCGAGCAGACCGTCATCCGCTATGAGAAAAAAGGGAAGATACCGAGTCACCGCATCGGGGACGCAGCAAGATATGATTGGAATGAAGTGAAGAAAGCTACATTATTTAAAGCATAACGTTTTAACAGAAAGTAACCGGCTTGACTTAGTTTTTGCCACAGCCAAATTGAAATATAGGCAATACAAGAATTTCCTAACCAGGATAATTGTATTGTTCTATGCTAAAGAAACCAGCGCCAAAGATTGACCCTAGTAAATTCGAAAACGGATCTCCGCTTACCTTTCCTGAAAAGGTATATAATCAGCTACCAGATCTACTTAAAGCAATATGCTTACAGATAGATGATCCTTATAAGCGTGACGTTTTTTTAATCGGTATTATCACAGCTCTATCAGCCGCAATGAGCCGTTGTCGGTTTTCACACGGCTCCGGGTTGCAGATCAAAGAATACTCCCCTCATTTATTGTCATTCATTATAGGTGGGCCGGGCTCCGGCAAGGGCATGGCCGAATATGGAGCCTTGTTGATTGGCAAAATTGAAGAGGAAGCGCAGCAAAAGAACAAAGCGGCCTCGAACAAATATAAAACCGACAAATTAGAGTTTGCCCGCGAAGTCGAACAAAGGAAAAAGAACAAAGAAAGCTTTGAAGGTTTAGTAGAGCGTAAGCATTCGATCTGCGGCATCTTTGACGGAAGAATAGGACAACTTACTTTTGCTTCAGAGCGATAGAAAAAGTGAGAAGTTCTTTGATTTAAGGATGTTTGGAAGCCGGGGCTGGTTT
>Ga0134128_10006940_pt1 | contig 13701 bp, 16 predicted proteins | sample KB31754_FD_96462 | JGI IMG/M metagenome (GOLD analysis project Ga0134128, IMG submission 96462) | Terrestrial soil microbial communities with excess Nitrogen fertilizer from Kellogg Biological Station, Michigan, USA - KB3-175-4 | ecosystem: Environmental > Terrestrial > Soil > Unclassified ... | reverse complement strand
CGTTTACGGCACCGAGCTTTGCGGTGCTGTCACCGGTGACGGTGTCACGCACAGGGTTGTGCGCGGGTGGCGCCCCCTGGGCCTGGAGTCGCGCTGTCTGCGTCGACAGGCACGCGATAGCCAGCAGCAGCACGGAATGCCGCGTAAATGTGTTCAACAACACTTTCGGAATCATCTCTATAGCTCTGAAACGGGCGGCGGCGCACGCGCGCAGTCTCCCGTGAATCGGTCGGGGTGTACGACGTCGGGCGTCGAATGACGCACGGGTCGTGATCGAGTGATGTTAGGTATTGGTGCTCGTACGAACGTCGCGGCCATGCTCCAGCGCGGGTACGTCGTACACGATCGGCGCTGCTGAAAAGCGCGTCAGATCGATAGAGCTATTGGAGGGCCGTGGGCGAACGGGTGCGCGTAGGGCACCATAGCAGCGGGGATGCTCACATCGCATGACGGTACGACGGTCGAGTATTCGACTGTGTCGTTGCCTGCCACGTTCGCGCGCGCGGAAACCGGAACGAGCACCGGCGGTGCGCAGCAACAGTCGCTGAGACAGGTACAGGTGGTACCTGTCTCGTGCGACTGTGTCCCATGGTGACCAGCGCCGCTCTGCGTTGCGGCAGCGCCATCCATGGGTGGCATCGCGGGCATGGCGCCCATCTGTGCCGCGGTGCCACCATGCGTGGCGCATGGGTGCAGCAACATTGGCTGGGTAAGTGCAACACCGAGCCAGATGCCCCACACGGCGGTAACTATGCGAATCCAGCGAGCGCGTCGCATTCCGTAACTTACAGGCGGCTCGGCGAAAAGGCATCCTCACACACTCGGTAACGTGCGATTTCAGTCAAACGACCGACAGAGCGGTCAGGGAGAGCCTGACGGGAGACGGGCTTTGGCCTCACTGGACGCTCGACACTGCGCGGGACCGTCAACGCGAGCAGCCCAGCACAGCGCCAAGGCTGATCACACCCCGCAACCCGTCCGTCCGAGCACTGGCGCCCGCAGTGGCGCGGTCGACAGTTTTTGTCGGGTGCTCCAAGGGTAAATTCCGGGGATGATCATGAATCAGCTGTTCACAGATCTGCTCGTTCCAGGCATATCGATCGCCGAAAAGGTTCTGCGCACCGTTCTGGTGTACGGCTTTCTGATCGTCCTGTTGCGAGTGGCGGGAAAACGTACACTCGGGCAGATCACCTCATTCGACCTGGTAGTTCTGCTGCTGCTGTCGAATACAGTGCAGAACGCGATAATCGGCAACGACAACTCGCTGCTGGGCGGTCTGATCGGTGCAGTCGTGCTGATTGCCGGCGACTACATGGTGGTCCGGATGCTGTACAACCACAGGAAGGTCGAGCGCGCGATAGAAGGAGCGTCAGCCGTGCTCGTCCACCATGGCAAGTTCATTGACGCGAACATGAAGCGTCAGCTGATCACCAGGATCGAGCTCGAGGCTGCGGCGCGAAAGCAGGGGATCGCCCACATGTCGGACGTACGCTGCGCGCGACTCGAAACGGGAGGCGCGGTCACGTTCGAGCTCGAGAGTCCCACAGAACACGAGAAGCATCTTGCCGACCTCATCACGCGACTGGAGCGAATCGAAAACATGCTGGAAAGGCTGGAAGCCTCCGGCAACGATCAGGAGGCCGATGCGTAGCCGCGCGGAGCACGCGTGAGAATCTGGCACGGACGGCACGCTGCACCACTGATTGCAATCTGGATCTTCGTACTTGTCATCGCAGCCATGCTGTACAAGATCGAAGATATCCAACCTGCGCTGTCGGAGCTGATAAGGCCCGTCTACGTCATCGTGTTGGCGCTCGCACTGCTGCTCACCTGGAAGTGGTTCCGGGCTCGTGCGGTCGGTACGCAGCAGGATCGCAGACATGCCGATCGCAGACGTACGGATCGGCGCGAGGACAACGGCGCCGATCTCTGATTGCGGGCTACGCCGCTATGGCGTTCTTCACTCCGGTGAGCTGCTCGTTGACCCAGGTGAGCGACTTGGTATAGAGCCACGCCATCTGCATCGGGAGCACCCCGAGCGACGACGCGAGCACATCCACCTGATCCCACTCTCCGCGCTGGTACGCATCGGCCAGCAATAACGGCTCTGCATAGGGGCCGTTTCCCTCCATCACCGCCTGACGGATCTCGTCCGACACGCTGACGCGCGCCAGTACCTCACGCATGGGCATGCGCAGGAGCACGTCGAGCATGGAGAACAATCCCGTCATGAAGAGCGCCTGCGGATGCCGTACCTGTGGGCTGGATTCCGCGATCAACTCGCAGAGACGCGCGCGCAGTAACGCCGCGTACACGAGCTGATCGGTGACGTCGTTGCCCGTTACCATCGACGACACCATGAGCAACGCGAGCCAGCGATACAGCATCTGACGTCCGACCATGCGAATTGCATAACCGATCGAGTCGATTCCGCGACCGCCGACCGAGGCGGAGTTCACGATGCGCAACAGCTTGTAGGTGAGCGTGGGATCGGAGCGAAAGCCGCTCTCGATCGCCGCATCCGGCGTCTCGTGATCGCGCAGCATGTTGAGCAGACGCAGCATCGCCGTCTGCCCCACCTCGATCTCCTTGCGCGTTACGAGCTCGGGACGGCGATAGAAGTATCCCTGAAACAGGTCGAAGCCGAGCTTCATGCACTCCTGGTGCATGTCCATCGTCTCCACACGCTCGGCGAGGATCTGTACCTTGAACTGCCGCAACCGCCGCATCAACGTGGCCAGCTCGCCCGGCTGCCGATGCAACACGTCGAGTTTCACGATACCCACGGTGTGTAGCAGTGCGTCGAAAGACGGATCGTCCACGTAATCGTCAAGCGCGAGCTGATATCCGCTCTGCGTGAGGCGGCGGCAGGCCGAGACGACCGCGGCATCGTTTCCAACCGTTTCCAATACCTCGATCACGACTTTCTGCGCCGGAAGCAGCTCCACCTGGCCGTCGAGCAGGAACTCGCGCGTACAATTGACGAACGCGCGATGACCGTCTGTAAGGTCGTCGAGGCCGATATCGAGGAACGAGTGAATCACCGTATCGGTGCACATTGCGTCAGCGGCAGCGCCATCCGCGATCGTGGATAGCGCCGTGTTCCGATACAGCAACTCGTATCCGGAAAGCCGGTCGTGCCGGTCGAAGATAGGCTGGCGTGCAACAAATACGTCAATCATGGCGTGCCAACGATTGGGGCTCCGATAATTGGTGGACCTCGTCTAATTATCGGCCCCAGGAGCGTCGGAGTCGCATATTCTGCATCCGTTGGCACGCCCGGCCCTGCTACACAGGCGCCGTCACGCCGCCGACTTCAACGCCGCGAACAGCCCTCCGATAGCGCGGATCACGGATTCATTGCCCTCACGCATGAGGGCGGCGAGAATGTGCTTGCAGACCGTGTCGCGCCACAGGTAGTCGCCACAGTCGCAGCGCGGGTGCGCAGAAGAATAAAGATCCACCCAGTGATCTGTTTGCCCACCGACGATCCGATAGCGGCCGTGTCCGACGTGCTCCGCGCGCAAGCCAAGGGCTCGCTCCAGACGGGCCACATCAGCGCCAGGGGCCTCGAAATCCAGCTCCGGCAGCAATGCAGTCTGATTCTGTTCCATCTCTACTAACTCCATTGATATCAATAGCTTACGTACAATATTGATACCCGGAACATCACATTTTGTTGCGTCGAACGGTTGTTCGAAAAAGCTATCTACCGACTCCCGCAAACACGACGGGTCCGGTCGGCGAAGGCATTCCTCCGTCGGGCTCTTCGGTGACCGCGATGCGTCTCAGACTGCCCGGTTCCATGGGGTGCCTCGCGGCCATGACCGCTGATCCGGTGGAGTCCGGCATGAATGTGCCGACCGAGACAGGCACCGTGGTCCCGCGGGCCATGAGCCACACCTGGTAGACCTTCCCCCGCGGCGGCTGCTTCACGTTGGACGCATACATAATGAACATCTGCTTCTTCTGGTCCCAGAACATGCGGGCCATTGGCGCCGCATCGGCGTAGCTCACCAGGTCGATCACGCGGGTATGCATCCCGGTCAGGGCAGCAATGAGGCTGTCCTTCCGCGCGACGGAGTCTCTCAGCTGCGCGACCTGAGCCTCGAGACTGGAATCGCGCACCGCGCTTGCCGGCCGGCCAGTGCCAGTACGCGAGCGACCTTGCCAGCTGTAAATGCCGAACGCCGCAATGACCAGTGCGGCTGCGATGGCCATGCCGCCCAGTATTCGTCCCATTGGCAGGCGACTGCGAGGCTCGAACGGCACTACATGGAGCGGAGTGTGTCGAGTGTGGGCGGCGGCATGTGGCGCCGCCGCTGGCTGATGGCGCGGTGGCTGAGAGGCCACAGGCCTGCTCGGCCTGACAGGCCTCACGACCACATGCTCGCCATCTGCAGCCAAGCCCGGTGACGAGCCCGGAGCCGATGCGCGACGCCCGACGTTGGTCGCAGCCGCGCGCGCTACGAGCCTTGAACGAATTCCGGCCGAGCGGCCGCGATTCATTTGCTGTACCGGCGCAAGTCGAGCGAGCTCGGCGACCACGGCTTCCATGGCGGCGAGATCCGCGGAGACGGCTGGATCGACGGACGCAGCGGTGTAAAGATCTGCCTCCTCGCTCGGCCCGAGCGCACCAAGTGCAGCGCCGGCCACATCAAAGGCGGGCTCAGCTTCGCCTGACGGCGGCGGAGACCCGGGATGATCCGACACCGGCTGGCGATGCGTATCATCGTCGCCCCCGGCTGGACCATGCGGCGCCTTGCCGCTCATCTCGCTATCGTCGCTCATGCTCTGCTCTCTCGCAGACCGGTCAACCTATCGCGCAATTTCTGCATTCCGAGCCGCATTCTCGTCTTGATGGTGCCGAGCGGCTCGCCGAGCAATTCGGCAATTTCGGATTGGCTGAGGCCGCGGAAGTACGCCAGGTCGAGCGCACGGCGCTGTTCTTCCGGAAGCTCCTGCAATGCTACCTGTATCAGATGTCTGCGCTCATCGTTCTCGGCATCCTGTGAAGGATCCGGCGCTGGATCGCGAAGGACACTCATGTCGGCGGCGATGTCCTCGCGGTTGCGCTTGCGACTACGGAGTCTATCCAGCGCGCGACTGCGCGCGATGGTCAGAATCCATGTCCGCACTGTACCACGCGAAGCATCATAGGATGACGCGCGCTGCCATACCTGCCAGAACGTTTCCTCCACGACGTCCTCCGCGCCATCGGCGTCGTTGAGGAGATGGGCGACCACCGAGTAAACTGGCTGCGACCAGCTGTCGTACAGCGCCGCCAGAGCCGACTCGTCGCCCGTGGCAATTCGCCGGACGAGAGATAAATCGTCGCTGGGCGTAGCAATGGTGGCTCGTGTGGTGTACGCCGGGTCCTGCCGCGACGGATTCATTTCGTGGGAATCTACCCCGCCACGCCCGAGGGGGCCATGCGAGTGTGCGGGTGGACTGAGGGCGACAGAACGCGTTACGAAGGGAATCGGTTCGCGTCCCTATAGAGAAGATTGCGAGCGGGCTGCGTGATGACGACGGTCACGGCGTCAACTATCGCTGCTCAAAATGGAGAACAGTGGCATGGCAAAGATCCTTGGCATGACCGGGTCATTCGTGTGCAGCTCGGTGGGATGGTGGCTGGGCGCGTTTATTGGAACGATGACGGCGTGCATGCTGTCGATCGTCGGCATGGGCGTGGGGATATATCTCGGGCGCCGGATCGCGGCCGACTACTTCTAGGCCTGAGCGCATCCGGCCGCGAAGCCCACGGAGCGCCCTCGATCAGTATTTCGCGAGGTAGTTATCCAGCTCCCACCTCGTCACCTGCATCATGTACTCGCGCCATTCCTCTCGCTTGGCTGCAAGGAAGTGCCGCGTGACGTGCGGGCCAAGCGCATCGCGGATGACGTCATCCTTCTCCAGCTCGTCGCAGGCCTCGTTGAGATCGTGCGGGAGATCGTCGATACGCAGACGGCGGCGCTCGCGATGTGACATCTCCCAGATGTTCTCATTTACAGGCTCGCGGTAGTCGGCGCTGGTTTCGATTCCATCGAGTCCGGCGGCCAGCATAACGGCAAGCGCAAGGTAGGGATTCGCGGACGGATCCGGCGCGCGATGTTCGACCCGCGTACCGATCTTGCGACGCGCGGGAATGCGCAGCATCGGCGACCTGTTACGCATGGACCATGCGACGTTGGCTGGCGCCTCGTAGCCCGTTAGCAGTCTCTTGTAGGAATTGACGAGCGGATTGGTTATCGCCGTGCACGCGCGTGCGTGCTTGAGCAGACCCCCGATGTAGTGAAGCGCGGTCTCGCTCAGCTCGTACTGACCTGCCGCATCATAGAATGCATTCTCACTGCCGCGAAACAGGGACTGGTGAGTGTGCATTCCGCTGCCGCTCTGACCGAAGATGGGCTTGGGCATGAATGACGCGACGAGGCCGAACTGTTGCGCAACATATTTGACGACGAACCGGAAAGTCGTGATGTTGTCAGCGGTGCGCAGAGCGTCGGCGTAGCGAAAGTCGATCTCGTGCTGGCCGTGCGCCACTTCGTGATGGGCGGCCTCCACCTCGAACCCCATCTTCTCCAGAGCGACGACGATTGCACGACGCGCATCCTCGCCGAGGTCGGATGGCGCGAGGTCGAAATAGCTTCCGACGTCGTGAGTGTTCGTGGAGACATTGCCGCCGGCGCCGGGCCGGAACATGAAGAATTCGGCCTCCATGCCGGCATTCATCCTGAAGCCCATCGCCTCCGCTCTGGCGACGGCTCGCTTGAGAACCCAGCGCGGGTCGCCCTCGAAGTGGTCTCCCTCGGGGGTGTGCACGTCGCAGATGAGCCGAGCGACCCGGGCGTCGGGGTCGCCCCATGGATATACCTGGAAGGTGGACAGATCCGGGACGAGGAGCATGTCGGACTCCTCGACCCGAACGAAGCCTTCTATGGAAGAGCCGTCGAACATGATATCGCCGTCCAGAGCCTTTTCGATCTGGGAGGCGGGGATCTCGACGTTCTTGTTGATGCCCAGTATGTCAGTGAACTGGAGCCTGAGGAATCGGACATCTTGTTTCTTTGTGATGTCCAATATTTCCCGTTTTTGCATTTTTTAGCCCGGTTTGCTTGCGATCGACGACTTAAATATGCAGATTGATACCCTGATTGTGCAAGTTTTGCAATTTCCTCATAACACCAGGCCTCGCCGCCACCTCCAAAAATGCCTACCGCCCGCCAGCTAGCAGTCCAGGACATCTCCGCACGCGTCACCGACGAATCCTCCGCGCCGGTGCCACTCCGCACGTCCGAGTACTTCGGCGTGAACACCTTCGGCGCGCGCCAGATGCGCGAGAAGCTTCCAAAGGAGATCTACGTCAAGCTTCTCTCGGCTGTCCGCCAGGGGAAGAAGCTCGATCGTGACATCGCGCCGACAGTGGCGCAGGTGATCAAGGACTGGGCTGTATCGCGTGGAGTGACACACTTCACTCACTGGTTCCAGCCGCAGACCGGACTGACGGCTGAAAAGCACGACGCTTTCCTGACGTTCGACGACGAGCTGGAGCCAATGGAGTCGTTTTCGGCGGCGCAGCTCATCCAGAGCGAGCCGGATGCGTCGAGCTTTCCGTCGGGCGGATTGCGCGCGACGTGGGAAGCGCGCGGCTACACAGCGTGGAATCCCGCGAGTCCGGTCTTCATCGTGGAGAGCGCGGGGGCGCGCACGCTGTGCGTTCCCTCGGTTTTCATCGGTTACAACGGCGAGGCGCTCGATGAGATGACGCCGCTGCTGCGCAGCTCCGACGTGCTGTCACAGAAGGCGATCGAGCTGCTGGAGCTGATGGGCGACAAGAGTGTACGGCGGGTTTATACGACGCTTGGCGCCGAGCAGGAATACTTCCTGATCGACCGCACGCTGTTTGCGATGCGGCCGGATCTGGTGATGGCGGGGCGCACGCTCATCGGCGCTGCGCCATCGCGCGGGCAGCAGTTGGAGGACCACTACTTCGGTGGAATTCCGGAGCGCGTACAGGCGTGCATCGCGGAAGTCGAGCACGAGCTGTACAAGCTCAGCGTGCCGATCGTCACGCGACACAATGAAGTCGCGCCGTGTCAGTTCGAGATGGCGCCGGTGTTCGAGGAGACCGACATCGCCGTCGATCACAATCAGATAGTGATGGCGACATTGCGGCGCATCGCGCTGCGCCACGGCCTGCAGGCGTTGCTCGCGGAGAAGCCGTTCGCCGGAGTGAACGGGAGCGGCAAGCACTGCAACTGGTCCATGGCGGTGCGTTCGGAAGATCCTGCACTCGATGGCGTCAATCTTCTCAAGCCTGGCAAGACACCGCATCAGAACATTCGCTTCCTGCTCTTCCTCGCTGCAGTGCTGCAGGGTGTCAACAAGCACGCCGGTCTTCTACGCGCGGCGATCGCGACTTCCGGCAACGAGCACAGGCTCGGCGCAAACGAGGCACCGCCCGCGATCATCTCGGTGTTCATGGGCACGATGCTCACGCGCGTGATCGACGAGATCATCGATGGCAAGAGCACCAAGAGCGCCGATCAGCAGATGATCGGGCTCGGTGTCGCGAAGCTGCCTGAGATCGAAAAGGACAACACCGATCGCAATCGCACGTCGCCGTTCGCGTTCACGGGGCAGAAGTTCGAGTTCCGCGCGGTCGGCTCGAGTCAGAGCATAGCCTTCCCGATCGTTCTGTTGAATGCCGCGGTCGCCGAGGCGATCTCGGATATCACCGAAGAGCTGCGTGAGGAATTGAAGGATGGCAAGCGCGACGCGAAGTCGATCGATGACGCCGCGCTGAAAGTCGTCCGCAAGTCGTTCAAGGCGAGCACGCCGGTTCGATTCGAGGGCAACAACTACTCGAACGACTGGGTGAAGGAGGCGGAGAAGCGCGGGTTGCTGAATCTGCGCCGCACCCCGGAAGCGTTGCAGCAGCTTGCCACTAAACAATCGCGCAAGACGCTCACCTCGCTCGGGATCTTCACGAACGAGGAGCTGGATTCACGTTATCACGTCCGACTCGAGCGCTACACGAAGGACATGCTGATCGAGCTGCATACGCTTCGTGAAATGGTCGATACGTTCGTCATTCCCGCGGCGCTGGGCTACGTCGGATCGCTCTCCAACACAGCGGCGCAGGCGAAGGCTGCTGGCATCACGGTCATCCCGCAGATCGGGATCGCGAACAGGATTGGTGCAACGATCCAGGAACTCCTCAAGCGGCATGACAATCTCACCGGCGTGATCGCGAAAGCCGAGTCCATGCACGACGATCCCGGCGCACAGGCAAAGCTGCTCACGAGCGCCGGCGCGGATGCGATGGCCGAGGTACGTGAGAAGTGCGACGAGCTGGAGCTGGTGATCAGCGACAGCGAGTGGCCGTTGCCGAAGTACCGCGAGATGCTGTTCCCGGTCTGATGAAACCGACTCCAGGATTGCGTCAAGCATATTGCTGACGCAATCCTGGAGCACTAAACCGGCCGTAGCTGCCTACTTCGGAGGGGCTTGACGTCCAATCCCGTACGGATACACGACTCTAATGCCGATCAGGACGCCTATGAGTGCAACAGGCAGCACCCACATAGCTGGCACAAACTGATTCGCAAGGTCATGAACAACGCTAAACGCGCCGGCGAAACCGAACACGATGTAGCCAATCGCCAAGCCAATCTCTGGCCAGGTTTTACCCTCGCGAATGTCCTCAATGAGGAGCATTGTTCCAACACCGGCAATCACCAGCGCAATCGTAAGTAGCACATGAAGAAATCGTTCGCGACCGGTGCCTGGTGCGGCTAAGCCTATGACAATAGCGAGCGGAAGTGAAAGCGCCATTGCCCAGTTGCGAACTCGTGATGGTTTCGGCATTTCAAGCCTCCATGGACAAATCGATGCAGTATTCGCCATCCGCGATGCATTGCCAACCACTACCGTAGGAAGCTACAAATTCCTCAACCACTTCGTTGAGCGATGTAAAGTCTATGCTTTCAGTTCCATCGTCCCACCAGTACGACCCGCTGGCACCGCCTGAATTATCAGCGATTCCATGTGCATGGCGGCACGCACTCAGATCGTTTTGGAGTTGATTGAGTTCCCAAAGCTCGTAGATATAGTACCCCACGCTGGACGCTGTAACCCCACAGGCGATAACAGCTACCGGTGTTAATACGCCCCCGCCCCCACAGCTGCCAGTATCGCTTCACCACAGTCGGCAACCTCAAAGGGTGTTCCATAACCCTCGACGAACAGCTTCGCAAGAATGTAGTTGTAGTGGTTCTGGGTCTTGTCGCACTCTGGTAAATATCTTTGTGTCGTCGTTCCCGCTGCAGGGCGGGAACGACGAGCTACCTCAGATCGCGCCCGATACGTAATATCCCGTCGATAACGACATCGATATCCGACATCCGCGCGCGATGGTTCACGTTCGCGAACCGAATCGCAAATTTGCCGTCAATGATCGTGCTGGACGGAACTGCAATACCGCTTTCCTGAAGACGCAGCAGTATCTCGGCGTTCATCGCGTCAAGCCTCTCATTCGCCACGCCCGCCGGTGTATATCGGATGCACGCGATGTTGAGTGGCGCCGGCGCGAGCAGCTCCAGATCCGGCTCCGCCTCGACGCGCTCGACCAGATACTGCGTCTGCGCAACGTTCTGCTCGATCATGCGGACAAGCTTGTCGACTCCTTCCGCCTTGAACGACAGCCACGCCTTGAGCGCCTTGAAGCCGCGCGTGAGATCGATGCCGCGATCGGCAAACGGCAGACCGCCAGCAATGACGCCTCGCGTCGCGGCGGCGAGATAGCTGGCCGGCGCCGCGTACGTTGCAAGGTGTACTTCAGGATCGCGCACGAGAACGCAGGCGCACTCGAACGGCAGATCGCCCCACTTGTGCAGATCGAAGCCGAGTGAATCGGCCTGTTCGATGCCGGCGACCTGCGGGCGTAGCTTGTCGGAGAGGTAAGCAAGTGCGCCGAACGCGCCATCGACGTGGAACCATAGATTCTCGCGGCGGCAAAATTCGGCGATCGCAGTGAGATCGTCGGATGCTCCTGTATTGACCGTGCCAGCGGTGCCGACGATACAGAACGGTATCGCTCCAGCTGCACGATCCTCCGCAACCAACGCACCGAGTGCTGTCATGTCGATTCTGTAGTCCGAGTCCACAGGAACCCGCCGGAACGCTCTGTTGCCGAGTCCCATGAACTCGGTGGCCTTGCGCGCCCAGCCGTGAGTCTCGGAAGACCCGTAGAACACGAAAGGACCGCGTTGCGGCAGATCGGACCATTGCTGAACACCGTCTTCGCGTACGTCGATACCAAGCTCGCGTGCCTTCGCGAAGCGCGCGACGCCGAGCGCAAGTGTGCTCGCCATGGTTCCGCCGGTGACGAGGACTCCGCTTCCGCCGGGCATTCCGAGCAATTCAGCCAGCCAGTCTATCAGCTGTTGCTCGACCAGAGCTGGCGCCTGATTGAAACCGGCCATGTGCGGATTCAGTCCTGAGGCGAGCATGTCGGCCATCATTCCAAGTGGCGTTCCGTTTCCCTTCACCCAACCGAAAAATCGTGGGTGCAGATTGCCGTCGGGATACGGGAGCACGTTCTGGACGAAATCACGATACGCCGTTTCCGCACCGACACCCGTGCGTGGAATCGGCTCCGCGAGCGCCTCTCGCACCGACGCCGGCATCTCACGCCATGCGGGTTGCTCGCGCAGGCTCTCCAGGTGACCGAGCATGTCGTCCACCATGCGGTGCGACAGCGCGCGAAAATTTTCCCATTCTTCTGGTGAAGCCGGGTCGAAGGTTTCTTCAGGCGGATTGTTGGGGGACGTCATCTCGTATTGGTTCAGATCTGCATCGCAAGCGACACGCGATGCCTGAAAGAACATAGTGGGCGGACGGCGAGATTCGCCAATGCTGCCCGGCGAGGCATTTACGGGCGGGGCTGGATATTGCGTAACCATCTTGTTACATATTCCTGCATGCCTCGTGTCATTCCCCGGACAGACCCGTTCCACGCCGTCGCCGATCCCACGCGGCGGGCGATCCTGGACCGCTTACGGCGCGGTGCCGTGCCGGCGAGCGAGATCGCTGCCGGTTTCAGGATAAGCCGCCCCGCCGTGTCGCGACATCTGCGTGTATTGCGCGATGCGCGCCTGGTGCGCGAGCAGCGCGGTGGCGGAATCGACGGGCGACAGCGCGTCTACGAGCTGACACCGGCGCCGCTCACCGATGTGGCGAAGTGGATTGCCGGCTACCAGAAGTTCTGGCCGTCCAATCTCGCGAATCTCAAACGGCATATCGAGGGTAGTACGGATTGGACCTTCGACCGCCCCCCGGAGAAACCTCAGTCATGACCCACGCAGCGACATTCGAACTCGCGGAGGCTCCGCACGTAGAAAAGGACAGAGACTGCAATAACGATCACGAAACCATCGAGACTCGGAACGCTTGCACGTTCAAGGGATAAGCGGCGCATGCTCATCTGCGCCGCGTAGCACCTGTCACGCACGATCGATCAACACACAACTGATAGAACGATGTCGACCCTCTACACACCCTACGTCATCGAGCGATCTTCTCGCGGAGAACACACATACGATGTGTTTTCGCGACTCCTCATGGATCGCATCATCTTCCTGGGAACGCCGGTCACTGACGACGTCGCGAACGTCATCATAGCGCAGCTGCTCTTCCTCGAAGCGGACAACGCCGAGCGCGACGTACACCTCTACATCAACTCGCCCGGCGGATCGGTATCAGCCGGACTCGCGATCTACGACACCATGCAATTCATGAAGGCGCCCGTGAACACCATCTGCATGGGATTCGCGGCGAGCATCAGCTGCTTTCTGCTCGCTGGTGGACGCGCCGGCAAGCGGTCTGCGCTACCGCACTCGCGCATCATGCAACACCAGCCGTCACAGTCCGGCGGTGGCGGCACGGCGTCAGACGTCGAGATTCAGGCACGCGAGATCGTGTTCCTGCGCCGTAAGGTGAACGAGCTCATGGCAAAGCATACCGGCCGCCCGTTGGAGCAGATCGAGCATGACTTCGATCGCGACAACTACATGTCCGCCGAGCAGGCAAAGGAATACGGAATCATCGACCACGTCGTTACGCACAAGGACGAGGTCGTCGAAGCGAGTAGAGAGCTGGCGGTTACGGCGTAACGGGTCACTCCGCTACGCCGCGGGCACTGCCCCGCCCGGCGTCAGCTTGTCGATGGCACCCGGAAGCACCTGCGCCAGCTTGGCGGAGAGCTCTTCCGGGGGGATGCCGAACTTCGCCGCAAGCTGCGTCATGGCATCCGAACCCAGCGCCGCGTGGAGCTGGTCTCCGGTTATCGGCTCGTTCGCTCCGGTGCCGACCCACGACTTCACGGTATTGCCCAGCCCCTGCGACTCCAGCTGGCTGACGATCCCCTGCACGCCGCCATGCTTCTCGATCAGGCCATTGACGACAGTTGCCATCTCGGCGCCGACGACGCCACCCAGTAATCCGTCGAGCAGTCCCATGGTATCTCCCGGTTCGGAGGTGGTCCCGTCAGTCGGACGGGCTGATCTGAAGTTGCGCGTCGTTCCCGTCCTTCGCTACCGCCCGTCCGACGATTATGGTGATGTTGTCCGTGCCACCGCCATCGAGCGCATCCTGCAGCAATCCTTCGCACGCCTCGCGCGCGGACGTCATTCCGCG
>Ga0134128_10006938_pt1 | contig 13703 bp, 9 predicted proteins | sample KB31754_FD_96462 | JGI IMG/M metagenome (GOLD analysis project Ga0134128, IMG submission 96462) | Terrestrial soil microbial communities with excess Nitrogen fertilizer from Kellogg Biological Station, Michigan, USA - KB3-175-4 | ecosystem: Environmental > Terrestrial > Soil > Unclassified ... | reverse complement strand
GTCGTCCCATACCTTGCACAACGCCTTGCCCTGGCAGGTAGTAATCGGGGCTGCCGCCCAGCAGGAAGCGGCCGCCCATCGCGCGGCTGACCGCGCTCACATCCAGCGTTCCCATGCGGTTGAGCCCGGTATCGCGGTCGTGCCAGCGCTGCGGAAATTCGTAGCGCAGGCCGGCGCTGATCGTTAGCCGGCGCGACACGTTCCAATGGTCTTGAAGATAGCCGGCGTAAACGGAACGTTCCACCATGTCGGCTTTTGCCCGTGCCTTGAAACGTCAAGCCCTCGAACGGCACGCCTAAAAGGAAATCCGCGAACCCAGCGCCTGTGAATCCGAGTTGCGGGGTCAGGCCATCGACATACACAAAGAACGCATTCAGGTTCACCGTATTCCAGAAATGCGCGCGAATCAGCTCAAAACCCGCCTGAAGTTGATGCCGCCTGCGCGAATAGGAGAGGTTGTCGCTGAAGTCCCATGAATCCTCGAGCGAAAAGTTCCGGTCGGAGATTGCGCCATTGCCGAACGTACTCGTGTAGCCGGCAAACGCCACGGTAAGAAATAGAGACGGGATACTGGTCGGGGTGTTTTGGAAGGTGAAGGCTCCACCGGCATCCTGCTGCTGTTGCAGTGTGGCTCGCAAGCGCGTGTAGCCAACCCGGAATTCGTTAACCAGGGACGGACTGAACACGTGAATTTCATTGATCCCAGCAACGTATGATCGCGTGACGCTATCAACGGCCGAAATCGGATTGGGCGACGCGGTTGACACTCCGATGGCGGGCTCTATTTGAAAATTGCCGAAGAGAGTGTCGCTGTCGCTAAAGCGGTGGTCGATGCGGCCGATGTACTGGTTCTGATTCGTGCGCCCCGGCTGGTCGCCGACGAAATTGAAGCCCAGACCTTGCGACTGGCAGGCAAGGCAATTCGCGGGCAGAAAGGCGACAGGAAGAAACTTCGAGGCGAACGGCGACCACCGGGCTGAGGGAATTTGGTTACCAGGAAAAGCCAGCAGTGTTTGCGGATCGACGACTGGCCCGAAGTTCCGCATCGCGCTGCCGCTTAGAGGGTTAACTCCCGAGAAATCGCCCTGAAGCGTCTGCGCGGTTGGATAAATGCCGGTCACTTGCGACCGCGTTCGGATTCTGGTGAGCTGAACGTTGCCGAAGAAAAACGTGCGGTCTTTTTTGACCGGGCCTCCGAGGGCGCCGCCGAACTGGTTGTAACGCAACTGATCGGGTGTCGTTCGGAAACTGGAGGTCACAAGATCGCGCTCGATGTTTCGGCGCCGGCCGTTAGCCTCAGCAAACTGAATACATCCCGGCCATTGAGCGGCAAATCCTCAATTTGGCGCGAGTCGACAAGCTGACCGATTTCCGCCGTTTCCGTCTTCACCAGCGGAGTGGACGATTGCACCTGAATACTAGTCCCGAGTGATGCAGGCTGGAGCGTGGCGTCCTGCCGAACGACGCTCGCCACGTGCGTTTGGATGCCCTGAAACCGCAGTTCGCCAAACTGTGGCGCGCTATAGACAACGGTATAGGTTCCTACAGGCAGATGGTCGAAAACATACTCACCGGCGGAATTCGTTTGTTTGTCGTAGGTAATGCCGGTCTCCTGTTGCGTGGCGGCGACCGCCGCTCCGGGAATCACTGCGCCCGATCCGTCGCGAACCGTTCCGACGAGAGAGCCAAGCGCCTGCGCTGAGCCTGAAGGCGCCAGCAAAAGCAGGGCAATGCCAAGATGCAAGCCGATTTTGTTCATCAGTGTTCTGTTTGAGTGGAATGAAGCAACAGCCTGACAGTATCATTCAACAGAAGGCGGGAGTACACTGTCATTGAATCATCAAGTTCCTGAAGGTTGGCGCAGTTCTCTCGCGATCAGAGAACCTGAGTGTCTATGAGTTCCAGGACGCGTACTCCGGGGATTTCTAAACCGAATCCGAGCGTGGCGGACCCTGCACGACCTGCGAGACGGGACAAGCTCCTTCGCACGCTCTTGCGCTACCTGATCTGTCTGGCAATGCTGGCGATTCCGGCTGCCATTACCTTCGCGCTCAAGCTTAATCCGCGTTTTGGTCCCATTATCAGCGCATCTTACGTGGCTACCATTTCCGTGGCCGCTTGGTGGGGCGGAGTCTGGGCGGGAATTCTGGTAAGCTGCGCAACGGTTCCGGTATTGACGGTTGTGGCAACCAGCGGCAAAACGATTCTTCCGCCGCATTTAGATCCGGTCGGCCTATCCGTGCTGTTCTTTATCTCCATCCTGATCAGCCGAGTGGCGCAAAACCGCAAACGTATTGAACAGATGCTCCGATCGGCAAACGAAAAACTTGAACAAAGCGTGAAGGAACGAACAGCCGAGCTCGAGCGCGCGAGGACTTGGTTGGAGATCACCCTTGCGAGTATTGGAGACGCTGTGATCGCCACGCATCGCGACGGCAGCATCGCTTTCATGAACGGCGTGGCGGAAGATCTGACGGGATGGGTTCAGACGGAAGCTTCAGACCGCCGGCTTACGGAAGTATTCGTAATCGTAAATGAAGAAACCAGGCAGCCGGGCGAAGATCCCGTAGCCCGGGTTCTGCGGACCGGCGCGGTGGTGGGTCTCGCGAATCACACTCTGCTCATTTCGCGGGACGGGCGCGAAATCCCTATCGACGATAGCGCGGCGCCAATTCGCGACAGGAGCGGCGAAATAGCCGGAGTCGTTTTGATATTCCGCGATGTCACCGAGCGCCGTGCAAGCGAGCAGGCCGCCGAACGCGCCCGCGTGTCGCTCGAGCGCACAAACGAAGAGCTCCAGCAATTCGCTTACGCCGTTTCGCACGACTTGCAGGAGCCGCTTCGCAACGTCACCATTTACACGCAACTCCTCGGCCGGAGATATAGCGGCAAGCTGGACAGCGATGCCGAACAATACATCGGTTTTGCAGTAAATGGAGCGGTGCGCATGCAGATGCTATTGAAAGACCTGCTCGCGTATACGCAGGCGTCCGACCGGACTGAGCAAGCGACCAACCCGATCGACGCCAACAGCGTGGTCCAGAACGTCCTATCGAACCTGCAAGCAACCATTGACGAGAGCGGCGCAACCGTTACATACGATATGCTCCCGGCGATCCGGATGGAGGAGGTCCATTTGGAACAGCTTTTTCAGAATCTGATCGGCAATGGGATCAAATACCGCAGCGAAGAACCTCCTCGAATTCACATTTCGGCTGCCCGAGCGGGAAACGAGTGGACGTTTCGTGTCGCCGACAATGGGATCGGCATCGATCCGCGCTACAAGGACAACATTTTCGGTCTCTTCAAGCGTCTCCATACTTCTGAGAAATACGCGGGTACAGGCATTGGCCTTGCTATTTGCCAGAAGACTGTTCAAAAGTATGGAGGCCGCATTTGGGTGGAGCCCGGCACAGGCGGCGGGTCCGTTTTCTGTTTCACGACTCCGGCGGAGCCGGCCCTCAAAACACGGGCAAAAGCGAGCGCGGCGGGACAACAATCTACTCCTCTGCCTCCCCAAGCCATACCCGGATGATCCGCCTTACCCGGCCCGATTCCTGCAGTCGAAGCAAATTGATATTCAGATCGTGCACCACAGGGGAATGTAGTGGCGCCGCAAATCCGTAGCCCTGGTGCATGTATTCGGCTTTGGAAACCGCCAGATCGGAGTCATGTTCCTGTTGCAACAGATATAAAAGTTGCGGCCTGTCGAAGAGGAAGGCATCCACTTTTCGCTCTTTTACAAGATCGTAGCCCTGCTGAATGGATTCGACCGGCTGCACTTTCGCGTGGGACTCAAGCGCAAGTTCCTGCCCCGGCGAATGATCCAGCGCGGCGACGCGCTTGCCTGGAAACTGCGCGGCTGAAGAGATGGCGACTGTCTTCATACCGGTGAGCGTCAGGGTGCTAGCGATGCCCGCCACCAGAGATGTCGCCGTGATAATCGACACGATCATCCAGATCGACGTCACCAAGCGACCCAAAACCGTCCTGGGCGCGCGATCCCCATATCCAACAGTCGTCATGGTGACGACCGCCAGCCAGATACCGTTCGCGATGCCGGGAGCGGCACGGCGCGGAAACTGATCCGACGACTCATCTCGTTCGGCCAGCCATATCAACGTTCCAACCAGCGCCAGGGTGAAGGATAGAACGGCTATTGCCCAAAAGAACGATTCGCTGAAGAATGGCCTGACTCTCTCCCAGATAGTGGGCGCATCCGTGCGAGAAAGGATAGAGAGGCTTGACCCGAAGTAGGGCTCGGTGAATAGCACTCGCTGCGCGCGCTCAGCCGTGATGCTCACTGGCCCAACGACAAGATCGGCCTCACCGGCCGCAACGGCCGAGAGGGCTTCGGGCACACTCTCATACATGTGAAAACGGTAACGCCAATCGGCCTGTGCCGCGGCCTCCTGCCAGATTTCGACCGAGATGCCCTCGAGCCCAGAATCCTTTTTGACAACAAAGGGCTCGGACCCGGCGACCGCAACGCGGAGGACTTGCGGCACACTTGGAGCCGCTTTGGCCTTTTGCGGGACTGACTGGCCTCCGCTCGCGAAAGCCGCGAAGCACAGCGCAAATCGACAGAGGAAATATCCCATCGAGTCACTCGCATTCAGACACGTTAGGCCGATTCAAAGATCATCGCAATCTCCGAAACCCGGGTGCGCTAGCTGGGCGATTCGCCACGGGATTCAGCAAGCAGACTACGAACCTCCGCGTCGCTTGTCTGCGAGAAATCTTCGTACCAGGAACCGACCGCGAGGAATGGCTCGGGCGTGGCGGCGCAGACGACTTGATCCACCTCCTGGCGTATAGATTCACAGGCGGAAGGCGGAGCGACCGGAATCGCCACCACGATCTGCCGCGGTTCCTGAGCTCTAACGCTTCGAACGGCGGCAAGCATTGTCGCGCCCGTGGCAAGGCCGTCGTCCACAAGAATCACCGTACGCCCTTTTATGGGAATTAATGCGCGGCTCCCACGATAAAGCTGCTCGCGCCGCTCCAATTCGGCAGCCTGTTCAGCGGTTACCCGCTCGATCAACTCCTGCGGCGTCTGCAGATGTGCAATGAGCGCTCGATTGAGGACTCGTACGCCTCCGCTCGCAATCGCGCCAATCGCCAACTCCTCTTCGCCCGGCAAACCCAGCTTGCGGACAACGTAGACATCCATCGGAGCCTTCAGCGCCTGGGCCACCTCAAACGCCACCGGCACGCCTCCGCGAGGCAGCGCCAGCACTACCGTGTCCGGATCGTCTACAGCTTTCACGACTTGAGCGGCCAGAACTTTGCCGGCCTCGCTGCGGTTCCGGAATGGGGGCATCAAGCCAGTATCTTCCCCGTCCAGGATGCCACGTCCCTGGGCCGCTCCGCTTCACTGTTTATGGCTTGCCGATTGATTGGAACTAAGGTCGTGCTAAGCAGCCTTCGACGTGAGATGCCGTCACCTTTCACGAACAGCACGCTACATGCCTCCCGCCGGAGATGGCTCCGGGAGAAGACGGAGGCCGCTGGAAGCGCCTTGGCGCTGCTCCAATTTCACATTCGCAAAAATTGCAGTCTCCAGCACGCCGGCGTTGTGCGAGCAAACGCCGAGGCCGATGTAGACCGGATCTTGCAGGTTCACGGTGACGGGCCCACTTGCCGTCCGTTCGCCACCTTTGGGACCTGCCCCGATAGTGAATTGATTTCCATGCCGTTCGATCCGAATCTCTTCGGGGGCGTTCACCTTCGATTGAATTTCCTGCGTATCCGCGCCCGCCGCCGGCCTGTATTGCAGAGAAGTCAATCCCACGCCGTGCAGCGCGACGTCGGCATAGGCCGAATCCGGATCGAGCGACTGGCGGATCATAAGGATTGCCTTTCGATGAGCCTCAACACCCTGCCCGACGAAGTGAACGTCCGCGGTCAACGTGGCATCGCCGGAGATCTGCTTGTAGACATATTGAAATGCGTCTGTCTTCGCCCAGATATTGGCTCCGCCGCCTGTAATGACATACTCGTCTTTCTTGGCGTTGTACTTCGCTTTCCCTTTTTTCGGCGTTACGCCAATATCTTTATGCTTCTGAAAGATTCCTAACCTGGCGGCGAAACCTGTCCCGGTAGTGCTCACCGCAACGACTACCGCGGCAATGCAGACCAATCCGATGGCGGCGGCTCTTTTCATAATGGCGACCTCGAAACAGAATTGCGGTGTTGGGACACGGAAATACTATCATTCGTGCCATACGGCTCGCTCCGAAAAGCTCTCGGCGAAGGGGTCGAACCTTCGAACTAGCTCCTTTGTACTAACATATAATCGACTCACGACCTGAGTCCCGAGCGGCTCCCAGGATCTTCGTAGCCTCGTATGCCTGCCAAATCCGATTCCATCACCAGCCAACTTCCGGCTCAGGATGAACGGATGTCGGAGCAGGTCGAACGGGTGCTTCGCAGCGATGCGTTCCATGGCTCCGGAATTCTGCGGAATCTGCTCTCGTATCTTGCCAGTTGTGCGCTGGCGGACCGCGCAGAACCGGTCAAGGTGAGAGAGATTGCGTCCGCCGTTTTCGGCAGGCCGGAGAATTTCGATTCGCAAAACGACTCGGTGGTGCGAGTCCACACGGGGCGTTTACGCTCCAAACTGGCCGAGTACTACATGAGCGAAGGCGCCGAGGACGAGCTCATTCTCTCGATTCCGAAGGGCAGTTATGCGCTCGCCTGGCATTACCGTCAAATTAGTACGCCGACGGCGGAGACCGTGGATTCTCCCCAACTCGATACCGGGAAGGCGATTCCCGAAAGAGCCGCTCCGCGCCGGCGCAGGTCTATTCCCGTAGCTATTGCGCTGCTGCTTGTGGCGGTGACGGCGCTTGGCACGGCGATTGTTGAGAATATCGTCAGACGCCCGGCCGCAAATCACGCGGCAACAGCAAATCTTCGACAGTTTTGGCGCGGATTCTTAGCTGACGCCAATTCTCCGCTCATCGTATTTTCCAATCTCGAGTTTGTCAACACCGGGAGCGGTAGCATGCACTTCCGTGTGCCCGCGGACGAGGGCAGACCATCGATCGACACTTATACGACAGTCGGAGAAGTGATGGGCGTATTCGACGTGACCCGTACGTTATCGTCGTTTCAGAAGCCGGCAAGGGTGAAACGAAGCGAGCTACTAACCTGGGACGACGCGAAGGAAAGCGACCTCATTTTCGTAGGCGGGCCGCTGGCAAACACTCCGCTGCGGGATGTTCCTTTCCTTAAAGAGTTTCGATTTCAGGAAAGTAGAACGGGCTCATCGCCTCAGCCGGGAGCGATTGTCAACGTTCATCCCCGCTCCGGAGAATCTGCGCTTTACTTCGGCCCGCGCGATCGCCCGTTCCAGTTTGATTACGCGGTGATTGCACTCAAACCGATTTTCGAAACACAGCGGGAGGCCTTGGTGCTGGCAGGGGTAACAGAGTTCGGCACCTGGGGCGCGGCGGATTTCGTCAGTCAAGAGGAACACGTTGCGGAGCTGATATCACGGCTGAAGATCGGGCCCGGCGACCCGATTCCTCCGTTCGAGGCTCTCCTTCGTATCAAAGTGCAAGGGGGAGTTCCCATCCAATCGGACATCGTATCGGTGCGGCGAGTTCGTTAGCGCACGGGGCAAAATAGCCAAAGCGCGACGCAGGCCTCGCCCCTACAATAGACAATCGATTTCGTACCGGGGGCGGCATCTCCGACCCGCCTAAGTAAATCAGTAGGTTAGCGCGGATAATACGCGGTTAAACGTGGATTTCACTTCCCGCGCGTTCCGAAACAACCTATCATTCTTCGTAATCGGGTCAAGCAACATCCAGGGAAACTTCTCGCCGCTTCGGCTTTGCTTCCCCAGAGAGGATAGTCCGGTCATGAAGAGAAATTCACTCGGATTCAATAGATTGCGGGGCGCGATGGCAGCGGCCGTCGTTCTTCTCTTAGTCGCGCAAGTGGGTATTCTATCGGCGCAGCAAGTGTTCGGCAACATCTATGGCACGGTCACCGATAAATCCGGTGGCGCGGTGGCTAACGCGAAGGTCACGATCACGGATGTAAACAAAAACACGAAATTCCAGGTGACCACGAATGAATCCGGCAACTACACGAAGGGACAACTCATTCCGGGTATCTACCGCGTCCAAATCGAAGCGCCTGGATTCGAAAACGTTGTTTCCAACAATCTCCAGGTCAGCATCGATCAATCGGCTCGTTTCGATGTGGCGCTTAATGTAGGCAACGTGACCGAGCAGGTTCAGGTCACCGCCGCCGCTCCTTTGCTGCAGACGGATCGTGCGGACGTGGCGCAGACGTTTACATCGAAACAACTCCAGGATCTGCCAAACTTCGGCCGGAACCTGCAGACTTTCATGCTCCTGAACCCCGGCACGTCTCAGTTCGGCTGGAACCAGAACAACGCCGAGGACCCGCAGGGCGGAAAGCAGATTCAGGTTAACGGCCAGGCTTTCAGTGGAACTGGATTCGAACTGGATGGGACGACAAATCAGGACCCCATCCTCGGTGAAATCCTGATTAACCCGCCCATGGACGCCGTGAACGAAGTGAAACAAGCCTCGCAGGATTACGATGCCGAATTCGGGTACACCAGCGGCGGCATCATGACGTATTCGACCAAGTCCGGCTCCAACGCATTTCATGGGTCCGCGTTTGAGTACATTTATCTGAACACGCCTGGGTTTCAGGATTTTGCGCGAAATCCATTCAATTCGGCTGAGGACCATGGGACGCCCACCGTCCGCTGGAATCAATTTGGCGGCTCTATCGGTGGGCGCGTGATTCCAAACAAGCTATTCTTTTTTGGCGATGCGCAGTTAACGCGCCGAACGCAAGGGTCGTCCGTCCAGACGACGGTGCCGACCGCCGCCGCGCGAACCGGAAATTTGAGCGGGTATCCAACTACAATCTACGATCCGAGCACGGGCGATGCCGACGGCCGGAATCGAATTGCGTTCCCGAACAATACGATTCCGAGCGACCGGCTCAGCCCTCAAGCGCTTGCTCTTCTAAACTATTTCCCGCTACCGAACACAGTGGAACAGAACAGCGGCGTGAACTACCGGAACAACTATGCCACGACCGGAGCTCAGATATTTAACACGAACCAATGGGACACGCGCTGGGACTATTACGGCAGCGAAAAGAACACCTACTTCGGCCGCTATAGCTACGCCGGTTTCAACATCCAGGCGCCGGGAGCTTTTGGTCTGGAGGCCGGTGGTCCGTCATTCGACAACATAGGATACGCCGGAAACTCCGACGTGCTGAATCAGAGCCTTGCCGCCGGTTGGACACACACATCGAGTCCCACGTTTATTAACGAGTTTCGCTTCGGCTATATGCGTTACCGCGTCAATGCCGTTCCGAACGGAGTCGGCACAAGCCCCGCCAAAGACGCCAATATTCCCGGTCTCAATCTCGACAACTATTTCACTTCCGGAATGCCCGCGTTCTTTGTCAATGGCGACGAGGCGGGGAATGGCAACGCGAGCCTGGGTTATGCGCTGAACATCAATTCCTGCAACTGTCCGTTGGCGCAGCGTGAGCAGCAGTACCAAGGTGTGGACAATGTCACAAAAATTGCCGGAAATCACACCTTCAAATTTGGCGTGGATATCCGATTCGCACTGAACCTACGCGTGCCCAGCGATGCGCACCGCGCGGGTGAACTCACGTTTTCACCCGGATATACGGGCGTGGTAAACAATGTGAATGGCGCAGCCACGGAAGGCTACGGACTCGCGACGTTTTTGCTAGGCGAAGCCACTGGCTTTCGACGCTACGTCAGCACCACGACGGACGCCGAGGAACGCCAGAAGCGCTGGTTCTTCTACGGCCAGGACCAATGGCGCGCCACGCCGAAGCTAACCATCACGTATGGACTTCGCTGGGAATTGGTGTTTCCCGAAACCGTAAATAAGCCTGGAAACGGCGGATCGCTAGACCTCCGCACAGGCGATATCAACGTCTTTGGCGTGGGACTGGTTTCCGGTCACGGTATTCAGAGCATGAATTACCATAACTTCGCGCCACGGCTCGGGGTCGCCTACCAACTGACTCCGAAGACTGTGGTGCGCATGGGGACGGGATGGTCATATAACCTCGGCACGTTCGGATCGATTTTCGGCCACAACGTGACGCAAAATCTTCCGGTTCTCGCCATTCAGTCGCTGAACTCTCCCCAGACATTCTCCGGCGTTTTCAATCTGGCCAATGGCCCGTCGCAACCGACCTTCCTGCAGCCGGATGCGTATGGCCTCATTCCGCTTCCGGATGGCGTCGAGGCGAAAGTACGTCCGCTGACGATGGTTATGCCGCGAGTGTGGGCTTATAACGCGACAGTCGAGCAGCAACTCACGAGCAAACTGGCTGTTTCAGCAGGTTACGTGGGCAATTCGGGACGGCACGTGCTGCTCGCGAGCGGGCCAAGCTTCGACAGAAACACGCCCCTATTCCTCCCAGGCAATCCGAACGTAAACGACGGCAGGCCGTTCTATGCGAATTACGGCTGGACCCAATCGATTGACGATTACTGCAATTGCGCGAACAACCGATACGACTCTTTTCAAGCCAGCGTCAAAGTGCGTCAGCTCGCCGGTTACACGCTTCAGGGCAGCTATACCTATCAGGTAGCTCAAGGCGATGGTTATGGAAGCGCCAACTCATACACGTTCTTGTATGACCGGGCGCTTGGCTGGGGCAATCAGGATTACATTGCGCATCACCAACTCACGTTGTCGCAGAGTTTTGATATTCCGTTCGGCCGTGGCCGCAAATGGGGCGCCAACATGAACAGATTCGTCGACTTCGCACTCGGCGGATGGAACGTGAGCGGCATCACCACGTTCTATAGCGGGCTGCCGTTTACGCCGGCAATTGGCACATTCCCGTCCGATTATTCCCGTCCGGATGTCGGCCCCAACGACCGCCCGGACCTTGGGAGCGGCGATCCCTACAAAGGCGCGGTGGGCAACCGCAACCAATGGTTCGTTGGCGGACTAGGCTCTACGTTTCTGTTGCCCGCCCAGAATTCATTCGGCAACTATCCCGTGAATTCGCTCTACGGTCCGCATTTCATCAATCAGGATCTCTCGCTCGCCAAGAGCTTTGCCTTCACCGAGCGCGTGAGATTTACGCTGCGAACGGATGCCGTGAATGCGTTCAACCACACCAATCTGGGCATGCCGAACTCGAATGTAACCGATCAATTTGCGGGCCAGATTACGGGCCTTGCTTCGCAATATCAGATGCGGCGTCTCCAGTTCAGTGGGCGCATTGACTTCTGAGTCGCCGGAGACCGATAAGAAACACGACAAGCGAGATGCTTAAACAGTCCTCGGAATCGATTCCAAGCGGCGCGCCCTCTGGAGCTTAGCCGATGCAAGCCGACTTGTCGTTCAGTATCTGACGGACACTTTCCGAGTCTCAACCAGTCGAAGCCAATTGGCGCCTAACCCACCTGAACGAACCGCTCAATTCTCCTAACGCCTTGCATCGTCGCGAGAGATTAGGAAAATGAAATCATGCAAATCGGCCTTATTGGAGGGATCGGTCCCGCAGCTACGGACTTCTATTACCGACGCTTGATAGCGACATTCGCAGCCAGGCGCTCGCCGCTGGAGTTGACGATTGCCCATGCCGACACACCGACGCTTGTAGACAATCTTGGCCGCAACGACAAAACGGCGCAGGCCGAAATATTTGCCGGGTTGGCAAGCCGGCTGGCTGCGGCCGGTGCGAACTTTGTTGCCATTACTTCAATAGCAGGACACTTCTGCATTGACTCATTCAAAGCAAAATCGCCGCTCCCCGCTGTCGACATGATCACTGAAGTCAACCGAGCAGTAGCCGCGACTGTCTTTAACCGGATCGGCATTCTCGGAACGCGAACTGTAATGGAAACACGCTTTTATGGAGGCCTAACGACTGCTACCATCATTCCGCCGAGTGGACGAGACCTGATCGATGTACATGACGCCTATGTCGCGATGGCTGCCTCCGGCGTTGCGAATGAAGCTCAACGATCAGTGTTCGATAGGGTTAGCAGGCGACTGCTCAACGACGGCGCTCAAGCCATCATGCTGGGGGGCACCGATCTTGCATTGGTCTACAATCAGCAGACGTCCGAATTCCCGTTGATCGACTGCGCAACCATTCATATTGAGGCCATTGTCCGACTCGCCCTTGGATAGTAACTATTTAATGTCGACGCCTGAGCTCAGTGGCCAGTTTATTCGGCGCTCTCGCTATTTCAGTACTCAGGAGGAATTATGTCGAGCGACGGAAATGCAACAGTATCAAGAGTAACGTTGCACGTGGTTTCAAGCCTTGATGGGTTCATCGCGAGGAAGGATAACAGTGTCTCCTGGCTGGATGCCAATGGAAGCGTCTATGAACCTGGACTTTCCGTTTCGGAGGAAGAAGCCGCGGCTTTCGTCAAAGCCATAGACTGTTACGTGCTCGGTTCTCGCACGTATGAACATGCACTTGAACTGGGCTGGCCATATGGCGATACTCCGGCCGTAGTAGTAACAGGAAGGAAATTGCCGTCGACCAGGAAGAGTGTCGAGTTCTACTCGGGCGATCTCAAGGCACTGCTTGATGAGAAACTCGCACCTCGATATCGAAACATTTGGCTCGTGGGCGGGGCGATGTTGTCCCAGCGTTTTCTCGAATTCGGCTTGGTGGACGAAATTAGGTTGACTATAGCTCCTATCCTATTGGGTGACGGACTGCGGCTATTCGGTGGCTCTCTGAAGGAAGAGAGGTGGGATTTGAAGAACGTGGTCGCGTACAAGAACGGCTTCGTTGAGTTATCATACTCCGCCACCACGGAGCGAGGCGCTTCTTGATTGCCGACCTGCGACCGAAATCACAACTCGCATGGCGACAGCTATTGCCGCGATGAATCACGCCCCATGTGGTCGCCAGACTCGCGAGCGCGGACCTTCACTCGGCGCGCGTAATTGTTTCCGAATAGTTCCAATGTCAGGGGTCGTCCGTCCGGGCACTAAACGATCGAAGGATCGAGGCCGCCTCCGACCCGCCAAGACGTATACGCAGGTCGGACCAGCTATCTGCCTGCGCCTAGTGATGGAAGAATGCTAAGGACGGGCTCTGCCCGGAATCTGCTCCGCTTTCTTCGAGGTCCATCCGTTCGATTAGAGCGTCTCTGGTGGTATAGAAATGCCAGACCTCGCTATCTGAGAGCACATCGCCACCAAGGCTCTTTACGAGCTGACGGACTCTGACATCGATCTTGCCCGCTCCGCGGTCGATCACCTCGATTGGTGTGACGTGGGGATCAAATTCTTTCCACTGCCGGCTCCAGTAGGCACGAATCTCTTGTTTGCCTACGACACGTCCGCCTTCCGATGCTTTGGGCCAGCTGACGCTTTCACTCATCAGCGCCAATGCACCATCGATGTTCCGTTGGTTGAACGCAGCGTAGACGCCGGCTATGACTGCCTGTGTGTTTGCCATACAGTTCTCCGTTTGGTAATCATTAACCTGCAATGACCATGATAGGTCCTGAGAAACGTGATCTCGTTGCCCAACTTCGGTCGGCCACTCGGAAAGGCATTTCTGCCGGCCCAGCGCTGAGTTAATGCTTGTGCAGACATGCGCGATATTTTTGAAGGCACCGGACACACGACCGGACCGTCTGCTAGTCTGCGAATTCAGAGTCT
>Ga0134128_10006937_pt1 | contig 13704 bp, 8 predicted proteins | sample KB31754_FD_96462 | JGI IMG/M metagenome (GOLD analysis project Ga0134128, IMG submission 96462) | Terrestrial soil microbial communities with excess Nitrogen fertilizer from Kellogg Biological Station, Michigan, USA - KB3-175-4 | ecosystem: Environmental > Terrestrial > Soil > Unclassified ... | reverse complement strand
TGCGGTCGTAGCTCTCCCAGTCGCGCGCTGCCCGGCCGATCCCGCCGTACACCACGAGCTCGGCCGGTCGCTCGGCGACCTCCGGGTCGAGATTGTTCATGAGCATCCGGAGAGGCGCCTCCGTGAGCCAGCTGCGTGCGCTGAGTCGAGGACCGACGGGTGCCCGGATCACGCGGTTTGAATCGAGGCGGTTCATGCTTGGCCTCCGCGTTGGTTGCGCGCGAAGCCGACGCACGCATCGAGGACTCTTGCCAGGACTTCCCGGGCGGCCGCCGCACGCGCGGAATCGAATCCCCCCGGCCAGTTACGTTCCGACAGCGTGTCCTCCGGCTCATCGATGTACGCGCGGCAAGCGAGCTCCATTTGAATGGCGTTGACGCCCTCGCTGGGCCGGCCGTGCCGGCGCACGGTCCAGCCCCCTTTGAAGCGCCCATCGGTCACGCAGGTGAAGAACGGATGCTCGCAGGCTCGCTCGACGACCCGAGTCAGCGCGGTATCACAGGATCGGCCGTCGTGCGTGCCGATATTGAAATGGCACAGCGTGCCTTCGAAGAGCCGCGGAATGCGGGAGCGAATGGAGTGCGCGTCGTAAAGCACGATCCGCTCGTGCTCCTCACGCAGCCGCTCTATCTCCACGGCGAGCGCCGCATGGTATGGCTCGAAATATCGCATCCGACGGGCAGCGACCTCCGTCGCGGCGGGCTCACCGCCTGCGATATAGAGCGGCTCGCCGTCGAAAGTCGCGAGCGGACAGAGCTCCGTCGTTACGCGTCCGGGATAAAGCGATGCGCCGGAGGGATCGCGGTTGGCGTCGATCACGGTGCGCGAGAGGCTCGTGCGTACCGTCGTCGCATCGAGCTCGCGCGCCATCGCATAGAGTCGGTCGACCCACCAGTCCGTGTCTTTGAGCGCGAGCCAGCGCGAGGCAAGGCGGCGCTCGATCTCGGATGGAATTTCCGTCCCGGTATGTGGAAAGCTCACGAGAAGCGGTGCGCTGCCGCGGCGGATCTCGAGCCAGTCGGGCCGCTCCGTCGACACCGCTTCCGCCTCACGCTGGCTGCGTGCGCCCATCAGCGCTCCAGCACGCTCGGCAACGCGATGCCCCGGACAGCCCGCACGACGGCGCCGCTGCGCACGAGGGCGATCGCCTGCTCCATGTCCGAATGCAGATAACGATCGCTTGCGAGGGGTGCGATGCGCGCGCGCACGAGCGTGCGCACCGCTTCGAGAGCGTCGCTCGAGCGGATCGGCTGATGGAAATCGCAACCCTGCGCCGCGGTCATGAGCTCGATCGCAATGATCGCGACGGCGTTGGCGGTCATCGAAAGCAGGCGCCGCGCGCCGTGCGCGGACATCGAGACGTGATCCTCCTGGTTCGCCGAGGTCGGAATGGAATCGATGCTCGCCGGGTGCGCGCGCTGTTTGTTTTCGGCCGCGAGTGCGGCCGCCGTGACCTGCGCCAGCATGAGACCGGAGTTCAGGCCCGGCTCCGGCGTGAGAAAGGCAGGCAGTCTGGAGAGGTCTGGATCGACGAGCATCGCGATACGCCGCTCGGCGAGTGAGCCGATCTCGCAGGTAGCCAGCGCGATCGCATCCGCGGCGAAAGCCACCGGCTCTGCGTGGAAGTTGCCTCCGGAGAGCACCGTATCCGACTCGGGAAAGACCAGCGGATTGTCCGTGACGCCGCTCGCCTCGCGCTCGAGCGTACCGGCCGCATACCGCAGCAGATCGAGCGCCGCCCCCATCACCTGGGGCTGACACCTGAGGCAATAAGGGTCCTGCACGCGAGGGTCCGCGACGAGGTGGGATGCGCGGATCGCAGAGCCCGCCATGAGAGCCCTCAACGCCGCGGCCGTCTCGATCTGCCCGCGGTGCCGGCGCAGCGCATGGATACGCGGATCGAAAGGCGTATCGGCCCCTTTGGCCGCCTCGGTCGAAAGTGCGCCCGCGACGAGCGCGGTCCGAAATACCGTCTCCGCCTCAAAGAGCGCAGCGAGCGCCCATGCGGTCGAGAACTGCGTGCCATTGAGAAGCGCGAGACCCTCTTTCGGACCAAGGGTGAGCGGCTCGAGGCCGGCGGCATGCAGCGCCTCGGCAGCGGATCGCCGCTCGCCTCGTAGCTCGATCTCTCCGACTCCGATCAGGCTCGCCGCAAGATGCGCAAGGGGCGCCAGGTCGCCCGAAGCACCGACCGAGCCCTGCGAGGGAACGACCGGTGTGAGGCCTGCGGCGAGCAATCCTCCGAGCTGCGTAACGATCTGCGGGCGCACACCCGAGGCGCCCTGGGCGAGGCTTGCGAGCTTGAGCGCGATCATCAATCTCACGATTGCCGGAGGGGTCGCCTCGCCGACTCCGGCGCAGTGCGACAGCACGAGGTTGCGCTGCAACGCGGCGAGATCCTCCTCGCCGATGCGCACGCTCGCGAGCCGGCCGACTCCGGTGTTGATGCCGTAGATCGGCTCGCTGCGCGCCAGGATGCGCTCGAGAGCCGCTGCGCCCGCCGAAATCCGGGAACCGCTCGCCGCATCGAGCTTGATGTCCGCGCCCTCGTAGATGGCACGCCATTCGGTAAGCGTGACCTCTCCGGGCCGAAGCTCGATGGTGCTCAACGCCCTCTCCAAATACGCATGTGCAAAGGATTGGGTCCGAGCCGGTGGACGAGCTCGGCCGGACGCTCGGCATTCCAAATCGCAAGATCGCAGTGTTTGCCCGCCTCGAGCGTGCCCGTGCTCGAAGCGAGCGAGAGTGCGTGAGCCGCCGCCCGCGTCACCCCGATCAAACACTCCTCCACGCTCAGGCCGTAAAGGACTGCCCCGAAGTTCATCGCGGCAAGGAGCGATGTGAGCGGTGAGGTACCCGGGTTGCAGTCCGTGGCCAGCGCGACTCGCACGCCGTGCCGGCGCAGCAGATCGACCGGCGGGACGCGCGTTTCGCGTGTGAAGTAGAATGCGCCGGGCAGCAGCACGGCCGTCGTCCCGGCGCGAGCCAGCGCCGCGGCTCCTGCCTCATCCAAATATTCCAGATGATCGGCCGATTGAGCGCACAGGCTCGCCGCAAGCGCGGCGCCATGCTGGTTCGAGAGCTGATCCGCATGCAGCTTCACGCCGAGCCCCCGAGCCGAAGCTGCCTCGAGCACCGCGCGCGTCTGCGCCGGCGTGAAGCCGATCTGTTCGCAGAACGCATCAGCCGCATCCGCGAGTCCCTCCGCGGCGATCGCCGGAATCATCTCGGCGCATACGCGCTCGACATACTCCTCGGGGCGCCCGGCGAGCTCGGGAGGCACGGCGTGAGCGCCGAGGAAGGTCGACTTCAAAGTGAAGGAGCGCAGATGCGCGAGCTCGCGTGCGACTCGCAGCTGCTTGCGTTCGTGCTCGAGGGCGAGCCCGTACCCGGATTTGATCTCGACCGTCGTGACGCCCTCGGCGAGCAGCGCATCGAGGCGCGGGAGCGACTCTCGAATCAGCTCCGCCTCGCTCGCCGCACGCGTAGCGCGCACGGTCGAGAGAATGCCGCCGCCTGCGCGCGCGATCGCCTCGTACGATGCGCCCGCGAGACGCCTCTCGTGCTCCTCCGCGCGATCGCCGGCGTAGACGAGATGCGTGTGGCAGTCGATGAGACCCGGGGTGACGAGGCGTCCCTCGAGATCGAGCTCTTCCTCGGCACGCGAGCCCCGCGGCCACTCGGACTCCTGTCCGACGAAGACGATGCGCCCCTCGGCCGCGGCAACGACCCCGTGCTCGATCAGCCCTAGCCCGGGTTGCCCCGGCGCCAGGGTCACGACTCGCGCTCGACGCCAGAGCCGATCGCATCGCATTCCGGCGGCCATCGCGCAATGATATGGTGTTCCGCGATGATCGGGAGCCTCTTCTGCGAGACGGCGCTGCTGCCCGAGGGGTGGCGGCGCAACGTTCTCATCGAGCTGCGCGGCAGCCTGATCGACACCGTCACCCCGGACGCGGCAAGCCCCTCTGCCGATGAGCGCGCCGCGATCGTCCTGCCGGGAATGCCCGACGTACACAGCCACGCATTCCAGCGCGCGATGGCCGGGCTCGCGGAGCGTGCGGGTCCCGACAGGACGGATGACTTCTGGGGCTGGCGCGAGCTCATGTATCGCTTCCTCGCGCGCATCGAGGCGGACGACCTCGAGTCGATCGCTGCGTACGCGTATGCCGACATGCTGGAAGCCGGCTTCACGAGCGTCGGAGAATTTCACTACTTGCACCGCACACCGGCGGGCCGGCTGTACGCAGACCCCGCCGAGCTCGCTCTGCGCCATCTCGCGGCGGCCGATGCGACGGGCATCGGCTTTGCGCTTTTGCCGGTGTTCTACGAGGCGGGCGGGTTCGGAGGCGCTCCACCGACTCCCGGCCAGAGACGCTTCATCACCAATCTCGATGAGTTTGCCGGGATCGTCGCTCGCGTGAAGGCGGCGATCCGCGGCGACGAGAGCCGGGCCGGCCGCGGCATGGGAGTTGCGCCGCATTCGCTGCGCGCCGTCACGCCGGAAGCGCTCGCGGCGCTTCTCCGTCTCTATCCGCTCGAGCGCGTGCACATACACGCCGCCGAGCAGAAGAAGGAAGTGAGCGACTGTGTGGCATGGTGCGGTCGACGGCCGGTTGAATGGCTGCTCGAGCATGCCGGCATCGATCAGCGCTGGTGCGTCGTTCACGCGACGCATCTCGTCTCATCCGAGATCGCTGCGCTCGCGCAGAGCGGCGCGGTCGCGGGCCTCTGCCCGCTCACTGAGGCAAATCTCGGCGATGGGGTATTCCCCGCGGTCGAGTACGCATCGGCAGGCGGCCGCTGGGCGATCGGCTCGGATGCAAACATCTGCCTCGATGCGGCGGGCGAGCTTCGTCAGCTCGAGTACTCGCAGCGCCTCTTCCACGGAGTCCGCAATGCGCTCGCAGCTGCGGAGCGGCCCTCGATGACTTCGATGCTCTCGACGGGCCGGCGATTATTCGAGGACGCCTCGGCGGGCGGTGCACGCGCGCTCGGGCTGTCGAGCGGTGCGATCGCGCCGAGCCGGCGCGCCGATTTCGTGATCCTCGATGACTCTCATCCGGACCTCGAAGGCCGTTCCGGCGATGCGATTCTCGATACGTGGATCTTCGCCGGCGGCCGCACGATGATCAGGGCCGTGATCTCGGGAGGGGAGCGGGTGGTCGAGCACGGCAGGCATCGCGATCGCGAGCGGCTGGATGCTGCCTACCGCCGCGTCGTCGCGCGGCTGATCGTTTGATCTGTACGCAAAATCGTGCGATCGATCTATCGATATCCTCTCGCCTGCAACGCAAACAGGTGCGCGTAGCGACCGCCGAGCTGCATCAGCTCCTCGTGGCTGCCCCGCTCGACGATGCGCCCGCGATCGAGCACCGCGATCTGATCGGCCATGCGCACCGTCGAGAAACGATGCGAGATCAGAATGGTGATGCGCCCTGCGGCGAGCTGGCGGAAGTGCTCGAAGACCTCCGCTTCCGCCTGCGCATCCATCGCGGCCGTCGGCTCATCGAGCACCAGAATATCCGCACGCGTGCGCATGAACGCCCGCGATAGGGCGATCTTCTGCCACTGGCCGCCCGAGAGCTCGCGGCCGTCACGGAACCATTTGCCGAGCTGTGCCTGGTAGCCTCCCGGGAGCAAGTCGATGAACTCGGCCGCCATGCCCTTCCACGCGGCCTCGCGCCAGCGCGCCTCGTCCTCGAAGTAGCGCTCGTCTCCCGCGCCGATGTTCTCGCCGACGAGCATCTGATAGCGCGTGAAGTCCTGAAAGATGACGCCGATGCGCTCGCGCAGCGCCGTCTCGTTCCACTCTTCGAGATCGCGCCCGTCGAGGAGGATGCGCCCTGAGGTCGGCCGATACAGGCGGGTCAGCAGCTTGATGAGCGTCGTCTTGCCCGAGCCGTTCTCTCCCACGAGCGCGAGGCTCCCTCCGGGCACGAGGTGCAGCGTCACGTTCTCGAGCGCCGGCTCCCGTGCCTCCGGATATGTGAAGCTCACATCCTCGAAACGAACGCCGTCCTCGGGGTGCGGCCCCCGCGCCGCCTCCCCTGCGGGCTCCGGCACCGGCGTCTCGAGATACTCGTAGAGAGTCGAAAGATAGAGATTGTCCTCGTACATTCCTCCGACCGCGGACAGTATCGCCGAGACCGCGGATTGCCCCTGTCGGAACAGCATCAGGTACATCGTCATCTGTCCGAGCGTGATGAGCCGGCGCACCGTGCTCACGACGACCCACGCATAGGCCGCATACAGCGCGAGAGTTCCGAGCAGGCCGAGGCCGAAGCCCCACAGGTCGCGACGGACCGCGAGCGCGCGGTCCTCCCGATAGAGATTGCGGAAAATCTCGCGGTAGCGTTCGAGGAGCCGGGCGCCGAGCCCGTAGAGCTTCACCTCCTTCGCGTGATCCTCGCGGGCGAGCACGGTCTCGAGATACAGCTGCATGCGCGTCTCGGGAGAGCGCCAGCGGAACAAGCGGAACGCCTCGCCCGAGAACCGCGCCTCGGCTACGAAGGCCGGCAGGCCCGCAAGGAGCAGCACGGCGACGGCCCACGGCGAGAAGCGCACGAGCAGCACGCCGTAGCTCACGAGCGAGATCGCGCTCTGTGCGAGGCCGAACGTACGCGTCACGAGCGAGAGGGGCCGGCTCGAGGCCTCGCGGCGTGCGCGCGTCAGCTTGTCGTAGAACTCCGAGTCCTCGAAATGCGCGAGCGTGAGCGTGAGCGCTTTCTCGAGGATCATCTCGTTGACGCGCTGGCCGAGCTGGGCGCGCAGCAGCGATTGACTGAGCGTAAGCGCCCGCTGGGCGCCCGCGATTGCGGCAACCAGCGCCCCCTCGAGCACGACGAGCTCGACGACGCGGGTCGCATCGCCGGTGCCTGCGCGAATCGCCGCGACGGCAGCGTCGATGATGAGCGACTGCAGGTAGGCGACCCCGGCCGGCAAGACGCCCGCGACGACCGTGAACAACGCGAGGGCGATCGTGAGCCCCCGATTGGTGCTCCAGACGAGCTCGAGTGCGCGACGGCTATAGCGGAAGACCGAGAAGAAGCCGCGCAGCGTAAGCCCCTGCGGCCCCTGGGGCCCCTGCGGGTGAGCGCTCCCGTTGCGGCGCGCGAGCGATCGGGCGGTGGCTGGATGTACGGCCATGCCGGGCAGTGTGCCGCCCGGTCATCGGGCGAGGCAAACGCCCGGCGGAGGGCGTCAGTGCGCGGGTCCCTGGACCTTCTGGTGCTCCCCGAGTGCTTTGGTGTCGCCGGTTGCGATCGCCTTGGCGAAACCGTACAGCCGCTCGACGTTGGTCTCGGGAGCGTTCCAGTACTCCGCCTGCGAGATGCGGACGCAGAGTAGCGCGAGGTCCGGATCGTCGATCCCCTTCGGGAAATACGGCTCGACCCACGGTGTCCACAGCTCGCGCATCTTCTGCCGGTCGCGCACGATCTCCGCGGCCCCGGAGACGGAGACGTAATCCTGCTTGTCCGGGTCCGAATAGCTCAAATTGACCTCATGATGCTGAGCGATCTCAGAGATCTTCGGGGAGGTGACGGAGATGAAGAACCAGAGTCGCCCCTCGGAGTCGAGCTGCAGGGTCACCAGAGGACGGCTGCGCAGCAGGCCGTTCGGTTCCGCGGTGGTGAGCATCGCGATCTGAGACTCCCCGATCAGCTCGGCGAGTTTCTGCATCTCGTTCGTACCCTGAGGCTGTATGTCCATGGCGCGGCTCTCGTGTCGGTGGCGGGAGGAGCAATCTCCTCGCCCCTCCGACAAGCAATCGAGATGCCGGCGAAGGACCGGCTGTCGCCGTCCGGAAACGCCCGGGAATTACTCCCGGGCGCCCCCGCGCAGGACCGCCAGCCGCGCCGTATCGATGCCGCGACGGCGCGTCCCGAGCTTCTCGAGGAGCATGCGCGAGGCAGGCGCGGAGAGCGGGCGGCTGAAGTAAAACCCCTGCGCCGTCTTACAGCCGAGCTTGCGCAGGCACTCGAGCTGTTGCTGGGTCTCGACGCCCTCGGCTACGGTGTGCAACCCGAGGCTGCGGGCGATCCCGATGATGGCGCTCACGATCGCCGCATCGTTCGAGTCGGTTGCCATGTCGCGAACGAAGGCGCGGTCGATCTTCAAAGTATCGATCGGCAGATGCTTCAGATAACTGAGCGATGAGTACCCGGTGCCGAAGTCGTCGATGAGGATGCGCGAGCCGAGCTGCCGCAGCGCTTGGAGCGCGCCCAAGTGCTGCTCGGAGTGCTGCATGGCGGCGCTCTCGGTGATCTCGAAATGCAGCAGATTCGCGTCGATGTCGAACTCGCGCGTGAGTCCTGCGACCGTATCGACGAGGCGCCCGAGCTCGAACTGCCGGGGCGTCACATTGATCGAGACGGGCAGCAGCGGCAGTCCCTCGCGGTGCCAGTCGGCGAGCTGCCGGCACACCTGCCTCAGCACCCACAGCCCGAGCTCGAGGATGAGGCTGCCCTGCTCGGCGATCGGAATGAACCGTCCGGGAGGCACGATGCCGAGGTGCGGATGGTTCCAGCGCACCAGCGCCTCGAAGCCCGCCGGCGCGCCGGAGTCGAGGTCGAACGAAGGCTGATACTCGAGGAACAGCTGCCCGCCGTCGATCGCGCGCCGGAGCGCGTGCTCGAGCTCGAGACGGTCGGAGAGCTCGGTTTGCATGTCGCCCGTGAAGAACTGGTGATTGCCGCGCCCGCGGCTCTTCGCCCGATAGAGCGCGATGTCTGCATGTTTGAGGAGCTGCTCGAGATTCGTGCCGTCCGTCGGACAGACGCTGATGCCGATGCTCGAGATGATCGAGAGGCGCACGCCCTCGATCTCGATCGGGGCGGACAGCGCCTCCTGGATGCGGCGCGCGATATAGTCGACGGCGCTCGCCGCCGGGAGTCCGAGGGCGATGACGATGAACTCGTCGCCGCTCATGCGCACGACCAGGTCGCCCGCGGAGATACATCCGCGCAGACGTTTCGCGATGGCGACCAGCAGACGATCGCCGCAGCTGTGTCCGAGCGAGTCGTTCACATCTTTGAAATGATCGAGGTCGACGTACAGCAGCGCGAGCTGCGAGCCTTCGCGCTGCGCCTCGACGACGAGCTTGGGAAGACGCGATTTGAGATACAGCCGGTTCGGCAAACCGGTGAGCGAGTCCCGATGCGCGAGACGGATCAGGTGCCGGCGATGCGCGCGCCTCTGTCGCTCGAGCCGGCGACGCGCCGTGATGTCGCGGGCGACGACGCAGACGAGCTCTTCGGCATCGAGCCGGATCCAGCTGAACGTCACCTCGGCCGGGAAGCTGCGTCCATCGCGGCGCGCGAGCGTGAGCACCCGGCTGCGCCCCGCGAGCCGCTCGCGCAGCCTCGCGAGGCGGGTTTGCTTGAGGCCGCGCGAGAGGATCTCGAGGGGCTTTCCGACGAGCTCGGGGCCTTCGAAACCGAGCGCGCGCGCTGCGGCGGGATTCGCCTCGACGATGATGCCGCTCGCGGCATCGGCGAGCAGAATGCACTCCTCGAGCTGGCGTCCGACGCTGCGGTAGCGTCGCTCAGTGAGCGCGCGTGCCCGTGAGAAGCGGCCGACGAGCAACAGCAGCCCGAACACCAGACCTCCGAAACCGCATGTGATCGCGACGATGATCGCAGTGCCGGTGCGGTCGATGCGCAAGCCGTCGCGATGCACGCCCGTCGACAGCACGACGAGCGGCTGGCCGGCCACGTCGCGGAGCAGCGCATAGCCGTTCAGCATTTCCCCATCGGTGAGGCGCAGGAGCGGTGCGGCGGCCTGAGGCGCCGAAGCGAGCCAGCGGCGGACCTGCTCCGGCAGGCGCAGCACCGCGGGCCCGGAGGCGAGCGTGAGCGCGATGGGGAGCTGGCTCGATTTTGCGGCGCGCGCGGCAGTGCTCCGGCCGAGATAGCGGCCGATGAGCAGCGTGCCGGCCGATGGCCCACTGCGGTCGGTCCGCAAGATGGGCGCGGCCGCGAACGCAAGCGCTCCGCCCGGCATCGGCAGAAGTCGAGCGAGCGGCGCTTCGCCCGCGGTGGCATTGATGCGCGCCGCCTCGCGGGCGAGTTGCGCGAGCTCATCGGGCGCGAGCTCCGCGAGCTTCCCGTGAGCGGCATCGAGCTTCGCGGTGTAGACGGTGCGTCCGCCGGCATCCCGGATCCAGAGCACATCGACATTGATGCTCGCGAGCAGCTGCGCGGAGAATTTTGCGGCGACTCGCGCGGCGTCGGGACGCGGGCTCATCGCCTCGTACATCTCGTCCCACTCGGCGCCGCGGACGACGGAGGAATCGAGCGTGGCGAGGTCCGTCTCGAGCGCGCGGCGCGCCCGCTCGACGCCCTGGCGCGTAGCATCGGCCTCGAGCTCCGCGAAGCTGCGCATGAGCACCAGGCGCGCGACCTGGAAGCTGCCGGCCGTCAGGACCACTGCGAGAAGGCAGCAGATAATGAGGGATCGCGCGCGCACTCGGTATCGGCGAACCGCGGTCTCGAGCGGTCCGCTCGCTGGAGTCTGTTTCGGCTCCTCGGGGCTGTCGGTTGAGGTGGTCACGTGTGACGCGCGTCACGCTTTGTCGGATGAGCGAGCGGATTCGCGCCTGCCTCGAGGCTCGCGAAGGCGAGCAGACAGCCCGCCGCGCTCCAGGACTGTCCCGCCATGCCGCGCATCGCGAGCGTGCGGCCGTGCAGCCACTCGGTGAAGCGCCAGTTGCCGAGCGCGCAGGCGCGGGCGAGCTTCACGAGCTCGCGACGGGCGGCGGCGAGTCTGCCGGAGGCGACCAGCGCCATCACCCAGAAGCCCCCGACCATCGGCCAGATGCCGCCGTTATGGTATTGCCAGACGAGGTTCTGCCGGTGCCGCGCCATGTATGCGCGCCACAGCGAATCGGATGCCCGGATCGGGCGCACCACGGTGCGGGCGGGAAACTCGTGGTGCACTTGCGCCGCGGCGAGCGCGCGCATCGTACGGTCCCGAGCGCGCGCATCCGCGAGCCCGAGGAGCACCGCGAGCAGATTGCCGAACACATCGCCCTCATCGCCGAAGACTGCGAGATTGACGAAGCTCAGATAAAGGTCACGGTCGCGCGCCCGGCGCCGCGGATACTCCGCGAGCAGACGTGCGCGGCGCGAGCTGGCCGCCCGCCGCGAGAAGGGGTGAAACAGAGCATTGAAGCTCGCGCGGGTCGCATCCGCGCCTGGCACGCGGTAGAGGCGTTTGACGTGATGCCATAGTGCGTTCGTGTAGAGCACGAAGCCCGAGCGCGGCATGATGTCCGCCCAGTCGCTCGCCTCGTTCTGCTGCAGCAGCTTCAGACGCGGATGCTCCTGAGCGGCGAGCCACTCGAGCCCGCGGGCGGTGCGGCGCGCATGTGCTCGGGCGATGCCCCGCGGCGCGCCGAGCGCCTCGAGATGCGCGATGGCGATCAGATACCAGAGCGTCGCGTCGATGCAGCCGACGTACCAGAAATCCGCCTCGCGGCGCTCCACGTCCACGAACTTCGGGATCTGCCCGTTCGGGGCTTGATGCTCTGCCAGCGTGGCGAGGCCCCCCGCCGCGCGGTGGCGAAGCTCCGCATCACCCGAGAGCGCCATCGCGAGAGAGCAGATTGCCTGGTCGCGCGCGAAGATCGCGGTATAGCCGAAGCGGCGGGCGCGGGAACCCGGCGTTGCCGCCAGTACACCCGCAGGGGTGAGGTTGCGGTGAAGCAGCTCGATCGAGCGGCGGCGGCACTCCGCAAGCAGGGCTCGCGGCTCATCGCTCCCGCCGCCGCGCGCGAGTGGTCGCACGACGCGAAGCATCTGGGCAGTATGGCACCCCTCGAGCTCGAGTACCGGCGACCTGGCTCACATCGCCCGCCGATCTTCTGTTAACCTGCGCGCCCCTTCGAGCCCGTACGCGCGCGAGCGCTCCATGGACCGCCCGATCCGCAACATCGCGATCATCGCCCACGTCGACCACGGCAAGACGACTCTGGTCGATTGCCTGCTCAAGCAGTCGGGCACGTTTGCCGCTCACGAGAAAGTCGGCGAGCGCATCATGGATTCGAACGAGATCGAGCGTGAGCGCGGCATCACGATCCTCGCAAAGAACTGCGCGATCGAGTACGGCGGGACCCGCATCAATATCGTGGACACGCCCGGCCACGCCGACTTCGGCGGCGAAGTGGAGCGGGTGCTCTCGATGGTCGACGGCGTGCTGCTGCTCGTCGATGCGGTCGAGGGCCCGATGCCGCAGACACGTTTCGTCACCCGCAAGGCACTCGCGCTCGGTTTGAAGGCGATCGTCGTCGTGAACAAGATCGACCGCTCGGGCGCACGCCCCGGGTGGGTCGTGGATCGGACGTTCGAGCTCTTCGATCGGCTCGGCGCGAGCGATCAGCAGCTCGATTTTCCGGTGATTTACGCCTCCGCGCTGCAGGGCTGGGCCAGCACCGAGCCGACCGAGCGCCGCCCCGACATGACCGCGCTGTTCGAAGCGGTCTTGCAGCACGTTCCTGCGCCACCGAGCGATGCCGCGGCCCCCCTGCAGCTGCAGATCTCGACGCTCGATTACAACTCCTACGTCGGCCGTATCGGCATCGGCCGCATCCGTCGCGGCACGCTGCGCGCCGGCCAGACGGTGGCCCTGCGGTACGGAATGGAAGATCGCGGCAACGCAAAGATCGGGCAGGTGCTCGCGTTTCAAGGTCTCGAGCGCAAGCCCGTCGAGGAGGCACCCGCCGGCGACATCGTGGCGGTGACCGGCATCGAGGCAGTCAACATCGGCCTCACCGTGTGCGACCCCCTCGCCCCGGAGGGGCTGCCGCCCATCCGCGTCGATGAGCCGACGCTCGCGATGAATTTTCAGGTCAACACCTCGCCTCTCGCCGGACGCGAGGGCAAGTTCGTCACGAGCCGGCAGCTTCGTGAGCGGCTGTTTCGCGAGCTGCAGGGAAACGTCGCGCTGCGTGTCGAGGATACCGAAGAGCCCGACGTGTTCCGCGTATCGGGGCGCGGCGAGCTGCATCTCACCATCCTCATCGAGAACATGCGCCGCGAAGGCTACGAGCTCGCCGTCGGCAAGCCGCAGGTCCTCACGAAGCTCGTGGACGGGACCGTCCACGAGCCGTACGAGGCACTGACCGTCGATGTGGACGCCGAACATCAGGGCGCAGTGATGGAAGCGCTCGGCCGCCGGCGCGGGGAGCTCGGCGACATGTCGATCGACTCGCAGGGCCGCGTCCGTCTCGATTACCGTGTGCCCGCGCGCGGACTGATCGGCTTTCAGAGCGAGTTCATGACGCTCACACGCGGCAATGGGCTCATGAGTCACATCTTCGATAGCTTCGCGCCCATCAAGGGCGAGATCCCGGACCGTCGCAACGGCGTGCTCGTGAGCAACGAGCAGGGCGACGCGGTTGCCTACGCATTGTGGTATCTGCAGGAGCGCGGACGGCTTTTCGTGAGTCCGGGCGAGAAGCTTTACGAGGGCATGATCATCGGCATTCACAGTCGCGAGAACGACCTCGTCGTGAATCCGATTCGCACGAAGAAGCTCACCAATATCCGTGCGGCGGGCAAGGACGATGCGATCCTGCTGACTCCGCCCATTCCCCTGACGCTCGAATATGCGGTGGAATTCATCGCGGAGGACGAACTCGTCGAGGTCACTCCGCGATCGATCCGGCTGCGCAAACGCTTGCTCACCGCTCAAGGGCGCCGC
>Ga0134128_10006931_pt1 | contig 13712 bp, 13 predicted proteins | sample KB31754_FD_96462 | JGI IMG/M metagenome (GOLD analysis project Ga0134128, IMG submission 96462) | Terrestrial soil microbial communities with excess Nitrogen fertilizer from Kellogg Biological Station, Michigan, USA - KB3-175-4 | ecosystem: Environmental > Terrestrial > Soil > Unclassified ... | reverse complement strand
TAAGCAGCCAGATCCCTTCCTGCTGCACGGCGATCCGGCGTGGCTTAGCATCGATCTGCGGGTCTTTGTAGTGCGAGCCGGAGTAGACATGTTTGGCGTGCCTGGAGTAACCGGTACATCAGATGCCCCGAGGTTTATCCAGCAGTTGATGGCTACAATAACGCCTGCGCAATTCGACAGCCTCTCGCCAGTCGAAGATCAGTCAAAGCTCTACCTGCAGCCCAATGATGAAAACAACATTCCGGTGTTTAATTTCGCGTTGGCCAAGGTGCACTATATCGGCCTGATCGGCGCGTCCAATGTGCGGGTGTTCTTCCGCCTGCGCCAGACCCAGGTCACGTACGCATCCTACGATTATCCACCCGGTGCTCAGTACAGACGCGCGACTACCAATCCTCATGGTCAGCCGATTGCACTCGCAGGGATCGTGGGAAACGAATATGTTACTGTTCCATGCTTTGCAGAAGGTCGCATTGATTCAACCACAGCGGGTATGGACCAGCAGGCCGATGATCACAATGTTCGCACGATCACGGCTCATCCGGATGGCTCTGAGGTAGACACGATCTTCGGCTGTTGGCTCGACATCAATCAGCCTGATCTCCGTCTTCCGGTTGAGGTGCCAACCCAGCAGGATGGACCCTTCGATGTGAACGACCCCAACCCGAACTTCCGCCCCCTGTCGCTCAAGCAGGCCCTGGCGCGCAACCTGCATCTGTGCCTGATCGCCGAGATCGATTTCGATCCGACGCCCATCCCGCTTGGCAAAGACCCATCCAACTGGGACAAGCTCGCACAGCGCAATATCGCGTGGAGCGACTCGGGTTCCGCGCAATCGGGGACCACGTTTGAAATCCGGCCCACGCCGATGGGGCTGCCTGCAGGCCAGACTCCCGATGAGTTGATGATCGACTGGGGAAACACACCCAAGGATAGGATTGCGTCGATCTACTTGCCGGCGGTCAACGTTGATGACATCCTGGCGATGGCTACCCGGATGTATACCTCCCATCGGCTGATGCGCGCCGACGACCATACGCTGCAATGCAAGACTGGCGGAATCACCTATGTCCCGATCCCGCCTGGCTCCACCACGAACTATGCTGGCCTGCTGTCGATCGATCTGCCTGACCACTTGCGCCGTGGCGAGGTCTATACTGTTGTTGTCCGGCAAGTGACCAACGCCTTCAGTGAAGTGATACCCGTGCCGCGGATCGGGACACGCCGCACAGGGGGTTCAACTGTGGTCTCATCGGCGGCGGGGATTGAATGGCGGCAGGTTTTCGGTGCCTTCCAGCTCACCATCCCGGTACATGCCAAGTCGACACTGCTATTGCGGGAAGAGCGGGACCTTTCGGTCTTGCTCTGGATCGGCGAAGCGATTCCTCACCACAGTCGCTGGTATCTGGTGTTCCGCCGCTACCTTGAACTGATCAAGGGCCGGGTGAAATCGTTTGGCGGAGATCCGGGGCAGATTCTGCCATCGCCGACGGGAGATGGACGACGCAAGCATCCGTGCCATGAAGAGCACGAGCATGAAGAACACCGACTAGCCTTCACGGGAAAGATTGCAGGCCTGATCTTCGATCGCTTCGGCGACTTCGAGGGTTTCCTGCTCGATACCGAAGACTGTGAGCGCCAATTCTTCAGTCGCGAGAAGGACGTCAAGGCCTTGGCTGAGCGTGCTTGGCGCGAGCGGTTACGCATCACCGTCTGGGTCGAGTGCCACCAACCCCATCGGCCCCAGACCATCATCGTGCGGGAACCACCCGCAACCTTCGAACCGTGAGAGCCGCGCTACAAGGTGACACCACACATGGGTGTATCAAATTTCAATTGCCGATTCTGAAAGAACTGTAACTTTTTCCATGGTGTTTGGGTTTTACCTCATTTCTCCGGAGGGTTGGGAACAGGTCAGTTCTGTTCGTGGATTTTTTCGGAGAAATGCCTAAATCGGGATGACCGATCTCAGGAGGCTTCACCATGAAGATACGAGGCGGTATCGCTGCGCTACTTGCATTCGTGGCGACATCGACCATGATCCTGGTCGCGACGCCGCTGCCGACGAGCGCTCAGATCATCGACGAGAACTACCCGATCCCGCTGATCAATGTCGGTAGCCGCAAGTGTTTCGCGCCTACTCCACAAGACGGCCACAGCGATTGGGCCGGCCTGCCCATTCAACAGCGCACTTGCGACCTCGCGTTCACCGTCCAGTACTACATCCTCGTGCCGCTCGGAGTAGTGCTCTTCAATGAAAGTCCCCCGTGGTGGTGTTGGGGCTGCATCCACCTCGGCGCCGAGGGTTACTTCATCAAGAACGATTTCACCGGCCTGTGCTTGGATGCCCGGGACGGCGCGACGAGCGACGGGTCAGTTGTTCAGCAATGGACATGCCGTGACAAAAATGCCCGCAGCATGGTCTGGTACATCGAACCAGGCGACTTCCCTGGCGCGTTGAAGCTAAGGAACTTCAACAGCGACCTCTGCCTGGACGTCAGGGGGGGCTCCTCGACCGAATATGCGCAACTCCAGCAGTACCATTGCACGTCGAACAACGCGGCGCAGAATTTCCGCCAAAGCTTCGACTTCGAAGGCGGAGATGGCAGTGGCAGTGGCGGTGGTGGCGGTGGCGGAGTTCCCCGGCGCTGTTGCGAGCGCGAATTCGGGAGGTGCATCCTGTGGGTGCCCCGTGACGCCGAGTGTCCGTGAGCCTACATTTGCTATGACCTAACGTTTAATTGCGACTGTTCTACGCAAACGGGTAATTGTTATTGCAGGCCAGTTATTACGGCCTAAATTCAAAGCCCACAAGGAAGCCCCCATAGGATGCGGTGAACGAAGTGCGCGCTATTCTGCTTCTGGCTCGGGAATAGAATTACCCCCAAGGCAATACCCCAAGGCAATACCTTTAAGCAAATTTTGACAGGATTTGTGCCTGCCAGAAATTTATCTCAAATATTTCCCCAGCTTGACAACAGCCATCTGTTAACATATTCTTCACAAAAATATAACAAAAAACTCACAAATATGAAGGAAAGGTGGAATCGATCCGTTATATGGCTAAGGTGAGTTGCCCGCTGCAAAGTGGGTTTCGTCGTTTCTAAGACTGAATAACTGAATACCTTCTTTGAGGAAAAAAATGGTTGAATTGATTGAGTTTTTGAAGCCTGCTCTTTTTGGAGCCCCATTGATGACCGTGCTTTACGGAATCATGCAGATATGGGAGGAAGCCCCGGATCAGTCTACCTGAGTAGATATTCGAAGAGGTATACACGTACCTCGCAGGAGGCATATTCCTGGTGATGCCAGTCGAGTATGCCTGCCCCGCCTGTATCTATTGCTTTATGCTGTCCCCGAGCCTGGAGTTCAAATCTCCTTCAAATCCAGGCTCCTCTGATTTTCAATCCTGAAAACAGGGAAAACGATACCCTGTGATAGAAATCCGTCCAATTTTCTCCCGCATTTTGCAATTGCCGATCGACAGCCCCCCTTGGAATGCCGCGTCTGACTGCTGATTGCCTGCTGATTGAGGGAAGAGCTTCAACAGAAGCCCTTCAAGCTGAAAACCCGGCGTTCAGACTGCTGCTTCGGCTGGGGGAGTGCCAGGTACGCTTTTCCCAGTCGGCTCTGTCATATCGGCAATGACGGCGACTGGTGCGTTTTTCTTGACTGATTCTATTCCGCCATCCCGCGCTTTTTCCGTCTCGTAGGATTCGCTGGTGCCAATCACCTGATTGTTGCCTGATTTGAGATTGAACCTGTATTTGCCGCTTTCAGTGGCTTTCCGTTCATACCGGGCGTCATCCGGCGCATTTTTTCGGACAGACTCCACTCCGTTCATGCATCCCGCTCTGGCCTTGTAGCCTTCACTGGCAAGAATGGTTTGTCCATTGGTGGCTTTCAATCTGAACCGAAACTCACCTGCCTTATCCTTGTAGATTTCGAATTTTGCGGCCATGAAATTTCCTTTCGTATCATGTTAGACCCGTACTAACCCTTGATCCTTTCTATCCTTTTGGATAGAGACAGCATCCGTACGGCTTGCGATGCTGCTGCTGCATAGTTTAACGCAGGGCAAGAGCCAGGATTGACCTGCTATCATCCAGGAGCAACCTGCCATTCAAGAGAGATTGAAAAGAATATCTGTGCGAGGAGCCAGGATGGGAATCAATGATAAAGCAATTTAGAATGCGACCTATTCGTTGCATTGCTTGAACGGAGGCGTTTGCTTTGTTTGGTTTATTGCATTGAGACGATGCATAGCCTGGATTGACGCTAATGAGCATGTCATTAAACTTTCAACTTATTGACGATGATGCCTAACAAAACAGTTCCACAGGTCAAAGGCGATTTTCTGCTGGGTAATTTAAGGCAGATGGCTGCGAATCCCCTTCAAGCCTTTTATGACTGGCACCGAGATTATGGAGACCTGGTCAGCTTCAGATTGGCTACCCGCCAATTTTATTTATTCAGTCACCCAAAGCTGATTGAACAAGCCTTGATCAGGCAAAGCGATATTTTTAAAAAAATCTACAATCCTAAGAAACCAACCGGTATCGCGCTGATTTTAGGTCAGGGATTAGTAACGAGTCAGGGCGATTTATGGCAAAGACAACGACAGTTAATGCAGCCCGTTTTTCAGAGAAGTAATGTAACTACGCTGCTGCCGCTAATGGTTACCGCCGGCAACAATATGTTGAATCGATGGCGGCAACTGGGTGAAGGTGCACACCTCAACCTCTCTAATGAAATGACGCGGCTTACGTTGGAAGTCATCACCCAGACCATGTTCAGCACCAGTGTGCTCGACAAAATAGAGCATATTTCTCCCTCTCTGGATACTTTGCTTCGCTATGCCATTAAAAGCATCGTGAATCCTTTGACTCTTCCGTTATATGTGCCCACTCCGGCGAATCAAAAATTCAAACGGGCGTTGGGAACAATCGATGATGTCATTTACGGAATCATCGATCAACGCCGCGCCGCCCCGTCAGAGCAGAATGACCTGCTGGATATGCTGTTAAAAGCACGCGATGACAGCAGCGGTGAGAAGATGACCGATAAGCAGATTCGCGATGAAGTTATTACCATTTTTAGCGCAGGCCATGAAACGACCGCGAACTTGCTAAGCTGGACCTTGTATTTACTAGCCCGGCATCCGGATATACTCGCCAGGGTGCGCCAGGAACTTGACGGTTTGCTGCAAGGAAGAATCCCGAACGCCGAGGATTTGCAGCAGCTTGCTTATACCCGAGCCGTGCTCAGTGAATCGTTGCGCCTCCGTCCGCCTGCTGGCTTCTTGCTGCGTAAAGTCAATAAGGATACCGAGGTTGATGGGTATCTTTTAAAGGCTGGCAGGTCTGCGATATTCAGTATTTATAATCTTCATCATCATGCCGATTTCTGGCAGCAGCCTGAGCAGTTTGACCCTGACAGGTTTTTATTACCTCAAAAGAAGTATTCGTTCATACCTTTCGGTACAGGTGAACGGATCTGTATCGGTAGTCATTTTGCGTTAATGGAAAGCCAGCTTTTGCTAAGCATGATAGTTCAGCACTGTGATTTACAGTTGCTTGATGCGGATGAAGTCGAGATTGAGATGGCGGTAACCCTGCGACCTAAAGGTGGAATTCCAGTCCGGATAAAGTGGCGATAAAATCAATCTTCGATTCTGTGGCTGGGTTATCTACAAAAGCTGTTGTGAAAACTGCTCTGACCAATAAGTCGAGGCGCTACCACTAGGGGCACCGAGCACGCAAGTGCTGGGATTTAGAGCTCCTTATGAGGTATTCTTCGGGGTGTCGGTGAGCTACGCTAGGCAACCATCAGTTGTTGTAAATCAGTGCTATGTTGATGATTTTTAAAAAAGGAGAATTTAATGAAGTCTAAGTATATTGTATTTATTATTGCGCTGAGTGGCGCTTTGACTAGTTGTGGTGGTGGGAAGGCTCCTGAAGCAAATTCAACAAATTGTTCTGGCATAGGAATGCAGGCGGTGCTTCCAACTTTCGACAACGAAGCTGACCGGCAAGCATTTATTGATAAATGCCAAGCTATGGCAGAAAAATAAAGCTCGGGACAAGCCGTTGGCCCGAGTACAGCTGTTATCACCGGACAAGAATTGATCCAACTTTGAAAGCCGGGCCACAATCAGTGACAACAAGACTTCATGCCATTCGTGGTGATATTACAAGGCTGGAAACCGATGCAATCGTGAATGCTGCCAATTCGTCATTGCTGGGAGGGGGTGGGGTTGATGGTGCTATCCATCGGACTGCTGGGCCGGAGTTGTTGGAGGAATGCAGGTTGCTTGGCGGTTGTAAAACCGGTGAAGCAAAGATCACAAAGGGCTACTGTTTAAAGACAAAGCACGTCATTCATATCGTTGGTCCGGTTTGGCATGGAGGAAAAAGCAATGAACCAGAACAACTTGCTTCCTGTTATCGGCGGAGCCTGGAAATTGCCGTTGCCAACGATTTGAGTTCGATTGCGTTTCCATGCATCAGCACAGGTGCATATGGTTACCCGCCTGAAGCTGCCGCAGAAATAGGAATCAATACTGTGCGGGAATTTATTGAAACCGGGGCTTCGCTCAAAGAAGTGATATTTTGCTGTTTCTCCGAGCAAGACTTTCAGTTATATCAACGAGTACTGAGTGAGCCAGCGGTCTGACCGTTCTTTCAAAGTCGAATGACCGACGATATATGGCTTAACACAAATCAACAGGGTCAGACTTTCGATTGATTGGATGGTACCGAAATAGGGTAAGCACGATGTATGCCTTCTGTCTTTTTTACTCTTGGGTTCGGCCCTGATGACGATCCAAACTTGCAGAAATACGGAGGATAACTCACGCATCCGGCTCGTGATTCACGGCGGTGCTGGAGCCGTTAAACCCGGCAAACAGCGGCACGAACGTGAGCAGGCCTACATGGAGGCACTCGCACAATCACTGATCGCCGGCCATGCGGTGCTTGCAGCAGGCGGCAGCAGCATCGATGCGGTGATTGCGGCAATTGCGGTGATGGAAGACTGTCCCTTGTTCAATGCCGGCAAGGGTTCCGTGTTCACCCATGATGGTCGCAACGAACTGGAAGCCTCAATCATGGAAGGATCCACTCGCGCGGCAGGCGCCGTTGCGGGAGTGACGACGATTCGCAATCCAATTCGCGCCGCACAGGCGGTAATGACGAAAAGCCCGCATGTGATGCTCATCGGTCAAGGTGCTGAAATCTTTGCTGCAAAGCAGGGTCTGGAAATCGTGGACCCCTCCTATTTCTATACCCAGTACCGGTGGAATCAATTGCAGAAAGCTGTCGCTAAAGACAGTATTCTGCGCGACCATGATGCTGGTCTGGTGGATACACTGCCGGGCGAGGATGAAAAACGCGGAACCGTTGGCGCCGTAGCGCTGGACTGCCATGGCAATCTGGCGGCCGGCACGTCGACCGGTGGACTCACGAACAAGCACTCCGGCCGGGTAGGAGACTCGTCCATTATTGGCGCTGGAACCTACGCGGACAATCGCTCGGTTGCGGTATCCGCGACTGGCACAGGCGAAATGTTCATTCGTGCCGCTGCCGCTTTCAACACAGTAGCGCAGGTGCGATTTCTGCATACCTCGATTACCGAGGCAGCCGATAACACGCTGGCGGAAATCGCCGCGATGGGTGGAGATGGCGGCTTGATCGTCCTGGATGCGGGCGGCAACTATACGATGCGCTTCAACACAGGCGCCATGTTTCGCGGCACAATCGGGGAGGATGGCATAGCACGGACAGGTATTTTTTCCGGGCCTGAAACACCGGTTATGTCAAGTTGACAGGCTGCCGATCTGTCGGGTCCAGCTTCTCATTTTTCCTCATGCGCAAGAATCTGGATAATTCCTCAGGATGAGGTGAGTTGCCGAAAACAATTGCAACCATCGGGGAAGAAAAAGGTGGCTGGCTGATCTATACTTCCAGAGATGAGTCTCGGCGTAATACAAGTCAGAGTATTGATAGATGCGCTGTAAGGCTCTGCTACTGCCAGTGAAATTTATTTCAATAGACTTTGTGGAGGTTATGTCATGAGATATATACCAGCAAGTTTTGCCATCGGTGTTTTGGGCGTTCTTCTGGCGACCCCGGTGATTGCCGATCATCACACTGCCCAGGCGATCGAACATGCCGCGATGGCAAAGGCACATGGCGAGGACGGTCACGCAAAAGTGCTGCTCAAGCACGCGGAAGAGAGTCTGGGCCATGCTCAGGCGGCGGAGAAACAGCACGCCGAACAACATAAGCATATGACAGACTCCATCAAGGAACTGAAGCAGGCAATCGAGCATGCCAAAGCAGGACATGCTGACATTGCCACCAAGCACGTTGACGAAGCCCTGATGCACATGCGCAAGTCAACAAGCGATTAGACCGGGGGCCAGGCTTGATTGATTCTATCCCTGGAAGAAGGATCTCAATCCGGAGGGATCAGAGTTAGTCGAGTCTGACATGATGCCGGACCGTGGTCTTTTGAATACCATGGGGCACTCTGAATGAATGGAGTGGTTTTATACACGCCGATATTCCCCTGTCTACACTACCGCTCAGAACGCCTCAGACTGTTTCTCAAAATAAGCAGCAGCATCGAGAACCGGCTTCGGGTCGTCGCCTTGCTCCATGATCATCTTTGCAGTCTCCCTGTAGCCCTTTGCCAGCGATTTCGCCTGTTCCGAAAATAACGAGTCGTGCCCCCTCAGTTTGAGATCGTTCACTTGCTGCGTCTTTTTTTGATTCTCATCTTCCGCCTGCTCTGCTGTTTTGGCTGTCTCGTCAGTCTTTTCCGCAGCCGCATTTGCCAAACCGGCGGCGCCACCAGTACCTGAAAAGGAAAATACAAGCAACAGGGAGAGGAGAATGCCGTTCAAGCGAATGCCATTTATTCCCGGAATTCCTCCTGGTTCCTCCTGACTGCTTACAAAAATCCGGAGGTCGCCAACGTTCATCGAGTCAACCCTCTATCGATCTCGTACGTGGTGGCCTTCGTATCCACGCTGATGTTTCCGATAAGCTGGCCGCCGTAAATCTCCCCGCCAAAAAGACCGGTGACACGAAGGTGAGGCACCGCTTTGTTTGCCGATAAAGTAACCCGGTTGGTTGTTCGGTTCCATACTGCATCGATCTTTGCGGACCTGGCGTTGAGGCTTTCCGCAGTGCGGTCGCCGATTTCATAGTAAGGAAGATTTTTGACCGGCAGGGTGAACAATCGCTCATATTCAGTGAAGACTGCATCGAGCCAATCAAATTGAAGCGTGCTGCCGTTTTCATCATACCGAGCAAGATTCGACTGATGAAAAAAATGTGGCCACCGGCTAAAGCTCAGCATGTGCCGCACTGCGATATCCGCTTCGATTACGAGGATTTCGCGGTAGCTCCGAGGAGAGCAAGCCATTGCCGGTACTTCGCATGGATTTTGTCCGGCACTGATAAATTTATGATAATACAGATAGTTATACTCGTCCTCCAGCTGAGAAGGATTTGTCACGTTATAAAAAATGTCGGTTGGCCAACGGGGCAGCATGAGTCGATCCGTTTTGCTGCCATCTTCATACTGGGTGATATACTGCTCAACGTTTTGAGCTTTTTGTGACGTATCGGCAGCAAGATATTCCACGCCTGCGGTGGCAGCCGCCTGAAGCAATAGCGGATTGGCGCCCCCTGCATCAAAGGCTATGTCGTCAGCCTGAAGATTGAACATACCCGGGTGTAAGGCAGGATCATCCGTGCATTTCTGATCTTTCAGGCCGGAATGAGCGCCGGTGATGAGCACGCGATTGTTCTCGTTTCTCTCGGGAAGATCCAGTAGGGCCCACACGTTCTGGTTGGCAGTGATTTCAGCCCTGATTGCCTCTGCATTCGTAAAAGTGTGGTAATCGCAGGGCGCATCAGCCGGAACCGGTGACTTGTCCATATCTGCATGCGTGAAGGTGTGGTTTATAAAGCGGAAGTGCATTTTGTTGGCCGCTATTGCTGCTACCAGATCATCTTTCCAGTTTGCAGCGAGGGGCATAGCCTGTGGATTCACCACCGCTCCCGCGCCATTGAATGCGAAATCCAGCTTGAAATTCCCCGCCGTCGGATGCGCGGCCCGGAGGGCGGCCTGTTTGCTCACCGCATTGGTTATGTCAGCCCCGGTCAGGCGGTAAGTATCGCCGTTTTCCTTATCGAGAGCAGGATTCCATTGACTGTTGTTACGAAACAGATCATCCACATGCGCAGCCAGATGGATGAAGCGCGCACCGATGAAAACTCCCTGGGTTGCCCAGTTGACGAACTCATAAGCCAGAACTTTCGAATGCATGAGGAACGACGCATTCGTAACCGTCGAAATCAACACTTCGCGCACTGGCGCGGATTGACTAGGCTTCATGTACCGCACAATGGACAGCAGTGCTTCGCCCTGTCCGGTTCGTAAAAGCGGCTCTACATAGGGTATGGAGCCGTCCTTCAGGTGGTTCATATCGTTTCGGGGATGGGTCGCAAAGGCAAGGGATGTAATTGGAAGCGGATTATTCCTGTTTACGTATTCAAAGACTTCCTTGCTGTACCTCCCCGGTATTGTCCACCGCGCATCATGATTGCGTCCGCTTGAGGAGTAGGCGAGACCGTAATCCAGATAGATGTCGTGAGGCGGCTCCGGATCCGCATACGTGGCTGGCCACCCTGACAATACCGCTTCCCGGACCCGGAAGTTTTTCTCGTAATTGTGCAGCAGATCCCATTCGGCCGGGGTGAAGCCTGGAATCAGGTCCGCGTCGGTGAGGATGACTCCATTGTAGTTGCCAACACAACCTGCCTCCTCGGCCTTGCAGGCCGTTCCCTGCGAAGAAGCAGCCAGAAACGCGGGCGTCAGATCCTGTGTCCTGGCATTCAGCACGACATATGGAACGCCCATTTCATCGAGGACAGGCTTGATATAGGCCAATCCCAGGTCTTCCGCCACCTCTCCTGTAGCAACAACCAGTATTCTCAGTTTGACAGCATTATCAGCGTGTGCTGGAGCCACGGCAATTATGGTAAGCAGCATGGCTATTGCTGCAAGAAGCTTGCGCTTCATGAATGAAGTCTCCTTATCGCGAAACAAAATGTAACGATTTGACAAATCCTCTTGCTATTTAGGTTCTTTGCAAGTCATCTTCATACACCGTCACTGTCTTGTTGTTCCGGCTGTTTTAAGAAGTTTGAAAAGCATTTTCCTTGCAGATGGAATCTGTTACGGTTCCAATTCTCAACCTGAATAACAACCAGGAGATAAGCATGCAAAGCATCCAAAGGATTACCCCCTGTTTGTGGTTTGATAATCAAGCCGAAGAGGCAGCAGAATTTTATGCGAGCATCTTCAAAAATTCCAGAATTACAAAAGTGAGCCACTATGGAGAAGCCGGGCACGAGGTTCACGGACAAGCGGCGGGAACGGTAATGACCGTAGCATTTGAGCTCGATGGGCAGGGATTTGTCGCTCTCAATGGCGGCCCGACCTTCAAATTCAACGAGGCCATCTCTTTTCAGGTCAATTGCGAAACTCAGGAAGAAGTGGACTACTACTGGGAGAGGCTTTCCGAAGATGGAGACCAAAAGGCGCAGCAGTGCGGCTGGCTCAAGGACAAATACGGTGTTTCCTGGCAAATCGTTCCCCGGATTTTATCCGAGATGATCGATGATCCAGATTCTGAAAAATCCGGGAGAGTCATGGGGGCAATGCTTCAAATGAAGAAAATCGACATCCGCAGGCTCGAGCGCGCATTCAATGGGTGACTCCCTTTGAACTCCTCATAGCGAGAGAAGGGACGGACATCTATTGGGCCTCGCCTACATTGACTAACTGACGGATTCCAGATATTTGTCCGCCTGAAACGATTTTTTGTATCACCCAACTTCAGCCTGTTCTGAGCTTGAACGAGAAATCCGCTATGCCGATTTTGAAGAGCAATTTGGCCGCGGCGTCGAGTGTTTTGAATCCACGCGTTTCGCGTTTGGAGGTCTCAAGGGGCTGGCCGTCTATCACGACCATGTATCCGGCCGACATCACCGCGTAATGCACCTGTACACGCTTTATCGCATTAGCATCAAGCAGAAGCTTCACTTCGCGCTCTATCATGCTTTCTTTCCTTTTGCCAAAGCATCGATAAGACCCGATGCAACCGGTGCTTCAAACAGGTCCGGCTGATCGATCATCACAAGCAAATCGCCCGGCTTCACTTGCAAAAACTTACAAAGTTTTTCCAATACGGCACGATCGAAACTGTTCACACGGTCGTAGTAGTAGCGATCCAATGTAGCGCGAGCGATACCGGTTCCACGACACACATCCGCGACCTTGATGCGCTTGGCGCCGAGGATGGCAGAAAGCCGACAACTGATCATTTGGTAGTATTATTTGCTCTAAATCGAGTAAATAATACCATTGTAGAAGTAAGATGCGCTAACGACTCAAAATCACAGCGCTACAGCCAACACAAGAGCCGCCGTTGCCATCGATCAGCTTATTCTGAGGGGGAACGAATTCCCTCAATTTCATCTTCTCCACTCTTGTTTTGATACAGTAGAAGTGCCGCATTTAACTGCATGAAATCGAGGGCTGCTTCAGCCGACCCAGGTTATTTGCTGGCCGAACTATGCCTGCTCGCAGGCATGCCTGTGCGAACCGGCCGGTATTAGGTCCAGATCGGCCTCGTCGACAGACGCGAGAGCGAGACGCGCGCGGCACGATATCTGTCGCGACATCTGGAGCAGTTGTTGCTGATAAAGAAATGGACGGCGGCGGGCGTATCGCTTGAACGCATTCGCGAACTGCTTCGAGGCGAGAGTTTTCCGGTCCCGCCTCGTCCACAGACGCCAGGATCGATCGAGGTGCGCAGTCATTTGATAGTGACAGATGGCATCGAGGTGATGATCGAGCCGGGCCGGACAGGCTTATCGCCTGAGCAGGCGCAGTTTTGTAAAAGGCGTGAGGGGTGTTTTTGCCCAGGTCAGCGGAGAAGGCAGACAGGAGCAAGGACAAGAATAGGGAGGACAAGAAAGTAGATCAGCTTGAGAACCGGCAGTGAGCGACAATAAGTAATCAATGCCAGGAAGCGCCGGTTCGTGACTTACTGGGGGCCTGGGTCCTTATGCGTCCGTGGGGCAGTAAAGCTTCCAGGCGATATGGAGAACTGTCTCATGTGGTAGCGGGAGAGACCGAGGGAAGGCAATTTATTGAACGTCTCCATTTAGTGAGACTACGGCGTAAGCCAGCTTACTGGCGTGTCTATTAATTCATAAATTCTTTTGCAGCCGTTTTCCTTCTGCGCCAAAAATGGCATGCCCTAATTGCTCGTCAATTATTCGTGGAGAGTACATTGCTTAACAATATCGGTGATCTTTCCCGCCCTGTGACAACCTTGATCGAAAAGGTGTAAAATGCCGTCGGCATTATTTACGAACCTATTCACCTGATAAGAACCGCTAGATTATTTCTCGTTTAGTTGGATACATACCCGGAGTTGGCGAAGTAGTTGCGGCATTCCTGGGGCCGGATGGTTTCAATGATGCGGCCGATGGCGGCCCAGAGAGCATCGAAGGATCGTTCGGCCGCTTTACGCAGGAGGGTTTTGATTTTGGAGAAGGCCTGCTCGATGGGGTTGAAGTCAGGAGAATAGGGCGGCAGATAAAGGATTCTTGCGCCTTTGTCCT
>Ga0134128_10006927_pt1 | contig 13713 bp, 12 predicted proteins | sample KB31754_FD_96462 | JGI IMG/M metagenome (GOLD analysis project Ga0134128, IMG submission 96462) | Terrestrial soil microbial communities with excess Nitrogen fertilizer from Kellogg Biological Station, Michigan, USA - KB3-175-4 | ecosystem: Environmental > Terrestrial > Soil > Unclassified ... | reverse complement strand
TCACCATGTTGCGAAACTATTTCAAGATAGCGCTCCGGCAACTGCGGAAGCAGGGGTTCTATTCGGTGATCAAGATCGGCGGGTTCGCGTTGGGTATCGCCACCTGCCTGCTGATCACTTTGTACATCCGGTTCGAGTTGAGTTTTGACACCCTATATCCTAATGGGGATAGGCTGTACCGGGTGATCCAGGATTATCGGGAGGATAATGGGACGCTGGGTAAGGGGCCTGCGATGCCGGCGCCTTTTGCAGTGGCCATGAAGGCGGAATTCCCGCAGGTGGAGCTCACGGGACGCATCATGCCTTACTCGCTTTTCGAGGGGGCGGGCAGCAATGAGGTGCGGCCGGAAGGGAAGACGCAGGACACCTATGAGGATGGTTTTGTCTATGCGGATCAGAGCATGCTGGATATGTTCCAGTTTCCGATGGTCTATGGTAACCGGGCGACTGCGCTCACGGAGCCGGGCAGCATTGTCCTCACCAAAAGGAAGGCCGACAAATATTTCCCCGGTCAGGACCCGGTGGGCAAGGTGCTTTATCTCAACGACGATAGCAAGCAGCCGCATAAGATCGGGGGCGTCATCGCGGACCCGCCGCCCAATACGCATCTGCAATTCGACTTTTGGCTTTCGCTGGCCGGTCATGAGCTGTGGAATGGCGAGCAGAGCACCTGGATGGCCCAGAACTATGACGTATACGTGCTGATGAAGCCAGGCGCCGACGTACAGATGGTGCGGAAAAAGCTGGCCGATATGTTTGCAAAATATTGGTTGCCGGCGATGAACCAGAGTGGCAGTGCCGATCCGCAGAGTATCCTCAAGCGGGTCTCTTTTGAGTTGCAGCCGGTGAAGAAGATCGCGCTCTTTTCTTATGATATCCACGATTCGTTCCATCATGGGGATATCCGGTTCGTTTGGTTATTTGGGGCGGTGGGGGTGTTTATCCTTCTTTTGGCGTGTGTGAACTTTATCAATCTGTCCACGGCGCGGAGTGCGAACCGGGCGAAGGAAGTGGGCTTGCGCAAGGTGGTGGGTTCGCCGCGTAGCGGGTTGATCCAACAGTTCCTGCTCGAGTCGCTGGTATTGAGCTATGTTTCTTTTTTGCTGGCGGTGGTGTTGGCGTGGGCTTTTCTGCCCTTGTTCGATAAAATGACGGATACGCGGATGTCCTTCCCCTGGCTTGCCTGGTGGCTGGCGCCGGTGGTGTTATCGGCGGCGACGGTGGTCGGGGTATTGGCGGGGTTTTATCCGGCGGTATATCTGTCGCGGTTCCGGCCGGTGGAGGTTTTAAAAGGAACCCCTGGGTTCCGAACGAGCCCTTTCCAGTGGAAAGGGCGAAGTTCTGTTGCGCTTGGGAGCCGTGGGAGTGGATTGCGGAGCGCGCTGGTGGTGTTCCAGTTTACCACTTCGGTGATGCTGATCATTGCGACGCTCGTGGTCTACCGGCAGATGCAATATATTATGAACCGGGATCCGGGGTATAATAAAGACCAGGTGATGCTGATCCAGGGGACGGGCACGCTGGATAAACAGCAGTTTACCTTCAAGGACGAGCTGTTGAAACTGCCGGGGGTGAAGGCGGCGTCGGTGAGCGATTTCCTGCCGGTGACGGGGGGAAAGCGGAATATGAATTCTTTTTGGAAGGTGGGGCGTGAGAAGATCGATCCGCGGATCGGGGCGCAGAGCTGGTGGGTGGACCAGGATTATCTTTCGGTCATGGGCATGCGGCTGGTGCGCGGGCGGAATTTTTCGCAGGCTATTGCCGGGGATTCGAGTGCGGTGGTGATCAATCAGAAATTTGCGGATAAGCTCGGGGTTAAAGACCCGCTGGGCGTCGAGATCAATACGGGTGGGACCTATAAGATGCATGTCGTCGGTGTGGTGTCGGATTTCAATTATGAGTCGGTGAAGGATGAGATCCAGCCGCTGGTCTTGCACCTGGGGCATTGGGCGACGGTGGTGGCCATCAAGGCCGATACGCGGGATCTGGCGGGGCTGATCAGGCAGGTGGGGGCGGTGTGGAAGAGTTTTATGCCGCAGCAGGCGTTGCGGTATACGTTCCTCGACGAAAGTTTTGCGCGCATGTATGGTGATCTGCAGCGGATGCAGCATATGTTCACGAGTCTGACGACGCTGGCTATTATTATTGCGTGTCTCGGGCTTTTCGCGCTCAGTGCTTATATGGCGGAGCAGCGGCGGAAGGAGATCGGCATCCGGAAGGTGTTGGGGGCGACGGTGGGACAAATTACCGGCTTGTTATCGCGGGATTTTCTTGGGCTGGTGCTGATCTCGATCTTTATTGCTTCGCCGCTGGCTTATTGGGGGATGCATAAGTGGTTAGAGGATTATGTGTACCGGACCCGTATTGGCGCCTGGATCTTTGTGGCGGCGGCGGGTATGGTGGTGGTGATTGCGCTGGCGACGATCTCGGTGCAGGCGGTGCGGGCGGCGCTCGCGAATCCCGCAGGGAGTCTGCGGAGCGAATGATGGCGGCGGCCGCAGGCCGCCGTGGGAATAAAAAAAATCCCCGCAAACGCGGGGATTTTTAATTTATTGTTTTCTGGTATTTTGTCGTCTTTGTTTGTAGTTGATACCGGTCTTGCGGCCGTTACCGGCGGGGCTGCCTACGCGGTCCATAGCGCAACGGAAACCCACCGTGCTGTTGGACTGATCTTCTTCGAGGAAGCGGCGGGTGCCGGGGCTGAGCCAGTAAGCGCGGTCGTTCCAGCTACCACCTTTGATCACGCGGGATTTGTTGCTGATGAGGGTGGTTTTGCCGTAGCCGTAGGAGATGCCCTGGATGGTGGAGTCACCATCGAGAAAGTTGATGACATCCCCCTTTTGGTAGTTGCGGCGGTTAGCGCTTTCCGAGTCGGTCACATTGCGCATCTTGATGCGGCCCAGAGAGTCGCGTTGTGCTTTGCCGTCCTTATCGAGGTCGACCGTCTCGAATTTGTTACCGCGAAAGGGGGCTACGTCGTCGGCGTCCTGGCCGGTCATCGGGCGGTAGACGTCGGCTACCCACTCGGACACGTTACCTGACATATTATAAAGACCAAAGGCGTTGGGGAAGAAGCTGGTTACGGGAGCGGTGTATACGGCGTTGTCGTTCAGACCACCGGCAACACCCATGTTATCACCGGCGCCGCGTTTGAAGTTGGCCATGAACGTACCCTGCCAGCTGCCGTGACGGGTGTCGCGGAGGCCGTTTACGTTGTTAGCCCAGGAGTATACCTGTTTGTTGGCGGTCAGCTCTTCACCACGCTTTTTATCGTTGGTGCTGGGGAGGGGGTTCTGGCCGATGTAGCCGAGAGCCGCATATTCCCATTCCGCCTCTGTGGGGAGGCGGTAGTTGGGGAGGAGGATACCATCCGAGAAGTTCACTGTGGTGCGGGGGGTACCATTGGGGTTCCGGAGGGGGTTGTCCTTTTTGTTTCTCGCGCGTTTATCGGGGGTAGCCTGGAACTCACCAAAGAGATAAGCCTTGGTGTTGAAGTTCTCCTGGCCAAGACCCTGGAGATTCTTTACGGAGTTGGGGTTGATGTATCCCTTGTCCATGAGGAGTTTCTCATTGACGCGGTCCGAGCGCCACAGACAGAAGTCGTGGGCTTGTCTCCAGGTAACGCCTACCACGGGGTAGTAGTTATAGGAGGGGTGGCGGAAGTAGTATTCGACCATGGGCTCGTTGTAGGCGAGCTCGCTGCGCCAGCACAGGGTGTCGGGCAGGGCGGCATCGCGGACGGCCTTGTACTCGTCGGCGTCAAATACGTTGTCGATCCAGTAGAGGTATTCACGATAGTGAATGTTAGCTACCTCCGTTTGGTCGATGTAGAAGGAGTTGACGGTGACGCGGCGGGGAACGTTGTTCCAGTCGCGCATGACGTCTTCCTGAGTAGCGCCCATAGTGAAGGTACCGCCCTGAATGAAGACCAGACCGGGACCGGTGCGTTGTTCTTTTTCTTTAGAAACCTGGAAACCGCCCATCTTCGAGTCGTTGTAGTTCCAGCCGGTGACGGAGGACTGTTCCGGCTTCTTTTTGAAGCAGGAAGCAAAGAGGGATACGGATAGTACCAGGACTGCTAGGTTTTTCAGATTCATAGTTTTGACGCTTTGACGTTTGACGTTAGCCGTTTTGACATTGGCCGTTTTGGGGCCTGCTGTAAACAGTAAAAACGATTGTTTTTATCGCTTTATTGTATCCTCATCTATTAACTACGGTCCATTTTTATCCACAGTTGCCGGGATGGACTCCGCGGCGGTAATTTTTTGAAAAATAGGCCGGTGGGCGCTATATTTGGCGCCCTTAAGGTCAGGCCGGTATGGACTTTGCAAACGGTAGGCCACAAATGGGGCGCGGGCGCGCGCAGCGCGAGGCCGCGGGCGCGGGGGCGGGTTTCAGACAATAATACTGCGCGAAATCCGTTCGTAGGGGATTAAAACCCGCCAGCGGCTTGGCAATTGCATGCGGTTTTACACAAGACTTTATAAATCATTAATTTAGCTGCCTATATCGCAAATCTACTTTTCATCGGACATTCCGCAGGGTTTTGTAGCCTGAGTAGGCCCCGGCGTGTTCGTAACCAGAAAATATAAAACAAGCTCATGAAAAGATTTTACCAGGGATTAGCTGCTTCATTAATGTTGATCTTTGTTGTGCAGGAGGGTGTTATGGGTCAGACGAACAATCTCAATGTGACTACGACGGCTGTACCTTTCCTGCGTATCTCACCGGATGCCCGCGCGGGCGGCATGGGTGACCTGGGTGTGGCAACGACCCCTGACCCCGCTTCCACTTTCTACAACCAATCGAAGATCCCTTTCGCTACCAAAGACATCGGGATCGGCCTGACGTATACCCCCTGGTTGAAAGACCTCGGCCTGAACGACGTGTATCTCCTCGCCGCCAGCGGCTATAAGAAGCTGGACGACAACAGCGCGGTGACGGGATCGCTCCGGTATTTCTCCCTCGGCAATATCCAGTTCACCGACTTCAGCGGTAACCAGCTGGGTAGCGGTCATCCCCGCGAGTTCGCGTTCGATCTGGGGTATACGCGCAAACTAGGTCAGAAACTGGCGATAGGTTTAACCGGCCGGTATATCTACTCCAACCTGGCTTCGGGTTATGCCGCCAGCGGTTCGACCTATCAGCCCGGCAAGACCTTTGCCGCGGACATCTCGCTTTATTATCACGGGGTCACGGAGGATAACGGGGGCTGGAACTTCGGCCTTGCTTTGACCAATCTCGGCGGTAAGATCGGCTATACCAACTCCGCTGTGGACAAGGACTATATCCCTGCCGATCTCGGTCTCGGCGCCAGCTATACCTGGGTGTTCAACGAGGACAACCGGCTGATGGTGGGCATCGATATGCACAAGCTGCTGGTACCGGTACCGCCTACACCTACGGGCGATGCGACCACCGATTCCACCAATATCGTCAACTATCATAACAAGACGCTTCCCGGTAGCTGGGCTTCTTCGTTCTCCGGAGAGAGCCAGTTCAAGAGCCTTCAATTCTCGGCGGGTGGTGAGTATTCTTATCAGAACCAGTTTTTCTTCCGCGCGGGTTATTTTTATGAGGACCCGAGCAAGGGCGATCTGAAATACTTCAGCTTGGGTGTGGGGTTGAAGTATGAGGTGATGGGGCTGAACTTCTCGTATCTCGTCCCTTCCGGTAGTGGAACGAACAGGAATCCGCTTTCTAACACCCTCAGGTTTGGGCTGACCTTTGATCTGGATACCCATAATGATGACAATACTTCGAGCAGTACGCAGTAAGACGCGGAAAATTATATCTTTGTGAGGTCCCGGCGGAGCCGGGACCTTATTTTTTGGCGGACCAGGGTCCGCCGGCCCGCAAGCACTTTACATTATGGGAATACGAATTGGTTTTGGAATAGATTTTCATCAGTTGGTGGAGGGGCGGGAGTTTTGGCTGGGGGGTGTAAAAATCCCTTGGGGTCGGGGGGCGGTTGGGCATAGCGATGCCGACGTGTTGCTTCATGCCATCTGCGATGCGCTTTTGGGGGCGCTGGCGCTGGGCGATATCGGGCAGCACTTCCCCAATACAGATCCCGCCTATGCCGGCATCGACAGCAAGATCCTTCTCGCCAGGAGTTTTGCGCTGGTTGCGGAGCGGGGATACAGGGTGGTGAATATCGACAGCACCGTGTGTCTCGAGGCGCCCAAGATCATGCGCTATGCCGCGGGGATGCGCGAGACGATCGCCGGCATCCTCGGCATCGGGGTTGCGGATGTGTCCATCAAGGCCACCACCACCGAGACCATGGGGTTTGTGGGGCGCGGCGAGGGGCTGGTGGCGTATGCGACGGTGTTGTTGGAAACTCGGTAGTTTCCTTCGATCGGGAAACCTTTATATTTGCGGCATGTCAACAAAGATCAAAGTCAAGATCATCAATAATTCCCCCAATGCGTTGCCGGAGTATGCGACGGAGGGGTCGGCGGGGATGGATCTTCGGGCGCATCTCGAGACGCCGGTGGTGTTACAGCCGTTGGAGCGGCAGTTGATCCCTACGGGATTGTTCATCGAGCTGCCGTTGGGCTATGAGGCGCAGGTGCGGCCGCGCAGTGGGCTGGCCATCAAGCAGGGCATCACCTGTCTGAATACGCCGGGCACGATCGATTCCGATTATCGGGGGGAGATCAAGGTCATCCTTATCAACTTATCGCAGGAGCCGCAGACGTTGCATCCGGGGGACCGGATCGCGCAGATGGTAGTAGGACCGGTTACGCAGGTGAGTTGGGAGGCGGTGGAGGTTATTAACCAGTCGGCTCGCGGTGCGGGTGGGTTTGGGCATACGGGGAAGGCCTAGCGGATGGACCCGGCGGAGCTACTTGGTCGCTCAATCCGGGCTCTACTTTTGAACGGAGCGTCGCAACGGCTGCTTAATCGGGGTGTCTATGCTGACTCCCCATTCAACTTTAATGGTACTATTATGCATAAATCATTGGTGATCGTCGGGCTTGTTGCGGTGGTTGGTCTGGGGGGCTTGGGTATGGCCGGGTGCCGGTCGACCAAAAAGATCCGGAAGGTGATCGCCACGACCGTGCCGCATAAGGATACCACGGGGCAGGCCGCGCGGGTTGCTGCGTTGCCGCCGCGGGATGCACATGCCGATTCGATGGCCGTGATCGGCGAGGCCGTCGCCGGCTTGAACAGGAACCATATCGATTTTCAGACCTTTTCCGCGCATATGCATGTTCATTTTCAGACCGGGGATGGGAAGAACAATGAGGTCAACGCGCTGGTGCATATCGAAAAGGACAAACGCATCTGGGTCGCCATCTTCGGCAGCGTGGGCCCGGTGACGATCGAGGCTTTCCGCGTGCTGATCACCCCGGACAGCGTGAAGATCCTCGACAAGATGAAGAAGATCGCGCGGCTTCGGTCCGTGAGCTACCTGCAGGAGCAGATAGGCCTGCCCGTGGATTTTCGAACGGTGCAGGATATCCTGATCGGCAACCCCGTGTATTTCGACACGAGCCGCATCTTGTATTACCGGACGGAGACCAAGGGCGTGTCGCTGTATAGCCTGGGCACTGTGTTCAGTAATTTTTTGACGCTGAATGCCGACTACACCCTCAATCACTCCAAGCTGGACGATGCCGATCCCATGCGGGCGCGGACCTGCGATATGACGTACAGCGATTTTGATCTTTCGGCGGCGGTGCCGTTCTCGCTTTACCGTAAGATCTCCGTCACCGAGAAGGCAAAGGTGGACATCGAGATGAACATTAGGCAGTATAAGTTTAACGAACCTTTAAGTGATAATTTTACGATCCCCAAAAATTATAAGCGGCGGTAGACGTTATCTGGTTGCGATGTGCCGCAGTGACGGGCCGGAGGTTGGTCGGCAGAACAAATAATTTCTTAAATTCGGGATCATGCTGAAAAAATTCCTTGTCGGGACATTCGTCCTTTTGGGGGTCGTAGGCCGGGTGTTCGCCCAGGCGCCGGCCCAGACCCGCGCGGACCTCGAGAAAGAGCGGGCCGAAATCCAGAAACAGATCGAAGATGTGCGGCGGTCGCTCGACGAGACCCACAAGAACAAGCGGGAAACGTTGGGTCAGCTGGCGCTGCTGCAACGGCGGCTACATCTGCGGGAGTCGGCGATCCGGAATATCAACGATCAGATCAACGTGATCCAGGGGGATATGAACGAGTCGTGGCGGGACATCCTGAAGCTGCGGGCCGAGCTGGATACCCTCCGTATCCAGTATGCGCAGAGTATCGTGTTTGCGTATAAGAACCGGAGCAGTTATGACTTCCTCAATTTTATCTTTTCATCGACTTCCTTTAATGACGCGCTTCACCGGATAGAGTATCTCAAATCCTATAGGGCTTATCGCGAGGAGCGGGCGGCGAATATCAGCAAGACGCAGGCCTTGTTGCAGAGTAAGATCGACGGGCTCAAGGTGACGCGGGCGGAGAAGGACGATGCGTTGAAGAAACAGAGTAAGGAGCGGCAGACGCTGGAGGTGGAGAAACGCGAGAAGGATGCGGTGGTGACGCAGTTGCAGGGGCAGGAGAAGGAGTTGCGCAAGCAGATGGCGGTGAAGCAGCGGCAGGATGCCAAGCTGGAAGGGGCTATCACGGCGGCGATCAACAGGGCGCGCCGGGAGGCCATGAAAGAGGCTGCCCGCAAGAATGCGTCCGATGCGAAGGCTGCGTCCGACGCGAGGGCTGCTGCTGTAGCGGCGAATAAGACGAGCGCCCGTCCGTCCGAGGAAGGGGCCGCGCCGGCGACTTTGGATGTGGTGAAGAATTCGTCCAAGACCGTGTTCTCTTCTGACGCGGATATCCATCTCACCGGCGATTTTATCAGGAATAAGGGCAAGCTGCCATGGCCGGTGACGGGTACTGTCTCCATGAGCTTTGGCCGGCATGAGTATATCAAAGGCATTTGGCATGATAATGCGGGTGTGACCATCGATGTGCAGCCGGGGGCCGCGGTGAAGGCGGTGTTCGAAGGCGAGGTGCAGGCAATCTTCAATGTGGGAGATGTGCAGGCGGTGATGATCCGGCATGGGCAATATTTTACTACGTATAGCAATCTGGGGACGGTTTCGGTGACGAAGGGAGAGCATGTGGGGACGGGGCAGATCATTGGCCGGGTTGGCGGGGAGATGGCGACGCCGCAGCTGGAGTTTGTGTTGAGTGATGCGCAGGGGCGGAATCAGGATCCGGAGCGTTGGTTGAGACGCTGACATTCCCGAGCGGAGCGAAGGGAATGACCGATGCGGGGGATGCAACTGGCGGTGCGGTTGCGTTTGGACCTCAATGATTCTGCGGTTCCATGCTTGTATGGCGCACCCTAAGAACTCTGATTATGTTCTTCGAGAACCGATAAGCCACTCTATAATGATGCTTTTCGAATGCCCTGTAGCTGCCATCGTTTGCGGTCTTATACTTATCAGGGGCGTATATTTCCGGGTTAGGTATGGCTTTTTGTACTGCCTCGGCAATTTCTAATATTACCTTGGAGGCATTTTTAGGGGAGTCTTTACTAATGTGCTTAAAGACTTGCCTCAGCTGTTTTTGAGATTGCTTCGTCCAAACTACTTCATATCCCTTCTCTACCATTTTTTTATTGACTTTACAAAACTCTCATGAGTGGTATATTCTCCTCTTTCATACTCTTCCTCAGCCTCTTGCAATTCCTGATTATATTCCTCGATACTGATCCGAGATGCTTGCTTGCCTCGGCCTTTGACGAAGGTTTTAAGCATTTGCAATACGGATCTTTTTTCTGCTTCGTCGAGCTGAAGGATATATTGAAGAAGCTCTTGTTCAATTGCTTTTGCCATAAAAAATCAATTCCAACAAATTTACTCAATTCCGGAAGGAAAGCAAAATCGTCCAAATTACGATAGAGTCTCCGTTTGAACGTTGGCCGGATTTTTGGTTTTCTGCATCTCTAAGATACAAATAATTCTTGATCGGTCAAGCATTTTGTTCAGTTTATTTCGAGTTATCTATTATTCATTATTCAAAATGGTAAATCATCATCTTCTTCCAGGTCGGTACTCTTAACTTCTTTTTCAATTTTGCTGAGCCCATAAGCAAAATCGCCAGATTCGCTGTCAACTCTAACAAACTCTTTGTCTGCCCCCGATTTGCTACTTAAAATCGAGGATATACTGGCAACGGCCCTCTTTCGGTCAAACAAAAAAGATGGTTCATATTCTGTTAAAACATCTACTATTTCTTTTGTTGTTAATGCTTTATCTGTTGTCTCGAGCGCAAATTGCACTTTTTTTACCCAAGGCCATTTTTCCGAATAGACAGGTTTTTCTACATGAAAACCATTAGAAAGGCTTAATTGCGGTTCTCGCTTTCTGAGTTTTTGTATAATGCTATTAATTTCTTTAGTTTCTTTTTCCCTTTCCAAGATTTCGTCTCTTAAGACCTTCAACCGGCCTACATAAAAATCAATAAGTAGCTGGGCATGAGCCTCTTGCACTTCTATTTGGATTGCCATATATTCTTCTATTTGGCAATAAATGTAACACTAAAATATCTGAGCAAGAAAAATAAGATGATATTTTCTCGTTCGTCAAATAGTCGTTAATTTTATAAAAAGCTAGTTTATGAGCACAACTCCACATCCAGAATCAGTCCCAACATTTGAGACAATTAAACAGATTGATGAAAACGGCGAATTTTGGACTGCGCGCAAACTCGCGGCAATTCTCGACTATGCAGACTATAGGAATTTTGTAGATGTAATGAAGAAGGCTTGGGAGGCATGCAAGAATAGTGGTCAATTTGGTCGAGACCATTTCGGTAAGCTCACCATTATGGTCAATATCGGATCTGGTGCACAAAAGGCGGTCGACGATGTGCGGTTGTCAAGATATGCTTGCTACCTCATCGTTCAAAATGCCGATCCGAGCAAGGAAATAGTTGCATTAGGCCAAACGTATTTTGCTGTGCAGACGAGAATGCGAGAAATCCAGCAAATGGATGAATACAACAAGCTTGATTCGGAGGAAGAAAAGAGAATCTTTCTTAGGAAAGAGATGAAAGAGCATAATAAACACTTAGCATCCGCCGCAAAGAACGCCGGGGTGATTGACCCTATAGACTATGCCATTTTCAAGAATTTTGGCTATAAAGGCCTTTATGATGGATTAGACAGGAAAGGCATTCAACGCAAAAAAGGCCTATCGGATAAAGAAGACATTTTGGATCATATGGGAAGCGCCGAGTTGGCATCTAATTTATTTGTCGCTACTCAAACGGAGGAAAAATTAAAGAAAGATAAGATTAATGACAAGGACACGGCCAATAAAACGCATTACGGCGTAGGCCAGAAGGTAAGGAAAACCATTAAAGAAATTGGTGGCACCATGCCCGAAGATTTGCCGGTTGCAGAAAATATTAAGAAGCTTGAAGATAAAACGAAAAATAAACTCCCGTAAATCACCCCTTGTTTTTCCACCTAGCCGCTGCTGCTTTTTTAGCTATTTCTGACCGCTTTTTCGGCGATAATTTTTCGGCCCTGGCTTTTCCTCCTTTTAGACCTCCCAGCCTCCCTAGTGCCACCGCTGCCGGATTCTTACCCGAGTCTTCCGCTGGTGTCGTATCCTTTTCGCCAGTAGCAATGTCAACGATTGATTTTGCAAGCTGATTCATGTCCCTTGGATGCGTGGGTTTCTTAGCCATAGCGTAAAGGTAACTATTTTTATGCTTAAGCGGTTAAGAAAAAACCGCCCTGGCGTCCCAGAGCGGATTTTAGACCAATTGCTAACTAATTAGGTCTATCGTGGGCTGTCAATTCACGATAGGGATTTCGGAGCCTCGACCATAGACATCGCTGCTTGCTCAGTGTGCCATATTGCTGTAAAACGAAGATAGACAAAATATTACAAAGTGTTAGCTTATGGGCTAACTAGTTTTAGAGAGGTTATATTGAATTTCGGCCAATGGATCAGGGCCGGGAAAAGATATTAATGAAGCAATTCGGCGAAAACTTGAAGAAAGTTCGAAACGAGCAGAAATTGAGCGTTCGGGCCTTGGCAGATTTGGCTGACATGGACTATACCAACATCTCCAATATCGAGAACGGCCAATCGAATCCCTCCATGACCACTGTTATGTTTTTGGCCGAAGCTTTGCAAGTTGATGCGACAGAACTTTTACCGAAATAAAAAGGGTTAAAACACTGTTTTTTGGGTTATACTGGATGTTTATATTGATCTCCTAAAACCATCGAACCGCATGAATGTAACGATCACCTGGGGGGATATCCTCATCCACCTCGGCATTGAAATTATAGTTGGCCTTGTAGTCTCTTTCCTTTTTTTGCGATATATTTTATACTACCTGCGTCCTAGAATTCAAATTTCACCACAAATCGCCTATACCGATGAAGCTGGTATTCGCACCTACTGGTTTAAGATAGTCAACCAGAGCAGATACGAAGGCTTTGACCTGGAATTTAATGTAGAGGCTATTACCATGGAGGCCGCAGGGCAAAACGGATTTAATCTAAAGATTGTTCAGCACATTCCGCTAAACAAAAAGGATTTCAGTAGTGTGGCCGGCTTTCAAAGTAACAATCAGATAAAAAAAGGAAAAACAACAGCTCCCCACTGTTTACAGGTAAGGACGACCGAAAACCTGCATAAAATTTTAGATGATCATGGCAACTTTATAAGACTTCATGTGTCGTTAAAGCATGGTCTATCGGGAATTTCGAAGTCGTTTGAGCAACAATATGCATACAATTCCCCAATTCATAAGGGGGCATTTGCATTTGGTAATCAATACGATGTGGTTAAAGCCTAAGTTTACCACTTATTTAGTACTTTTAGCATAGGAATTGCGTTTATATTTGTGTACATTTAATAAGAAATAATCTCTAAAAAACTGAAAAACTCTTCATTATGAAAAAGCTAGATACAAAGGGATAGAGAGTTTAATCACCCATTTTACCTTGATCAAATAATTGCAGTAATGGCCACCACTGGTGGCCATTACTCGTTTTAGGGTCTTCAAAAACTTAGTCAAAATACTTCACCGCTCAAGCATACATCCTGAATTGTTCGAAACTGAGACACTACCCAAATTACGATAGAGTCTCCGTTTGAACGTTTAGGCTATTGATCTTTAATGAGATACAAAAACATACTTGCAGCCGGAAATACATACTGGCCGCGATTCTTCGGCGGTGTAATCCGATATACCGACGTAAGAAATTGGCGGGGAGCCAAAGAGTTCGCCGGCAATATTATTATGTGGCAGAACCCCAATGGGGTTTGCCAATTTGCAGCTCAGAGGCCTCAAGAGGAATTTAATGTGCCCGTCGAATGCCTTTCCACGCTACCGCAGGAATATGTAAATATGATACAAGCTTTACTGTAAAAATAGGGCTCGGGCTGGTAGGGGACTGGGGACTGAAGAACTGCGGAGGAATTGGGAGCCGGCGGTGCCTGAGGCCGATGGGCTTCGTGGCGCGTCGAGTAGGGTGGGCCGGGCCTTACTGTTGCGTTTGGACCAAGAGGTTACTCAGGCCTTCGGGTGGGGCAATGTGGTAGATGCCGCCCTGGATGTAGGTGTTGATGCGGGTGAATTTTCCTTTATAATACCAGAAGTATTGATCGGAGATCGGCTGCGGCTGCTCCCGGTATGACTTCTCTATAAAAGGCTGGGTGAGCCGGATGAATCTTGTCCAATCGAGGCGGTCAC
>Ga0134128_10006926_pt1 | contig 13714 bp, 14 predicted proteins | sample KB31754_FD_96462 | JGI IMG/M metagenome (GOLD analysis project Ga0134128, IMG submission 96462) | Terrestrial soil microbial communities with excess Nitrogen fertilizer from Kellogg Biological Station, Michigan, USA - KB3-175-4 | ecosystem: Environmental > Terrestrial > Soil > Unclassified ... | reverse complement strand
CGACGCCGAGCGGCAGGACCGGAACGCCCACCGCGCTCCGGGCGTGACGGCCGGCCTCGCCGAACACCTCCTGCATGAGCACCGAAGCGCCGTTGGCTACCTTCGGCTGATCGGTGAACGAGGAGGCGCTGTTCACGAACGCGCCGAGCTTCACGACCCGCTCCACCCTCTCGAGCGACCCGAGCGCCGCCTTCATTTGCGCGATCAACATGATCCCGCAGCGCCGTGCCGCCTCGATGCCCGCTTCTAGGTCTAGATCTTCGCCCAGCCGGCCTTTGATCTGCTCGCCGTTTTCGGCGACGCTGATCTGGCCGGAAATGTGAAGAAGGCCACCGGCTTCAACCGCCGGCACGTAAGCCGCGACGGGTGCGGCGGGTTGAGGAAGGGTGATGCCGAGTTCGGCGAGGCGCTGGTCGATGCTCATCGCCGCCCCCAAGCACTCGGGGCCGCCTGAATCAACCCTCGCGGCTGATGCTGAAGCCGGCGAAGCTTTGGCTGACGGGCATCAGCTCGACCGTATTGATGTTGAGGTGCGCCGGCAGGTTGGCGAGCCACCAGAACAAATCGGCGAGGTCCTCCGGAGTCATCGGGTTCATGCCTTCGTAGAGCTTGTCCGATGCCTGTTTGTCGCCGCCGGTGCGCACGATGGTGAACTCGGTCTCGGCCATCCCAGGCTCGACCGAGGTCACGCGAACGCCGGTCCCCGCGAGGTCGCACCTGAGGTCGAGCGAGAATTGGCGGACGAAGGCTTTGGTGCCCGCGTAGACCGCGCCGCCTTTGTACGGATACGTCGCCGCGACCGAGGAAAGATTGATGATCTGGCCCCTGCGCTCGACGAGCCTGGGCAAAAGCGCTCGGGTCAAGGCGACAAGGCCGGTGATGTTCGTTCCGATCACGGTGTCGATCCGCTCCCAGTCCGTTTCCGGCAAGGGATCGGTCGGGGGCGCGAGCCCGGCATTATTGAGCAGCAGGTCGATCTCGCCCCACGGCGGAGCCAGCTTCGCGAGGCCGTTCACGGCATCGAGGTCGAGCATGTCAACCTCGAGCGGCAGAAAGGCGTCGCCGAGCTCCTCCTGTAGCGTCTTGAGGCGGCCGCCCCTGCGTCCGGTGCCGATGGCTCTCCAGCCGCCCGCGACGAACTTGCGTGCCGCGGCCTCTCCGAAACCCGCCGTAGCGCCGGTGATGAGGATGGTCTTCATCGATTTCCTTCTTCGAGCTCGCGCCGCGCCTGTACGAGCAGATCGGGGCTGACGCCAAGGTCTTCGGAAACCGCGACCAGGTCGGGCTCGTGCGCTTCGAGGAACCGGATCAGGGCCGAGAGCAGGGCAGGCTCGCACGCACGGGCGCGAAGCTCGTCTGTCCCGATTCCGGTCAGCTCGATGAACCGCTGAGCCCGCCTTTGTTCGCCGAGCGTTGCTGCAAGCGCGGAAAGCGCGAGTGCAAGGGGATCATTTGGCGTGGACGGGAGCAAGGCCTAGACTAGCGGCTGAGGGTGAAGGAAGCACATTGGCGAAGATCCTGATCGTCGAAGACAATGCGCTGAACATCAAGCTGTTCTGCGACCTGCTCGCCGCCCACGGGCACGAGCCGGAGGCGGTGACCGACAGCCGCAATGCGCTCGACGCGGCGCGCAGCTTCGTGCCCGACCTGGTGATCACCGACATCCAGCTGCCGCACGTCAGCGGCCTCGAGCTTATCCGGATGATCCGCGGCGACGAGAAGCTCGCCTCGGTGCCGATCATGGCGGTGACCGCCTATTCCGCCCGCGGCGACGAGGAGCGGATCCGGGCCGCGGGCGCCCAGGCCTATGTATCGAAGCCGATTTCGGTCGCGCGATTCGCCCAGACGGTGGACGAGCTACTGAAAGGGGAAGCCGCCGAAAATCCGGCCGGCCAGGTACACGAGTAAGCGGAAAACGGTGCGGGGTCAGCGCCCGCTTACTTGATCTTCGCTTCCTTGAACTCGACGTGCTTGCGCGCCTTCGGGTCGTACTTCTTGAAGCTGAGCTTCTCGGTCTGGGTGCGCGGATTCTTCTTCGTCACGTAGAAGAAGCCCGTGTCCGCGGTGCTGACGAGCTTGATCTTGACGGTTGCCGGCTTGGCCATCGCAGAAGTCCCAAATGCTTGAAAAAAGAAGAGCGGCCTTGCGCCGCCCGTTGCCGCGCGCTGTGGCCAACGGGCATCATTTTGTCAAGCTGGAACGCCTCTGGAATCTAATGATCCAACCGTTTGAGAATTTGTTCGAGAGCGGCAGCCCGCCGCGCGATGACGTCGACGGAGACGAGCTTTTGATCGAGGTCGACGAGCTGCCTGTTGAGGTCGAGCTCCAACCCCGGCGTGTTGCGAACCTGATCCACGGCCTTGCGCACGAGTGCCGGATCGAGCTCCATCGTGCAGCGCTCCGGAAGCGTCATCTCGACCTCGCCGCGCGCGTCCTCCCCGATCTTTTCGCCGCAGAGCGTCCTGATGCGATATTGCGCCGCGTAAGGAAGCGCGCGCCGTATGATGTCATGATAAGGCATCGCTGACGCGATATTCTTCCCGGTCACGTCGCTGCCCACATAATAGTTGCTGATCCGGTCGCGCAGATAAGCGTCGCCAACCAGCTCCATCTGTCCCGCGGCAGTGATCTGATCGTAGGTGTTGCGTTCGAGCGACCACGGAATGATTTGGCTGGTTTGATAGGCATCCACGAGGAATTGGCCGCCCAGACTCGACTGGGGCTCATCCAGCGCAGCCAACGTTTTCAGGCCTTCACCGCGGACCCACTCGTAATAGCGCTTGCGAACCGCAAGATCGTGCTGGTTGACTTCAAGATCGTCGATCAGCATCGCGCGATACGCGCGGCCCTGCGCGTGGTTGACCCGTTCCTGGTTCCAGTTGCTCGCCTGGAGTCCAACGAACACGCCCGCAACGACGATGAGGAAATCGACGGCCACCGCAAACCAGTTGTGCTCGGCCACATGGTCTCGGAATCGGCGAACGACCATGCACCCTCCAGCAGCTATCGGCCGCGCGCTTTCTAGCACGCTAGTGATCTGACGGACACGGCGTCGTAACCGCCGTTTAACCAATGTGAGCGACCCTGCATTCAACAGGAGGGCGTGTATGGCGACTGACCAGCTGGCGAAGGTGCGCTTGCAAGTCGCGACACGCGTTGCCGAAATCCGGAATGCCGGGCCGCGCCTGTCGCCGATCGATCTTCACGCGCGCATGGATGCCATCCGTCAGCTCGCTGCCGTCAACGGGCTCGCCGCCCTGGAAGCGCTTGCGCGCCGCTCATCCCAGCTGGCGCTGCTTCCGGGCCACCGCGTCGCCGTCACGTCCTGCCTCGAGCATGTGGACGATGCGTTCGACAGCCGCTCGGAGACCGACTTCAGCACCATCCTCGCCGCCCTCGCCGTCCGCCTTCACTGATCCGCAATCGTCATGCTGAACTCAGTTCAGCATCCATGATCACCGTCGATTGAGTATTCGCACGTCCGCGTTCATGGACCCTGAAACAACTTCAGGGTGACGGGCGTAACGACCCCATGCGCGCCTTCTCGCAACTCCTTGACGCCCTCGTTTACTCCCGGTCGCGCAACACCAAGCTCCAGCTCATCGGCGATTATCTCAAAGAGACGCCCGACCCGGACCGTGGCTATGGTCTCGCCGCGCTGACGGGGACGCTCAGCATCCCCGCGGTCAAGCACGCCGCGGTACGGGCGATCGCCGAGGAGCGCGTCGACCCGGTGCTGCTGTACATGAGCCGCGACTATGTTGGGGACATGGCCGAGACGGTGGCGCTGCTGTGGCCGACGTCGGCGACCGGCGTTCCCGAGACGGACGATGCGACGATCCGCATCTCCGACGCCGTGGATCGGCTGGGTTCAGCATCGCGGCTGGAGGCGCCGCGAGTCCTCGCGACCATGCTCGATCATCTCGATGCATCCGGGCGATTTGCGCTGCTCAAGCTCGCCACCGGAGAGCTTCGGGTCGGCATCAACGCGCGCCTCGCCAAACAGGCATTTGCCCAAGCGTTCGGGCTCGATGTCGAGGCGGTCGAGGAAGTGTGGCACGGCCTGTCGCCGCCGTTCGCTGAGCTGTTCGACTGGGCGGAAGGCCGGGCGCCGCAACCGACTGTGCGCGACGTTCCGATCTTCCGCCCCTTCATGCTCGCGCATCCGCTGGAGGAGTCGAAAGTCTCGCTCGACGACTATGCGGCCGAGTGGAAGTGGGACGGAATCCGGGTCCAGCTCGTCCATGCCGGCGGGCAGACCCGGATCTACAGCCGCACCGGCGATGACATTTCCCGCAGCTTTCCCGATGTAGCGGAAGCTTTCCGATCGCCGGGCGTGCTCGACGGGGAGTTGCTGGTGCGCGGCTTTGAGCAGGGTATCGCCGACGTCCATGGCGGCGCGGCGGCGAGCTTCAACGCGCTCCAGCAGCGGCTTGGGCGCAAGAACGTCAGTCAGAAAATGCTGGGCGCCTATCCGGCGTTCGTCCGGCTCTACGACATTTTGTTCGAGGGCGACGTCGATCTTCGCGCGCTTTCCTGGACCGAGCGGCGCGAGCGGCTGGAGCCCTTCGCTGCTGAACTCGATCCAGAACGATTCGACATCTCCCAACTGATCGAGGCGCAGAGCTTCGAAGAGCTGGAGGACCTGCGGCTGAACGCCCGCGACGTCGCGATCGAAGGAATCATGCTCAAGCGCCGCGACAGCCCCTATGTCGCGGGCCGCCGCACCGGCCTGTGGTACAAATGGAAGCGCGACCCGCTGACCGCCGACTGCGTGTTGATGTATGCGGCGCGGGGGTCGGGCAAGCGCTCGAGCTATTACAGCGATTATACTTTCGGCTGCTGGAGCGACGAAGGGGAACTGCTCCCCGTCGGCAAGGCCTATTTCGGCTTCACGGACGAGGAGCTGAAATGGCTCGACCGCTGGATCCGCGGCCACACCGTTCAGCGCTTCGGACCGGTGCGCGAGGTCGAAAAGAGCCTAGTCCTCGAAGTCGCCTTCGACTCGATCCACAAGAGCACGAGGCACAAGTCCGGAGTCGCGATGCGGTTTCCTCGAATCAGCCGCATACGGATCGACAAACCGGCGGGTGAGGCCGACCGACTGGCGACCCTCCAGTCGATGATAACTTGAAGCCGCCCCTCGCCGCGCGCTAAGCCTCGCGCCTCTTCCGGGAGAGGGGACCCATGATCAAGAAATTGCTGGCCGGCGCCGCGGCGCTGGCGATGGCCACTGTGGCGAACGCCCAGACTTACGCAATCCAGGCGGGGCACCTGATCGTCGATGCGGCGCAGCCCGAGCGCGGCGCCTCCACCGTGATTGTCGAGAACGGGCGGATCGCCCGCGTGGATAACGGGTTCACCGCGCCCGGCGGCGCGATCGTCGTCGATGAGCGCAACCGGACGGTGATGCCCGGCATGACCGACGTCCATGTCCATCTGACCGGGACCAGCGGCGAGCCCTGGTATCAGGACTATACGATCAAACAGTCGGTACCCTACAAGGCCACGGTCGGCCTGACTCACGCGCTTGAAATGGCGCAGGGCGGCTTCACCACGGTGCGCGACCTCGGCGGCGACACGAGCGCCGTGATCGCGGTGCGCGACGCCGTCGCCGAAGGACGCTTCCCGGGGCCGCGGATCAGGGTCGCCGGAGCGCCTTTGTCGATCATCGGCGGCCATGCCGATCCGACGACCGGCCTTCCCCCCGAGCTTGCGGCCGCGATGGACGAGGCGAATCTGGATCCGTCCGTCTGCACCGGCGCCCAGGAATGCCAGAAGGTCGTCCGGAAACTCGCCGCGGCCGGCGTCGACTGGATCAAGATCATGGCGACGGGCGGAGTTCTCGATCCAGGCACGCGCGGGCTCGAGCAGCATTTCACCGACGAGGAAATGAAGGCGATCTGCGACATGGCGCACTTCATGGGCCTCAAGGTCGCCGCCCATGCGCACGGCACGAAGGGTATCGATGCGGCGGTCCGCGCGGGCGTCGATTCCATCGAGCACGGCACCTTCATCGACGAGCAGGGCGTCAGGGACATGAAGGCCCGGGGCACTTATTATGTGGCTACCTTGATGGCCTTCAGTGGCGTCCAGGGGCTGATCGGCACCGGCAAGCTCGCGCCGGCATCGGAAGCCAAGGCCAAGCTGACATTCGCCGTATGGGGCAAGGGCCTCAACCTCGCCTATCGCAACGGGGTGAAGATCGCGCTCGGCACCGACAGCGCAGTCGCTCCCCACAGGCTCGCAAATCATGAGCTCGAGCTGATGGTCACCAAGGGCGGGATGACCCCGCGCGACGCGCTGATCGCGGCGACCAAGGGGGGCCCCGATCTCATGGGCCTCTCGGCCGAGACCGGAACACTCGACCCCGGCAAGTCCGCCGACCTGATCGCCGTCGAAGGCGACCCGCTCACTGATCCGACTGCCGTTCAACGCGTCGATTACGTCATGGTGGAAGGCAATCCCATTCCGATGAAAGGCAGCAAATGATCCGGACCTCCCTCTTCGCCATCGCCCTGGTGCTGAGCAGCGCCGCACTCGCCCAGAGCGATGCACCCGCGGGCGACGCGCCGACCAACCAGCAAAAGGCGGAAGCGGCCAAGCCCAATCCCGATCAGGTGAAAGCGAGCGTCGAGGAAGACGCTCAGCCGGTGCAGCGTTCGATCCCGTTTCACGGCCGGACGCTCGCGTACACCGTCACTCCCGGGCATCTCACGATCCGCAACGACAAGGGCGAGCCGATCGCGAGCATGTTCTACGTCGCCTACACCATCCCGGCGCGCGGGGAACGGCGTCCGGTCACCTTTCTGTTCAACGGCGGCCCCGGTTCCTCGACCATGTGGCTGCACATGGGCTCCTTCGGTCCGATGAAGGTCGATGCCTCGATCCCGGAAACGATTCCCGGGCCGCCCTTCCGCTACGGCCCCAATCCCGACACGTTGCTCGACATCAGTGACCTCGTGTTCATCGACGCGCCGACGACCGGCCTTTCGCGCGAGATCGGAAAGGCGGAGCCCAAGGACCTGCTCGGAGTCGACAAGGACCTCGACGTCTTCACGAGGACGATCCAGCGCTATCTCACCAAATATCAGCGCTGGAACGATCCCAAGTTCATCATCGGCGAAAGCTACGGCACCACGCGCGCGGCGGGCCTCTCGGACAAGCTGCTCGATGCCGGCGTCCAGCTCAACGGAATCACCTTCATGTCGACGGTGTTCAACTTCGCCGACCTGTTCGGCGGCGAGCAGTCGCTGATCGGCTTCCTTCCTACCTATGCGGCCGACGCCTGGTATTTCGGGAAGATCCCGGGCAAGCCGCCGCTCGAGGAATTCCTTCAGCAGGCGCGCGACTTCGCGAGCGGCCCGTACGCCGAGGCGCTGCAGAAGGGCAATGCGATCAGCGAGGCCGAGAAGCAGTCGATCGCCGAGCAGATGGCCCACTTCACCGGCCTTTCGACCGATTACATCCTGAAGTCGAACCTGCGGGTCGACCCGGGCCGTTTCCGCCGGGAGCTTCTTCGCGACCGGCACGAGATCATCGGCCGGATCGATTCGCGCTACGTCGGGACGGAGCCGGACAATATCGGCGAGAGCGCCGACTATGATCCGCAGGGAAGCGCGATCACCGGCGCATTCGTCGGCGCGCTCAACGACTATCTGTTCCGCGACCTCGGCTACCGTACGCCGCTCGTCTACCGGCCCAACAATTATGCCGGGATCGGAGATTTGTGGGACGTGAGCCACAAGTCGGCGGACGGCAAACAGCAGATCGTCAATACCGGCGTCGACCTCGCCGACGCCATGCGCCAGAACCCGCGCATGAAGGTGCTGTCGGTCAACGGCATCTACGACCTGGCGACGCCGTTCCACGGCGCCGAATATGAATTCCATCACCTGGCCCTGGAGCCGCAGCTCCAGGCCAATGTCCGCTACGAATATTATCCGGCGGGGCACATGATGTACGTGGACCCGGTCTCGGCGCGGAAGCTCAAGGCCGACCTCGCGGCCTTCTATGCGAGTGCGATGTAGCCAAAAGAAAAGCGCCCGCCCGGAACGGATCCGGGCGGGCGCCCTCGCCCCCTAAGGCAGGATCCTTTAGCTGATCGGCTGCAGGTTCACCGCAGCGGTCTTGCCGCGACGATCGACCTCGAGCTCGAACTCCAGCCTGTCGCCTTCGTTGAGCGTCGGGATTCCGGCGCGCTCGACGGCCGAAATGTGAACGAAGGCGTCGGGCTGGCCGTCGTCGCGCTGAATGAAGCCGAAGCCCTTCATCGCGTTGAAGAACTTGACGGTGCCGCTCGCTTTCTCACCGGTGAGCTGCCGCTGCGGGCCTCGCTCGGCCCGTTCGACCGCCATCGGCTCGCCTTCGATCCGCAGGTTCGTCGCCGAAATCCGGCCGCCGCGATCGACGAGCGTGAACTCGAGCGGCTGACCGTCAGCGAGGTCCGTGAGGCCCGCCTGCTCGACCGCGGAGATGTGGACGAACACGTCCTCACCGCCGTCATCGCGGACGATGAAGCCGAAGCCCTTTTGCGGGTTGAAGAATTTGACGACGCCCTTGCCTTCGCCAACGACCTGCGGAGGCATTCCGCCACCGCTGCCGCCGCGGAACCCGCCGCCACCGCCGCCACCGCCGCGATAGCCGCCGCCACCGCCGCCGCCGAATCCGCCGCGGTCGCCGCCGTAGCCACCACCGCCGCCGCCGCCGAATCCGCCACGGTCACCGTAGCCGCCGCGGCCGCCAAAGCCGCCGCGCTCCTGGAATCCGCCGTGATCGCTAAAAGTCTCTTCGCCGAAGCCTTCGCGTTTATCCCGACCGCGACCGCCACGGTCTCCTTTGCGCCCTCTATCGAAACCCATAATCTTCCGAACTCGTTAGCCCGCCTATCCTCAAACCAACGCGCTCGGGCCAAATGGCGCAACCGGTCATGGCGCGTAATCCACTCACGCACCGTTCACGCCATTACAGCAAAAATAATCCTTGCTCTAGTGATTCAAATTGCAGCGAATTTCGACGGGGCTGGCAAGGCAGGTGGAAGGAAGACTAAAGCGCCTTTCCTGACCTTGCGCGAGGAGCTTGAATGGCCGTCCACCTTCACGAGGAAGATCTGCCCGCGGACGTCAGATTCGCCGATGGGCCGATCGCCGTCGATACCGAAGCCATGGGGCTCGTCCCCGGCCGCGACCGGCTGTGCCTGGTGCAGCTGTCGGACGGACACGGGAACGAACATCTCGTGCGCTTCGCCAAGGGGAGCGACTATTCGGCTCCAAATCTCAAGGCGCTGCTCGCCAACCCCGGCCGGCTCAAGCTCTATCATTTCGCCCGCTTCGACGTCGGGATCATGCAAGCCTATCTCGGGATCATGGCTGCGCCGCTTTACTGCACGCGCACCGCCTCCCGTCTGGTCCGCACCTATACCGACCGCCACGGCCTCAAGGACCTCGTGAAGGACCTCCTCAACGTCGACCTTTCAAAGCAGCAGCAGTGCAGCGACTGGGGCGCAGGCGAGCTTAGCGACGCGCAGCGGGAATATGCGGCGAGCGACGTTCGCTATCTTCATGCCCTGAAGGAGAAGCTGGACGAGCGGCTCGAACGCGAGGACCGTGTCGCGCTCGCTCAGGCCTGCTTCGACTTCCTCCCCGCCCGCGCGCTGCTGGATATCGCCGGCTGGCCTGAGCAGGATATATTCGCGCATGACGGCTGAGGGCCGACATGGCTGATACGCTTGCTCGGGCCCGCTCTGGCAAGAATCGCTGGGCGGTCCCCGGAAGCGTCCACGACCGCCTGATCCGTTTCGCCAAGATCGCGCTTCCGAGCGCGGTGGGCGCGCTGATCGCCATTCTCGCCCTCGCGCCCCTGGGGAAGCACAGCGACGTCAGCTTCATCCTCGACAAGAAGAAGGTCCAGAACGCGCAGGAGGCGATGCGGGTGGAAGCCGCGCGCTACACCGGCACCGACGACAAGGGCCAGCAATTCACCATGGTCGCCAACCGCGCCATCCAGCCGACCTCGGACGTGCCGGTCGTGGACATCCGCGGAATCCTGGCGCGGCTCAACCTCGCGCAGGGTCCCGTGATGGTCGCCGCCAACCAGGGACGCTACAATCTCGACACGCAAAAAGTGAATGTGGACGGGCCGGTGAAGGTGGTGGGCGCGGATGGCTACCGCCTTGTCACGCGGGACGTCACGGTGGATCTGAAGCACCGCCAGCTGGCGAGCGCCGGTCCCGTGACCGGGGCGATGCGCCTCGGCCAGTTCCAGGCGGGGCAACTGAAGGCCGACCTGGGCGCTCGGACCGTCGTGCTCGATGGCGGTGCTCGCTTGAAAATCGTCCAAGGGGCCGTCAGATGATGCACATGCGCCTGTCTGGCATCATCCTTGCTACTGCAGTGCTGGCCGCGACCGCGGCTTTCGCCCAGGTGAAGCAGGAGCAGCCGACGTCGGCGCTGAAGGGCCACGACACCAACGCGCCAGTCGACGTCACTTCCGAGCGCATCGAGGTGCAGGAGCGGGCCGACCGTGCCGTGTTCACCGGCAATGTCCATGCGACCCAGGGCGACATGACGCTCGACACGCCCCGGCTGACGGTGGCTTATTCGACCGCGCCCGGAAGCAACAACGGCACCAATGTGCAGATCAACCGCCTCGACGCGGCCGGCGGGGTGGTCGTTCGCGACCCCTCGGAAACGGCGAAGGGCGACTTCGGCGTCTATGATCTCGATCGCAAGCTCATCACGCTGATCGGGAACGTCCAGCTCACGCGCGACAACAACCAGGTGAACGGCGCTCGCCTCGTGATCGACCTCAACTCCGGACGCGCGGTGATTGACGGTGGCCCACCCGGCGTCAATTCGAGCGGCGGCCGGGTGACGGGCCATTTCACGGTGCCGCAGCAAAGCGCTCAGCCACAATCGAAATCGAAATAGGCCGGAACAAGTGAACGAAGCCGCGACCATCCAGCGCCCCGCCAGCGAGGCGCAGCAGATGAGCGGCGGGCTCGAGGTCCGCTCGATCGCCAAATCCTACGACCGCCGGGCCGTTCTCCACGACGTCTCGCTCGACGTCCATCGCGGCGAAGTGGTCGGTCTACTCGGGCCCAACGGCGCTGGTAAGACGACCTGCTTTTATTCGGTGATGGGCCTGGTGAAGCCCGACAGCGGGCGGATTTTCCTCGATGGGCAGGACATCACCGAGCTGCCGATGTACCGCCGCGCGATCCTCGGTCTGGGCTATCTGCCGCAGGAGACGTCGATCTTCCGCGGCATGACGGTCGAGCAGAATATCATGGCCGTCCTTGAAGTGTCCGAGCCGAGCCGCGAGGTTCGCCGCGCACGCCTCGAGCAACTGCTCGACGAATTCGGGATCAAGGCGCTGCGCGATTCGCCCGCGATGGCGCTGTCGGGGGGCGAACGTCGACGCTGCGAGATCGCGCGCGCACTCGCGGCTCATCCGACCATCATGCTGCTCGACGAGCCGTTCGCCGGAATCGACCCCATCTCGATCGCCGACATCCGCGAGCTGGTGCGCGAACTGAAGAGCCGCGGGATCGGCGTTCTGATCACCGACCACAACGTCCGCGAGACGCTCGACATCGTCGACCGCGCCTGCATCATTTACGACGGCCAGGTCCTGTTCGCTGGCACTCCCGAAGCGTTGGTCGCCGATGCGGAGGTTCGGCGCCTCTACCTCGGCGAGAGCTTCGCGCTGTAACGAGGGATCCAGCGATGGGCCTCGGCCCCTCCCTAAGCATCCGCCAATCGCAGCAGCTGGTCCTGACTCCCCAGCTGCGCCAGGCGATCCAGCTCCTCCAGCTCAGCAATCTCGAGCTCGATGCCTATCTCGCCGAAGAGCTCTCGAAGAACCCGTTGCTCGAGGCTCCGGCCAACGAGCCCGAGGAGCAGCCCGCGGGCGATTTCGTCACCGATGAGCCCGACAGTGACGAAGCTCGCGACGATCCCGGGGCAGACGATCTGATCATGGGACAGGCGGAGGACGACCGCCCGCTCGACGTCGACTGGACCAGTGAAGCGCTGGAGACCGACAGCTATTCGGACGTCGTGACGTCGGGCGGCGGCGAGGAAGGGTTCGACTTCGAGCGGGTCCAATATTCCGCGGGCTCGCTCGCCGAGCATTTGACCGACCAGCTGCACGGCCTTTCGGGCGAGGTCGGCGACCTTGCCCGGATCATTGCCGAGACCCTCGACGATACCGGTTACCTGACGGTTCCGCTGGAGCAGATCTCCGAGCTTTCGGGAGCGCCGCTGCCGCTCGTCGAGCAGGCGCTCGATGCCGTCCAGGGGCTCGACCCGCCCGGTATCGGCGCCCGGTCGCTCGCCGAATGCCTCGCGCTGCAGGCGAAAGCCGCGGACAGGTACGACCCCGCGATGGCGCGGCTGATCGACAATCTCGACCTGCTGTCGAAGGGCCGGACCAGCGACCTCAAGCGCATTTGCGGGGTCGACGACGAGGATCTCGCCGACATGATCCGCGAGCTTCGCGCCTATGATCCGAAACCGGGCTGCCGGTTTTCCGGCGCACCGGCGGAGGACGTCACTCCGGATGTGTTCGTGCGGCGCACCCGCGCAGGCTTCGCGGTCGAGCTCAACCAGGCGACGCTCCCGCGGCTGCTCGTCAACCGCCGCTACTATCAGGAGCTGAAGAGCGGACCGCAGGACAAGAGATCGCGGGCATGGCTCAGCGAATGCCTGGCCAGCGCCAGCTGGCTGGTGAAGTCGCTCGACCAGCGCGCGCGGACGATCGTCAAGGTCGTCTCCGAAATCGTGAAGCGGCAACAGGGTTTCTTCGAGCGCGGAGTCTCGGCGATGAAGCCGATGACCCTGCGGGACGTCGCCGAAGCGATCGGCATGCACGAATCGACCGTCAGCCGGGTCACGTCCAACAAATATCTCCTGTGCGACCGTGGCCTCTACGAGCTCAAATATTTCTTCGGCTCGGGCGTTCAGTCCGCGGAGGGCGACGGCGCGGCCGCCGAAGCGGTGAAAGCCGCGATCAAGGAGCTGATCGAAGCCGAGACGGATATCCTCAGCGACGACGCGATAGCCGGACTGCTCAAGGACAAAGGCTTCGACGTCGCCCGGCGGACGGTGGTGAAATATCGCGAGTCGATGGGAATCGGCTCGTCGATCCAGCGCCGGCGCCTGCGGAAGATCGCGGGCTAGGGGCTCACCCGCGCCCAGATCGGCAAATGATCCGATGCGCGGCGCGCGACCGCGCTCATGTGGACTCCGGCCGCCTCGATATTCAGGTCCTTGTGAACGATGATCCGGTCGAGCTGCGCCACCGGATGCCGCGCATGGAAGCTCGGACCCGTCGGCACCACGTGGAAGTCGGGCTCGAGGTCCTTGAGGCAGCCGGCGACCGTCCGCCATTCGTTGGTGTCGCCCATCAGAACCGTCGGCATTTTCTGCGGACGCGCCGCGATGGTCTGGATGATCGACCGCATCTGCCGCCGCCGCCACAGCCCCGAGAGATCGAGGTGCATGCCGATCACCCGGAGCGGGCGGTCGCCGATCAGTAGCTCGGCCATCACCGCCCCGCGCGGCTCGAGCGTCGGAAGGTCGAGCGCCGCGCAGCCGAGCACGCCGATATGATGCTTCACCAGGATCGCATTGCCGTGCCAGCCGATGTTGCGGGTGTTGACGTTCAAGAGCCGGTCGGTGTGCTTGCGCGCCTTGTCGAACATCCTCTTGTG
>Ga0134128_10006925_pt1 | contig 13715 bp, 10 predicted proteins | sample KB31754_FD_96462 | JGI IMG/M metagenome (GOLD analysis project Ga0134128, IMG submission 96462) | Terrestrial soil microbial communities with excess Nitrogen fertilizer from Kellogg Biological Station, Michigan, USA - KB3-175-4 | ecosystem: Environmental > Terrestrial > Soil > Unclassified ... | reverse complement strand
CCCTATATCATCGACGGACGCGGCGGCTATGCGAACACCGACCGGCTTGCGCACAAGCTGCAGAAAGACCCCACCGACGACGATTATCCACAAGCGCCGATCCGCACTGTATCGGAGCGAGACGAAAACCTCGACCTTACTCTCGAATATTACGACCAGGAAAATGCGGGATTTTTGCGCGTCACAGTGACGAAGGACACGCTAACATTCGACTCGTTCAGTGTTTCATTTGAAGGCAGATTCGAGGACGTCATCCGCGACACCGTAGCGGTCACCCGCAACGGCCGGCTGGCCGGTTCGCGCCCGGATGGGCGCGCGCCCCGATCGGGCGGGTCCCACCGCGGACGACGCTGACATCGACCATTGAATGAGCCGAGGCGAAGCGCTTCGCCCGGACCTGGCGAAGCGCTTCGTTTCGACGGAGCGTAGGAGGGTTTGGCGAGCTTTTCCTTTACATCCGAAACACGCCGAACTTCGTTTCCGGGATCGGCGCGTTGAGCGTCGCTGAAAAACACAGCGCCAGCACGCGGCGGGTTTCGGCGGGCGCGATGATGCCGTCGTCCCAGAGCCGGGCCGTCGCATAGTAGGGATTGCTTTCGCTCTCGAACTGGTCGCGGATCGGCCGCTTGAATTTCGCTTCCTCCTCCACCGACCAGGTCTTGCCAGCCGCCTCGATATTGTCGCGGCGCACGATCGCGAGCACGCTCGCGGCCTGCTCGGAGCCCATCAGCGAGACGCGCGCATTCGGCCAAGTGAACAAGAACCGCGGGCTGTAGGCGCGGCCGCACATGCCGTAGTTGCCGGCGCCGTAGGAGCCGCCGATCACCAGCGTGATCTTCGGCACCTGCGCGCAAGCCACCGCCGTCACCATCTTGGCGCCGTCCTTGGCGATGCCGCCAGCTTCGTAGTCGCGCCCGACCATGAAGCCGACGATGTTCTGCAGGAACAGAAGCGGGATCCGGCGCTGACAGCACAGCTCGATGAAATGCGCCGCCTTGAGCGCGCTTTCGGAAAACAGAATGCCGTTGTTGCCCAGGATTCCGACCGGAATGCCGTGAATGTGCGCGAAGCCGGTGATCAGCGTTGTCCCATAGAGCGCCTTGAACTCGTCGAATTCGGATCCGTCCACCAGCCGCGCGATCACTTCGCGCACGTCGAATTGCTTTTTGAGGTCGACCGGCACGATGCCGTCGAGTTCGCCGACGTCGTATTTCGGCTCGACGGTTTTGCGGAGCGGAATGTCGATCGACTTTTTGGTATTGAGGCTGGCGACGATATCGCGCGCGATCGCCAGCGCATGTGCGTCGTTCTCAGCAAAGTGATCGGCCACCCCGGAGATGGACGTATGGACGTCCGCCCCGCCAAGCGTTTCCGCATCCACCACTTCGCCGGTCGCGGCTTTCACCAGCGGCGGGCCGCCCAGAAAAATCGTGCCCTGTTGCTTGACGATGATCGCCTCGTCGCTCATGGCCGGCACGTAGGCTCCACCGGCAGTGCACGAGCCCATCACCACCGCGATCTGCGCGATGCCCGCGGCCGACATGCGCGCCTGGTTGTAGAAAATACGACCAAAATGCTCCTTGTCCGGAAATACTTCATCCTGCATCGGCAGGAATGCACCGCCGGAATCCACCAGATAAATGCAGGGGAGGCGGTTTTCCAGCGCGACTTCCTGCGCACGCAGGTGCTTCTTCACAGTGACAGGAAAATAAGTGCCGCCTTTTACCGTGGCATCGTTGGCAACGACCACTATTTCCCGCCCATGCACGCGGCCGATGCCGGTGATCAAGCCCGCCGCGGGCGCGGCTTCGTCGTACATGCCGAACGCGGCCAGCGGCGACAATTCCAGCAACGGCGAACCCGGATCGAGCAGGGCGCGGATGCGTTCGCGCGGCAGCAGTTTGCCGCGTGCCGTGTGCTTGTCGCGCGCCTTGTCGCCGCCGCCGAGCGCTGCGCGATCCAGTTGCAGCTTGAGATCGGCGACGAGTTCCTGCAGCCGCTGCGTGTTGGCTCGGAAGTCGGCGCTCCTGGGATCAATGCGGGAATCGAGAATGGGCATGCCGACGATCCATCAAGGCGAAGGCGCATGCAAGCACAGGCACGGGCCACCGCGCCACCTGGATGTCCGGAACGAGGCTGCACGGCCGAATGATTTACAAGAACGCCCCGGCGAACCGGGGCGTTGAATAGATTCACAGAAAGGGACCATCCTTGGCGCTGGCACCGGTGCGGACATCCTTGTCCGCCCGTTCGAAGCAGCGCGACATGCCACTCACGGCATGTCGCAAGCACCGCTTCTCACCCACCGCTGCTGCTCTTTGCCGCATCCTTGGCGGCGTCGGCGTTGTCCTTGGCCTGATCGGCGGAAGCTGCGGCGTTGTCGGCGGCCTGCTTGGCCGCGTCGCTGGCTTGGTCTCCCGCCGGACCGTTCGCCTGCATCGCATTGCTTGTGTCCTGCTGCGCCTGGCCCGCAGCGGCGGCGGCCTGATCGGCGGACTGCCGGGCTTGCGAGGCGGCCTGATCGGCTGCGGCGTTCTTGCTTTGACTGGCGGCTTGTTGCGCCTGCTGCGCGGATTGCTGCGCGTCGGATGCGGATTGCTGCGCATCCTGTGCATTGTCGGAAGGGTTGCTGCATGCCGCCAGCGCCAATACCAGCGCCGAGGCAAGAATGGTGCGGGTCAATTTCATTTAGCTCTCTCCTTGATTGCCGTGGATGCCATCATTTGGCGCATTTATTTAAGCGGATTGCGCGCGCACTTGCCATACCCGCGCATTTACTAGACGGCAGTGGTACAGGTGGGAGCAGGCAAAAAAAAATCGCGCGCGATGCAGGCATCGCGCGCGACGGTAACAGCAAGTTCCAATCAACCGCCGCTGGAAGACGACATCGGCGCTGCAGTTGAGGAAGCCGGCGGCATCGCGGCAGTCGAGGAAGCCGGTGGCGTCATCGCCGTTGAGGCCGGCGGCGGGGTCATGGTCTCGGCCGGTGCCATCGTGGCGGCCGGCGCGGCGGCGGTGGAGGAAGCAGCCGCACCATTGTCATTCTGATCGCTGTTGCCACTGCACGCGCCAAGTGCGATTACCAGTGCCGACGCAAGAACAATACGTGTCAATTTCATGGGAAAAGTCTCCGAGCCGTGGATGCCAATGAATTTGGCCCTGCTATTAGACCGCGAATATGGTCAAACCGCCACTGTTGCGTAAAATGGCCGTTCCCGCATTCAGACCCGCATAACCTGTTCCGCGGTTCAACCGGCGTCGATTGCGCGCTCGATCGCCACAGCCGTGGCTTCGCCGCCGCCGATGCACAGCGCCGCTATCCCGCGTTTCGCGCCGCGCGCAATCATCGCATTCAACAGGCTCACCATGATGCGTGCGCCGGTGGCGCCGATCGGGTGACCCATGGCGCAGGCGCCGCCGTGAACGTTGAGTTTGTCTTGCGGGATGTGCAACTCGCGCATGGCCGCCATCGCGACCACCGCGAAAGCCTCGTTGATCTCGAACAGATCCACGTCCTCGACTTTCCAGCCGGTCTTGTCCAGCAGCTTGCGGATCGCATGCACCGGCGCGGTAGTGAAACCTTCCGGCTCTTGCGAGTGCGTCGCATGGGCAACGATGCGCGCCAGCGGTTTGAGCCCACGGCGCTTCGCCTCGGCTTCGCCGATCAGCACGGTGGCTGCTGCACCATCGGAAATCTTGGATGAACTGGCTGCGGTGACACTGCCGCCTTCCTTCTTGAACGCGGGCTTCAGCGTCGGAATTTTCGAGAGGTCGCAACGCGCAGGCTCCTCGTCGGTATCGACGATGGTGTCGCCCTTGCGACCCTTCACCGTAACCGCAACGATCTCATCCTTCAGTACGCCCGATTGCTGCGCAGCCAGCGCGCGCTTCACCGACTCGGCGGAGAACGCATCCTGCTCTTCGCGCGTGAACGAATACTTGTCCACGCATTGTTCGGCGAACACGCCCATCGCGCGGCCGTCGTACGGGTTGGTCAAGCCATCCCATGCCATGTGGTCCACCAACGGCGCATCCCCGTAGCGGATGCCGGTACGCGCGGCCACCATGTGCGGCGCGTTGGTCATGGACTCCATGCCGCCGGCGACCACGATCTGCGCGGAGCCGGCCTTGATCAGGTCATGCCCCAGCATGATCGCCTTCATGCCCGAACCGCACACCTTGTTGATCGTGGTGCAGCCGGTCGAAACCGGCAGGCCGGCACCGAGCGACGCCTGACGCGCAGGTGCCTGGCCAAGATTCGCCGGCAACACGCAGCCCATGAAAACTTCCGAGACATCCACCGGCTCGACACCCGATTGCTGCAACGCGGCGCGAATGGCGGCAGCGCCGAGCGTGGTCGTCGGCACGCCGGTGAACTGGCCGAGGAAGGAACCGATCGCGGTGCGCTTGGCGCCTACGATCACGACGGAATCGGACATGCTGCCTCCGGGTCGTTGCGCGCGGCGGGATGTCGCGCGCGGATCACCCGATTATGGCGCGGATGCTGCGCTGCGGCAAACGTGCGGTCGGGCTGCACGCATCGCCGGGCGTGGCCACGTCTGTGCGCCGGTAGAACTCGTCTCAATGCGATGCTGTTCGATCACCTTCAGATGCGGACCGCCGAGAGGACGCTCACGCAGGCAACCATCTATCCCGAGGGAATATCCCGCGTCGCGCGATCAGGCGTTGCCGTGGAACAGCTCGCGCCCGATCAGCATCTGCCGGATCTCATTGGTGCCGGCACCGATCTCGTACAACTTGGCGTCGCGCAGGATGCGGCCGGTGGGGAACTCGTTGATGTAGCCGTTGCCGCCCAATGCCTGGATCGCTTCCAGCGCGACCTTCACTGCGCTGGTGGACGCATTCAACAGGCAGGCGGCCGGATCGATGCGCGATTTGATGCCCAGGTCGAACTGGCTCGCCACGGTGTAGGCGAATGCGCGCGAAGCTTGCAGCGCGGTGTACATGTCCGCGAGCTTGGCCTGCATGATCTCGAACGTGCCGATCGGCGCATTGAATTGCTTGCGCTCGCGGACGTAGGGCAGGGTGACGTCCAGCGCCGCCTGCATCAGTCCGATGGGGCCGCCCGAGAGCACCAGCCGCTCGGTGTCGAGTCCGCTCATCAGCACGCGCACGCCTTCGTCGATTTCGCCGATGCGGTTCTCGTCGGGGATCTCGCAGTCGTCGAACACCAGCTCGCAGGTGTTGGAGCCGCGCATGCCGAGCTTGTCGAGCTTCTGCGCGGTCGAGAAACCCTTCATGGCTTTTTCGACGATGAACGCGGTCATGCAGCGGCTGCCCGCTGCGCGTGGTGCGGTGCGCATGTACACCAGCAGCACGTCGGCATCCGGGCCATTGGTGATCCACATCTTGGAGCCGTTGGCGATCCAGCGGTCGCCTTTCTTTTCGGCGCGGCAGGCCATCGAACCGACCACGTCCGAACCGGCACCCGGCTCGCTCATCGCCAGCGCGCCTACAAATTCGCCCGAGCAAAGTTTCGACAAATATTTGCGACGCTGTGCGTCGTTGCCGCTATGGAAGATGTTGTTGACGCACAGGTTGGAATGCGCACCATAAGACAAGCCCACCGAACCCGATGCGCGCGAGATCTCTTCCATTGCCACCACATGGGCGAGGTAACCCAGGCCCGAACCGCCGAAATCGGGCGACACGGTGATGCCGAGCAGGCCGAGATCGCCGAGCTTGCGCCACAGATCGGAAGGAAATGCGTTCTCGCGGTCGATCAGGTCCGCGCGCGGCGCGATCTCCTTCTCCGCGAAGGCGTGCACGCTTTCGCGGAGGAGGTCGAGTTCTTCGCCGAGCTTGAATGCACGCATGAGCTTTTCCGTCGTAGGAGCCTGCTTGCAGGCGACCGGCGCCAAGCGCCTTCCTTGTTTTCGCCTGCAAGCAGGCTCCTACAGAATTATTGCCCGCGCATGCGGCCCAGGAAGCGCGCGCCATCGCTGCCCATGGTCGGCAGCTTGATCTTGCCGATGGCGTTGATGCGCTCCTCGGCCATGCGGTCGGCTGCCTTGTAGGTGCTGATGCCGTCGCGTTCGGCGATCTGGAAGATGCGGCCGACGTTGTAATAGATGGTGCGCATCATGCGCATCGCGCGCTCGCGGTTGTAGCCGTCGATCTCCAGCGACACGTTCATCACGCCGCCGGCGTTCACCGCATAGTCGGGCGCGTACAGCATGCCGCGCTTCGTCACTTCATCGCCGATTTCGTCGGTGGCAAGCTGGTTGTTGGCGGCGCCGCAGATGATCTTGCACTTCAGGCGCGGCAGTGTCTGCTCGTTGACCGTGCCGCCCAACGCGCACGGCGAATAGACATCCGCATCCACGTCGTAGATTTCTTCCGGGCCGACCGCTTCGCAGCCCAGTTCGTCCACGCAGCGCTGCACCGCTTCCTGGTTGATGTCGGTGACGAACACCTTGGCACCCTGTTCGCGCAGCAGCTTGATGAACTCGGTGCCGACGTGACCGGCGCCCTGCACGGCGTAGGTGTACTTGCCCACGTCCTCGTTGCCGAACTTGTGGCTCAGCGCCGCCATCAAGCCCTGCAGCGTGCCATAGGCGGTGAACGGCGAAGGATCGCCCGAGCCGCCGTGCACCTGGTGCACGCCGGTGACGAATTCGGTTTCGCGGAACACGTATTCCATGTCGTTGACGTCGATGCCGACGTCTTCGGCGGTGATGTAACGGCCGTTGAGCGAATTGACGAAGCGGCCGAACGCGCGGAACAGCGCTTCCGACTTGTCCTTGGCCGGGTCGCCGATGATCACCGCCTTGCCGCCGCCGAGGTTCAGGCCGGCCACCGCGTTCTTGAAGGTCATGCCGCGCGACAGCCGCAGCACATCGTTCAGCGCTTCCGCCTCGCTCTTGTAGGGCCACATGCGCAGGCCGCCCAGCGCCGGGCCGAGCACCGTGTTGTGGATCGCGATGATGGCTTTCAAGCCCGCGTCCTTGCTCTGGCAGAACACGACCTGTTCGTGGCCGGAATTGGAGATGGTTTCAAAAATCATCGACGCTGACTCCCGATGCGCCCGGATGGACGCGAGACGAGGATGCGGAAAATCGCAGTGATGTTCCGCCCGGTTGAGAAGGGGTGATGGGCTGCATGGCAGCCGCTGCAGCCGCCTAGTTTAACCGCAGCCGCCCTCGGGAGACAAAGCGGGCGTGAAAAAGGCCCGGCTTGCGCCGGGCCTGTGCAGTTTGGGAAACATTTGTGACGATCAGCGGTGACCGTGGCCCCGATCGTAATCGTGGTCGTGATCGTGCCCGCGATCGTGATCCCATCCGCGGTGGCGGCCGTTGTCATAGTGCCCATGCCAGCGCGGGTCGCGGCCCCAGTAGCGGTCGTGATAAACCCAATGGCCGTCCGACTGCACCCAGCGCGGGCCGTAGTACACGTAGCCGTCGCGGCGCGGATACCAGGTCCCGCCAATCCACACGTAGCGATGACCACCCCAGCGCCAATAACCCGGCGCCCAGATGTATCCCGCACGCGGCCCCGGTACGCGCTCGTAACGTGGCGGTGGCGGCGGCGTATTGACGCTGATGCTGAAGCCCACCGCAGCCGATGCCGGCGGGGTGACGCTCACGGCAGCGCCGCCAGCCATGACAAGTGCAGCGAGCAGAGCGAGATTGCGTGTTTGCACGAGACACCTCCAACGTGATTGCCGGAATACCGGCCTCGTCTCGAGCATAGTCGCGTGCCCGTGGATGGGAAGACTTTATCCGTCGTTCATTCATACGGCGGCGGGGCAGCGGTTCAGCACGCGTTACAATGTGAAAATGGCTACCGCATCCGACCTCCCGCTCACCGAGCCGCGCGCGGATACCGCGCCGCTGCGCTTCGTCACCGCCGCCAGCCTGTTCGATGGGCACGACGCGGCGATCAACATCATGCGCCGGATCATCCAGGCGCAGGGCGCGGAGGTGATCCACCTCGGCCACAACCGTTCGGTCGAAGACGTGGTGCGCGCGGCGTTGCAGGAAGACGCCGACGCGATCGCGGTGTCCTCCTACCAGGGCGGCCACGTCGAATACTTCAAGTACATGGTGGACATGCTGAAGGAACGCGGCGCGTCGCATATCCGCCTGTTCGGCGGCGGCGGCGGCACCATCACGCCGGAGGAAATCGCCGAGCTGCAGGCCTACGGCGTCGAGCGCATCTATCACCCCAACGACGGCATGCACCTCGGCCTCACCGCGATGATCGAGGATGTGGTGCGGCGCGCGGGCGCGGCGCGCGAGGCCAGAATCGAGGGCCGCGATTCGCAGAAGCTTGTCGGCGCGACGGACATCAACAATGAGATCAGCGTCGGGCGCATGCTGTCCGCGCTGGAAGACGGCGCGTTCTCCGAATCCGAACTCGCCATGTTGCGCAAGCAGTGGCTAAAAAGGGGTCAGAGTCATTTTTCTTCCGCTGCCGGAGCAATGGCGTCTGGTGTTCGGAAAAATGACTCTGACTCCTTTTTGCGTGGCGCGCCTCCGGTCCTCGGCATCACCGGCACCGGCGGCGCGGGCAAGTCGTCCGTGGTGGATGAACTGATCCTGCGTTTCCTGCACGCTTTCCCGCAGATGCGGATCGCGGTGCTGGCGGTGGATCCCACGCGTCGGCGTTCCGGCGGTGCGTTGCTGGGCGACCGCATCCGCGTGAATTCGCTGCGTTCGCATCGGGTGTTCATGCGCTCGATGGCGACGCGTCGCCAGCATGCGGCGACCAGCGCGGTGCTGCACGACTGCATCGCGTTCCTGAAGTCGCTGCCGTTCGACCTGCTGATCGTGGAAACCGCCGGTATCGGCCAGTCGGATTCCGAGATCGTGGATCTGGTGGATTTCCCGGTCTACGTGATGACCAGCGACTACGGCGCAGCCAGCCAGCTCGAGAAGATCGACATGATCGACTTCGCCGAGCTGATCGTGCTCAACAAGTTCGACAAACGCGGCGCGGAAGACGCGCTGCGCGACGTGCGCAAGCAGTGGAAGCGCAACCGCACCGCGTTCAAGACGGCCGACGAAGACGTGCCGGTGTATCCCACCATCGCCAGCCAGTTCAACGATCCCGGCGTGACCTGGATGTTCGTGAACCTGTGCCGGCTGCTGCGCGAGAAGAAATGGGGTCAGAGTCATTTTTCGAACGAAAGTGCAGGCAGGGACGAGGGGCGAGGGTCGAAAAATGACTCTGACCCTATTTCTTCCCATTGCGACTTCACCCCGCAGGTTGACACTTCCATCAAGGAGCCGCGCGCGACGGTGTTGATCCCCGGTGCGCGCGTGAGGTATCTCGCCGAGATCGCCGAACAGGGCAGGGCGATCAACGCGGAAGCCTCGGCGATGGCCGATGCGGCCTCGCGCGCGCAGCACTACTACGAATCGCTGAAGGAACTCGCCGACCCGCAACTGCCGCGCGAGCTGGATTTGTTCGACGGCGCGCATTTGCAGGGTGACGCCGACCGCACGCTTCTCCTCCTGCGCCAGCGCTACAACGAAGCGGTGAAGGAACTGAGCGCCGAGGCGATCAACCTGATCCGCGAATGGCCTTCACGGCGCGAATCCGTGACCACCGATGTCACCGAATACCAGGTTCGCGGCAAGGCGATCAAAGTCGAAAACTATCGTGAGTCCCTGAGCCACCAGAAGATCCCCAAGATCGCGCCGCCGACCACGCGCGACTGGGGCGACCTGCTGAAGTTCCTGATGATGGAGAACCTCCCCGGCGCGTATCCCTACACCGGCGGCGTGTATCCGTACCGCCGCGCCGGCGAGGATCCGGCGCGCATGTTCGCCGGCGAAGGCACGCCCGAGCGCACCAACCGGCGCTTCCACTATCTCAGCCGCGGCCTTCCCGCCGCGCGCCTGTCCACCGCGTTCGATTCGGTCACGCTGTACGGCGAGGATCCGGCCGAGCGCCCGGACATCTACGGCAAGGTCGGCAATTCCGGCGTGTCCATCGCCACGCTGGACGACATGAAGAAGCTGTACTCGGGGTTTGACTTGTGTGCGCCGACCACTTCCGTCTCGATGACGATCAACGGCCCGGCGCCGATGATCCTGGCGATGTTCATGAACACCGCCATTGACCAGCAGGTGGAGAAATACCTGCGCGAGGACGACGCGCGCTGGGCGGAGGCGCAGAAGAAGATCGAAGCGATGTACGCCGATCGTCCGCGCCCGAGTTACACCGGCATGCTGCCGGAAGGCAATGATGGCCTGGGGCTCGGCCTGCTCGGCGTGTCCGGCGACCAGGTCGTGGACAAGGGAACGTACGAACGCATCAAGGCGCACACGCTCTCCACCGTGCGCGGCACCGTGCAGGCGGACATCCTGAAAGAGGACCAGGCGCAGAACACCTGCATCTTCTCCACCGAATTCGCGCTGCGGATGATGGGCGACATCCAGCAGTATTTCGTGGACAACAAGGTCCGCAATTTCTATTCGGTCTCCATCAGCGGTTACCACATCGCCGAAGCCGGCGCCAACCCGATCTCGCAGCTCGCCTTCACGCTCAGCAACGGCTTCACCATCGTCGAGTACTACCTCGCGCGCGGCATGAAGATTGACGATTTCGCGCCCAACCTGTCGTTCTTCTTCTCCAACGGCATGGACCCGGAGTACACCGTGATCGGCCGCGTGGCGCGGCGCATCTGGGCGCGCGCCATGCGCGAGCGCTACGGCGCCAGTCCGCGCAGCCAGATGATGAAGTACCACATCCAGACTTCCGGCCGCTCGCTGCACGCCCAGGAAATCCAGTTCAACGACATCCGCACCACGCTGCAGGCGATGTACGCGCTGTTCGACAACTGCAATTCGCTGCACACCAACGCCTACGACGAGGCGATCACCACGCCGACCGAGGAAAGCGTGCGCCGCGCGGTGGCGATCCAGTTGATCATCAATCGCGAGCTCGGCCTGAACTTCAACGAGAACCCGTGGCAGGGCAGCTTCGTGGTCGAGCAGTTGACCGACCTCGTGGAAGAGGCCGTGTACAAGGAGTTCGAGGCCATCAGCGAGCGCGGCGGCGTGCTGGGCGCGATGGACACCATGTACCAGCGCGGCAAGATCCAGGAAGAGTCGCTCTACTACGAGCACAAGAAGCACGACGGCTCGTTGCCGCTGATCGGCGTCAACACCTACCTGCCGAAGGAACACGCCGGCGAAGTCGCGACCAAGATCGAGCTGATCCGCTCGACCGAGGAAGAGAAGGGCCAGCAGATCACCAACGTGCAGGCCTATCAGCAAGCGCGCAACAAGTTCGCGCCGTCAGGCGAAACCTCGCACGCGCACGCGACCGATTCCGCCGACGCGCCGGAGCAACATGCGCACAACGGCCACGGCCTGGCCTACCTGCAAAACACCGCCCGCGACCGCAAGAACGTCTTCGCCGCGCTGGTGGAAGCGGTGAAAACCCACTCGCTGGGCCAGATCAGCCACGCGCTGTACGATGTGGGGGGCGAATACCGGCGCAACATGTAACGTGTTTCCCCTCTCCCATCGGGGAGAACTGCCGTCCATGGCGAAGAGCTCCGTGGTGGCGCGTAGCGCCAGATGAGGGTTCGGTACTCCGCGAGACACAATCAGCTCGTCATTCCGGCGCAGGCCGCACAAATTCGTCTGGAACGAATTTGAACAACCGAAGGTTGGCCCCAAGGGCAAAGTCCAAGGATGGACTTTGTAATCCAGCACCTTTGCTTCGCAACCTCGAAGCTGTCTGCATATTCCGCCTGTATTTCCTGCCCGCTCGTTACGCAATAAGCGCATCGCAATACTTTTTACCTTGACGGCCAGCGCGTGCTGCGCGACATTGCCTTGAAATCAATCGGCGCTGGCCATGTGTGGCGTCTCCGCGCACCTGGATCGAGCCGTGAAGCAGCCGCAGGGGGACTGCGATGTTGCGCTTGCCAAATGCGAATCCAGACCAAGGCTGGCGAGCCATCATGCTCATCGGCACCAGCGTGCTTGCGCTTTGCGCGACGGCCTGCACTCAGCCAGCGGAACACGGGAGCGTTGACGGGAACCCGCCCCAGCAAGCTGGCCAACCCTTGAACCCAGTGGCAGTCGCCGGTCGCATCGCCAGTATTCGCGTGGCCGCACTCACGGGCGACCAGCAAGCCGTGCAAGCCAACGCCAAAGCATTCAGCGATGACTTTCGCAGGTCAATCAAGTTGCCTGACCCGTCCCGCCCGATTGATCACGAAGCCGCGCGCGCCGCGGTTCGCCCGCTGGCTGGCGTCCGTTCCAGCGTGTGGATGGATCGAAGCAATCTCATCGTGATGGTGGACGGCGCGCAGTACCGCAGCGAGGCGACCATCAACCGCGTTTGCAACGCGCTCGCACCGCTCGGCGACACGCTGGCCGTGGTCGTCAACGTACAGAACGTCAATGCGAAGACATCGCAGGAAGCGGACACGCTGTCGCGCAACTGCCAGTTGCCGGAAGGCGAACGCGCATTCCTTCAGCCCAAGCGCCAGATTGACGCGCTGGACCCGGCGACGAGGCGCGCCTTCGAAGCGCAGCAGAGTGGGGCGGCCAAGAAATGAGCCTGACCACTTTCTACGCAAGGACGTGTTCGCTGCGCTGATCGAAGCGGTGAAACCCACTCGCTAGACAGATCGGCCACGCGCTGTACGATGTGGGCGGAGAGTACCGTCGCAACATGTGAGACAGCAATTAAAGACAAAGTGACGTGCGCAGGCGCGAATCTTAGCCGAGGGGGCTTATATGGAGTCGATCAAAAGCGAGGCTTCTCCTGACATCAACTATGCGTTGGTGGAGGATGTTAGGCCGCCCATGTATCGCGCGATGAAATATTGGGGGAAAAAGCCACACAACATATGGAGCGCCTACATCGAGCGGTACTGTCCTCCTGACGGCATTGTCCTAGATCCATTTGTAGGTAGTGGAATTGCCGCATTTGAAGCAGCCAAATTGGGTCGTAGATCGATCGCCTTGGATATCAATCCACTGAGTGGATTCTTCATTGAGGTTATTTCCACTCCGCTAAATGAAGGTAAATTTATCTCATGTTACGAAGCCATAGTTGCAAAAATTGAACAAGATGATATTTACATAAGCAACTTTACGACTTCAGATGATGGCGTGCCCGCTCTTATTCAAAATTTTCGTTGGCTCAATAAAGAAGTCGAAGAGTTAGTGATTGAGAAAAATGACGGCCAAATATTCAGAATACCTGCCCGTGAGGCCGATAAGGTGCTTGCTCGAAGGATGTCTAAGCTAGCCATACCCTACTGGTATCAGGCTTAAAAGGGGTCAGGCTCATTTACACGGCTTGCGTGCCCCCGCGAGCCGGATTCTTCGCGTTTCCCTGGAAGCTTGCCCGTGCTCAAGTGGTTGACCACGAAACGGAGTAATGTGGCAGCGGTGATGTAGGGGCTCTCCGTATCGGCATCTCCATTCCGCCTTGGGGGAATGACATGAAGCATCATGCGATGGTCGTGTTGCTCGGCGCCTGTCTTGCCATGGCGGCCGGTCCGGTTCGCGCCGGGATGCCGCCGATTCCGGGCACGCATCAGGATCCGGCAGTGGCGGCGGCCCATGCGCCTGGTCGCGCATCCATGCAGACCATGCAGATCCCCAGCCATGGGGAGCTGATGAACGCATTGGTCTACATTGCCGCGGGTGCGGGTCCCCATCCGGTGGTGATCCTGCTGCACGGGTTTCCCGGCAACGAGCGCAACCTCGATCTGG
>Ga0134128_10006924_pt1 | contig 13716 bp, 17 predicted proteins | sample KB31754_FD_96462 | JGI IMG/M metagenome (GOLD analysis project Ga0134128, IMG submission 96462) | Terrestrial soil microbial communities with excess Nitrogen fertilizer from Kellogg Biological Station, Michigan, USA - KB3-175-4 | ecosystem: Environmental > Terrestrial > Soil > Unclassified ... | reverse complement strand
CTAAAGGGATCGATCGATCAATTCTATTAACCATTTAGTTCGATCATTTGATCTAGATTCTATTCGTACAAATTTGTTCCTATTCATAACTGAAATATCTTGTTTTTCCATTAACATCGGAATCAACAATATCATCCAGAGAATTAGTATTTTTTCAATCATAATAACAATAGGTCATATAGTAATACCCCATTTTCACATAATGAATCATATTTGTTATTATTTTTTTAATGAATGGAAAAGAAAGTTTATTTGATTTGCAATTCGTTGCAGATTTTTTGTAGCTGGCATGTGGGTTTGTGGTCTTTCCAAATGTGATAATATATTTCTAATATACATACCGGATTCGTAACTGTTTGTTTCCCATTTTCTAATATAATGATGGGCTGATAACCATTCTACAAGTTTTTTTGTACCTACCTGAAAAGGTTGGTTATTTACCAATAATCGATATATGTTCCAATTTTTGTTATTTCTACAAAATTCTTCTATGCTATGATAAGTGGGGTTTTTCAATTCATGTTTCAAATCACTCTTTTTACTATCCGTTAATACAATTAAATCACCTAAACATTTTACATAACGAATTTTAATTGCAGCCTCAAGTGCCAAGTACGCATAATGTTCAGCAATAGTAAAGAATTCATATCTAAAATAACCAAATATGAAGAGATCTTTTGCTCTTGTAAACACTTGTTTGATCTCGTCTGGTACCGTGGGAATTAGTTGAAGTTCTGCTATAGCTGTCTGTATTTTTTCTAAATTGAGATCAAATATAGAATTTCCTTCACTTCCTTTTACTAGTTCTTCAAATTGAAGAATAGGGTCTGTAGAAAGTCCATAAATTACGCCATAATCATCGTGCCATTTTGTTTCAAACTTTTTATGGAGTATAGGCATGTCAGGAAAAGATAAAAACAGTCGCTTCATCTCTTCATAAAGAATTGATGGATTTCTTATAATGTCGTCCACGATGAAATGTAAATACCAGCTATTATCTGAATCCCAGGTGCTTCTAAAGCTCTTCGTAAAAATACTATCGGCCATAAGTTGGCTACTTTTTTCATTGAAATGAAACTGTTCAGATATGAGAACTGCAAGTTTTTCAACATTATCATATTCCATTGAACCACAGAATTCAATATGATTTGATTTAAGTTTATCAAAATCATATTTTATTAAAAATCCCATTCTATGTTTTAACAACTGACCATCTATGCTCGTTAATTCTGTGATTTGTAATGATGGTGGAAGTGATTCGATCATATCTCTAAAGGAGAGTATGTCTGGTCTAGTATCTTCCTCTCTATCTTCAATTTTGTTATTCTTGTAAAACTCTTGTTTTAACATAGAAAACGCATCTTTGAATATTTTTTTCAATTCACTTTCAGTAGTCATAGCATGATCCTCAGATTAAATACATAAAAGAAGGAATATTCATTATTTTTCATGGTAAGTTTGTGGGGCAAGTGTACAAATAAAAATTGCAAGTTATATGATCAGCCTCAAGAACAGGCTACTGCACCAGGTCGCAAGGCTGAGTTTGAGATAAGATGTGCTTTATGTGATCAGAACACCATGAAACAAATCTAATTGTTAGAAGAAAAAATCACTGCAATTAGAGAATCAACTGTCAAAAAACGAAATTCGTAGCACGAAAAAGACTTTACTTCGTTATTTCAGATTTTTTTCTCAATAATACTCGTTTGATTGCTATTGAATATTCTCCTCTCTTAACTACTCCCTCAACTACTCGGTTATCTGCTACATTGAGATAGTTTTTCAATCCTGACATGTTATTGACAACTACCTTATTTTCTTTGTCGAATTCTATTTTTTCCAACTCTTCTAAATCTTTATGATTTTCATAGAAAGTATTATAATTTTTGTAATGATTTGGATCTGTAGTAATTCGATTTTCTATGCCCATTTGTACAATTAGTTTGTTTAGTGCATTATTAGTAAGATCATTTTTCAAAAATTTCTCATTGATATTAACTGTGTCAGATAGATTACCTAATATCTCAATAGCCTTAGCTTGAAACTGTTCTTTGAAACCTAGAAGGTATTCTGTTTTTGGATAATCAAGAATGAGAAGATTTTCAGTTTGAGGAAAATATATGCATGAAATATTTTTTGAGAAACTAATAAAATTAAAATCGACGATCACTATTTCTCCATTTTTCATTTGTGTTGTTATTTCATTTGTTTCTTTTTGTAAATGTAGAATGGATATCTCTGAAAAAACATAGATGGATTCATTTCCAATTTTTGCTTCAAAACAATATGCATTAGCATATTCCATATTTTCGAGTGATTCAATCTGAGCACCATCTTGATTTATCTCTAAATCAGATAAAAGCCCTGACAGAGATTTTAACGAATCTTTTTTAATTATTGTTAAATCTTCTGAATCTGATGATGGATCCGAGAATTTTTTTATCGGAGATTTTGTTTCTATGACGGCATTCAATTGATTTCGTAAAGTATTTCTCAATGGAATGGCTACATTGTCATTTATTCGTAATCGATGAGTTGTAAATTTATTTAATTCATCTCTTCTACCTCTATTTTTTTTTATTAGAAATATGTTTATGGAAATTGGAGGGGTCTGATTCACTTTTGCAAATTCTTTTGAGGTTTTAATAATTGCATTAACTATTTCGATTGTCTTCAAACAGATCTCGTGTACAGTACAGGAATTTAAGCAGTATTCTTCTGCTCTATGTAAATTTTCCTAGTAATCATTTTGACTGATAGCCTAGTCCCTCTCCCTACGACTGATTTTGATATTATTTTTAATTTATCTATGTGGTTTTCTGCTTCTACTTCATATAATCTAAAACCGACTAACAATAAGCCAGGATTAGTAAGTAACATGTCTGTACGGACATACAATATTCCAATTATTATCAATACTGCAATTACTGAAAACAACATGGGCGGATTTGTCAGATCTGAAAGAACTGGAAATAAGTAGGATATAACATACGGTATATAGTCTTGTGTGATTTCTTTTACTTCTTTCATATTCAACTCTTCTGAATTTGAACTAGTACGAAACTGACGAAAATTCTTTACTGTGTCAGATATTGTCATTGCAATAATCACGGATATTATGATTGCAATAATAATATCAGTTGTACTATGATTCTTGATCAAATATGAGATTATCATAATTGCCCAGAGAGGAGAAAATGAGGATAAGAAGAGCTCTATTTTGTTTTTTATATTTAATAAATTATTGAAGCGTACACTCAATAGAATTTGATCTAATCTAATGTTGCTTATATTTTGATAGTCTACATGATTGGAATTAATTATTTCGTTGTTATAACTTTCATTAAAACAGTAGACAAAAACACAATATCTTTGAACTAGGTAAAATATGTAATATTGGATGAAATACGATGATCTTATTGAAATTGAGCCAATTATGAGAAAACTTCTATCAAAACGAAAAATAATTTCAATAAGAGAGGAGTTCAATTAGCAATGAATCAGATTTACATCCATGGATTATTTTTAATCTTGTTACCAATTCTGATTCCAAATCTTGCTTTTGCTTCCCCAGTTGTTCCACATCAAGAACTTCCTGTACCCACTGGTTTTACTAATAAGATTGATGGACAATCCACCACAGGTTATGATTCTCTCGATTTTCAAACGGTAACTTATGTAAGTGATGGTAATTTCTTAAATGCCACCTTTTTCTTACCTGAAAAATTTAATCCTAATAATACAAGAATTACAACATACGGAATGCTAATAGGTATAGATGCAAAAAGTGGAAATGGTCAGGGAGGAATCAACTTTATCTACAGTCAAACATTGGATAATGACAAGTGGATAGTTAACTATCAGCAAATTACATCATCTGGACACACTGCAACATTTTATAAAACAATTGAACCTTATGACGGACAAATTAATCAGGATGATTTCATCAACCTATCGCTTGACTTAAGAAAACTAGGATCTCCGAATTATTATGATATAATATTCTTTAGTACAGGAGAAGTAGATCAATCACAATTTCATGTAACTAATGGTCCACCTATTGCATCCAAAGTAATCAAAGGCAGTAGCTTAGTCTTTATCCCACCTCTATCTATCAGCATGGAAACTATTCCCAGTCCATTGATGCTCTTACCTGGTGATCATAAAGACATCACATTGAGATTTAAGACTAATACAAATCTCAATCTTCCTGTTATGATTCAGGTACCTCCACAATCAAAAAATGGAATAACTGTCAACGAATTTAATCAATTTCAGAATTACACTTTTTCAGACGGTCAAGTAGATATTCCAGTTGAAGTTAGTGTTCCAGATAATGCAAAAACAAGTCTTCAGAATTTCCCTGTGCAGATATTTGAATCATTTAATCGTAATGCAAGTATAAATGGAGAAAGTGTAGATAATGAATTAATCAAAGCAACTCTCTTTACAACTGAGCCTTTAAACAAACAACTTGAGTTAGAAATTCCTGTTGGAACAAAACCCGAAGTAGATTGGTCTGTTTATGCTCCTTGGATTGCAGTTTTTGTAACTGCAGTTGGAATTGGAGCAACAAGTATTCTAACTGTAAAATCAAACCGATTGACAAGAAAAGAGATTAAGGCAAAAGTAAGACCTATCCTTGCCAGAACAGAGATTGGACAGTCTGCCTTTGAAGATGGAGTAAGTGAACTAGCACAATCAGATCATGCATTAACTTGTGAAAAAGCTCTCTTCCATTTTGCAAATGTCGGAGAATTGCCAGCCAAAAATATTAAGAAAAAGTGGGATATTGGAATTATGAAAGAAGATCATTTTTCAGAGGTAATGTGTTCCAAAGATTATGAAGTTGGTATAAATATGCCTGATATGGCACCTAATGAAAAATATTCAATAGATATTGAATGGAATTCGTTATACTATAATGAATCAACGACATCATCTAATTGTTATTTCAGGTTAGTTTTAGAATACGAAGATTATGAAAAGAATAAGTATCATTACAATATTGAAGGCCACTTTTTCGGTGGTGGATATGTCTACATCGATTCAGCAAATATAACATAAAGTAATTTTATAATATTTTATAAAAATGATAATTCAAAATCAGTGTAAACATTAAATTGGTCTAACTTTCATCAAAACAAATTCAATTATTGATCGCCTATGGTATTGGTCTAGCAGTCAGCAAGTGTATAACACATGAAGCCATAAAATACAACAGTAAATCAACAGATCGAGTATTTTTATCAATTATTTTTGATAATTTCTTCATGCACTTCTTTATTTTCCTCTTCTTGATTATTGACATGCCTGTCTATACAATGACAAATTAAATATCCATTAACAGATTAAATTTAGTAATATGGATACTAAATTAGGTATAATTAAGGTAAAAACTAGTCGCGGAAAGCCACCAACATTGCAATCAACGATTCTTGCGCAATTGGTTAGAAACGGCATACAGAGCAAAACTCGGCTTGCCAGAACTTTGGAGAAAAATGAGTCCAACATAAGCAGATCAATGTCAATTCTGCAGCATAATGGTATTGTCATGTCTTACCAGTCAATAAAGAAAAAGAAAAAACGTGGAAGGCCACGTAACATCGAAATTCGTGATGTGGATTCAAGCAATGTTAATCTCGGTAGGCCTCATCAACTTTATGGGTTAACAGAAAAGGGGATCAAACTATTACTAAGTAAAGAATTTAATCTAAATCTAGAAATGTTTTGGCGTCTAATTTTCCATTATTTTAAACCAAAAAATCAAATAAATAAAATGAATATTCGTGACGCCTTTAACCAATACGAAATAGACGTCCTTGGATGTGAGAGAAAACTAGCATTTACAACAATAATTTTACAAAATTATGTATCAATTGATACAATTAAGACTATCATCAATAATAAAAAAGAATCAATACACTACATCGATCTACTTTGTACAATGGCTTATCAGGATTTACTGAATATGCCAATTATTAATAAAAAATTAAAAACCAAAATCTTTCTTGAGTTAGATGATTTAAACTTGGTCAAACTCGATCCATTAGATAAAAGCTATTCTCTTACATTATTAGGAATTTTATTTTTCCTTCAATTATTAATGGATGCAGCAGATAATCAAAAAGAAATAAAATCCTTGGGTTTGGCCATAGTTGTTGTTCGTGCAAATGATATTCTCGCTCAAATAGAAAAGATAAGAAATGATCGTCATTATTTGGACCACATAAAATGGCCAAATGAGGTTAAAAAATTCATTTTTCCGTATACTTCTAAACTATTAGGCGGTAGTACATGGAAAGACTCAATTTTTTATAATGCGCTATTAGATCCCTTTTTCGAATATCATTCTAAAAAACTACCTAGGGTTTTTGGAAAATTAAAAAAATTGAAAATGATTTGGAGTAGTAAGGAGATCTATCTTGGACTAGCGTTCATTTTGAAACAGGTATCCGATTATGAACCAATGCCACGTCGTTACTCCATGGCTGGCGGAGATGGATTTCAAGAAATTATTGATGATTTTGAAAACATGAGTAGTTATTATGAAGAAGCTTTAGAAAAAGAATACAGTGTAGGTTTTAATGTTTATTGTAAATTAAATACTAAAAATCATCCTAATTTCGATGAAGAAAATCTGTATGCCAGTGATATGATTGATGAATTGCGAATGAGATTAGGATTTAATGTTGATAAAAAAATTTCAGAAAAAATGAAAAAAGAGTTGGCTAATCATCTCTATGAAGATATCTTACCTGAATGGATCTCCTTCAAATTCTATACATATCTTTTCCAAAAAGCAAAAGATGAGTATAAGTTTGATAAATGGATGGCATTTTTTCAAAAAGATAAAGATTTGACTGAATGGTATTGTGGGTGGTTGGACAAATTGATGGAATATCGCAAAAAGGCAACTAATAAACAACTAGAATTCAGAAATTTGTTTATAAAAAATTAGTACAACAATGATTAAAATAAATTTAACCAAACCCACCCCCGTTTCTTGTAGAATCAAAGTAACATGAGAGAGTATTGAACTAATATTGTAATACCCATCAAAGGTATTGAACTAATATTGCAATACCCATCAAAGGTATTTCTAGTTAGAGTTAAAAAATAAAAAATGATTCTCTTTAAGAAGATTCAATCATCTTGTCTATCTCCTCGACGTTTCGAGAAGGAAAAGGAGAACATATCGAAACCATTTATGTAACTTTTTCCTACAATCTAATCATATGGAAGAATCAAAAACAAACATCAACCCAGAATTTCGAGCCATGTCACCTCGTTTTGTAGTCAAAAGCTTTGACAAAGCAATTGAACATTACGAGAAGTTAGGCTTTCAAGTCATTTATCGAGGCGAAGGTTTCATGATTTTAGGACGAGATGCTGTGGAAATTCAGATGAATGAAGACGTAAACCAAGTTCGGGGAAACTCTATTTGTTACATGACGGTTAGCGGAATTGAAACAATCTACAAGGAAATCAGTTCGAAAATTCCAGTGGATCCATGTATGGGACGTAGCTATTCATTGAATAAACAGCCGTACGGGGTCAAGCAATTTGCGCTGTACGACCCGTTTGGAAATCTGTTATTTTTTGCGGAACCGACTGATTGATGAAAGTCCCTTTCGTCCAACCCATCGATTTGTTTCATTAAAATTTTGAGTGGCCCATCAAAGGTGTAATCATAGTCAGGATCAACCAAAAACAAGTTTTAACAGATTCCATTGATTCCAGATAATTTTTAAAAGATACAATTTTTATCTTAAGAAACTTTACTTGACACTTATACTTTATGAGAATAAGACTATAACATCATGATTGTAGAATATATCTATGATATTCCTCTTCGTTGCATCATAGTGACAAGATATAGCAGATTTAAACCACTTAATCGGTGATTTTTCCTTCAAATTCAATAAGTTCTAAATCTTGCATTTTGTTGACTTGGTTCTGGACATTATAAAGTAGGATGCGACCAGCAGGAAAATTGAGGCGATCTTTATCGGGATGGAATACATATCAAGAAAAGACACCGCTGTTGCTCCAGTCGCTCCGAGTGTTGAAATCATGGAAACTCCTATCCCACTGCAACTTGTGCATACACTAGTGATAGATCCAATCAGCGAACCGGCAATTCCTGTGCCTGCCTTTTTGCTTGAATGAAATTCTCTGATTTGAAATATAGTGATACCTATAACAAAAGCTGAAAGTGCGGAAAGAGTAACTAGCAATGAGAAGTTGAGGAACGAATCCTGTGACAGGTTGATTGCCAGATACGGCTCAAAAAAGAGAATCTGGTTTGCACTCAGTAGGGCAACCAGCATGACAATAAAAATAGCAACCGATGTGCCAAAGTAGGCTGGTCTGGAGAAGACTGATTTTATCATCATGCCATGCGATGGGCTCTTGACTTCCACGTTACTTTCTCCCCTTGTCCATGCTGAAGTTGATGGCTGACATTTTTTTGAATCCTCCCATCTTGTAAATGGAAAATAAAATTATTGCAATCGACGCTGCGATGAAAACAGGATAGTATCTTGTCAGGAATATGCTTCCACCAAGAGGAAGCAAAAAACCGACAAAAGAAAAACATGCAGGACATACTCCAAGCAGAAAACCAAACGCGCTGCCGCCAAATCCGGCCTTTGCATCAGGCTTGCAGTCTATGCACTTGTTTCTTGAATAGAGATACAGGGAGATGAAGATTCCAAAGAGTATGGCAAATGTAAAATACGGGATTGAGCTCGCCGGTTTTTGTAAGATATCCGTAGACCATATCTGGAATGCAAGAGGTGTGCTCACGCTCTGAATCAGGGGACTGACAAAAAAGATTCCTATTGCTGAAATCACGGCGATTGCCGGTTTTTCTTTTATCGCCTCGATTAAGAGAATATTTTTCATCTCACGCCCCCAGCAGCGGCCTCATCACAGGATCGATTGTAGAATAATCGAGCGGATGCACGTCGGTCCATCTTATCATACCGCTCTTGTCAAAGACATATTTTGTGTCAAGATACTGTACCTGGTACACCTGTGCCATGTCTGTTCCCTTTGCAATATACCATCCATCCCTTCCGAATTTGTTCTTCCAGTCTATGAACTGCTTATCGGTTTCGCTGGAATCAACGAAAACAATGAGTACGTTGAACGCCTTGCCCGTCTGGTCGTAGTATTTTGCAAGATTTTGTGCGCCAATCTGACACGGAGTGCAGTATGTTGCTGTGAAGAAGATGAACAATGGCTTTCCTACAAAGGTCTGTTTTGTTATCTGTCCTTTCTGCGGGTCTATGAGTGAGAAGTCGGGAGCCGAGTTGCCTACCTGAAGTCCTTCTACAGTTGTAGATTGCGGAGCAGTTGTCAACCCGCTAGTTGTAGGAGGTGTCGGGTTAGAGTTGCTAGTTGCAAAAAACACAATCGCAGCTATGGTAACAGCTGCTGCAATTCCAGCTGTAAGATATTTTGATTTAGAGTTTTGTCTGATTTTTTCCATCTAGCAGCATCCCTTGGATTTCTTGTCTGGTCCCATTGTATCATGTTGTTTTGTTTTTGAGCGGCTAAACCATGCTGCACCACCAATTACACCACCCATGACACCGCATGTTCCTAAACAAAGCAAAAGCGGGGAAACAGCAAGCAATGAAAGTCCTACCACAGGACTGATTGTAAGTGATACATATGCAGCAGAAGATGCGATTGCCACAAGGATTGTGATCTTGTATCCAGTCTTCACTGTATCATCACTCCGCACAGCAGCTTAGCTGCTTTAGGTTCTTTTTGAACGAGGTTGCGACAAGCTTGATCGACTCACTCATTGTAGGAAATACATGGACAGTATCAATTATGTCGTCAACTGTTAGCTTGTGTTTAACAGCAAGAACAGCCTCGTGGATAATATCTGCAGCAAGATCTGATAGAATGTGAACCCCGATTATTCTCTTGGTATCTGGCTCGACTACCATCTTTACGAGTCCTTTTGTCTTGTTAACCACCAATGCTTTGGGGACATCTGACATTAGTAGCGTCTTGCAGCTGCACTTTCCGTATATTTCCATGGCTTCTTTTTCCGTGATTCCAACGCTGGCCACCTGGGGGGAGGTAAAAACTGCGTGTGGCACAGCGCTGAGATCCATCTTTTTGTTTGTACCAAAAAGAGCATTAGATGCTGCAATGGAGCCTTCCTTTGCGGCCACAGTCTCAAGCATTGGTTCACCTATGACGTCTCCTGCAGCAAAAATATTTGGAATGTTCGTTCTCATCTCGTCATCTACTACGACAGCACCTGATTCTGATGTCAATAATCCTATATTCTCAAGAGCAAGATCAGCAGTGTTAGGGCTTCTGCCAGTGGCCATCAGGAGCTTTTCGGCCCTGAATTCCAGCCCTGAAGCCAAAACCACTTTTTCTTCCCCATCATTTCTGACACTTTGTATCTTGACTCCGGTGTGAATTTCTATTCCTTCTTCCTCAAGGTATGATCTCATGGCATCAGATATCTCAGGCTCTTCTTCCGGCATTATCCTGTCACTTCTCTGCAAGAGTGTGACCTTTGCTCCAAGTCTAGAGTACATCTGCGCAAACTCTAGCCCAAGTGTTCTTCCTCCGATAATTATCATGGAATCAGGTTTTTCTTCCAGACTCAGGGCCTCTATATTGGTAAGATAATCTACTTTGTCAATTCCCTTTATCGGCGGAACTGCAGCGGAAGAACCTGTGGCAATCAAGATGTTCTTTGCTTTGAGAATCTTTCCATTGACCTCGATCTCATTTCTTGATCTGAACTTTGCATTTCCTTGGATAAACTCTGTGTTTGGCATTGATTTTAAAACGTCAGTGTATTTTTGGTTTCTAAGCTTTAGAACAAGGCTATCCTTGTCCTGAATAATTTTTCTAAAGTCAAACTTCATTGACTGAAATGATTGTCCATCTAATTTTTTGTTCATGCAATCATGAATCAACTCTCCTATGCCAAGAAGATTCTTGCTTGGGACGCAACCTACGTTAACGCATGTACCGCCTATGGTGCCTCGCTCTATCATTGCAACCTTTGCATCAATCTCTGATGCCTTGAGCGCACCTGCAAAGGCAGCTGCTCCTCCTCCCAGAATTACAAGATCGTAGCTAGTCTCCACCATACGATTACCCCTTAGCAGCAACAGCCGTGCCTATCTTCTGATTTTTTGGTACCATATTCTGTGACACATTCTTCGGAGCAGAAGAGGCTTCCCAAATTTTTTATGGCGTCATCTGATTCAAGTGTCATTCCACATTCTTTGCATTTGGTCTTGCCGAACATACCATACTATCAAATTCAAAGTATTTAAGATACAAAGTTCGTAGTATGGTAGTAACTATGAAGAACCGAAGTAATGTGATTTGTCTGTGTCCGCTTGATGGAGTCATAGATACAATAGGAAAGAAGTGGGGCCTGTTGATAATAAACGAGATAGGAAATCACGGAAAGTTGCGGTACAACGAACTCATGTCGGAGCTAAAGGGAATTAGTCCATCGACTCTTGCTTCAATGCTAAAGGAGTTTGAGAAAGAAGAGTTGATTCGCAGGGAAACTTTCAATGAGATTCCGCCTAGGGTAGAGTATTCCCTGTCAACGCGTGGCATGGAGCTGAGGGAGGCCATCATTCCATTCATAAAATGGGCAACAAAAAAGGGAAATTACAAAGTTCATTGCAATTGTACGCTAATTCAAAAATAACTTTTGAGCAACCAAATGTCTTTGTATGCAGATCCGAGAGGGTCGAATGCAGATAGATTGTCCTATTTTCAATTTTTTATTCATCGCAATGTACTTCCAAGTGGTAGGAAGATATTCTTTGAAATCTCTGAAGCTGTTTGAAGATCCAAGCCCATGCCTTTTACTGAAGGATTTTTTGTTTTCCAGCTTTCAAGGTGTTTGTCAGAACAGAAGAAGTTTATGTAAGGACAAAAATCTTCTGAAACTTTTTCTAAAACATCGCCTCTGAATCCTACAAATACTACTATGTTTTGATCATGTTGGCCAAGTGCTCCACCTTCTATCTTGATATCTATACCAAATTTGCAGTGCGAACATTTGGAATGTACTGTAGTATGTTTGTTCAACACAAGGGGAATGCCAAGTGAGTCAATTGCACACCACACATGAATTGGTTTGTGATCCAGGTAAAAGCTGTGCCAGGTTGGTTGACTTGATACGCCGTATGCGCCAGTAATTTCTTTATTTTCTCCAACGGTGAGTATTCCCTTACTTTCTAGCGCCTCGAGGGTTTTGTGAACAAGTGGCAGGTCTATATGCAGTTCTCTTGATATTATTTCTGAGCTGGGAAAGAAATTGTGTTCTATGTAATGCCAAGCGATCCATGCCAACGTTGTTCTTTCCAGATTTTTTTGCTGATGCGACTTGAGAATCATAGATTGTAGCTCTTTCATAGTTGTAGGAGAGTTTTCCAGATCAAAGATCTCTTGAAAACCTCGTCCGATACTTTCGGATATGGTTATGTTATTCACTTCGCCCTGTACAACGATATTAGTGAGTTCTTTTCTTGGACAAATCTTTGAGCCAGTATGCCTATGACAAAACCATAAGCAAGGTGTGCAAACAATGACGCTGTAAATATTGTGTATCCCGTTCCATAATTAATACCAAAAGGTCCCACCATCGGAAGCATCCATGGAGCCAGCATCATTCCAATATGTATTATGAATCCCCAGATCAGGCCATACCACCATCTTCCTTTTCCCATCACAAGCGTGTAGACTGCTCCCATTGTTGCTCCATTCCAGAAATGATACAGTCCGCCGACAACAAGAACCGTGGCAGATGGTTGCATGGAATCTTGCATCATAGAGTCATGCATCATGGAATCAGTGTGTGGTTGATTGTTTGTAGAAGAGCCTGTGGAGTCGGTCATATGATCGTGCATGGAGTCGTTACCGTGTTCGTTTACTTTCTCAGATGATTCCATTTTGTCTGGTTTTGCAGATGGCGTCATGCTGTCGCTGTGTCCGCCCATCATTGATTTGAATTCGGTCGCTGTCGGTGTTTTCGTCAAAAGCATTCCAGGAAACGCTATCATGTCATCATGCGGTATCCAGTGGGCTGATATGCTTGGAATTCTGACTGCTTCAAGCGCAAGTGTTGCCACCAGACCGATGAGTAGACCTCTTGCAAGTCTATTGGCAAGTCGCCTGTTTCTCTTGTATGCATAGACGGCGATGAAAAGTATTACAAAGAACGATGGTATGAGAACATAGTTTCGATATTCCAAAAATGGAACTGCGCCTGCTGTGCCAAGTATGAAAAAGTTTACAGAGGCCCCAGCGGCGATTATAGCAATTATTGTAAGACCCAGATCAGCTCTGGTCATATGATGTTGATGGCTTGTCAATTTTCAGGTCATTATACTATGAATTTCGTAATATTTTAACTACAAAGTTCGTAGTATGGTAGTAACTACGAAAGATCAAAGTAATGGATCTGTCTCTGTTCGCAGATTATGTTTGGATAAAATTTGCATAAGACAAGTTCCAGCACTTTTGACTAGTAATATTGTAATCATGTACCTAACCAGAATCATGACAAAATGAGACGGTATTGAACAAATTTGACCAAACCCACCCCCGGTATACACCTTTTTTTCATAAAAAAGGCGAATACCTTTTATTCTAATATGATTGAAAATATTCAAAATGTCCAAAAAGATTCTAGTTTTT
>Ga0134128_10006922_pt1 | contig 13719 bp, 9 predicted proteins | sample KB31754_FD_96462 | JGI IMG/M metagenome (GOLD analysis project Ga0134128, IMG submission 96462) | Terrestrial soil microbial communities with excess Nitrogen fertilizer from Kellogg Biological Station, Michigan, USA - KB3-175-4 | ecosystem: Environmental > Terrestrial > Soil > Unclassified ... | reverse complement strand
TATCGCCGGCATATCTTTGCTTGCCGCTCCCGGCGGCGCGCTCTATTGGCCGGAGCAGGGAATTTTGGTGGTTGCCGACCTGCATCTTGAAAAAGGCTCAAGCCTCGCCAATCGCGGCGTGCTGATGCCGCCTTATGATACTGCGGCAACTCTCGCGCAGCTCGCGCGCCTGGTTATGAACTATGCGCCCCGCTGTGTCGTTGCCTTGGGCGACAGTTTCCACGATGGCGGCGGGTCGGCGCGTCTTTCGAGTGAAGATCGCGAGTCATTGCTCATCATGCAGCGCGGCCGCGAATGGGTATGGATTACCGGCAACCATGATCCGGAACCGGCTTGCGGCATTGGCGGCGCATTTAGCGATGTGATTGTATCGGGGCCGCTGACTTTTCGTCACTTGCCGACCGGTGCGGCGGGCGAGATCAGCGGACATTTGCATCCGGTCGCACGCGTTTCGCATCGCGGACGGACCGTGAGTCGCCGCTGCTTCGCTGCCGACGCAATGCGGCTGAATATGCCCGCGTTCGGCACATTCACGGGTGGGCTCAATATACGCAATGCGGTGTTTGCCGACCTGTTTGGCACGCTGGCCTTCACCGTCCATTTGCTCGGTGAGAACCGGCTCTATACATTTGCCGCAAAGCGCTGCATGCCGGACTGAAAATGTGGCCGATCAGGCCACCTTGCGCGAGCCCAGTCCCGCACAAAATTCGGCGAGCAGCTCAGCCAAGCGCCGCGTTGCGGGGTTTGAGCTGCGTCTGCGAATGCTTCGACCGGGTGTTCCAACAGTGATTGAGACCGCTTCCTAGTCGTGCCGGAACACGACACTAGCAAACCAGCCGATGAGTAGCGCCATCAGCGCGGTTGCCATTCCATAGAGCAGGCCATTGTCGCGTGCGGCGTCGGCGACATATTGCTCGAAGCCAGTCTTTATCACCTCAAGGGCGGTGTCCGTGCGGGCCACAAAATTGCCGCTCGCGAATAATTCGACTTCAATTTCGTAGGTGCCCGTCGGCACCGCTGCTGGCATAGGTATAGCGGCACGAAAAACAGTTGGCGTCAGGAACGTCACTGCGGTGCTGGATTCACGATAGAGCCCCTGCTGGTTCTTTAGGCGCACAAAGGCACGGCGAAATGGGTCATCACGTACCGTGTCGGCAAAGTCGGGACCGATCCGCTGCGGTAGCAAAAAATAGCCGAGACCAACCTGCAGCCGCCGCAATGTCTCCTGGTTGGCAATATCGACCACAGGGCGATTGCTCAATACGCCAAGATACGATGGGACGCCCACGAACTCACGCGCATCGACATTGACCCAAATTCCGAACATGCGTTGCTTGCGACGCGTGCGCAGAGTCTGGCGTGGGCCCGTGACCGTAACCACGAGATCATACGGTGGACGCAGGGAGTTGGTTTGCAAATCCGGCTCAACCGTACCGAACAGAACCAATTCCTCGCCGACGAAGTTCGAGGTCACGGCGACTCGGTGGTTCGAAAGGGAAACAACCAGCCTTTCCGCGGCGGCAGGAGTTGCACCGCACGCGAGGACAATGATTGTGAGCGTCGCCGCCAGTCGCTGCATCATCCGGTCTCGACATAACGAAGCGAATAGAGATCGTCTGGCTGCACCACCAGTTCATAAGCGAAGCGCATGCCCACGGCGAACACCAACAGACCAAGCAGCAAACGCAGCCGTTCGCCCCGCATTTTTTGCCCTGTCCGTGCCCCGAATTGTGCGCCGATGACGCCTCCGATCATCAGGATCAGCGCCAGCACCGCGTCCACAAGATGGTTCGTAGCCGCGTGCATGACAGTTGCCGAAGCCATGGTGATCAGTGTCAGGACCATCGAGGTGCCGATCACGGTCGCAGTCGGCACGCGCAGGAAATAAATGAGCATCGGCACAAGAAGGAAGCCGCCACCGATACCCATGATTGCGCCGACAAATCCGATCACAAAACCAATCGCCCAGACAGGGATCGCCGACACGTAGATTTTGGAACGCTTGAACCGTAACTTGAATGGCAGTCCGTGGAGCCACGTATGGCTTCCGGGACGGCGTAACGTTGCGGGCATGCCGCGTCGTGTGCGCATCACAGCGCGGACACTCTCATAGATCATCATGCCGCCGACAACCGTGAGCAGGGTGACGTAGGAGATACCGATGACCAGATCGAGTTGGTCGAGTGCCCGCAACTCGGTGAACAGCCAGACGCCGGTAGCGGTGCCGACAATGCCAGCACTGAGTAGCATCATCGCAAGCGCGACATCGAGTGCACGTTTGCGCCAGTAACTGATCGCGCCGGTGAATGACGATGCCGCGATGTGGCTTGATACGGTTGCAACAGCAACCGCAGGTGAAATGCCGATGAAAATAAGGAGCGGCGTCATGAGGAAGCCGCCACCGATTCCAAACATGCCGGAGATGTAGCCGACCGCAAGCCCCATCCCCAGCACCAGGAAGACGTTCACGGGCAGGTCGGCGATGGGCAAGTAAATTTGCAAGCGGTCCGTCCAACGGTTAAGGCAAATATACGAGCAGTCAGCTCCGCAACCCGCCGGATCATATGAGAATTAACACCGAAACGCGCCCAAACGACAGCTGGTGCGCGGGAAACGATAGTTTTAAAAGCCGGCTGGTCCGGACGCCGCTCGAATTTAGCCGAGGAATCCGCGAAAGATCAGTATTCTTGGCGGTAGGAAGTGGCCGTTCACAGTTTTCCTGAATTGAACGCGCTGATCGAAAGCGGCCCAGCCGCCCGCGGCTTCTCGGACGAAGGCGTGGCCCGGTCCCAGCCGCCCACCGGGGCAGGGACGGTGACGGCCGCCGGGGGCTGTACTGCGCGGGTAAATGTTTTCACGGCTTGCTGGGCACCTTCCAGCGCCTGAGGGTCGAGGTGGGTGGCGACTTCATCGCGTTTGCGGCCCGCTTCACGATCTCCCTGGGCGGCCGCAAGCGCAAACCATTTGTAGGCCTCGGCGATGTTTCTTTCAGTGCCAAGGCCCCGGGCGGCCAAAACGCCGAGATTATATTGGCTGTCTGCAACGCCGAGCTCTGCGGCCTTGCGGAACCATTGGGCCGCGTTGGTGTAATCGGGTTTGCCGTCGATGCCCTCGGCATACAGCACGGCGAGGTTGTGCATGGCCTTGGCGTGACCTTTGCCGGCCGCCGCTATGTAGAGCTTCTGAGCCGCCGTGAGGTCCTTTTTTACGCCCTGACCTTTCTCGAGCATGCTCGCGTATCGGAATTGTGCCGGCGTGAGACCCTTGGCCGCAGCGCGCTCGAACCAGCGCGCGGCTTCCTCCAGATTTGCTGATACCCCGCGTGCTTCAACGAAGCGCAAGGCGATTTCGTAGGCCGCGCCCGCATCACCGGCGAGTGCGGCGGTACGGAGTTGCGGGCCGCCGATGCCAATTGGTAGTCGATCGGCGCCCGGCGGTTGCGGTTGGGATTCCGTTGGGCGCTTAGGCGTCGCGACCGACGGCGCGCGGGTTATGGAACCGGTGATTTCGCTCGAACCAGACGCTTTCGGCGCAGGCACCGCCAAATTCAATGCTGGCGGATTCAATAGCGAGGGCCCGCCCTGCGGCGCCGCGTTCGAAACCGGTGGCGGCGGATTTGATGCGATAGCACCCGTGCTCGGCGGAGACGCGGGTGTGAGACTGGGCAGAACCTGCGGGGCCAAGAAGGTCGCAGTAATATCGCCGCCCTCCGGGACGGCCGACTCTGCGTAGGTCGTCGATGCCGGCTGCTCGCCGGGGAGCCCGGCAAGGCTTTCGCTCTCGGTCGATGGTATCGAGATCGCATTTGTATCGGAATCGGCCTCGAGGTTTGACGCGACCTTGGCACTCTTCGAATCGAAAACACTGAAGTCGAAGACATTGCCTGCAAAGTGGATCGATCCCACGATGATCCCGACGATACTTGCTGCAAGGAAGAAAGCTTTGACACCGGTGGCGAGCTTGCCGCGTGGCGCCGGACCCGCATCGATATTTGTCCTCGACATATCAGGTCGTGCTGGGCGTCCCCGCGGGTCCTGTCCCGCGGCCTGCGCGGCGCGGCGAGCGGCGGCGATAAAATTCGATTTGTTACCGGGAATAGCCGTGTGCGGGCGAACGGCGCCAAGGGCGGCCTCTGATGCCGCGATGCGCATGCTCGGCGAACTAGCGATGCGGGGCGGTCCTGATCCGGGTTCGAGAGGCAGGTTCGCCAATGCGAAGGAATCGACCGGCATCGGCGCCGGCCAGATCTGGCTGGCCGAAGGCGATGTTGCGGGAGTCAGGGAAGCAACAGTTGCCCGCAACGCCTCATCCAGCGCGGGCGGCGAAATCGATAAATGCGACGATGGCTGTGGCCCCACAAGGGAAAATGACGTCGGCGGGATTTCGGGGACATCGACACCGGTGTCTGAAGCCTCGATGCTTGCGGCCTCGGCCGGTTTTGTCACCTTGACGTCGGCGGTCGCGGGTAGTTGCCGATCGACAGCTAGATCCTTTTCAATCGTCGCAAGTCGATTGACGAGGTTGCCCAGTCTCCCGTCCACCGAGTCCACGGAGCTTTGCGTTTGTGCAATTTCCTGCCTGAGTGAATCGACGATCGGGCTGTCGGCACGGAGCGCCGAAGAGTTTTTGTTCGCGCGAAGGTCTTCGATGTGCCCGAGCAGGTCGGCGAGTCCACGCTCGATTGCATCCAATTGACTGTGGCGCGACTCGGACGCATCGAATCGTTCCATGAGCTGGACAATGCGGTCTTCGAGATGAGTGACAGCGGCCTGATTGCTGTCGGATTCCTGCATCTGCCCGATCTTGTCAGACAGTGTCTGCATCAATGATTCCAGACGGGGCGGCGAGGCGACGTCGATCTGAGTACGCTCAGACAGTGCGAGCGTGAGTGCGTCAATGCGATTCTGAAGATTACCGAGCACTTCTCCGGAGTCTTCTACGATCGCAAGACGATCAATTTTTTCAGTCAGAGCTTGTACCTGTGCCGCAAGGCTGCTCACCGCCTCATTTGAGGCGACGTGCATCGACAGCTCGTGCAGGGTGGTGACTGAGCGATCGAGATCCTGCAGTGTCTCCGAATCCCTGTTGGCCACAATCAGATCGAGTTTTGCAGCAAGAGCGCCGATTGCGTCGTTGTATCCGACGAGATTTTCTGCGGGCATCAGCGCACGCAGCATGTCTCGCACTTCTGCTAGACCGCTCTCAACCGCGGCCAGGCTGCTGGGGTCAACACCGGACTGCTGTCCTTCATCGATGCGCTGAGCCAGAACCTGAATCTGCATCTCGATAGTTTCTATGGCCTGGCGTGGCATCGCGTCATTGAGCGTCCGGCTGATCTCGCCGAGTTCAGCGCGTAGCGCAGTTATGGCCTCCTCGACGGCGGGCCGCTTGAGAGCCTCGATCCCGTCGGTGATGCGGCGTAACTGTTCTTCCAGACCGGCAAGGTTTTGCGCGGGTATCGATTGCTGACCGATCTCCGGTGCTCCTGTAGCGGAAGCGTCTTCCTGTTGCGCAAACGCCGTGTCGCCGCTGAGCGCGCGTCTGCGCGCGTTGAATTCTGCGATCGCACGTTCAAGAATGGGCGGTAACTGCGCGGATTGGATTGCGGGTGATTCAGGCAGCCGTGCGGTGACTTCTTGCAGTCGGTATTCGAGTCGACCAATCATGTCAGCGAACGCATCCGGCTGCTGCCGGCCTGATTGCGGCGCGTAAACGCCCGGTCCTGTGCGCGCGACCTGTTCGATGCGGCGAGTCAAATCATCGAGTCGATGTTGGACTCTGGAATACTCGTCGGGTGGACCATCGCTTCTGGAGTGAGCAGGCATACGCGACCTGACGCCTTGCTCGGAGGCTCGCTGTAAAATGAGGGTGTTGAGCCATTCATCCAATGGCAATCCCGCACGGCGCGCCGCTTCTTGGGCGGTCGCACGCGCATCGGGTCGAAGGTCTTTGACGCTCCAGGGAAGGCCAAATTTCATGCTCACACCCACGTCCGAGGTGGAGTCGCTAAGAGTCCTATCGACTCTCGTGGAACCGGCACGCGTTAACAGCGGGTTGAGGCAGGGCCCGGTCCTTCGTCCACGCACCGACTTTTTGCCGGTTGCGGTAAACAAGTCGTTAACGTTTGGCGTAAACAGGGCATTTTGCGTCGATTTACTGCCGACCCTCCTGCAACGGCCGAACGACAGCAATCGTTCGTGTACGAGCAATCAGTAAGATTTTCTGGGCAGAACACCCCAGTGCCACCACCGCCGCAGGTTGCGGGATTAAAATTCGCACGAGTCGATACAAGTTCCATGCGAATTTTAATGGGGCGGACATGGACAAAGAGTGCCGCGCGCACTTTGGCGCCGGTATAGGTCAAGCCGGGGACGATACCCAGACCTCACCATCATCCGAAGCTTTTACCATCGGAGAACTTGCCGAAGAGGCGGGTATCACGGTCCGGGCGTTACGTTTTTACCAGAGCAAGGGGTTGCTCGCTCCAAGGCGTGAGCGCAATGGTCGCGTGTTCAACCAGTACGATCGCGACAGTCTCGCATTCATTCTGCGGGGCAAGCGACTCGGCTTCACGTTGGCCGAAATCCGCGAGATGCTCCTCGCGCGCGCTCGTGGGTTTGCCGGCCCTCTGCCGATCAACCGCAGGAAATGCGTCGAGCAGATCGCCATGCTAGAAAAACAGCTCCGCGAGATCGACAGTGCCCTCGCTGAATTACGTGAAATCTATGCAGAGATGTTCGACATATCTCGTAATGCGCCGACAGCGGATACGTCCGGCACCTGCTAAGCGAGCCAATTGCAGGGATTTTGCCTCCTTAACCCCGGTGTAAACCGGCTCCGTCATAATATGAGCGGACGCAGAAATTAGACTGCGTCGGTCGGCTTTGCGGGCCACGGCCGGCAGTTATGGCGGAGACTGTTTCGCTTTATATCCTGTTAACACCTCGCGGCGAGTGGCCGGGGAGAAGTTCATGCCGACCTACAAAGCTCCGGTGGACGACGCTTTGTTCTTGCTTAACGACGTTTTCCATCTCGACCGCTACGGCAATTTGCCGGGTTTTTCCGATGCCTCGCCCGACGTGGTGGAGGCGGTCCTGCGCGAAGCGGCCAAATTCAGCGAAGAAGTTCTGACCCCGCTCAATCGCATCGGCGACAAGGAAGGATGCAAGCGCGCGCCAGACGGAAGCGTCTCGACGCCGGCGGGATTCAAGAGTGCATATAAGCAAGTCATCGACGGCGGCTGGATCGGAATTTCGGTTCCAAGCGAGTTCGGCGGCCAAGGGCTCCCGGCGACCTTGACCGAGATCGTCAATGAATTCTTTTGCTCCGCGAACATGGCATTCGCCATGTATCCGGGCCTCACGCAAGGTGCCATTGCCGCGTTGCTTGCCCATGCTTCCGATGCACTCAAAACGAAATATCTGCCGAAGATGGTGGAAGGCGTGTGGACCGGCACCATGAATCTCACCGAGCCGCATTGCGGCACCGATCTCGGGTTATTGCGGTCGAAGGCGATCAAGCAGACGGATGGCAGTTACAAGATCACTGGTACCAAAATTTTTATTTCCGCCGGCGAGCACGATCTATCGCAAAATATCATTCATCTCGTCCTCGCCCGCATTGATGGCGCGCCTGCCGGTACCAAGGGCATATCGCTTTTCGTGGTTCCGAAATTTATGGTCAACGACGACGGATCGCTCGGTGACCGCAATTCCGTCAGTTGTGGGTCTATCGAGGAAAAGATGGGCATCCACGGCAACTCTACTTGCGTAATGAACTATGACGGCGCGGTCGGTTGGCTTGTCGGCGAAGAAAATCGTGGACTCAACGCCATGTTCACAATGATGAACGAGGCGCGCCTGGGTGTCGGCGTGCAGGGGCTGGCGCTCTCGGAGGTCGCCTATCAGAATGCCGCGATCTACGCGAAAGAACGGCTGCAAGGCCGTTCAATTTCGGGAACGAAATATCCGAATAAACCAGCCGATCCGATTGTCGTGCACCCTGATGTGCGACGCACGCTGATGACTATTCGTGCCTTTAATGAGGCTGCTCGTGCGCTAGTCATGTGGACGGCGCTGAAAAGCGACGTTGCGCACCGCTCAGAGGATGAAAAGGAGCGCAAAAGCGCAGACGATCATTTGGGCCTGCTTACGCCGGTTATCAAAGGCGTACTCACGGACGGCGGTTTCGCCCACGCGGTGATGGCGCAACAGATATTTGGTGGTCACGGCTACATCGCCGAACACGGCATGGAACAATTCGTCCGCGACGCACGCATTGCGCAAATCTACGAGGGCGCAAACGGCATCCAGGCGCTCGATCTTGTCGGACGCAAGCTCGGCAAGGACGGCGGCCGCGCGATCATGGCTTTCTTCAATGAGGTGCAGACTTATCTGAAAGACCGAGCGAACAGCGATACGATGAACGTCTACCTCAAGCCGCTGGGTATTTCGTTGGCACATCTGCAGGAGGCCTCGATGTGGTTCATGCAGAACGCCATGGCCAAGCCCGACAATGCCGGCGCGGGATCGTACGACTATATGCATCTCTTCGGTTTTGTTGCGCTCGGTTACATGTGGTGCCGGATAGCCGAGGCGGCGATCGCAAAGAATGCCAATGGTTCGACGCAGCGCATGAATACGAAGCTCGTTACCGCACGGTTTTTCATGGAACGCATGCTTCCCGAAACCGCGACACGGCTTGCCCGCATTCAGGCGGGAGCCGCCTCGACGATGGAACTGCCCGACGAGGCGTTCTAGCGTTTGACCTGCCCGGGTTTTGTCCGGGTCGTCGACGATTGACGTTACGCCGTCGCGAGGAGGCCCCTACGCCGAGAACGCTGCAACAGCCACGTCATGATCGATACATTGACCAGATTCCAGGCGACACCATTAAGGAAGGCGGCGCGGTATGATCCCGTAAGGTCGAAGATCCATCCCGACATCCAGCCGCCAAGCGCCATGCCGAGTAGAGTTGCCATCAACACCAGGCCTACGCGAGTGCCGGCTTCGCGCGGCGAGAAATATTCGCGCACGATAATGGCATAGCTCGGGACAATGCCGCCTTGAAAGAGCCCGAACAAAGCCGAGATCACATAGAGCGAAACGAGCCCGTCGAAACAAAGATAGAGGAAGAGGGCACAACCCTGCAGCACCGAGCCAAGCAGCAAAGTGCGTACGCCGCCGATGCGATCGGCGATGAAGCCCGACGCTATACGGCTTATGATTCCGAAGCCTAGCATCAGCGATAGCATTTCAGCGCCGCGGGCGACGCCATAACCGAGATCCCCGCAATAGGCGACGATATGAACTTGAGGCATCGACATCGCCACGCAGCAGGCGACACCAGCAAGACACATCAGCACTTGCAGTGTCAGGGGCGAAAACGGCGCTTCGGCCTGTCGCCGCGCAGCCGCGGCGCCTGCCGCGTCGCCGTGATGGTCTTCAATTCGCCGACGAAGCGCGAAGATCAGTGGGAACATTGTAACGAGGCAGAACAGCCCGATGCCGATATGAGTAGCGCGCCAACCCGATGTCGTAATGAAATGCTGTACAATCGGCGGCCAGACCGTGCCGGCAACATAATTGCCCGCCGCTGCGATGGCGACAGCAATGCCGCGGCGCTGCACGAACCAGTGTGAGATGTCGGCCATTAGAGGGCCGAATGTTGCAGAGCAGCCGAAGCCGATCAGCAAGCCATGCGCAAGCGCAACCTGCCAGAGGCTCGACGACCAGCCGGTTGCGAGATAGCCGGCAGAGAGGCTTATTGTGCCCAGACCAAGCGGCGCTGCAATTCCATAGCGGTCGACAAGTCGCCCCATGAGCACGCCGCCGCCGGCAAATCCAATCATCTGCATCGTGAATGGAAGCGATGCGTCGGCGCGGGCAATCCCAAATTCAGCCTGAATGGCTGGCAGCGCAACCACAAACGACCACATGCCGATGCCGCCAATTGTGGCAAGTAGCACGACGACAGCGAGGCGCAGCCATGCAGCAGCGGAGTCTGCCGGCGATTCCGCCCGGTCGGCGGGTGGTTGTAACGTCATGTCGATGGCAAACCCGGCTGTTACGCGTCGCGCTCCTAGCACCTGACGATTGCTGCCGCTAGCTTGATGTCGCCGGCTGGCGGGTCTCGCCGTCAGGACCGGGGCGCTCTATGGTATCTGACAAAGCGATTCGCCCAATGGACGCACTCAATCTGCCGCGCCCGTCGTGGATGACCGAGGACCTTGTTCTGCTCGAGGAACAGGCGCGGCGATTCATCGGCGATGAATTTGCCCCGCACATCGATCGCTGGCACGAGGCCGGCATCTACGACCGGGATGTCTGGACGAAGGCCGGCGAAGCCGGCCTGCTCTGTGCATCGATGCCGGAGGAATTTGGCGGCGCCGGCGGCAGTTTTGCGCATGAGGCCATCATCAATCGCGAATTTTCGCTGGCCGGATTTGATACCTTTGGTGCTCCGCTGCATTCAGGAATTGTCGCGCCTTATATTCTCCATTACGGCACCCAAGAGCAGAAGAAACGCTGGCTGCCGAAACTTGCTACCGGCGAGCTAGTTGGCGCCATCGCGATGACCGAGCCTGGTACCGGTTCCGATTTGCAGGGCGTGCGCACGTCGGCGAAGAAGTCCGGAAACGGTTATTTGCTCAACGGCTCAAAGACCTTCATCACCAATGGGCAGCATGCCAATCTGGTCATCGTCGTGGCTAAAACCGATCCCAAGGCTGGCGCCAAAGGTACGTCGCTGTTTGTCGTCGAGACCGACGACGCACAGGGCTTTCGGCGCGGCCGCAAGCTCAAAAAACTCGGAATGGATTCGGCCGATACTTCCGAGTTGTTTTTCGAGGACGTCCAGCTGCCGGCTTCGAGCCTGCTTGGCACCGAAGAAGGCCAGGGCTTCTACCAGTTGATGAAGGAGTTGCCGCAGGAACGTCTGATTGTCGCCGTGCATGCAGTGGCTATGATGGAACGCGCGCTTGCGCTTACGATCGGCTACGTCAAGCAGCGCAAGGCTTTCGGCCAGACCATCATCGAGTTCCAGAACACCCAGTTCGAACTCGCCGAATGCAAAACCGAAGCAACCATCGCCAAGGTCTTTCTCGATCACTGCATCGAGCGTCACGTGAAGGGCGAACTTGATACCGTGACGGCTTCGATGGCCAAATACCGGCTCACTGATACGCAAGGCAAAGTGATCGATCGCTGTCTGCAATTGTTCGGCGGTTATGGCTATATGGATGAATATCCGATCTCGCGGCTGTACCGTGACGCGCGCGTATTGCGCATTTATGCGGGCACAAATGAGATCATGAAATTGCTGATCGCGAGAAGCTTGTAGGTTTTCTTCCCGCTTTCGCAGGAAGCGGGTGCCCGAGCCTGGCGAGGGCAGAAGGAGAAGTACCGATGCCCGATGCATTTATTTTTGACCACGTTCGCACCCCGCGCGGGCGCGGCAAGGCCGATGGATCCTTGCACGAGGTGACAGCGCTCAATCTTGCCGCGCAAACGTTGGCGGCGGTCAAGGAGCGCAACAAGCTCGATCCGGCATTGATAGACGACGTGGTTCTCGGCTGCGTCGATCCAGTAGGTGAGGCGGGTGGCGACATCGCGCGCGCCGCCGCGCTGGTTGCCGGATTTGGCGATGGTGTGCCGGGTGTGCAGATCAATCGTTTTTGCGCATCCGGGCTCGATGCCGTCAATTTTGCCGCCGCGGAAATCATGTCCGGACAGCACGAAATGACGATCGGCGGCGGGGCCGAGTCGATGAGCCGGATCGGTATTGGTGCGTCCGGCGGTGCCTGGCCAATCGACCCATCGATTGCGGTCGCGACCTACTTTTTACCGCAGGGTATTTCGGCCGATTTGATCGCCACGAAATACGGATTCACGCGCGATGACGTCGATGGCTATGCCGTCGAAAGCCAGCAGCGTGCCGCCAAGGCCTGGGAAGACGGGCGATTCAAGAATTCGGTCATGACTGTGAAAGACGTCAATGGTCTCACCATCTTGGCCAAGGACGAACATATGCGGCCAAATACAACAATGCAGACGCTCGCGTCTTTGCAGCCATCCTTTGTACAAATGGGCGACATGGCCGGTTTTGATGCAGTCGCTGTGCAGCGTTATCCGGAAATCGAAGCGGTCAATCACGTCCACACGCCCGGGAACTCCTCGGGCATCGTCGACGGCGCCGCCGCGGTGTTGATCGGCAGCAAGGCGGCGGGCAAGGCCGCGGGTTTAAAGCCGCGTGCGCGTATCCGCCAATTTGCCAATATCGGCTCCGAGCCTGCGATCATGCTCACTGGGCCAATTCCGGTCACCGAGAAGGTGCTGAAGAAGGCCGGCATGACCAAGAAGGATATCGATCTCTGGGAGCTCAACGAGGCGTTCGCCTCGGTCGTACTGCGCTACATGCAGGCGCTCAATATTCCTCATGACAAGATCAACGTAAACGGCGGCGCCATTGCCATGGGCCATCCGCTCGGTGCGACAGGTGCCATGATTCTCGGCACCGTGCTCGACGAGTTGGAGCGTCGCGACAAGGAGACGGCGCTGATAACGCTCTGCATCGGCGTCGGGATGGGCACCGCGACCATCATTGAACGCGTCTAATCGGGTCCTAGAGAGAATGCCGAAAATAGATATCGACAAGGTTCCAGTTGACACTTCGACCGGATATCCGCCGCCTTTCAACAAGATAGTCGAAGGTCGCTCGCGCAAGCGTCTTGGCCGCGCCGCCGGTCTCGCTCATTTCGGCGTCAATATCTGTACGCTCAAACCCGGTGCGGCGTCCTCTCAGCGCCACTGGCACGAGAAAGAGGATGAGCTTGTGTACGTGCTCGAAGGTGAGGTGGTGTTGTGCGAGGACGACGGCGAGACGGTACTAACGCCGGGCGATGCCGCCGCTTGGCGGGCCGGCGTCCCAAACGGTCATTGCCTGATCAACCGATCCAAACGCGACGCAGTCTTCATCGAAGTTGGCAACCGCGCGGCGGCAGAGCGTGCACACTATTCCGATATCGACATGATGGTGGTGCGTGATGAAAACGGCGCGCGCTACACGAAAAAGAACGGCGAGCCATACTAACGCATTTGCGCTGCGAAGCGGGAAAGATGAGAGGCCAAAGCCATGAGCAGCTTCAAACTCGACATCGACAGTGACGGAATCGCGCTCATCACCTGGGACATGGCTGATCGCTCGATGAACGTGATCACGATGGATGTCATCGAGGAGCTCGGGGCCGTAGTCGATAAAGTCACCAACGATTCCGCCATCAAAGGAGCGGTGATCACGTCGGGCAAACCGAGCTTTTGTGGTGGCGCCGATCTCACCATGTTGGATCGCCTTGCCGATATATTCGCGACCATGGCCAAGAATCAGGGAGAACACGCGGCCGCGGCCATGTTGTTCGAGGAAAGCCGCAAACTTTCGCAGCTCTATCGACGCATCGAAAACGGCGGCAAGCCTTGGGTATGTGCTCTCAACGGTACTGCGATGGGCGGAGGATTCGAGCTGGCGCTTGCCTGTCATCATCGCATCGCGGGCGATGATGCCAGGACGCGGCTGGGCCTGCCCGAGATCAAGATCGGGCTCTTTCCGGGCGCCGGCGGCACGCAGCGGGTTGCGCGCATGCTCCCGCCTGCGGATGCGTTGCAGTTTCTGCTCAAGGGGGACCAACTCAAGGTCGATCGCGCCAAGGCCTTGAAGCTGATCGAC
>Ga0134128_10006920_pt1 | contig 13719 bp, 12 predicted proteins | sample KB31754_FD_96462 | JGI IMG/M metagenome (GOLD analysis project Ga0134128, IMG submission 96462) | Terrestrial soil microbial communities with excess Nitrogen fertilizer from Kellogg Biological Station, Michigan, USA - KB3-175-4 | ecosystem: Environmental > Terrestrial > Soil > Unclassified ... | reverse complement strand
GGCGCATGACGGCATCGGGGTGGCTTTGCTGGTGCCGGGACAGCAGCGGGACCACCCCGATGTTGTGAGCGGAGGGGTTAGGCGCTGGCCTGGTCCGGGGAGTTGCCGTCTACCGGGACTGGCAGCTCGCTGCGGGGGATGGGCTGGTCGGCGACCAGGCCCTTCTTGACTGAGTCGAGGATTGTCAGGCCCTGGGCGACTAGGCCGGCGGCCACTTCGCTCAGGCCGTCGGCGCCGTTGAGGACGCTGACGTTCGCGCCGGCCAGGCCGGCCGCGGCTTCCTTGACGATCTGCGGCAGCTGCTCGATCAGCATCCGGTCGAGCGCGACCCGGTCGTAGGACGCGGCCGCCGCGGCCTGCAGCCGGACCCGATCGGCATCCGCCTTGGCCAGGATCTGCACCTTCTGGGCCTCGGCTTCGGCGGGCTTGATCACTTCGGCGACCAGCTGCCGTTCCCGCAACTCGGCCTGCCGCTTGGCCAGCTCGGCCTGGGCGGAGAGCACTTCCATCGTGGCCTGCGCCTGGGACAGCGGCCCGGCCTGCGCGGCCTGCGCCTGGGCTCGGTCCACCTCGGCCTTGTACTGCGCCTGGACAACCGCGGTCTGCCTGGCGTACTCGGCCTGGGCCCGCTGGGACTGCTGCTGGGCCTCGGCCGAAGCCTGCGCGGCCTGGGCCTGGGCGATCTGGGCTTGCCGCTGGATGGCGGCCGTGTGCGGGGCGGCCATCGCGTCGATGTAGCCGGTCTTCATGTCATCGATCGACTGGATCTGCAGCGAGTCGACCGAAAGGCCGATCTTGGCCATCTCGCTCTTGGAACCGTCGAGCACTTCCAAGGCGAGCTTCTGCCGTTCGGTCACGATCTCCTCGACGGTCATCGAGCCGATGATCGACCGGAGGTGACCGGCGAAGATCCGGCCGGTGAGCATAGCCATCTGATTCTGATCAGATAGGAACCGCTGCCCGGCGTTGACGATGCTCTCCTGGTCGTTGCCGACCTTGAACGCGATCACAGCGCGCACATTCAGCGAGATGCCCTGCTTCGTCACGCAGGTTTCGGATACGACCGATTCGCACATCGCGAGCGTGAGGAAGTTCGTTCGCCGGACAAACGGCATCACGAAGGCACCGTGGCCGGTTACCACCCGGAACGGCGCACCGCCAATTCCGAATTTACCGCCAGAAATCAGCATTGCCTCGTCGGGCCTTGGAACTCTGTAGCCGAGCATGTTTCATCTCCACACGGGGTTAGGGAAGCGGGTCATCGACGTCCCCCGTCGATCAGGGCGCCTGCGCGGGTGGGTCGAACGCGTCGAGCGGGTCGGTCCACTCACTGACATCGACCTGACGCCCGCCGCGTTCCTCGATCACCAGGACGGTCGTCCCTTTGGCCAGCGGTTCGGGTGACCACGCGATAAAACTCTCAGAACCGCCGCGGATCTTGACGTGCACCTCACCAGGTCCGGCGGTTCCCCGGGTGGCGATGGTGATCACGCCTATGCAGCCGATGGCCGAGACATTCGCAACCATGTCGCGCACTCCTCATACCGCAGCAACCTGTCATACCGCAGCAATCCAATTTCTCAGCGTAGCCCTGTCCAGGGACCGCGTCGTACGCCAGGATCCCGACTCCAAGGCGGGCGCGAGCGGGAGGGAATAACCCGCCTAGCCCCTCGCGTTACACGATCCGTCGGTGTGTTTGTGTCCCCCGGGCCTAACCTTCTGCCTTCGCGGACTACCGTTCGGCTGGAGCCGCGTTGAGCTTTTCGCCGAGAGGCGACCTCACACCGGCCGCGCCCTCGTGAGCGACTAGCTCCGGGGGCGTTGTCATGCCCTGGCCAGGGTAAAGAGCCGTTGTGAGCGAGCCAGGGCACGACCGCTTCGACCACGAGGAACCGACAAAAGCAGGCCGGATCCAGCAGCGGTTCGAGCGGGTTCTCGCCGGCTCGCGACTGCTGGCGCTCATTCCGGTCGTCTTCCTCATGCTCGACGCGCTGGGATCGTTCGTGTACGGGTCGGACATCTTGCTGCGAACCGCTCACGGCGACGTCGGTGAACCGGCCAGGGTCGGCGGCCAGCTTGGCATCTTCCTGGTCGTCATGGACACCTTCCTGGTGGGCGCGACGCTGATGATCGCCGCGTTCGGCTTCTACGAGCTGTTCGTGCTGCGGAAGGAACGGGACGAGCACAAGTACTGGCTGCCGAACTGGCTGCGGATGCGTGACCTGGAAGACCTGAAGGCCAGGGTCGTGTCCATGCTGATCCTGGTCGCGGCGATCACCTTCGTGGACATCGCGGTCGAGTCTCACGACGAGAAGGGCGTGCTGTTCCTCGGCCTCGGCATCGCGGTCGTGATACTCGCGCTCACAGCGTTCTTGCGCTGGGGCCCGCGAAGCAGCGTCAGAAAGAGCGACGATCCCGGCAGCGGCAGCTAACACCAGTCCGGTGATGCCTTGAATCACCAGGAAGACCCCGATGACTCCGACCGCCGCGATCAGGATCATCCGGCCGTGCTTAGCTAGCCTGCCCTCAAGCGAGTTCAGCAGCCCCAACGTGCGCCCCGGTGCGATCAGGTAGGCGAGAAACGGCAGCCAGGCGAAGGCTACGGCCAGAACGATGATCATCGCCATCGCGCCGATCGTGTCGCCGAGGCCGGTCTTGGCTGTCGCCACCACCTGGACGGCCGAGATGAACGTCACCGACGGACCGAACATGAACACCCCGACCGCGAACGCGGTTGCCGGACTGGGCCTGGCCGACAGTCGCTGGATGCGGTTCGGCTTCTTGGGCTTCCCAGGATCTCGCGGCTTGGGCTTTCGCAGGTACAGGACCACGGCTGCGATCAGCGCGATAACTCCAAGACCGAGCCGGACGCCGTACCTGGTCTGATGGTGCCCGAAATGGCTGAGTCCGCCCGCCCGCATCACGATCAGCACCACGATCCCGATGAGCGACACGACGAAGAGCCCGCCGGCCACGAAGAACAAGGTGATCTTGCCCGGCCGTTCTGACCGCAAGTAGAGCCCGGCCAGAAGCATCGCCGGCGGGTAAAACGCGGCGACCAGCGCCAGCCAGGCCGCCTGCGCGAACACACTGCTTGAGCTCACTCGACCAGCCCTAGCCTGGAAATGACCTCATCGACCAGGTCAGCGGGCGAAGCCGTGGCGATCACCGGAATCGGCATCACCCGGTCTTCGCCCGGACCGGGCTGTTCCAGGGCGGCGAACTGGCTCCCCAGCAGATGAGCGTCGAAAAAGTGGCCGTGCCTGGCGGCCAGCCGGGCGGCGACCACCGGGGCGCCGATCAGCAGGAACGCCATCGACACCTCCGGACGGCCGTCGAGCAGCTCCGCCCGGTACCGCCGCTTGAGCGCCGAGCAGGCCACGATCCCGGGCAGGCCCATGGCCAGCTGTCCGTCGATCCACGCCTCGATCGCCCGCAGCCAGGGCCTCCGGTCCGCATCCGTCAGCGGAATCCCGCTGGCCATCTTCGCTACGTTCGCCTTCGGATGCAGCGCATCGCCGTCGATAAAGTGCCAGCCCAGACGGGACGCGAGCAGTTCGCCCACGGTCGTCTTGCCGCTGCCGGAGACCCCGGCCACGATCACGATCATGCCGATCGATTATTCAGGCGATCAGCCGGCAGGACGCCGGCATCCGGGATGACGCCGGCATCCGGGATGACGCCGATAACCGCGCCGCCGCGAGGACCGGCTCCAGCGCGCCGACTCCGTGATCGAGCTGGTAATCCAGGTTGATCGCGGCCCCGATCAGCGCCAGGTGACTGAACGCCTGCGGGAAGTTGCCCAGCTGCTCGCCGGTCTGGCCGATCTCCTCGGAGTACAGCCCGAGGTGGTTGGCGTAGCTGTGCATCTTCTCGAAGATCAGCTGGGCCTCTTCCAGCCGTCCGGCCCGGGCCAGCGCGTCCACGTACCAGAACGTGCACAGCGAGAACGTGCCCTCGCTGCCGCGCAGGCCATCGGACGTCATCGACGGGTTGTACCGGTAGACCAGGCTGTCCGAGACCAGCTTGTCGTCCATCGCCTCCAGCGTGGACAGCCACATCGGGTCGCGCGGCGCCATGAATCCCTGCAGCGGCATCATCAGCAGCGAGGAGTCCAGCACGTCGGTGTCGTAGTGCTGAGTGAACGCCTTGACCTTCGGGTTCCAGCCCCGGTCGAGGATCTGGTTGTAGATACGGTCGCGCTGGACTATCCACTCGTCCACGTTCGCCGGGCGGCCGTGCCGCCCGGCGATCCTGATCGCCCGGTCCAGCGCGATCCAGCACTGCATCCGGCCGTAGGTGAAGTCCTTGCGGCCGCCCCTGGTCTCCCAGATACCCTCGTCCGGCTGGTCCCAGTGCTGCGCCACCCAGTCGGTCATCTCGGCGACCGCGAGCCAGCCACGATGCGCGACCTCGAAGCCGTTCTGGTCGGCGAGGAACATGGCGTCCAGCGCCTCACCGTAAACGTCGAGCTGGAGCTGGTCGGCGGCGCCGTTGCCGATCCGCACCGGCTTGGCCCCGCGCCAGCCCTCGAAGTGCTTCAGGTTCGTCTCGTTCAGGTCCGACGATCCGTCGACCCGGTACATGATCTTCAGCGGACCCGACTTGTTGCCCGCTCGCTCGTAGACCCGGTCCCGGAGCCAGCCGCCGAAGGTCGCAGCCTCCTCGGTGTAGCCGAGCCCGAGCAGCGCGTAGATCGAGAACGAGCCGTCCCTGATCCAGGTGTACCGGTAGTCCCAGTTACGCTCGCCGCCCGGATCCTCGGGCAGGCCGGCGGTGGCGGCCGCGATCGGCGCACCGGTCGGCGCGTAGGTGAGCAGCTTCAGGGTGATCGCCGAGCGCGACACCATCTCTCGCCACCGGCCCTTGTACGTGCTGCGCTGCACCCACTCCCGCCAGAACTGCGAGGTCTCGTCCAGCATCCGGTGCAGCTCAGCGGTGGTCAGCCGCCGAGGCGCGCCGCCCATCGACTCGATCATGACGCCGGCCGACTCGCCCTCGCGCAGCGTCCAGGACGCCCGGACTCCATTGCCGTTCCGCTGCACCGCGCTGCCATTCTTCTTTCCGGCAGCAGTCCTGGCCCGGGTGGTGGGCGGGGGGTGCAGCGGGTGGGACCCCCCAGAACCCCCCGCAGTTCCCGCGGCCACATGCACGGTCAGCCGCATGTTGTCTGAGCGCATCACGGCGCCGTGCTCGGACAGCTCCGTCTTGTGCTTGGCCCGCGCGTAGTCGAACCTCGGCTGCAGGTCCATCGTGAACCGCATGGTCCCGCGCGGCACCCGCACGATCCGGACCAGCCGGTGCCGGTCGGTGGCCTTGCCGGTCAGCGGCGGCATGAAGTCGAGCAGCTCGCCGACCCCGTCCGGGGTCATGAACCTGGTGACCAGGATGGCGCTGTCCGGGAAGTACAGCTGCTTGGTCACGTAGTCACTACCCTCGGGCGCGATCTGGAAATGCCCGCCCTTGCCGGCGTCGAGCAGCGAAGCGAAGATGGACGCCGAGTCGAATCGCGGGCAGCAGAACCAGTCGATGTTGCCGGTGTCGGTCACCAGCGCCGCGGTCTGCAGGTCGCCGATCAGGCCATGGTCAGCGATGTTCGGATAGCGGTCCAAGATCAGATCTCCTTCTTTGGCCGGTTTAACGGAGTCTGGTTGCCAGGTGATCGCCGACTCGGATGGCGTTGGCCATCACGGTCAGCGCAGGGTTGACCGCGCCGATGCTCGGAAAGATGCTCGCGTCGGCGAAGTAGAGATTGTCGAGCTCATGGGCTTTGCAGTGGATGTCGGAAACAGACAAAGTCTTTTCTTTGCCGAAACGCATTGTGCCGGCTTGATGCGCCACGCCAGCGATCGGCACGTCCATATCCATGTAGAAGTTCTTGCTCAGCACGTGGTGAGCGGCGAGGCCGGTCTTGTTCAGGATTTTCTTGAACTCTTCGTAGAGCCCGGCGGTCTCGGATTCGTTGGTGAAGGCATACGACAGGTTGATCCCGCCGGCGCCGTCGACGGTGACCCGGTTCTCCGGCATTGGCAGGTCCTCGGTGGTCAGCCAGAAGTCCACGCTGTGCTTGGCGACCAGGTCCAGGCCCCACTTCGGCGCTAGCTTGGTGAGCTTGGGCTCCTCGCCCTTCATCGCACCGGCGTTGGACTTGCCGAGCATCTGAATGTTGCCGAGCGGTGCCCGGTCGCCGTCGGCGAGATAGAAGTCGTTGATCGCTAGCGTCTTCTGGTAGACGGTGTCGTTCGGCTCCTTGGCGAGCGCGGCGACCGCCTTGCTGTTGTGGAACATGAAGTTCCGGCCGACCTGATCCGAACCATTGGCCAGGCCTCTTGGATGCCGGTCGGAAGCGGAGTTCAGCAAGATCCTGGCCGAGTTCGCGGCGCCGGCCGCGAGTACCACGATGTCCGCGGAGTACCTCTCTTCTTGCCCGCCCCGCCCGCCCGACCCGCCCCGCCGGACGACGACCTCGGTCACGACCTGGCCGGACGGGTCGGTGGCTAGCTTGGTTACCTCGGCGCCGGTGAGCAGGGTGATGTTGGGCTGGCCGAGCAAGGGCCGGATCGCGATGGTCTCGGCGTCGGCCTTGGCGTGCACGAGGCACGGATAGCCGTCGCACCAGGCGCACCTGATGCACGTGCTGGCGGGCCGGCGGGCCTCGTTCAGCATGATTCCGCACGGGGAGTGGAACGGGTGATATCCGGCCGCAGCCAGATCGTCGGAGATCTGCTGCACCCGGGGCTCGTGCGACACCGCGGGCCACGGGTACTGCTTCGAGGCCGGTCCCTCGGTGGGGTCCTCGCTGTGGTCACCGTGCACCTGGTAGAGCCACTCGGCCCTGGTGTAATACGGCTCGAGCTCGTCGTAGCTCAGCGGCCAGGCCGGCGACACTCCGTCGGAGTACTTGATCTCGCCGAAGTCGCCCGGCCGGAGGCGGTACAGCGCCGCACCGTACATCTTGGTCGCGCCGCCGACGAAGTAATGCACCTGCGGCTGGAACGCCTTGCCGTTCTTGTCGTGCCAGATGTCAGCTGAGATGTAGCGGCCGTCGACAAAGACCGCACCCGGGTCCCAGTTGGCCATCTCGCGCGAGAGGTAATCACCGCGTTCGAGCAGCAGGATCTTCTTGCCGGTCGGCGCGAGCGTGTGCGCGAGGGTGCCGCCGCCGGCTCCGGTTCCGATGATGATGACGTCAAACCGATCGGTCATAGGGCGTAACCTCCCCCGCGAGGTGGGTCTACACATCACCCCGGGCGGGTGGTGCGAAGCTGCCGCCGGCGGTGAACGGTTACAGGCGTGACGCTCGATCTAGCGCGCTGGCAGTTCGCGCTGACGTCGATTAACCATTTCTTCTTCGTCCCGGTGACGATCGGCCTGGCGTTTCTCGTGGCGATGCTCCAGACGTCTTTCCACAGGACCAACAGTGCTGGCCCGGGGGGACGACCCCCCGAATCCCCCCGCGGTCCGGAGTTGCTGCGGCTGACCCGGTTCTTCGGGACATTGCTGGTGATCAACGTCGCGATTGGCGTGGTGACCGGCCTCGTGCAGGAATTCGAGTTCGGGATGAACTGGTCGGCCTACTCGCGCATGGTCGGCAATGTGTTCGGCGCTCCGCTGGCGATGGAGGGCCTGGCCGCGTTCTTCCTTGAATCCACGTTCCTCGGGCTGTGGGTCTTCGGCTGCGACAAGCTGTCGCGGCGGGTCCACCTGCTGACCATCTGGCTGGTGTTCGCCGGGACGATCTTGTCGGCCGCGTTCATCCTGTCGGCGAACTCGTGGATGCAGCATCCGGTCGGCTACAAGATGGTCCACGGCCAGCCGCAGCTCACCGACATCTGGGCGGTACTGACCAACCCGGTGTTCCTGTGGGGCTTCACCCACGTCGTCCTCGACTCGATCGTCACCGGCGCAGCCGTGATGCTGGCCGTCTCGGCCTGGCAACTCCGCCGGCAGGCCATGAGTGCGTTCAGGCACACGCTGCGGCTGTCGCTCGCGATCTTGGTGCCGGTGCTGCTGCTCGACATGTTCGTGGGCAGCGAACTCGGCGTGATCGAGGCCAGGTACCAGCCGATGAAGATCGCCGCGGCCGAGGCCCAGTGGACGACCTGCCAGCCGTGCTCGTTCTCGCTGTTCCAGATCGGCGGCGGCAACAACGACCACACGCCGACCCAGATCTTCTCGATTCCGCACTTGCTCTCGCTGCTGGCCACCAACTCCTGGAACGGCAAGGTGATCGGGCTCAGCCCGCTCCAGTCCCAGTACGCGGCCAGGTACGGGCCGGGTAACTACGTGCCGAACGTGTTCATCCAGTACTGGTCGATGCGGGTGATGGCGTACCTGGCGGGCCTGCTCCTGCTGCTCGGCCTGGCCGGCCTGCTGCTGATGCGCAAGAAGAGAGTTCCGACCAACCGCTGGTTCCTGTTCGCGGCGACCTGGGCCGTGGTCACCCCGTTCGGTATGAACACGGCCGGCTGGCTGCTCACCGAGAGCGGCCGCCAGCCCTGGGTCGTGCAGGGGATCCTGCTCACCAGGCATGGGGTGTCACCATCGGTCAGCTTCACCGACCTGCTGATCAGCCTGATCGCGTTCGGATTGCTGTACACCGCGCTCGGAGTGATCGACGCGGTGCTGATGATCCGCTACTCGCGCCGCGAACTCGCGGCCGCTCCCGCCGAGACCGAATCGGACGCGCAGCCGCGCGTCCCTTCGATGTTGTACTAGGCGGCGAAGTTCGATGACTCTCGTCTCGCTCTGGTTCTTGATCATCGCGGTCGTGTGGACCGGGTTCTTTGTGCTCGAAGGCTTCGACTTCGGGGTCGGCATGCTGCACGGGGCACTGGGCGGGAACGAGGCCGGGCGGCGGGCCGCGATCAACACGATCGGCCCGCTCTGGGATGGCAACGAGGTCTGGCTGGTGGTCGCCGGGGCGGCCATGTTCGCCGCCTTCCCCGGGTGGTACGCGACCATGTTCTCCGGCTTCTACCTGGCGCTCGTGCTGCTGCTCGGCGCGCTGATGGTGCGCGGCACGTCGTTCGAGTACCGGGGCAAGCGGGACGGCCCGGCCTGGAGGGACTCCTGGAGCGGCCTGCTGACGGCGGGCAGCATCCTGGCCCCGTTCCTCATCGGGCTCGCGCTCGGCGACCTGCTGCACGGCCTGCCCGTCAACGCCCACCACGAGTACACCGGGGGTTTCTGGACGCTGTTCCAGCCTTACGGCCTGTACGCCGGCGTCACGCTGGTGGCCCTGTGCGCGGTCCACGGCGCCACGTTCATCGCGCTGAAATCCACCGGCGACCTGCGCGCGCGGGCGGTCAGGCTAGCCCGCCAGCTCAGCCCGATCGCCACTCTGATCTTGCTCGGCTTCGTGATCTGGACCCACTCGATCGCGGGCAAGGGCCTGCTGCCCAACCCGGTCGAGATCGCCGGCGTGCTCGCGATGTTCGCGGTGGACTGGCTGATCGGCTACGGGCGAGATGGCTGGAGCTTCGCCGCGACCACGATCGCGGTTGCGGTGACGGTGCTGTCGATCTTCAGCGAGCTGTACCCGAGGCTGATGATCTCGAGCACCAGTTCCGCGTTCGACCTCACCATCAGCAACAGCGCTTCGCCCAGTTATCCGCTCAAGGTGATGACCGTCGTCGCGTTGGTCTTGCTGCCGGTCGTGATCGCCTACACGGCCTGGACTTACTACGTGTTTAGGCGCCGGATCAGCGACAAGGACATCGCGAGTCAGAAGGAGGAGCACATTCATGACCACGTCCACTGAAAAGGCCGATGCGCTGGTGATCTTTGGCGCCACCGGCGACCTGGCCAAACTCGAAACCTTTCCCGCCCTGGTCGGGCTCATCGAGCGCGGCGTGCTCGACGTGCCCGTGATCGGCATCGCCAAGAGCGGCTGGGGAATCGACCAGTTCCGCGACTACGCGACGCAGTCGCTGACCCACAACGGCATCGACCCGAAGTCGCCGGCCGCGGTCAAGCTGCTCGGCCTGCTCCGCTACATCGACGGCGACCTGGATTCGAGCGCCACCTACGACCAGATGTCCAAGGAGATCGGCCCCGGAAAGAAGGTGCTGTATTACCTTGAGGTGCCGCCCCCGCTGTTCGGTCGGATCACCGACGGCATCGCCCAGGCCGGCCGATCCCCAGGATCCCGGGTGATGGTGGAAAAGCCGTTCGGTCACGACCTGGCCAGCGCGCAGGCGCTGAACAACACCATGCACCAGCACTTCGCCGAGGACGACATCTATCGAGTGGACCACTGGCTGGGCCTTGACCCGGTCGAGAACATGCTGTTCGTCCGGTTCGCCAACTCGATTATCGAGCCCCTGCTCAACCGCAACAACGTGCGGAGCATCCAGATCACAATGGCCGAGGCGTTCGACGTCTCGGATCGGGGCGCGTTCTACGACAAGGCCGGCGCGATCAGGGACGTGCTGCAGAACCACCTGCTCCAGGTGCTCGCGTCCGTGCTCGCCGAACCGCCGGACAACCGGGGGATGGACGCCTGGCGGTCCTCGAAGGCGGAGGTGATCGGAGCACTGTCAGAACTCACCCCGGAAACCACGGTCCGCGGCCAGTACGAGGGCTACCAGGACGTCAAGGGCGTCGACCCGCATTCGAGCGTGGAGACCTTCGTCGCCGTGCGGCTCGGGCTGGAATCCTGGCGCTGGTCCGGGGTGCCGATCCTGATCAGGGCGGGTAAGTGCCTGCCGATCACGGCCACCGACGTCAGCATCAGGTTCAAGCAGCCACCGCACAATGTTTTCGGAATCCAGCTTGAAAGCTCTCACGTCAACGCCTTGCGCTTCCGCATCAACCCGGCGGCGCGGGTCAGCCTGACGGTGGCCGGGAAGAAGCCCGGCGCGGGCTGGGTGCCACAGTCCGAGACGCTGACGTTCGCCGAGCAGCCGACCGGTGACATGCTGCCGTACGACCGGCTGATCGGGGCGGCGCTGTCGAGTGACCGCGGGATGTTCGCGCGCCAGGACAATGTCGAGCAGGCCTGGCGCGTCGTCGATCCGGTGCTGGGCGATGTCGTGCCGGTACACAGTTACGCCAAGGGCAGTTGGGGTCCCAAGGAGGCCGACGCGCTCCTGCACGACGGCGACATCTGGGCCGATCCGCAGCCATGAGGGCGGTCAGAGGCGGAGTGCCCCGGGTCGTGATCGTGGGCGGCGGGTTCGCTGGCCTGTTCGCGGCCCGGGCCCTGCGCCGGGCGCCTTGCCAGGTCACCCTGGTCGACCAGAGCGAGCATCATCTGTTCCAGCCACTGCTGTACCAGTGCGCGACCGGGATCTTGTCCGAAGGGCAGATCACCGCGCCGCTGCGGCGCGTGCTGCGGAAGTTCCGCAACGTCGAGTGCGAGATGGCCAAGGTCATCGACATCGACCCGACCGAACGCAGGGCCTGCTGCCTGCGGCCGCTCGGCGAGGAGTTCGACCTGCACTATGACTACTTGATCATGGCGGCCGGGGTCGAGCAGACCTACTTCGGGCACGACGAGTTCGCCACCTGGGCGCCCGGCATGAAGACGATCTCGGACGCGCTGACGATCCGGCGCCGGGTGTTCGGCGCCTTCGAGATGGCCGAGACCGCCACCGATCCGACCGAGCGAGCCCGGAGGCTGACGTTCGCGCTGGTCGGTGGCGGGCCCACCGGCGTGGAGCTGGCCGGGCAGATCAGGGAGGTCGCCACCAAGACCCTGCGCGACGAGTTCCGCCGGGTGCGGCCGGAGGACGCCAGGGTGCTGCTATTCGACGGCGGGGACGCGCCGCTCGCCTCGTTTGGCCCTGAGCTGTCGAAGCGGGCGGCAGCGTCGCTGACCAAGCTCGGGGTCGAGATGCATCTGGGGACGCGGGTCACCAAGGTGGACGAGACCGGCCTCGACGTGCGCCGTCCAGACGGGGCCACCGAGCACTACGACGCGGCGACCGTGCTGTGGACGGCCGGCGTCGCGGCGCCGGAGCTGGCTACGGCTCTGGCGAAGGCGACCGGGGCCGAACAGGATCGTGCGGGCCGGGTCGTCGTCACCGATGAGCTGACCGTACCCGGGCACCCGGAGATCTTCGTGACCGGCGACATGATGAGCCTGCACAAGCTGCCCGGCGTTGCCGAGGTGGCGATGCAGTCGGGGCTGTATGCGGGGCGGCGGATCAAGCACGAGCTGAACGGCGGCGGGCCCGGGTCGGACGTTAAGCCTTTCAAGTACACCGATCTTGGATCGGCCGCGTACATCGCGCGGGGAGATGCGGTGGTCTCGGGCGGCCCGCTGAAGCTGCACGGGCTGATCGGGTGGTTCAGCTGGCTGTTCATCCACATCGCGTTCCTCACCGGCTTCCGCAATCGGGTCGGCGCGCTGCTGACCTGGTGGGTCGCCTTCACGCGCGACATCAGGCGGGAGCGAGCGTTCACCGACAAGCCGGTCGGGTTGTTGCAGGCGATTTATGCGCCGCTGGAAGACAACCCGGACTTCAGGAGGCAGAGCCCGGGTCAGGGTTCGGGCCCGGACTCGGGTTCGGGGTCGGGGTCGGGTTCCGGCTCCGGGTCGGGTTCCGGCTCGGGCCGGTAAGCGCTATGCCTGGAGCCGGCCGCCCGACCCAGCGGCGTTACCGCTTGGCCGGGCGGCTGGTGGGCGAGTCGTTGCGCGGAGCTGCGCGCTGGTATCTAGTCGCGGCCGTGAGCTGCGGGCTCGCGGCGACCGGGCTGATCGTGGCGCAGGCTGGCCTGCTGGCTCGGGTGCTGGCGACGGCCGCCTCAGGATTGGGGCAGGGCGCGCTGGCGGTAACGCTGGTCGGTTTGCTCGTGGTGGTGTTCGGCCGGGCGGCGGCTTCCTTCGGCGGTGAGGTGACCGCGCTGCGGGCAGCGGTCGCGGTCAAGGACGGGCTGCGTTCTCGGCTGCTCACCCGGGCGCTGGATGCAGGACCGATCTGGCTCGGCCGGCAGCAATCCGGTGAGATCGCGACGCTGGCTACCAGCGGGCTGGACTCGCTCGACGCGTACTACTCGCGGTACCTGCCGCAGGTACTGCTCGCGGTCGTGGTACCGGTCGCGGTGATCGTCTCGATGCTGTCGGTGGACTGGGTGTCTGGGCTGATCGTTGCGCTGACGCTGCCGGTAATCCCGGTGTTCGCCGCGCTGATCGGCTGGCGCACGAAGGCGCAGACCAGGCGAAACTGGACGTTGCTGGCCCGGCTGAGTGGTCACTTCCTGGATGTCGTGCAGGGCTTGGCCACGCTTAAGGTGTTCGGCCGAGCAAAGGCGCAGGAGCAGATCGTCGCGCGGGTCACCGAGGAGTACCGGGCGAGCGTCATGGCCAGCTTGCGGGTGGCGTTCTTGTCCGCGCTTGTGCTTGAACTGGCGGCCGCGGTGGCGACTGCGCTGGTCGCGGTCGAGGTCGGGCTCCGGCTGCTGTACGGGCACCTGGAGTACTCAACCGCCTTGTTTCTGCTGCTGCTCACCCCCGAGGCCTTCCTGCCAGTACGCAACGCGGCGACCGCGTTCCACGCCAGCGCGGACGGAACGGCAGCAGCCACCCGAGCCTTCGAGATCCTAGACGCCAACCCATCCAGCCCGCCGACCCCCGAGCCCGCGCAACCGCCGACCCCCGAGCCCGCGCAACCGCCGACCCCCGAGCCCGCCCACCCGCCGAACCCCCAGCCCGCCAGCCCGTCGCACGCGGAACCCGTCAGCCCAATGAACCCCAGGCCCCCCCGCCCGCTG
>Ga0134128_10006918_pt1 | contig 13723 bp, 8 predicted proteins | sample KB31754_FD_96462 | JGI IMG/M metagenome (GOLD analysis project Ga0134128, IMG submission 96462) | Terrestrial soil microbial communities with excess Nitrogen fertilizer from Kellogg Biological Station, Michigan, USA - KB3-175-4 | ecosystem: Environmental > Terrestrial > Soil > Unclassified ... | reverse complement strand
ATTCCGGCCGAGGGCGAAGCCCGAGAACCCGAATCCAGTAAGCCCGCGCTTGTGGTTAGTAAATTCCGGCTCGCCACCCCGCTTTGTTGCGCGGCGACCGGGAATAACAACGCATGTGTTCGCCTCTTGCAGGGGTAGGTATACCGGGAGCTATAAGCCGCCATTCCGGACAGCCATCGAGGTGCGAGCATGCCCGAAGTCATTTTCACCGGCGCGGCAGGACGCATTGAGGGTCGCTACCACCCGGCCCGGCAGAGGAATGCGCCGATCGGCATTGTACTGCATCCGCACCCGCAGTTCGGCGGGACCATGAATCATCAAATTGTTTATCAGCTCTATTATGCGTTCGTGCACCGAAACTTTTCGGTGCTGCGTTTCAATTTCCGAGGGGTGGGCCGAAGCCAGGGCGCCTTCGATCACGGGCAGGGAGAGTTGTCCGACGCAGCCTCGGCGCTCGACTGGGCGCAATCCATCAATCCAGAGGCGCGCAGCTGCTGGATCGCCGGTTTTTCGTTTGGAGCCTGGATCGGCATGCAGCTGCTCATGCGCCGACCTGAAATCGAAGGATTCATTTCCATTGCGCCCCCGGCCAACCTTTACGACTTCTCCTTTCTCGCCCCCTGCCCTTCCTCCGGACTGATCATCCACGGCGATCGCGACGGCGTCGTGCCGCATAAGGACATTAGCGGGCTCGTCGAGAAGCTGAAGACACAGAAAGGCATCGTCATCGAGCAAAAGGTTGTTCCCGGCGCCAACCACTTTTTTGACGCCAAGATTGAGCCGTTGATGGAAGCGATCGGCGTCTATTTGGACAAGCGCCTCAAGATCGAGCGCAAGACCACCGCGGCCTGAGATCTTTCTAGTAGGGTGGATTGAGCGAAGCGAAGCCCACTGCTCACTCCGACGGATGATGGGTTTCGCTGCGCTCAACCCATCTTACAGGTTCTTCGCCAGGACGCCGCCCGTCAGGGGGTATGGCACTCCGGTCGTGGCCGGGAAGGTGATGGGCAGGCCTTTGAGGCTGCGCACCGCAAGATAGGCAAATGCCTGAGCTTCGAGCGCATCGGCAGACCATCCCACATCGCCGGCCGTATCGACGTGGGCCGGCGCGAGCTGCTCGCGCAGCATGCGCATCAATGTGGGATTGCGTGTGCCGCCGCCTGCCGCAATCCAGCTCTGCGGCCTCTCGGGAAGAAGCTTCGTCGAGAGCGCGACTGCCGCAGCTGTAAGCGCCGTGATGGTAGCGGCGCCGTCCTCAGTACTCTTGCCTGCGAAGCCACCCTCCTGCGCAAGCCAATGAAGAAACTCGTTGCGGTCGAGCGATTTCGGTGGCGGCTTGGCAAAAAAAGGATGCGCCAAAAGCCGGTTCAGCGCGGCATGATCTACCTTTCCGGCACCTGCCGCGGAGCCTTCGTCATCCTGTGCCTGACCGGTGCGCAGCCGCAGGAAATCGTCGATGAGCGCATTGCCCGGGCCCGTATCGAACGCGATCAGTTGATCGCCGCTAATAAACGTAACATTAGCCACGCCGCCGAGGTTGAGCACTGCGATCGCATGTCGGCGGTCGAGCATGCGTGTCATGGCGCGATGAAATATCGGCACCACGGGCGCGCCTTGGCCACCCGCAGCAATATCCGCCGCGCGAAAGTTGTAAACGACGGGAATGCCGATGCGCGCCGCGAGCGCTTCGCCGTTGCCGAGCTGGATACTCAATTTCCGATCCGGGCGGTGCAAAACCGTCTGGCCGTGAAATCCGACCACGGCCACGCTGCTCTGCGGCAGGCCGCTTGCAGCGAGAAATGCCTCGACCGCTTCGGCGTGCATGTCCGTGATCAGCTGTTCCGCCTCAATCACGGCGCGCGGGCGTTCACCATCGCTGCTCAGATTGGAAGCCGCCGCAATCGCATGCCGCACCACTTCCCGCTCAGGCACGCTGTACGGCCGATAGCCGGTCATCCCGAACCGCCCGATGCGCTCGCCATCGGTTTCGATGAGCGCAAGGTCCACACCATCGTACGAGGTGCCGCTCATGAGGCCGATCGCGGTGAGAGTTGGCATGACGTGGACCTTGGTTTCAATGCAAGCGCGGAACTGTTACACCAGCGCTACGCGCAAGGCGATGATGAATGAGCACCTATAAGTCCGAATTCCTGCGTGTTCTCGCCGAGCGCGGGTTCATCAAGCAGGTGTCCGAGCCGGAGGCGCTCGATGCGCTTGGCGCGAGCTCTCCGCTTACCGCCTATATCGGATTCGATTGCACCGCGCCCTCGCTGCATGTGGGCTCGCTGCTGCCGTTGATGATGCTCTATTGGCTGCAGCAGACCGGACATCGGCCGATTGCGTTGCTTGGCGGTGGTACCACGCGGGTAGGCGATCCGTCGGGGAAAGACGAGACGAGACAGGTGCTGAGCGAGAGCGACATCGCCCGCAATTTGCGCGGCATCGGCGCGGTTTTCACGAAGTTTCTGAAGTTCGGAAGCGGCCCGCAGGATGCGGTGATCGCAAACAATGCGGACTGGCTCAACTCGCTCAATTATATCGACTTCCTGCGCGATGTGGGTCGCCACTTTTCCGTCAATCGCATGCTGGCATTCGACTCGGTGAAATTGCGCCTTGAGCGACAGCACGAGCTTTCGTTTCTCGAATTCAACTACATGATCCTGCAGGCCTACGACTTCGTCGAGCTCTACAAGCGGTACGGATGCGTGTTGCAGATGGGCGGCTCCGATCAATGGGGAAATATCGTCAACGGCATCGAGCTCGGCCGCCGCTTGTGCAATGCGCAGCTGTTCGCGCTCACGTCGCCGCTGATTACCACGTCATCGGGGGCCAAGATGGGCAAGACCGCCGCAGGCGCCGTGTGGCTTAATGCCGAGCAGGTCTCACCCTATGAATACTGGCAATACTGGCGCAACACCGATGACGCCGACGTGCCGAGCTTTCTCAAGCTGTTCACGGTCTTGCCGATTCAGGAGATCGGACGGCTGGCAGCTCTGAAAAGCGAAGAGATCAACGAAGCCAAGAAGGTGCTGGCAACCGAGGCGACTGCGCTGGTGCACGGCCGCGCCTTGGCAGAAGAAGCCGCCGAAACGTCACGGCGCACCTTCGAGGAGGGCACGTTGACGCGCAACTTGCCTACGGTCGAGGTGCCGCGCAGCGAGCTTGAGAGCGGCATCAGCGTGCTTGCGGCATTTTCCGCAAAAGCGGGGCTCGTTGTATCGAATATGGAAGCGCGCCGTCAGATCAGGGGCGGCGGGCTGAAAGTGAACGACGTCACCGTTGTGGATGAGAAGATGGTGCTCACAGAACGCGAGCTCACGTCGGAGGGGGTGATAAAGCTCTCTCTCGGCAGAAAGCGCCACGTTCTGCTGCAACCGGTGTGAAGACTGGCGCTGCGGTAGCCCGGATGAGCAGAGCGATATCCAGGGCCGACTTGACCGCATGTCGGTTCGCTCATGCGGTTATACCGTGAACCGGCTTACCGGGGCTCGGCGTAGCTGTACGGCATGACCGGGGCATTCCCGTTGGGAAATGCCGCTGCGTTGCCGCTGGGGAATTCGAAGAATTTGCGCAGCAGACCTGGCGCGACGGCCGATATGGGGTTTACGCGGAGGACGGGCGCATCCGGCGGCCCGACCACTTCGTAAGTCACGCCGATAAGGCCTTCGTTGCTGCCGCCAAGAAAAAGCCCGACGATCGGAATCTGCCCGAACATGTTGTTGATCCCGTAGAGCGGCACGAAGGTACCGCGCATGCGCACGTCGGAATGGGCATAGTCGATATAGCCATCGATCGTGCCGCCAATGGCCATGCCCTTTACCAAGCCGTCATGCACGGTGAAGCGGCCAAGCGAACGGCTGAATTCCACCCGCATCCGCGTGAATTCCACGCCCGGTGAAGGGGTCCCCGGCTGCTGCGGCGCCGCCGCAACACGTTCCAGCGCAGACTCGCCGCGAATGACGAAATTCGTGACGTTCAACAGTCCTTCCTGGGGAGCCTGATCGGCGCTTTGCGGATCAATGGCGAGCCACATCATGCCGCCGAACGCCTTGGCGTAGATGTCCATGAACCGAAGAAAGGCCCCGGCATCGGCAGTCTCAAGATACACTACCTGGCGACCATTCGTGCCGCGGCCGCGCAGATCGCCAAGAACGGCGGTCTCGCGCCCGACCTTGGCGTGCAACGCGAGCGCGGTAATCACACCGCCGCGACGGGAAAGGCGCAGCTCGACCGCGCGCAGCGCCTCGCCATGGAATCCGGCAACTGTGCCGAGCTTGACATCGAGGTCCACGTCCGTCTGCTTCTTCTTGTCGCTCGATTGCCCCCCGGCTATGGCACCCTTGAGCAAGCTGCGCGCATCAAAAACCTCGCCCCGCATGGTCACACGCAATGCGCCATCGGCACCGCGGTCGGCCTTGAGCGTTGTCTTGTCCCGCCCGGAGAAGTTGAAGACGGGGAAAGTTGCCGAGAGCACGTCTCCATTTCCGTCGAGCTCGACGACCCCTCGCACCGAGACGTTGGCCGACTCCACCGCCAGATCCTCAAGACGTGTGAGTTGCTGCGGCTTGTTGATCATGACAAACGTGGCGCGCGCCGCCTCGCCGGCGGGCTTCGACCAGCCCGGCAGCAGGTTGTCGACCTTTGCGGCTGTCAGATCGGCTTCGATTGCGAGGCGATTGTCGCCGTCGTGGGCAGGCAGCCGGCCGCTGAGCTTGATCGGGACCTGGCCCACGATCGCCGTCCCCACATCGAAACCGAGTTTGCTTCTTGCATTCTCGTCAAGCACCGCCTGCACGCGGATCTCGGGATCTGCATCGCGCGTTTTGCGCAAATCGAGTGCCGCGGGGATGCCGTTGATTTTCACATCGCCGCGCATCCACTGGCCCTGATTATTTGCGTTGATCTTAAGCGAGGCCGCCTCGATCTTCTGACCCATGATCATATGGTCGGCGGCGAAGTTGGTAAGCTCGACGCCGATGGCATAGTTCGTGGATCCCGGCGGCAGATCGTTCTTGAGGGGCAGGCCGAGCGTAACCTGTGCGGTTATGGTGCCGCGGCTCGTCGCCGGGTCTACGGGTGTGCTGCTGCAATACTCGCGCAGCCGCTCGAGGGCGAGCAGCTCGGCGGCGGCCGGCACTGCTCCGTCCAGGCGAAACCGCACCTTGGCGGGCGGGCCTTTCGGGAATGTATCCGGCACCTCGAAGACACCGTTGGTGATGGATAACTTGCGGCCGGAAGAAAGCTCAACGTTCCCCCGCCCCACATTGACCACCGCAGTGCGCCCCGAGATGCGCACATCGATGTCCGCATCCCGGATTGCAGGTATGCCGTCGACCGGCCGCAGCTCGGTGCCGTGACCGATGATTTTGACCGCGAGCCCATCCTCCGGAACGGGCGGACCACTCTCTCGCAAGGTCGACATCGGCGCATTCGTCGCAATCTCGACGCGCTCTACGGTGCCGCTCGCAATGTGTTCGTCTACCCAGGCCCGCACCTTCGGCGCAGCAAACACCCACCATAGTTTTTTCAGCGTTGCCACCGACATGCGCGTACCCGTGATGCCCAGCGCCAGCCGTGGATCCTCGCCCGAAAAATCTACGCCGCCAGAGATGGCAACGCTGAGATCGGAATTGCCGATATCTCCCTGTTTCACGTCCATGCGCCGGTTGGCCGGGTCAATATGCAATTTCAGGAGCACACGGTTGAGCACGACCATTTCTGCTGCGGTCGCGGATGCGAGCGCGATGGATCCACCTGACACTTTGATGCTCCAAACACCACCCTTGGCCGAGGGTGGGTCGGCCTGCGCGACAAGATTGAATTTGTTTGTTCCCGAGACAATCTGCACGGGCACAACTATGGCCTGGCGGCTCGCATCCCATTCCACGTTCAACTCGGCGCGGTCAATCGCCACTCTGTTCAGCGGATCGTCCACGTCGATGAGCACGCCCTTCTCCACGACGACGCGCCCCTCGAGCATGTGAGGCATACCGTCGGGGCCGATATCGGCACGAACACGTGCCGAAACCGGCAGGTCGGCTTCGAACATCCCCTCGCCCCACCGCATCGCGAACAGCACATCTTTCACGGACAGTTTCTGCGTTTCGAGATCGATGATGCGATGGCCATGCGCACCCGGCGTGATTGCCGCGCGGATTTGCCAGGGGCGCTCCTTGCCCTGGGAGCCCAGCGTGAGCGCAACCCCACCATCCTTGGGACGCGTGATGCTCAGATCGATATTGGCGAAGGTCCATTGCTTGCCCGTACGCTGGTCGTCAACGCTGAGATTGCCGCCCTTGAGCCCGATCTCGTTGAGATCACGACCATCGAGCGCGCCTGCATCCAGCGTCTCGATCCATGCGAGCAGCGTCGCAAGCTCGAAGCCGCCCGACTTGCCGGCCGCTGCAGGAGCGGCCGCCGAATTGACAGGAATCGTTGCAATCGGCGCGCTTCGCTGATCCCCGAATGAGCCGGTGATGACTGGAACTGCGGCTGCGGCCGCAGTGACAAACGGCCGCCTGTCGCCACCGGCAAACACGGTGAGCGTGCTATCCGTCTCCACCCGGATAGCCATTTCAGCTCCGACGAGACTCAGACGCTCGGCGCGGATACGACCGGTGAGCAGACCCCAACCGGAAATTCCCACTTCTGCTTTCGGCGCACTGGCAACCGCAATGCCCTGCGCATCGCGGACAACGATGTCGCGGATGCGAAGGGATGTTCGTCCGCTGCCGGTTCGCTCAAGCTGGGTCCCGCCTATGTCGACCTCGTGCCCGGGACCAAAATTCTGCTTGATGGCGGCGCTTATCCAAGGAGTGACAACGTCCACCGCGATTGGACCGCTGGCGAGCCGCCAGCCTAGTCCTGCAATCCCGAGAAATACGACCCCGACGCCTATCGCCGCGACCATAGCGGCTTTGCGCAGCCGCGGGTGCGACAGAAATGGTCGCAGCTTGCAAACGAGGTTGCTGATTTTGAGAGCGACTGCTGATACCTGCGGCGCAGCAGAATTACATGCCGGCCTTCGCGCATGGCGCGGCGCCGGCGATTTGACGCTGAGAGAAGCCTCCAGCTTGCGGAGGGTCTCAAGCGTAGGATACGGATTCTGATGCGCCATGCCCCGACTTGGCGTCTCCCCCGACCACCAGACCCACCGTGCCCGCCGGCGGGTCAGCCCCCATCAGGCATTCAACACGCTCGCGAAAACTCTTGCAGTCCCAGCACTTTCGCGACTGTCCCTCGGATCACCACTGACCCGAAAAAACGGACAAAACGAAGGCGCATTAAGGGCCGCAAAGGATCGCTCCACCTCAAGCTCGGGCCGAGACGGGCCGCGCCGATTCGCACAAAATTAACCATAATCGGCTCGAATTGGCGGCGTTAGCGCCGGCGTAACGGCTGATGTCTTAAGCGACCGGCGGGGATTCGCGTCAAAATGTCTTCGCGGTTTTTAGCTTCACATTACCGCCACGATGCTCGCTTGGCTCGTCAGGGCGATTCCAGGCCGAATAAGCCAGTGCAGCGGCGCGCCGGGAACGCGTATACGCTCGTCCATGCCGGACGCGCCGTCCGCCTCCGGCCTGCCGCATTCTGGCTTCTCGTCGCGCTGCTGGCGGCCATGGTCGGCTGGACGCTGACCACTGCTACGTATTTTGCGTTTCGTGAAAACGTCCTGACGGGCCTCATCGCACGCCAGACCGAGATGCAATATGGCTACGAGGACCGGATTGCGGAGCTACGCGGGCAAGTCGATCGGATGTCCAGCAGACAGCTCCTCGACCAGGAGCAGTACGAGCAGAAGCTCGAGCAAATCCTGCGGCGGCAAACCGCTTTGGAATCGCGCGCAAATGCGCTCAACGGGCTGTATGGGGGTGCCTCCGGCGAGGTTACCGGCTCGATCCGGCAAGGCGGCGGTGGCGCAGGCGAGATTCGCGGAGCGAAGCCACCAAACGACAAAGGTGCTTTGCGCGTCCCGCGCGATACCGATCTGCGCAGCTATGCGCTTGCACCCGGCGGCGTGAGCGCGACCATTGAGCGCCTGCACGCGTCGCTTGATCGCGTCGAGCAGCAACAGACAACAGCGCTTAATGGCATGGAGGAGAATTACGAGCTCAAGGCAAAGCGGATGCGCACTGTGCTTGCGGAGCTCGGGGTGGGACTGGCCCGCAACACGGCAGCCGAACACACAGGCGCCATGGGCGGCCCTTTCATTCCTGTGCGCCTGCCAAAGGAAAGCATCGCCTTCGAGCGCCAGATTCAACGCATCAGTCTTGCACGCACTCATCTCTACCGGCTCAGCCGCGTTCTCACGAGCGTGCCGCTGCGCAAACCAATGGAGGGCGAAGTTGATTTGGCGTCGGGCTTCGGCGTGCGGCTCGATCCGTTCAGCGGGTCGCCCGCGATGCACACCGGGATCGATATTCATGGCGAAGTGGGCGACACGGTGCGCGCCACCGCCGATGGCGTCGTGTCTGCCGCAGGCTGGAACGGCGGGTACGGACGATCGGTGGATGTCGACCATGGCAATGGCTTGACCAGCCGCTATGCACATTTGTCCGCCATTGATGTGCGCGTGGGACAAAACGTCAAATGCGGCCAAATCATCGGCAGGCTGGGCACCAGCGGGCGATCAACGGGACCGCATTTGCATTACGAGACCCGGATCAGGGGCGAAGCAGTCGATCCGCAAAAATTCCTGCGTGCCGCACAGAAGCTCGACGGAACGATCTAACAATCAGTAGCCCGCACGAGCGACGCGAGGTGCGGGTCCGCGCATATCGCTAACGCCATCCGGGCTACGGCTCCGGGCGCATCAGCGGCGCAAGCGCAACTCGCCTTGGGCCGGTTCACTCCTCGCTTCGGGTACCGGCTCTCCCGGCTTCTTAATTGCGAGCAGCAGGTTGGACTGGTGCGGCTGCCACCGATAGCCGATGCCGAAGTCGATCGGGGGCGCCGTGCGGAAAAGCGAGGCAAGATCGGGCTGATATTTTCCCGGGAACGCGCCGATCGGACCCAGATAGTGGCCATAGGGCTGCAGCTCCCATTCCTTCCGGTTGAAATAGCGCAGCGGAATGCCAGAATCGTCCTGCACCATCACGGCGCTGTTGGCGAGCAGGAAGCTGCGCGCAGTCGTGAACGCACCCGAATGCAGAAGGTAGGAATCACTCTTGATGAAGCTGTTGCCCGGACCGAGTTTCTCGCAAAACTTCAGGAAATTGCTGCTCTTCACTTCGTCATCGGCAAGATCCGTGCTGAAATAGTAGAGCGTGCGGGCTTCCCCATCGGCGCCCGCGAAAATGATCCTGACCCCGCGCGCTGCCTTGCCGCGAACAGGCTCCGTGTCGGGCTGCACGGCAGCATCGTCGTCGAGCCGCACCGGAGTGACCTCGCGAATCGTCTTTCCCGAGCGCGCCAGGAAAACGTAAAGGATCGGCAGCGTGCCGTTGATCTGCCCCCGGTGCAGGTCCGATTTCATATGCTGGGTTATGAAAAAGCTGTACGAGACAATCGTGCTCAGCGAATAGCGCAGCCGAGCAAGCTCGCTCGGAAGCGCCCCGCGCATCGTGGTCACGTCAGGCACTTTTCCGACGGGCTCGCGAGCGGCAAGCACATATGTCTTTGCGTCCGGAAAAAACGCGTTCACGTACAGGAAATCCGGCCCGCTGAACATGTAGAATGTAGTCGGCCGCGCTGCACCTAGATGTTTGCCGGACCAGGCGCGAATGCGCGCGAGCTGGCGGTGCTCGACGCGCTCGAAGGCGCCGTCAAAGGACTGCGCATGCTGCCTCCACCAGCCCTCGCTCGCGAGCCGCGCGAGCGGCGATTCGGCCGCGGGCGGCAGGCCTGCGAGGAAACGCGCGGTATCGTTCGCGGTCGGAGCATCGGCGGCACGCGCCGGCACGATCGCGCCAGGAAAAGTATCGCAGCCGCGAGGATTGTTCTGCGCTCAAGCATGCAAGCGGTAATCAGGTTGACCTTGCGAGGCCCGGAGCACTCCAGGTCCGCGACAGGTAGTACACCGCAAGCCCCGAGGCCATCATCAAAAGGCCGATCAAGCACTGCAGCGGACGTTCGGTAACGAGATAGTACATCATGAACGCCGTCACCGAGAGAAAGATGAGCGGAGTGACAGGATATCCCCAGGCGCGGTACGGCCGCGCCAAATCTGGCCGCGTGATGCGTAACTTGATTACACCGAGTACCGCCAGGAACGAACAGGCGAGAAGCCCGAACTGAATGAAATCGAGAACCGCCTCGAAGCTTTGCGTCAGCAGCATCAGCGTCGCCACCACGAGCTGGAACAGAACTGCACGCGTCGGTACGCCATTCTGCGACCGGTGCGCGAAGGCGCGCAGCATGGGGATATCTTCGCCCATCGTGGCGCTCACGCGGGGGCCGATCCACATCATGGCACTGATCGAGGAGATAAGGCCGAGGCAGATCAACGCGCCGATGATGCGGCCGCCCAGATCGCCGAACATGTATTTGCCGGCGATCACGGCAACATCGAGCTGGCCAGCCAGCCGATCGATAGGCGCGGCATACAGAAACAGAGCGTTGAGCGCCACATACAGCGCGATGACGATGGACGTTCCCATCAGCAGCGAGCGCGGCAGGCTGCGCTGCGGTTGGTGCATTTCACCGACGATGTAGGTGGCGGCGTTCCAGCCTGAATACGAGTACATTACAAAAACGAGGCTGATCGCGAAGGGTGCACTGATCACATACCGGGCAGCGGCGGCCGACGGCACGAATGAGATCGGCTGCGGGGTTGCGAGCGCAAATCCCGCAACCAGGAACGCGACGATCAGGCCTACTTTAAGTACCGTCCAGGCCACCTGGAATACGCTGCTGTGGCGTATGCCGCGCAGACCGATCAGGGAAACGATCCAGACCACCACGAGCCCGAGCGCGAGGGGCGGTACACCGGCAAAAATCGTCTTGCCGTACTCACCGAAAGCCATCGCGGCAAGCGCGACAGGAGCCGCGAAGCCGACCGTTGCGGATAGCCAGCCGGCGAGGAAGCCTATCGCCGGGTGGTAAGTTTCTTTCAGAAAGTTGTACTCGCCGCTGGAGCGCGGAAACATAGCCGCGAGCTCGCCGTACGAGAACACGCCGCATAATGCGACGACGCCACCTACCACCCAGAGCAGAAGCAGCGCGAACCCGGACGGGATTCCCTGCACCTGAAAGCCGAGGCTGGTGAACACGCCGACGCCCACCATGTCGGCCACCACAATAGCGGTCGCAGTGAGCGTAGAAACACGCACACGGAGCTGCGGGATCGCGGAAACCGGATTTGGGCTTGCAAGGTCAACAATAGCCATGCGTGGCTTCCGCTTATCTCGTTTGCGTTCCTTTATTATTAACCATGCGGTTTGGCGCGTCATAAATATTTCGGGGTTTTTCAACGTTAAGGATCAGTAAGTTTATGAGCGTATTAATTGCGTCACAGCTGGCGAGGTGAGCGGCTAGGGGCACGGCGGCAACCGGATGATCGGCCCTCAAATGCAGCAAAATGAGGGAGTTTAGCCCTGGTGCTGAGCGATGCCGCCTCACAATGCCGACATATTCTAGTGGTGATTTGACTGTCATTCGCGGGGGGAGAGTTCCGACGAAAGTTGTGGCCGTTTTGTGTGCGGCCGTGCCGCGCACGCGTCGCATCTGACTCGGGGCTGTGTGGGGATGATTGCAGCGGGATCGGGAATCCCGAATAGCAACAGTACGCGTGAATATCCGGGGGCGTGCAGGGCGGGATTCCGACCGCGCTGGCCGTCCTCGGTGCTCGTCCTGCTGTCGTGCCTGCTCGTGCAGGCGTGCGGGAATTCGGACAGTAGAGCTCCGGTCAGAGCGGATGTGCCGTCCCCGCGTTCTGTAGCCACTAAGAGCGACAGCCTGTTCGCCCGCTCAAAAAACGACAGCGATGTTACCGGCTCGATAGATAGCTTCGCCGATCGGTATTCTGCTGTGGAGAGCTTCGGGTCGAAATCAGCTCGCGCGACGACGAGCGGCCCGCAGCGCTCGTATCGAGTCGCGTCCTTATCTCCAGAAATTCCGTACGCGCCATCGATCATCAACAAGCAGCCGCAGACCCGTCTGATCGGGTTCGAGAACTCGGCATTCCCTTATCCCGGCGGCGGCAAGGGCGGCCACTACAGCGATAACCGCGTGCTCGTTCACGTGCCCGAGGGATTTGACGTGCGTAAGCCGGGCGTGATCGTCGTGTTCTTCCACGGTCACCGCGCCACGCTCGAGCGCGACGTGCGCGACCGTCAGCTGCTTCCGGCGCAAATTACCGAATCCGGCGTCAACGCCGTGCTGCTTGCGCCGCAGCTCGCCTACGATGCCGCCGATTCGAGCGCCGGTAAGTTCTACGAACGCGGGGGCTTGAAGCGATTCGTTGACGAAGGGACGCAGCATCTCGCCCGCCTCTACGGCGATCCAAGTGCCGCGGCAGCGTTCAGCAAGATGCCTGTGGTGGTCGTTGGCTATAGCGGTGGATTCATGCCGACAGCATGGAGCCTGAAGGTGGGCGGCCTCGGCAAGCGGATCATCGGCGTGGTCCTGCTCGATGCTGTCTATGGGCAACTGGACACATTCGCGTCATGGATCGTTAAGAACCGCAAAGGGTTCTTCGTCAGCGCGTATACGGCGCATAACAAGCATCGGGATGACGAGCTGGAAAAGATGGTGCGCGATCACGGCATCGCGGTCACACACGAGCTCAACGGGCCGCTCCGGCCAGGCTCGGTGGCGTTCGTCGCCACCCGCGATGGCATCAACCACCGCGATTACGTGACCCGCGCCTGGGCCCAGCACCCCATCACTGATATTCTCGATAAGATCGCGCAGCGCTGACTGATCCGTGCGTCTCGCTCGGCAATCTTGGCCGGTCCTAATCGACGTCGGCGACTTCTTTCGCCTCGGTGCCGAAAGCGCGCTGCGCCAGCGCAGCTTCCATGAAATGATCGAGGTCCCCGTCGAGTACGGCGCCCGTATTGGAGGTTGAGACGCCGGTGCGCAAATCCTTGACCATCTGATAGGGCTGCAGAACGTATGAGCGGATCTGGTGGCCCCAGCCGATGTCGGTCTTGGCGGCCTGCTCGGCCGCGGCTTTCTCCTCGCGCTTTTTAAGCTCCATCTCGTAGAGCCGCGCGCGCAGCATCTGCCATGCCTGCGCTCTGTTGCGGTGCTGCGAACGATCGTTCTGACAATAGACGACGATGTTCGTGGGTATGTGCGTGAGCCTTATGGCGGACTCGGTCTTGTTGACGTGCTGCCCCCCTGCCCCGCTCGCACGAAGTGTGTCCACGCGCACGTCCGATTCCTTGACGTCGACCTGGATGCGATCGTCGATCACCGGATATACATTCACGCTGGCAAAGGACGTGTGGCGCCGCGCATTGGAATCGAACGGGGAGATGCGGACCAGCCGGTGAACGCCATTCTCGGTCTTGAGCCAGCCATAGGCGTTGCGTCCCTTGATAGCGACCGTCGCCGACTTGATGCCCGCTTCCTCGCCGTCGGTCTCTTCCAGATACTCGATCTTGTAACCGTGCTGCTCCGCCCAGCGCGTGTACATGCGCAGCAGCATGTTGGCCCAGTCCTGGCTTTCCGTGCCCCCCGCGCCTGCGTGAACTTCGAGATAGCTATCGTTGGCATCGGCCTCCCCGGAAAGCAGCGCTTCTGACTCGCGACGCGCTACTTCGGCTTTGAGACGCTT
>Ga0134128_10006915_pt1 | contig 13723 bp, 16 predicted proteins | sample KB31754_FD_96462 | JGI IMG/M metagenome (GOLD analysis project Ga0134128, IMG submission 96462) | Terrestrial soil microbial communities with excess Nitrogen fertilizer from Kellogg Biological Station, Michigan, USA - KB3-175-4 | ecosystem: Environmental > Terrestrial > Soil > Unclassified ... | reverse complement strand
CGCAGCCGGAGTCCAGGAACTGCATCAGGCTGGGCAGCCACGAGGCGCCGAGCTCGATCGCGCCCCACTTCAGCCGCGGGAAGCGGTCGAAGACGCCGTCGATGACCAGGGCCGAAAGCGTCTGCCACACGGAAAGTGGAATGGCCATGAAGGTGAGCGACGTGAAGTTCTCCTCGCCGCCGTGGAAGTCCTTCACGTAGGGCAGGCCGTTCTCCAGGTAGTCGCGAGCCATCTTCTCCTCGCCGCCCACGTGGAAGAGCACGGGGAGCTGCGCCTCCTGCAGGAGCGCCCAGAGCGGGTCGAGCTCCAGGTGGCTGGGCGAGAAGCCGGGCGGATGGCGGGACGGCACGACGATCGCCTTGGCGCCGAGCTCGATGGCCTCGCGGGCGATCTCGGGCGCGCGGGCGCGGTCGATCAGCGGCACGTAGCCGGTGGCGAGCAGGCGCCGGTCGACCGAGCAGAACTCGGTCATCATGCGGTTGTGGGCGCGGGCGGTCTCGAGCGCCAGGGCGACCTCGCCCTTCTGCTCCAGGCCGAAGTTGGAGAGGCAGGCGGTGGTGAAGACCAGCTGGCTGGCGAAGCCCAGGTAGTCCAGCGTCTTCGGCCGGTCTGCCGCCTTGAAGGCGCCCAGCGCCTCGTAGTTCTTGCGCAGGAGCACATTGGCCTCGGCGCCGGCCATGAATTCCGGATCCTCGTGCCGGGCCTGGGCGGCGGTCGACCAGTGGGGGGACGCATCGCCGCGGCCGGTCTTCTCGGCGAACTCGGCGCGCAGCGCCGCCGGCAGGTAGCGGTTGATCGTGCCCGGCAGCTCCATCACATGGCTGTCGGCGTCGTGGATGGTTTGGCCCTCGACGTACGGCATGCGACATCCTCCGAATGGTCGCCCCTATTTCGCGCGCCGAGGCCCGGCGGCGTCAAGACGAGCTGTTCCATAGCCATTCGGCGAAGGCGGCGCCGATGCTGATCGGCTGGACGCTCACGCTGGAGGGTGTCGGCGGCCGCATCGTCGAGACCGAGGCCTACCACCACGAGGACCCGGCCTCGCACAGCTTCGCAGGCCCCACCGCGCGCAACGCGGTGATGTGGGGCCCGCCGGGGCGCATCTACGTCTACCGCAGCTACGGCATCCACTGGTGCATGAACCTCGTCTGCGGCGAGACGCCAGGCAGCGCGGTCCTGATCCGCGCGCTGGAGCCGACCCAGGGACTGGACGTGATGATCGCCCGGCGCGGCGTCGATGATCCGCGGCGGCTCGCCAGCGGCCCGGGCAACGTCTGCCAGGCGCTGGGCGTGACGCAGGCCCACGACGGCATGCGGGTCGACCGGCCGCCGTTCGCGCTGGAGCCCGGCCCGGCCGGCGCAATCGCGGTCGGCCCCCGGATCGGCATCAGCAAGGCCGTGGAGAAGCCCTGGCGGTTTGGCGAGGCGGGCTCGCGGTTCCTGAGCCGGCCGTTTCCGGGACCTTAGCGCCACCGGAGCAGCCGGGCGCCCAGCACGCCGCCCAGCGCCGCGACCAGGGCCATGCCCAGGGTGTACCAGATGGCCACGAAGGGGGCGGCGGTCTCGGGGCAGTGGAAGCCGTAGACCAGGGCGCCCAGCGCACCGGCCGTCCCGCCCGCCAGGACGCCTGCCAGCGTGAGACGCGTGGGCGCGAGCCCCCTCACCGCCCAGACGGCGCCGGCCAGCAGCGGGAGGCCGATGACGAAGATGCGCCACGGGCAGACGTCGGCGGATGAGCCCATCAGGAGCGCGTGCCGGGCCCCTCGCGCGGCCATGGCCAGCCGCATCGCCCCCATGGCGCCCATAAGCACGAACGGCAGGGCGATGGCGAGGGCCAGGCCGCCCAGGCGTGCGCCGGGCCGCGAGAGCCGGCGGGTGGCGACGGCGAGGATCAGGCCGGCCAGCGCGGCGTAGCCGAACTTCACCCAGAACATCGCCGTGGTGAGCGCGTGGGCGAGGTCGGGCCGCGGCCCGATCCAGGCGAGCATGATCGCGGTCGAGACCAGCGCGCCGCCCGCCAGGCCCAGCGCCAGGCGCCGTCCCGCCGCCCCGGGGTCCACCGGCTTCAGCTCGCCGCCAAGGCGTTCGATGAGGTCGTCAGTCTTCATCGCCGACCTCCTGCGCCTTCAGGGACCCATATTCCGCGCTCAGCGCCTTCAGGCCCCGGTGCACGGCGACCTTCACGGCCGATTCGCTCATGCCGTGCTTTTGCGCCGCCTCGCGGGTGGAAAGCCCCGCGAGCTTGACGTCGCGGATCAGGGCCCGGGTGCGCTTCGGAAGCTTGCCCAGCACGCGTTCGAGGTCGCGGCCGGCCATGGCCGCCTCGGCGCCGGGCGCGACGAACAGCGCGTCGGCCGCCTCGAGCGGCGCGCGCAGGTGGGCGCGGCCGCGGCGCAGCGCATCGATCAGCTTGTAGCGCGCGATCGCATAGGCCCAGGCGGTGAAAGGCTGGCTCGCGTCATAGGTCGCCCGGCGGGTATGCACGGCGATCAGGGTCTCCTGCACCAGGTCTTCGACGTCCACGCCGGCTGGAGCGCGGCGGCGGTAGTAGGCGCGCAGCCGTCCGCTGAGCTCGGTGAGCAGCTGGCGGTACGGGCCGGCCTGGCCGGCGAGGCCGGCGAGCATCAGGCCTCGCAATCTGGCTTCGATCTCGTCCACCGCCGCCTTTCGGAAGTTCGCCGCCGCCGGGCCCGGGGTTACAGTCGCCGGCCTTTCAGTAACCGAACCGCACGTCGCTGCGAACCAATGGTCGAGCTTCTCAGGCGGGCCAGCCAAGCGTGGGAGACGGATAGATGAGGTCATCGATCACAGGGATCGCGGCGGCCCTGGCGGTCGCGTCGCTGGCGGGCGCGGCCGGCGCCCAGCCGGTGCAGGTGGTCGAGCTGTTCACCAGCCAGGGCTGTTCGTCCTGCCCGCCCGCCAACGACGCCGTGGCGAGGATCTCGGCGCGGCCGGAGATCCTGGCCCTCTCCTTCGGGGTCGCCTACTGGGACGACCTCGGCTGGAAGGACACCTTCGCCCAGCCGAAATTCACCGACCGCCAGTGGGACTACGCCAAGGGCTTCAAACGCGGCCAGGTGGCGACGCCCGAGGTGGTGGTGAACGGCCGCACCGACACCGTCGGCGGCTCGGTCGCGGAGATCGACGCGGCGCTGAAGCGGGCGGCCCTGGCCGGCGGCCCCGGCGTGAGCCTGACGGCAACCCACGCGGTGGTCAGCGGCGCGGCGCCGGCGAGACCGGCCGAGGTCTGGCTGGTGCGCTACGACCCGCGCGTCGTGCAGGTGGCGGTCAAGCGCGGCGAGAACACCGGCAAGACCCTGCCGCACAAGAACGTGGTCAAGGTGCTGACGCGGCTCGGCCAATGGCCCGGCGGCGAGAAGGCCTTCACCCTACCCGCGGCCCCGGCGGGGCTTGCCACCGCCATCCTGGTCCAGGCCGGACCCGGCGGCCCGATCCTGGCGGCCGCCAAGGGCTAAGGCCTGTGGACTCCAGGGCGGCGAGGCCCCGCGGTGGTGGGCCACGGGGCCTCGGGCCAAGTCCCCCAGGCCTACCAGAGGTCGGCCGCAGCCACCCTGCGCCGCCGAGGCGGCGCAGGTCGCCAGCAGGCCACGCTCGAGGCGGCCTGCATACCCGCTGCAACCGGCCTGAGAATTCTTCGCAGGAGACGCGAAGGGGATGCGGGCCCTAGAGGCGTTCGAGCATGTACTCGGCCGAGGAGACGCGGAATTCGCCGCCTTCCTCGATGTTGAGCTCCTTCACCACGCCGTCGTCGACGATCATCGAGTAGCGCTGCGAGCGCTTGCCCATGCCGAACCGCGAGGCGTCGAACGCGAGGCCCACCGCGTCGGTGAAGGCCGCCCCGCCGTCGGCGATCATCACGATGTCGTCGCCCACCGCCTGGTCCTCGGCCCAGGCGCGCATGACGAAGGCGTCGTTGACCGACAGGCAGGCGATCATGTCGACGCCCTTGCCCTTGATCTCGGCGGCGCGCTGCTTGAAGCCCGGCAGGTGCTTGGCCGAGCAGGTGGGCGTGAACGCGCCCGGGAGCGCGAAGAGCGCCACCTTCTTGCCCTTGAAGAGCTCGTCGGCGCCGATCGGCTTGGGTCCCTCGGGCGTTGCGAGCGTCACGGTCACGTTGGGCAGCTTGTCGCCGACTTTGATGGTCATTCGTCGTCTCCCTGGGGCCTGGAGCTTGGCAGATAGCGTCAAGACCGCGCGGCGCAAGCCCGATGGGACCTGCGCCCTTGAAAGGGCCAAGTTCAAGGGCAAATCTGCAGGCGATGGAAGGCGGATTCTTCGGCGGCCAGCTGCTGATCGCCATGCCCGGCATCGGCGATCCCCGGTTCGAGCGGGCGGTGATCCTGGTCTGCGCCCACGACGACCAGCACGCGATGGGCATTGCGCTCAACCGGCCGGTCGAGGGGCTGACGGTGCCCGACCTGCTGGAACGGCTGGAGATCAAGTCGACCATCGAGCTGCCGCCGGACCTGGTGCTGATCGGCGGGCCGGTGGAGCGCGAGCGCGGCTTCGTGCTGCACACCGCCGACTACGCCGGGGAGGCCAGCCTGCAGGTCAGCGACGAGGTGGGGCTCACCGCCTCGCGCGAGGTGCTGGAGGCGATGGCCAGCCATAACGGGGCGCCGTCGAAGAGCCTCCTGGCGCTGGGCTACGCCGGCTGGGGCGCAGGTCAGCTGGAAGCCGAGATCAAGCACAACGTGTGGCTGACCTGCGAGGCGGACGAGGCGCTGATCTTCGACCACGACTACCGCGGCAAGTGGGGCCGCGCCGTCGCCAAGCTGGGCATCGACCCGAAGTTCCTCAGCGCCGAGGCGGGGCGGGCTTAGCCCCGGCTGCCCTTGGCCTTCACCGGGGCGGCGCCGTCGACGTAGCTTTCGTTGAGGTAGACTTCGGCTTCCTGTGCGGACAGCGCCGGGGCGTAGCCGAACCCCTGGCCGTAGTCGCAGCCCAGCGCCAGCAGCTGGCGGGCCATGCCGGCGTTCTCGACGCCCTCGGCGACCACCTCGAGCGAGAGGTCCTGGCCCAGCTTGACGACCGAGGAGACGATCTTCAGCGAGCCCTCGTTGGTGGCCATGGTGCGCACGAAGTAGCGGTCGATCTTCAGCGTGTCGAACGGCAGCCGGGTCAAGTAGCTCAGCGACGAGAAGCCGGTGCCGAAGTCGTCCAGCGCGAGCGCCGCGCCGGCCGATCGCAGCTCGCCCAGGATGATCGCCGCGCGGTCGGGGTCGCGCATCACGTCGCTCTCGGTGACCTCCAGCTTCAGCGCGCCCGGCGGCAGGCCGGTGGCCTTCAGGATGGTCTTGACGTCGTGCACCAGGTCGGTGCGGTCGATCTCGCCGGTGGAGAGGTTGACGGCGACCGTGAGTTCGCCGGCCGCGGCGTGCTTCTCGCGCCATTGGGCGAGCTGATGGGCGGCCTCGCGCATCATCATCGCGCCCAGCTCCTCCATCAGCCCCATCTCCTCGCAGAGCGGCAGGAAGGTCTCCGGCGTGAGCAGGCCGCGGCGCGGATGGCGCCAGCGCACCAGGGCCTCGAAGCCCGAGAGGGCGCCGGTGGAAAGCCGCACGATCGGCTGGAAGAAAGGGGTCAGCTCGCCGCGCGCGATGGCGCCCTTCAGGTCGCCCTCCAGAGCCAGGCGGGAGAGTCCGTCGCTTTCCAGGCCGCGGCCGTAGGCGGCCGCGCCGCCGCGGCCATGGCTCTTGGCGCTTTCCACCGCCAGCTCGGCGCGGCGCAGCAGCTCGGCGGCCTCGGCGCACTCGGGCCCGCCGTGGGCCTCGACGGCGCCGATGGAGAGCGTCGGGTGGATGTCGAAGCCGGCCACGCGCAGCGGCTGCTCCAGCGCGCGGCGCAGCGCATCGGGGCCGGGCGAGGCTGCGGCGGGGGCCAGGGCTGCGAACTCGTCCTCTCCGATGCGGGCCAGGATGGCGTCGGGCGGGAAGGCCGCGGCCAGGCGGGAGCCCAACGCCGCCAGCACCAGGTCGGCGCGCTCATGGCCCAGCGCCTCGTTGAGCCGGCGCAGGCGGTCGAGGTCGGCGACGATCAGCTCATAGACGCCGGGCGTCTGCAGCTGGTCGCGGGCGCGGTTCAGGAAGCTGCGGCGGTCCAGGAGTCCGGTCAGCAGATCGAGGTCCGAGGCGGCGAACTTGGTCTCCGGCGCGACCACGCCGGCGGCGCGGCAGCCCTCCTCCAGCCAGACGCCGCGCCAGATGGCCACGCCCGCGCCGCGCATGCGCATGCGAACGGCGATCTCGGCGCCCGGCTCGCCGACTCGCAGGATCTCGTCGGCGTAGGCGCGGTCCTGCGGCAGGACCAGCGCCCTGAGCGCGGCCGAGGAACAGTCCGGGGCGAGCGGGCCCAGCCCAAGGGCGCGGGTGGCGCCGGTCAGCCGCATGCGGTCGCGCCCGGGCTCCCAGACCCACAGGACGACGTCGGCCGCGCCCAACGCTTCCAGCGTCGCGGTGGCGTCCCACATCCAGCGGTCGTTCGGCATCGCCACGCTGCAGTCGCCCCGGCCCGTCCAAAGCTGGGCACCGTCTCTGCCCAAAGCGGGGTTCGGTCAGACCGAAACGCCCTCGTCCGGACCTTGAGCGCCGCGCAAGGGGGTGGTCAGGCCGAACAGCACATGATCACGCCAAGCGCCGTTAATTTTAAGATAAGCTCGGGCGAATCCCTCCTCGGCGAACCCCGCTTTCGCGAGCAATGCGCGGGACGGCGCGTTCTCCGGGATGCAGGCGGCCTCCAGCCGGTGCAGGCCCAGCGTGCGGAAGGCGAACTCGCCCATCGCCTTGACGGCCGCCAGGGTGTGGCCGCGGCGCGCGAACGGCTTGCCGCACCAGTAGCCCACCGAGCCCATCTGGGCGACGCCGCGGCGAACGTTGGAGAGCGTGATGCCGCCGGTCAGCGCGCCGTCGCGGGAACTGAACACGAAGAAGGGATAGGCGGCGCCGGCGTCGCGGTCGCGGGCGTAGGCGATCAGCCGCCGGCGATAGGCGGCCCGGCCGAGATCGTCGGCCGGCCAGGTCGGCTCCCAGGGCTGCAGGAACGCGCGGCTGACGGCGCGCAGTTCGCGCCACTCGGCGTAGTCCTGGGCGCGCGGCGGCCGCAGCACGACCCCGTCGCCCTCGACGCGAAGGCCGCTCTCCGGCGCGATCCAGTCAAGCAGGGCCATCGTGGGCCAGCCTCGCGCAATCGTTCCCGCGCCGCAAGCCGCGGCAGGGCTAGCCGAAGAGGGCGCGCTCGAAGGCCGGCGCGGCGGCCAGCGACGGCTTCGGCCCCAGCACGGCGGCGGCCACCCTGCGGTGGGCCAGGATGTCGGCGGCGAGGCGCGCCACGTCGTCGGGGGTCACCGCGTCGACTTCGGCGGCGAGTTCCTCGGCGTCCAGCGTGCGGCCGAACAGCAGCACCTGGGCGGCCGCCTGCTCGGCGCGGGCGATGGCGGCCTCGCGGGCCATGAACATGGCGCCCTTCAGCTGCGCCTTGGCCCGCGCCAGCTCGGCCTCCGGAACCGGCGTGGTCATGGCGGCGATCTCGCCGGCCGCCACGCGGGCGAGCTCGGCCGCGTCGGCCGCCGCGCAGCCGGCGTAGACGCCCAGCACGCCGACCTCGGCGTAGGTCTCGGCGTAGGCGTCGATGGCATAGGCCAGGCCGCGCTTCTCGCGCGCCTCCTGGAAGAGGCGCGAGGCCATGCCGCCGCCCAGGATCTCGGCCAGCAGGCGCAGCGCGAAATAGGCCGGGTCGCGGGCGCCCACCGCCGGCAGCAGGAACACCACGTTGGCCTGCTCCAGCCGTCGGACGACCGGCTTCAGGCCGCCGACGAAGCCGGCTGGGACAGGATGCGGCGGCGGCGCGGCCAGGGCCTGGCCGAAATCGCGCTCGGCCAGCCTTACGAGCTCGTCCTCGTCCACCGCGCCGGCGGCGCTGACCACCAGGGTCTGCGGCCCGTAGAGCGCCGCGCGCCAGTCGCCCAGCGCCTGCGGGCTGGCGTCGGCGATGGACTCCGCCGTGCCCAGGATGGGGCGGCCCAGCGGCTGGCCGTCGAACGCCGCCTGCTGGGCGAGCTCGAAGACCAGGTCGTCGGGGGCATCGGCGGCCTCGGCGATCTCCTGGCCCACCACCAGCTTCTCGCGCGCCAGGTCGCCGGCGTCCATGGCGGGCCGAAGCACCAGGTCGGCGATCACCGCCGAGCCCAGGTCCAGGCCCCCGGCCAGCGCGCGGACCTGGAAGCTAGTGCGCTCGTAGCCGGTGGCGGCGTTGACCTGCCCGCCCTGGGCCTCGATGACCTCGACGATGTCGCGCGCCGAGCGGCCGCCGGCCCCCTTGAAGACCATGTGTTCCAGGAGGTGCGACCAGCCGCTGCGGGCCTCGTCCTCGGCCCGCGCGCCGCGCCCGGCCACCACCGACAGCGCCACCGTCTGCAGGCCCGGCATGGGGTCGCAGACCACGCGGACGCCGTTGGGCAGGGTGTGGGCTTGCGGCGTCACCTCAGCCCTCCGCGAAGGCCCGGACGTAGGCCTTTATGGTCTCCGCGTCGGCGGGCAGTCGGTCGAAGCGCTCGGGCTTTTCGGCCAGGCCCGCGACGGCGCGCGGCGGGGCCGGCGCGGCGCCGGTCGCCTTGCCGACCGCCTCCGGGAACTTGGCGGGATGGGCCGTGGCGAGCACCACCATCGGCCGCGCGGCGTCACGCGAACGGTGCGCCGCGGCCACGCCCACGGCGGTGTGCGGATCGATCAGCGCCCCCGTCTCGTTCAGGATGGCGACCATGGTGCGCGCGGTCTCGGCCTCGCTGACGCTCACGCCGCGGAACAGCTGGCGCATGGCCGCGCAGGCCTGCGGCGGCAGGTCGATGGCGCCGGTCTTGGCGAAGGCGGCGAACGCGCGGGCGGTGTCGGTCGCCTCGCGGCCCACGCTCTCGAAATAGAGCCGCTCGAAGTTGGAGGCCGCCTGGATATCCATGGCCGGCGACATGGTGGGCGTGACCTTGCCGCGCACATAGCGCCCGGTCTCGAAGGTGTGGGCCAGGATGTCGTTGGCGTTGGTGGCCACCACGATCCGCTCGACCGGCAGTCCCATCCGGTGGGCGGCGTAGCCGGCGAAGGCGTCGCCGAAATTGCCCGAGGGGACGCAGAACGACACCGGCCGGGCCGGCGCGCCCAGCGAGGCCGCGGTGGTGAAGTAGTAGACCGCCTGGGAGGCGATGCGGGCGAAGTTGATCGAGTTCACGCCGGAGAGGTCGACGGCCTGACGCAGCGCCTGGTCCTGGAAGGCCTGCTTGACGATCGCCTGACAGTCGTCGAACGAGCCCTTCACGGCCACGCAGGCGACGTTGGGTTCGGTCGCGGTGGTCATAAAACGCCGCTGCGCCTCGCTGATGCGTCCCTCGGGGAACAGGGCCACGACCTTCACCGCCTTGCGGCCGCGGAACGCCTCGACGGCCGCGCCGCCGGTATCGCCGGAGGTGGCGCACAGGATGGTCTGGCTGCGGCCCTGGGCGGCCAGCGCGTGGTCGTAGAGCCGGGCCAGGAGCTGCATGGCCACGTCCTTGAAGGCCAGGCTCGGCCCGTGGAACAGCTCGGCCAGGAACAGGCCGGGCTCCAGCTGGACCAGCGGCACGACGGCGGCATGCGAGAAGCCGGCGTAGGCCTCGCGGCACATCTGCGCCACGTCTGCCGCATCGATCTCGCCGTCGGAGAAGGCGCCCAGGATGTGCGCGGCGACCTCGGCGTAGGGCTGTCCGGCGAAGCCGGCGATCTGGTCGGCGCTGATCTGCGGCCAGCGTTCGGGCAGGTAGAGGCCGCCGTCGGGGGCCAGCCCGCCCAGCACGGCGTCGACGAACCCCACCGCCGGCGCCTGCCCCCGCGTGGAGACGTACCGCATTAGCCCCTCAGCCGCTTGACGAGGGCGGCCAGATAGACGCCGGCCAGGGCGCCGGCAAGCCCGAACCACGTCAGCGCATACTCGAGATGGTTGTTGGGGATCTCCACCGGCAGCGGCGCGGGCCGCAGCGCGGCGATCTCGGGATTGATCCGGTTCTCGGCGTAGAGCAGCAGCGGCGCGGGCGCGGCGGCGCCCAGCGCCCTGCCGATCGGCGCCACTTCGTGGGTGTACCAGTGGCCGGGACGGTTCTTCGGGGTCATGAAGTTGCCGCGCTCGGGCTTCCTCAACACGCCCTCCACCTCAACCGGCGTGCGGTCGGGGGGATCGACCAGCGGACGGGCCCGCGAGGTGTCCGGGATGAAGCCGCGGTCCACCAGGATCGAGCCGTAAGGCTCGTCGGTCAGCGGGCAGACCGAGACCAGGCGCGCGCCCACCTGGCCGTCGCGCAGGTCGTAGACCTCCACGTAGGGGGCGCTGGCGAGCCCGGGGCAGACGACGGAGACGCGCGTGAACTCCACGTCCTGGCCGCGGGCCAGCTCGCGCAGCGGATACTCCAGCGCCTGGGCGCTGGCGTGCTGCACGGCGAAGACGTGGGCCAGCAGGCTCTCCTTCCACTTCAGCCGCTGCAGCTGCCAGGCGCCCAGCGCGATCAGGATGGCGAGCGCGATGACGGTGGCGACCGTCATGCCCACGGGGAAGTCCCGCCGCTCCTCCGCCGGGCTTGCGGCCTCACTCATGGGTGGCCTGGGCGGCCTTGTTCATGAACTGGGCGGCGAGCAGCACGCCCTTGGTGGGCCGCAGCAGAGCCAGGCAGATGACCAGCGTCATCGGCAGCCAGATAGCCAGCGTCACGGCGACCGACGTGCGGTAGGCGACCATCGTGAAGAGCGCCCCGAAGGCCACCACGAAGCCCGCGATCAGGATCACGAACACCGCCGGCCCGTCGCCGCTGTCGGCGGCGGAGAGGTCGTAGCCGCAGGACCGGCAGTCGGGCGCGACGCCCAGGAAGCCTTCGAACAGCGGGCCCTTGCCGCAGTTGGGACAGCGCCCGAGCGCCCCCCAGACCAGGGGGTTGGCCGCCATCAGCCGCCGCCGCGCGCCCCGAAGATCACGTAGACGAAGGCGAACAGGAACAGCCAGACCACGTCGACGAAATGCCAGTACCAGGCGGCCGCCTCGAAGCCGAAGTGCTTGTTAGGCGAAAACCCTCCGGCCAGCAGCCGGCCCAGGCACACCGTCAGGAAGATGGTGCCGATCAAGACGTGGAAGCCGTGGAAGCCGGTGGCCATGACGAAGGAGCTGCCATAGAGGCCGGAATTCGCCGCCTCCTCGGAGAAGAACTCCTTGTGGGTGAAGATGTTGTTGTACTCGTAGGCCTGGATCGAGGTGAACAGGATCCCCAGGAGGATGGTCAGGAAGAGGCCGATCTTGGCCCCGCGCCGGTCGCCGGTCTGCAGGGCGTGGTGGGCCCAGGTGACCGTCGTGCCCGAGAGCAGCAGGGTCAGCGTGTTGACCAGCGGAAGATGCCACGGCGGCACCGTCTCGACGCCGTGCGGGGGCCAGCTGGCCCAGGCGGTCCTGACCTCGTCGATCGGGGACAGCGTCCGCTGACCGTGGAACAGGGCCATCTCGAAGAAGATCCAGAACCAGGCGACGAAGAACATCACCTCCGAGGCGATGAACAGCATCATCCCGTAGCGCAAGCCGATGGAGACCACCGGCGTGTGGTCGCCCTGGTTGGCCTCGATGACCACGTCGCGCCACCAGACGATCATGGTGAAGAGCACGCCCGCCAGGCCCGCGAAGAACAGCACCGGCGAGTGGGGCGGAAGGTGCGGCAGGCCCTTCATCCAATTCACCAGGCCCAGCGCCAGCATGGTCGCGGCGATCGCGCCGATCAGCGGCCACGGCGATGGGTTGACCAGGTGGTAGTCGTGCTTCACGCCTTCGGCCATCGGTGGTCCTGGTCCCCTCGCAAATCCACGCGCGGCGGAGCGGCGGGACTCAAGGGTCCGCGCCCGGCCGGTTCGGTGTGGCTATAGCTCCCCGCCGGCGCCTACGCCAAGGGGGAAAGGCGCGATTTGGCGAGGCCGTCAGGAGCCCCTGGGCTTCAGCGCCTTCTCCATGGCCTCGGCGACCAGCTTTCGGGCCTCCGGCGTGCACTTGGCTTCCTCGCACGCGCGGTCGAGGGTCTTCTGCATCACCTGCGGCATCATCGCCTGCATCATCGGGCCCATGCGGACCATCAGCTGCTGGGTGATGGCCGGCATCTTGCGGCGGATCGACTGGCCGGACGGGCTTTTCGTCCAGGCGAGCATGTCGCGCAGTTCCTGTTCGCTCAGGCCGTCGGCATAGACGTCGGCGCTGAGGTCGATCATCTGCGGGACCATCTGCAGCTCCATCTCGCCCATGTCCTTCATCAGGGCGTCCGTGAGCTTCTGGTTTCCGGCTGGCAGGCTGGACCGCATCATCTGCGACATGCCCGACATCATGGCCCCGATCTGGGCCCGATAGGCCTCGGCCCCGCCGTTCTCGGTGAACAGCTGGCGGGCCAGCGCGAGCTTCGCCGGGTCGGCCGCGGGGGCGGGCGCCGGGGCCTGGGCGTGCGCCAGGCCGGCGAAACAGACTGCGAGGGCCGCGGCGGCGAGGCGGTGCATGGGATCCCCTCCGATCAGGTGGCCCCAGCCTGCCCGTGCGTCAGCCGGGCGGCAAGCGGGCATGTCGCCGCCCTAGTTGGCCGCGGCGCCGGTCTGAGCCGGCTTGGCGTCGGTGGCCGGGAAGAAGGTATAGGAGAGCGTGATGTCCTTGCCCTTGCGGGTCTCGAAGTCGGTGGCGTACTTCGGGTCGACGAAATAGAGCACCGGCATCTCCACCGTGGCGCCGGCCGCGACGGTCTGGTCGGAGAAGCAGAAGCAGGAGAGCTTGCGGAAGTAGACGCCGGCCTGCTCGGGGGCGACGTTGAAGAGCGCGCGCGCGGTCACCGGCTTGTCGGAATGGTTGGTCACCTTGAAGACGGCCACCTTGGTCTCGCCGATCCTCACCGTCTGCGAGCGCTGTTCGGGCGCGAAGTCCCAGGGCACGCCGCGCACATTGGTGTCGAAGCGGATGGTGAGCGTCTGGTCGAGCACCTTGTCGGGGGCGGTCTCGGCCTTGCGCACCGTGCCGCCGTAGCCGGTCGCCTGGCAGAAGGCATGGTAGAACGGCACCGCGGCGTAGGCTGCGCCCACCATGCCGGCGAAGACCGCGGCGCACACGAAACCGATCCGGGCGTTGCGGGAAAGCTTGCGCCGCGCGGGGGGCTCAGAAGGGTTGCCGTACGACATTGCCGCCTAACCGGACGATGGTGACCACGAACACTAGGATGACGAACAGCGCCAGCCCCAGCGCGAGCGCGATGTTGCGGCCGCGCCGGGCGCGGGCCTCCGCCTCGGTCTCGCGGGCGGGATCGCTCATCCGGCCACCGCGGCGAGCGGCCTGACGCCCATCAGGTGCTCCAGGAGCAGAGTCGCGAAAATCAGGCTGAGATAGAGGATGGAGAAGGCGAAGAGATTGCGCGCGTCGCGGCCGCCGGCGCGCACGTCGTAGAGGCCGTCGTCATTGCGCTGGGCGCCGACCTCCCCGGCCCGGCTGCGGAACAGCCGCCAGGCCAGCAGCACGAACACCAACCCGCCGACGGCCGCCACCGCGAGGTAGGCGGGGCCGCCCAGCCCGGTGAGCGCCGGGACCAGGCAGAGCGGCGTGAAGACCAGGCTGTAGACCAGCACCTGCCGGCGCGTGGAGGTCGGGCCGGCCACCACCGGCATCATCGGCACGCCGGCCTTCTCGTAGTCCT
>Ga0134128_10006914_pt1 | contig 13724 bp, 19 predicted proteins | sample KB31754_FD_96462 | JGI IMG/M metagenome (GOLD analysis project Ga0134128, IMG submission 96462) | Terrestrial soil microbial communities with excess Nitrogen fertilizer from Kellogg Biological Station, Michigan, USA - KB3-175-4 | ecosystem: Environmental > Terrestrial > Soil > Unclassified ... | reverse complement strand
TCCACCACCGGCTCCTCGGAGGCCGCCATGCTGGCTGGAATGGCGCTGAAGTGGCGGTGGCGGGCGCGCCGGGAGGCCGCCGGGCTGGACACGGCGAAGCCCAACCTGGTGATGGGAGCCAATGTGCAGGTCTGTTGGGAGAAGTTCGCCCGCTACTGGGACGTGGAAGCGCGGCTGGTCCCCCTTGACGGCGCCACCCACCTGACGGCCGCGCAGGCCGCCGCTGCCTGTGATGAAAACACCATCGGCGTGGTGGCCGTGCTGGGCTCCACGTTTGACGGGTCCTATGAGCCTGTTGCTGAAATGGCCGCAGCCCTGGACGAACTGCAGTCCAAGACAGGGCTGGACGTGCCGCTGCACGTGGACGCTGCATCCGGAGGCTTCGTGGCCCCGTTCCTGGACCCGGAGCTGGTGTGGGATTTCCGGCTGGACCGGGCGAAGTCCATCAACTCCTCCGGCCACAAGTACGGCCTGGTCTACCCGGGCGTGGGCTGGGTGCTGTGGCGCAGCACCGAGGACCTCCCCAAGGACCTGATCTTCAGCGTGGACTACCTGGGCGGGTCCATGCCCACCTTTGCGCTGAACTTCTCCCGTCCCGCGGCCCAGGTCATCGCGCAATATTACGTGCTGGTCCGGTACGGCTTTGACGGCTACCGGCGCATCCAGCAGCGCTCGCGGGACATTGCCGGCGCCATTGCCGACGGCGTGGGGCGGCTGGGGCCGTTCACCCTCCTCAGCCGCGGGAACGAACTGCCCGTCCTCGCCTTCAAGCTCACCGCGCCGGACGGCTGGAGTGTGTACGACCTCTCGCACGAGCTGCGCAGCTTCGGCTGGATTGTTCCTGCCTATCCGATGCCGGAGGGGATGGCGGATGTGGACGTGCTGCGGGTGGTGGTGCGCAACGGCTTCACCTTTGACCTGGCGGAGTCATTCCTGGTCGATATGGGCAAGTGCGTGGACAGGCTTTCCGGCGCCGCCAAGCGGGCTGTCGCCTTCCACCACTAAGCCGGGCGACGGCACAAAAAAATTGTTGACAGCGCTTTTCGGCGGGTTTACCTTTAAACAATCAACCAACTGGTTGATAAACGAATTAGTTGATTATAGGCAGTGGACGCATGCAGGACACCGGACCCTCCGACGACCGCCTGGACAGGGCCTTCCTGGCCCTGGCCGACCCCGTCCGCCGCAGCCTGGTGGCCCGGCTTTCACGCAGTTCGGCCACGGTGAACGAGCTCGCCGAACCGTTCCAGCTGAGCAAGCAGGCCATTTCCAAGCACATCCAGGTGCTGGAGAAGGCCGGCCTGATCACCAGGACCCGGGACGGCCAGCGCCGCCCGTGCCACCTGGCACCGGCCGCCCTGGAGGAGCTCACCTCCTGGATTGACGGTTACCGCCTGGCTGCAGAGGCGCGCTTCAGGGCGCTGGACGGGGTCCTGGCCGCCATGAGAACTGCCCCGCCGCCAAACAAGGAAACACGGAAAGAAGTTGGGAAAGATGACTAGCCAAAACACCCTCGTTGTCACCGCCGAGCCGGGCGTGCCCTTCGTGGACAGCGTCCGTGAGGTGGATGCCCCGGTTGCGGACGTGTTCCGTGCCTACACCGACCCGGCCCTGGTGGCCCAGTGGATGGGGCCTCGGGACCTGACCATCGAGATCAGTTCCTGGGATGCGCGCGTGGGCGGCACCTGGGCCTACACCCACACGGATCCAAGCGGCAACGCTTACGGGTTCCGCGGCGTCTTCCATGACGTCACCCCCAATGCAGGCATTGTGCAGACGTTTGAATACGACGGATTCCCCGGCCACGTCAGCCTGGACCGAGTGGTCTTTGAGGACCTGGGCGGGCGCACCCGAATTGTCAACCACACCACGTTCCAGACGCAGGAGGACCGCGACGGCATGGTGGCCTCCGGAATGGAGCGGGGCATGTCCGAAGGCTACGAACGCCTGGAAGAGCTTCTCACCGGCAAGTAGGGGGGCTACCCCTGGGCAACCACCGTGGCCAGTTTTGCCAGGCCCTTTTCAAAGTCGCCACCCACCAGCTTGTCCATGTTCATGAACAGCATGAAGACCTTGTTCAGCCCCTTGCTTTCGCCGTCCATGGCCCAGGTGACCCGGGTGCCGGAACCTTCCGGTGCGAAGGTGAAAGTGATGGGGTTCAGGGCCTTCATGGGCTTCGTGAACTCAAGCCGGATGGCAATGCTGGCGGGCTCCGACGCATCAGTGATTTCCATGGTGCCGGCGCCGGCCTTGCCATTGCCCTTCCAGGCATACTTGGCGCCCACGCCCTTGACGGGGCCGTCATAAGTGCGCGTCATCGAGGGATCGATGGTCTCCCAGGGGGACCACTTGACCCATTCGCGGAAACTTTCGACAAACGGGTAGATGGCCTCGGCGGGCGCCTGGATGAGTGCGCTGCGGGTGACATTGAATGATGACATGCGCCCATACTATGCGGTGTCGGCAAACTGCGACAGATGATTGCCACCGGGCATCACCTCGGGCCCTGACAGCCCGTTTCGGTTGTGCGAGGAGCCCTGCCCGGAGCCCGCGGGCGGGCCTGCGGTGTTGCTTCGACGCCGGAGGGTGCAGGATGGGACCATGGGCTACGACGACGGCGGTGTTATGGGCGGGGATCGGGATCACCTTGGCGCCACAGCGCACCCGAACGGGCTGCGGCCGCACCCGTGGCACCGCTTTGTGGCCCTGGGGGATTCGTTCACGGAAGGCATGGGCGATCCGGAACCAGGCAGCCCGGGCGGCTTTCGCGGCTGGGCGGACAGGGTCGCGGAGGAACTTAGTGCCAGCCGGGAAGACTTTGCCTATGCCAACCTGGCCGTCCGCGGGCTGCTGCTCCGGCAGGTGTTTGACCGCCAGCTGGCCCCCGCCATCGCCTTGCATCCCGACCTGGTTTCCATCCAGGCCGGCGGGAACGACCTCCTGCATCCCCGTGCCGACCCGGACAAGCTGGCTGACGTCGTCGAGGGTGCCGTGGTGGAGCTGCGTGCGCTCGGGGCCACCGTGCTGGTTTTCGTGGGGCCGGATTCGGGCAGGTCCACTGTCATGGGCCAGTTCCGGACCAAGATTGCCATCTTCAATGAAAATGTGCGCAGCATTGCCGAACGCCACGACGCCGTGGTCGCAGACCTCTGGGCCATGACCGAGCTCCACGATCCGCGCATGTGGAGTCCGGACCGGCTTCACCCCTCAGCCATGGGCCACCATGCCGTGGCGGCCATGGTCCTGGACACGCTTAATGTTCCCCATTCCATGGTGCCCCAGCAACCCAAGCCGCTGCCTGCGCGGAGTTGGCGGGAGGCGCGGGCCGGGGACCTGGTCTGGGCACGGGAGTACTTTGTGCCGTGGGTGCTGCAGGGCCTGAAGAACCGCTCCCACAGCGACGGCTTCCAGGCGAAGAGGCCCATGCCCGGACCAATAACGGGGCCGGCAGGCGGACCGCTCTTCGGCAACCCCGTCCCGCCCGGCCCGGAGGCCGAAAGTTAAGGCATGGTGGCGCCGTGAAAAGATTCCTGGCCCGCTGGCGGCGTGAACTGCGGGGCACCTTCAGCGCCAACTCGCCCACCATTCCCCAATGGGAGCTGGACCTCGAGCACGGGAACGACGGCGGCTACTTCGGCCCCGACTCCGCCGCCTGGGCCGTCCACGGATCAACGGCAACCCTGGTGGCCGGCATCCAGTCCCTGCTCATCCAATCCCTCCACCCCGGGGCCATGGCCGGCGTCCACGACCACTCCGACTATGCCAGGGAACCGCTCTCCCGGCTGGCCGGGACCATCCGCTGGATTTTCACGCTGACCTACGGCGACACGGCCGCCGCGCAGGCTGCCTGCTCCCGGGTGCTTAAAATCCACCGCCACATCACCGGCCGCTACACCACGGCCGCGGCGGAGGAGGTGCAGTACAGTGCCAATGACCCTGACTTGCTGCGATGGGTGCACCTGGCATTCATCGAGGCGTTCCTTGCATCCAGCCGGTATGTGGGTGGCCCCATGCCGGGAGGGCCGGATTCCTATGTGGCCGACTGGGCCGTTGCAGGCCATCTCATGAGAGTAAACAATCCGCCGCTCACGGAACGCGAACTTCACCAGCAGCTGGCGGCGTTCACCCCGGAACTGCGCTACGACCACCGCGTTGCGGACACCGTGGCCTTCCTGAAGAACCCGCCGCTGCCGCGCTCGCAGCAGTTGGGCTACAGGATTCTCTTTGCCTCGGCGGTGGCGGCCATGGCTCCTGAATACCGTGCCCTGCTCCGCCTGGACACACCCCGGGTGGGCAGGGTCCGGCTCCCGGTGAGGACTGCTGCGAAGGTGGTGCTCGCCGTCGTGCGGTGGGGGTTGGGAACGCCCGGGCCCAGCGAACGGTCCGCCCGAGCCCGCAGGCGGCGCCTGGGCCTGGACGGGGCTGCAACCAGCTAGGCCCCAGCGCGGCCCACGCGCCGGCCGGCTGCGGCGTGCCTAGACGGCGTCGAGCTGGTGAACGTTGCGGGAGAGGTAGATGTGGTTGTCGTCCACCCTGTCAATGGCGCTGAGCGGGGCGAAGCGGCTGCCGGACCAGACGCCGTGGCCGGCAATTTTGACGAAGCCGGCGCGGAACAGGCGCGAGGACATTTCCTTGGGCACGCGCGGTGTGGCGCCGAAAATGGCGGTCAGAATCAGGTTGATCGGGTCCTGGGTGGAGACGCTGGCGGCTTCCTCAAAATCAGCGATTTTCGCGTTGGCCGGTTCCACATGGCTGACCTTGCCAATCTGGCGTCCCTCCGAGTCAATAACCAGCATGCCCTTGATGACGTGGTCGTAAGTGATCATTTCGACACCCTCCTTGAACTCTTAGTTGAACTATAGCTCCACGAGGATAAAAGTCCCCTGAATGTTCATGCCAATTTTGCAACGGCGGAAAGCGGTGGACATTTCTCACAGGAGACACGCAATTTCCGTGCTGTCTGCGCCCAGCAAGGGGCCATTTACTGGAGAAGCCAGGCAAGGGCCTGACGGAATTAAGGAGTACCGGTGAGCCAAGAAGCACCAGACAATGAGGCTGCGGGCCGGGTGCCTGACGCGCACGACGGCGGCGCCCGACCATACAACCCGCCCACCCAGGCGCTGCCCAGCACCGGCCAGCCCCCGGGTGCCCAGTTCAGCGCGGCCCGCCCGGGAACGCCCCCTGTCTGGCGGGGCACCGACTCCACCGTGGCTGCGCCCGTGAAGAAGAGGTGGTGGACCATCCCCAAGGTGATCGTTGCCGGAGCCATCGCTGTGCTGCTGTCAGGCGGAGTGGGCGGCGCCGTCGGCTACGGCATCGGTCAGGGGAGCGTCCCGCACCACGGCTTCGGCCAATCCGGCCAGCTCCGCTACGGCCACGGCAGATTGGGCAACGGCACCATTCCCGGGCAGGGCGGCACGGGCGGAAACGGGTCCGGCAGCAATACCGGGTCCGGCAGCAGCAACCCCTAAAAACTTCCTGCGGGGCAGTGCACTGGCACTGTTCCGCAGGATGCCACGAGGCTAGCCTTGGAGGAGGAAAAGTCGGGGCAAACCGCCCCGGCCCTGGGAGGAAACCATGTTGGCAGGCAGCCGTGCATTCAGCGGATATTCGGTGGACGACGTCGGAACGGTCCGGGACTTCTATTCCCGGACCCTGGGCCTGGACGTGGGCGAGGACCACGGGATGCTCAAGCTGAACCTGGCCGGCGGAGGCCAGGTGCTTCTCTACCCGAAGGGACCGGCCCACGTGCCGGCGTCATTCACGGTGTTGAACTTTCCCGTGCCGGACGTTGATTCCGCCGTGGAGGCACTTGCCCGGGCCGGGGTTGCCTTTGAACACTATGAAGGCACGCCTGCTGAAACCGACGACAAGGGCATCTTCCGTGGCGGCGGGCCGCTGATCGCCTGGTTCAAGGACCCCGCGGGGAATGTCCTCAGTGTGGTCCAGGAATAGGGGCCGCAGGCCGGGCAGGCCTGCGGCGAGCCTGGGTTGCCACAACTTCCGTGATTGCCAAGATGATCTGCTTGAAATACTATCTGTTTGACAACATAATTTCTGGGCATGGAGGCAATCGTGGAAATCGGCGCCTACAGTTTTGGCGACACCCCGCTGGAGGCGGACGGTTCGCCGCGCCCCACTGCGGAGGGCATCCGCAACTTGTTTGACGCCATCGTCCATGCTGACCGGGTGGGGCTGGACTATTTTGGTGTGGGGGAGCACCACACGGTGTCCATGCCCGCATCCTCCCCGGGCGCCCTGGTGGCGGCGGCTGCCGCGGCCACCAACAACATCACGCTGGGCAGCGCCGCGAGCATCATCAGCACTGATGACCCTGTGCGGGTCTTTCAGCAATTTTCCACGGCTGACGCCGTATCAGGCGGAGGGCGCATCGAAATCACTGCAGGTCGCGGTTCCTCGCTGGAAACCTTCCCCCTCTTCGGATACGACCTGGCAGATTATGACCAGCTGTACGCCGAAAAGCTGGAACTGCTGATGGCCATCAACAGTGCCGAAACGGAAAACGTCTCGTGGAGCGGCAGCGTGCGCCCCGCCATTGACAGCCTGGCCGTCGTCCCCCGCCCGGTCCAGGGAAAGCTGCCGCTGTGGATTGCCACGGGAGGCAGTCCGGCGTCGTCCGCAAGGGCAGGGAGCCTGGGACTGCCGGTTTCCTACGGCATCATCGGCGGGGCACCGCACCGCTTTGCCCCGCTGGCCCGGCTTTACCGGGAGTCGGCCGCCCAGGCCGGGCACGCGGGGGCCGGCATCAAGGTTTCGGTGGCGGCGCTGGGACTGGTCGCCCCCACCAAGAAGGAGGCCTTGGAGCGCTTCTACCCGGGGTGGCACAACCTCAACGTGGAGATGGGGCGCCTGCGCGGATGGCCCGCCCCGGGCAGGAACGCCTACCTGGCCCAGGCCGAGGCCCCCGGCGCCTACTATGTGGGCGGCCCTGATGAGGTGGCAGAGCGGATAGTCCACCTGCACGGGTACATGGGACATATGCGGCACTTCCTGCAAGGGGACCTCGGTGGATTGCCGCACCAGCACCTCCTGGAATCAATCACGCTGCTGGCCACCGAGGTCAAGCCGCGCGTGGAGCGGCTGCTCTCGAAAAAGTAGGGTGGCGCCCGGACGTTTCAGGCTGCCCTTGACACTGCCCGCGGCGGTGGACAGCATTGCCTCAACAGCAATTCCACGCAGCGGGAGATGGCCATGGACCCTGACGGTGGCAACAAACTTGCCCCAGCGCTGGCACACGCCCAGCTGGACGCCCTGCGGCCCCATGTGGTGGAGCTTCAGGATGGCGCCCTGGCCACCACGGCCCAGCTGAATACGACGGCGGCGGATGTCGACGCGATTTTCACCACGCACCTCCCGGCCTTTATCCAGGCGCGGGGCGGCGGACCCGTGCCTGTCATGTTTTGGGCGCACGGCGGGCTGGTGGGCGAGGGCCAGGCGCTGGAGACTGCACGCCAGCTGCTTCCCTGGTGGCTGGCCAACGGCATTTATCCTGTGTACTTCATCTGGCACACGGGCTTGTGGGCCACCCTCGGAGACCTGCTGGCCAGCCACGTCACTGGCACATCCGCGGCGCAAGCGCGCCCGGCCGGGGCCTGGACGGATTCAACGGACACGGTGATCGAGGACGCCGTGAGGGCTCTCGGCGGGCCCCCCGTGTGGGAAGCCATGAAGGAAAGTGCGCGGCTGGCGTCGATCGCGGGCGGGGGAGCGGCCCTGGTGGCGCAGCGCCTGCAGAGGTTTCTTGCCGCCCGGCCGGGCGCCGTGACGCTGCACGCTGCCGGCCACAGCGCGGGGGCCCAGTTCCATTCACACTTCATCCCCGCGGTGGTGCGTCCGGGACCGGGCTTTGACAGCTGCTCCCTGCTGGCCCCCGCCCTCAGCACCGGGGAATACAAGGCATCGCTGCGGCCGCTGGTGGGGGCAGGCATCGCCTCCACGGCGGTGTTTGGCATGAAGGAAGCTGTGGCTCGCGCCGACAATTGCTTTGGGCTGTACCGAAAATCACTGCTGTACCTGGTCGGCGGAGCCCTGGAACCCCATCCGGGCACTCCCATTCTGGGCCTGCAGCAGTCCTTGCTGGCAGACACGGAATTGCGTTTGCTGTTTTCGGGCCCGCACCGGGCCGCCGCGGTCTGGTCGATTGCTGACACCGGCCCCCTCCGCTCACGCAGCAGCGCCACCAGCCATGCGGCATTCCAACACGACGCCCCGACAATGGACAGCGTGGTGCGCCGCATTACCGGTCGGGACAACATCATTTCCTTCGGCGCCGCGAGCCATCCAGGTGTCCTCTCGGCGGCGGCGCGGATGGCGCGCTAACTCCGGTCCATTCAGTTCCAGGCGGAGTCAGCCGGCGCGCTCGGGCCACAGCCCGGGCAGCATGGGCGTGTTGCCAAACAGTTCGGAGGCGTCGTCCGGGACGGCAGGCAGGACGAAATTCTCCACGGGCGGCTCGCCCATCTCGATGAGCAGCTCGTCGATGGAGGTCTGCCCCTCGATCTCCCCGGGAATCTCAAAGTCCATGGCTAAATCGTACGGTTGCCTGGCGCTGTCGGGGATGGGACACGCCCACACCGGGCGGCGGGCCGCCACGTTTTGTCTGGGCGTATACTCAGCTTCGTGGCTATCACAGTGACTGGGCCCTTGGGGCGTTTGGAGGTTGTCGGCGAATCACTCGCCGACGCCAGATAGCGCCGTTTTCCTGGTGAATTACCCCGGCGCCGTTTGGCGCCCTTTTCCACCCAAGTCTGTCCCTGCTCGATTCAAGGCGGCACAGCCGCCCGGCACGGACCACGAGAAACGGCAACCACACCATGCTTTCCCTTGACGAAAAAACCATCCGCTCCTCCTTCATCAACGCCTCCCAACGGGAGCGCAGCCACGTGAACTTGCCCGAGAATTTTGACACCCTCGACTGGGACGGCCTGGACTTCCTGGGCTGGCGTGACAAAAAGTACCCCGAGCTTGGCTACGCCGTGGCCTGGTCAGGAGGGCGCCCCGTTGGGGTCCTCCTGCGCCAGGTGGAGGGCAAAACACGCAGCCGGCCGCAATGCGCCTGGTGCGAGGACGTGTACCTGCCCAACGACGTGGTCTTTTTCAATACCAAGCGGGCCGGGGCTGCGGGGAGACAAGGGAACACTGTGGCCACCCTGGTGTGTGCCAACTTTGAATGTTCCGCCAATGTCCGCAGGCTGCCGCCCGTGGCGTATCTTGGCTTTGACGTGGAGGCCGCACGTGTGGAAAGGATTGCCGCCTTGCAGGGAAACGTTGATTCCTTCTTGCGCAAGGTAGGCGGGGACACCCCATGAGTGCCTCTGCCACACCATCCCTCAAGCGGACCATGTCGTTCCGGGACCTTGTCATGAACGGGCTGGTGTTCATCGGCCCGGCCGCCGCCGTGGCCGTTTTTGGTCCACTCGATGCCAAGAGCCACGGGGCCACGGCCATGGTGTACATCGTGGCAACAGTCGTCATGGGCTTCACGGCCTTGTCCTATGCCAAGATGTCCGTGGCCGTGCCCAAGGCAGGATCGGTGTTTTCATACGCCACGGCCGGCATTGGGCCGGGCACCGGCTTCATGGCCGGCTGGATGGTGTTGCTGGACTACATGCTGATCCCCAGCGTGGCGTACTTGTTCACGGGGCTGGCCATGCACTCGTTTGTGCCGGCCGTCCCCACCTGGGCCTGGACGGGCGCGGCCGTGGTGGTCACGACCATCCTGAACCTGACGGGCGTGAAGAACATAGCCCGCGCGGCCCTGGTGGTGGCCCTGGCGGAGGTCCTGGTGCTTGCTGCCGTGCTGGCGGGCGTGGTGGCGGTGCTGGCCACGTCCGGCGCCACCCGGCCACTGCTTTCACCCCTGCTGGGGGTGGGCGGATTTTCGCTGACAGCGGTCCTTGCTGCCGTCTCCATCGCCGTGCTGTCCTACCTGGGCTTTGACGCGATTGCCACGTTTGCGGAAGAAAACGCCGGTGACGCCAGGCTGAAAGGCCGGGCCACCCTGGTGTGCCTGGTAATTGCCGGGCTGCTGTTTGTGGCCCAAAGCTATCTGGTGGCCTTGATTTCACCCACGTCCCCGGCCGAACTCGCAGCCCACCCGGAGCTGCAGGGCACCATTTATTACGACATCGTGCGGGAGGCTGTTGCCCCCTGGCTCGCCACCGCCCTGGGGGTGGCCAAGGCCCTGGGGGCCGCCTTCTCCGGAATGGTTGCGCTGGCAGCGGGTGGCCGCGTCGCGTTGACCATGGCGCGGGAAGGGAAGCTGCCCCGGGCCTTGTCGGGAGTGTCTGCGCGCACAGGCATTCCCACCGTCTCCACGGTGACATTCACTGCCGTCACCCTGGTGGTGGCAGTGTGGGCCGCCTCTGCTCCGGATGGCCTTGACCTGCTGGTGTCCGTGGTCAACGTCGGCGCCTTGTGTGCGTTTGTGCTCCTGCATGCCTCCGTGGTGGGGTACTTCGTGGTGCGCGGCGGCAGCCGGCGCTGGGTGAGCCATGTGGTGTTCCCGGCGCTGGGCGTGGCCACGCTGGTCCCCGTCCTGGTGCTGGTCAACCACCGGGCCCAGCTGGTGGGCGCCGTCTGGCTGGCTGCCGGCCTGGTGACGGTTGCCGTGCAGCGGAGGCGGGCTGCTGCGGTCCCGCGGAGCTAGCTGCCGCGGCATGCGTTGGAGCGGCCGGCCTCAAGGGCTTTCCGGCGCTTCCTTCGCGGCCTGCTCAAGCTGTTGACGGTACTGCTTCCACCACCTTTCGTCCTGGTGGGGCAGGTTTTCGTTGCCGCGGCGCAACCCCGCCATTCCGTCAATGAGTTCGCGCACTATGTCCGCGTGCCCGGCATGGCGGTGTGTCTCGGCGATCATGTGGACCAGGATTTGCTGCAGCGTCACCTCCTGGCGGCCCTCCGCCCACCAGGGCACCCGCCCGGGTGCGTCGAGGGGCAGGGCGGCGATCGTGCGGTCCGCGTGCGCACAGGCGGCGCGGTAGAGGCCGGTGATGTAGTCACGCGGTTCGCCGGCCGTCGCCCACATGTCCACGTTGGGGGCGTCGTCGTCCGACCAGGGAAGCACGATGTCCGGGACCCTCCCGAAAACCGTCCCAAAATATTCCAATTCGCAGCCCGCAAGGTGCTTGACGAGCCCCAGCAGGTTGGTGCCGGTGGGCGTCCTCGGGCGCCGGATGTCGAAGTTTGACAGCCCCTCGAGCTTCCACAGCACGGCCTCCCGGGCGGCATCGAGGTAGCGCTGCAGCACTTCTTTCGCATCAGTTTCAGCCATGTGGGGAAGACTACCGCCCGTGCCGGCACATTCCCACAGGCAATTGGTCCCGCTATGCTGGCGGCATGGTTGGCGATGGGTCCCCGCGGGCAGGCACGCGTACGGCAACGGTGCTGCCCCTGCCGTTCAGAGGCCTGTGGCTGGTGCAAAACAGCCCTTCCCGCCGTGTCCCCAGCCACGGCACCAATCTGATGGGCGAACGGTACGCTATCGACTTTGTTGGCGTGGATGATCGGCTCCGCAGCGCGGGCATGCGTGATTGGCGCACTTACCTTGCCACCGAACCGCCCGAACGCTTTGTGGGTTTTGGGCGGGAGGTCCTGGCGCCGGCAGGGGGCGTGGTGGTGGCAGCCCACGACGGCGAACCGGACCACGCCGCACGGCGCTCGCAGTTGGCGCTGCTGCCTTACGCCCTGGGGCAGGCAGCAAGGCTGCGCCGGGGACCGGATGGAATTGCCGGCAACCACGTCATCATTGCCGTGGACGGTGAAACGGGCTTCCTCGCCCTTGTCCACCTGCGGGCCGGTTCACTTCGCGTGGCGGCGGGCCAGAAGGTCGCCACAGGTGAACAGTTGGCCGAATGCGGCAATTCCGGCAACTCAACCCAACCACACCTGCACGTCCAGCTCATGGACAGCCTGGACTTCCCCGTGGCGCGCGGGATTCCCTTGGAGTTCTCTTACTTTCGCGAGTGGCGCCGCGGCCGCCCGCCCCTTGAACGGAGCTCAGGCCTGCCGGCGGAACGGTCCGTCGTCGAACCGTTGCACCCGGTGGCGCAGCTCAGCCCTTGAAATCAATGTCCTTGGCCGGCGTGACTGCCGCAGTGCGGCCCGGCGCGGCCTCAAACTGCCAATACAGGTTGGTGTGTGCAATGACGGACTCCACTGGCGGGGCTCCCCAGGCGCTTTTGTCCCCGGCCGTGTGGGCATCGCCCACCAGCGTCACGTCGTAGCCGCGCGTGAACGCGCCGTGGATGGTGGAACGGATGCAGGCGTCCGTTTCGGCTCCGGCCACCACCAGCCGGCCCACACCGGCGCGGGCCAGCACGTCTTCCAGGTTCGTCCCTTCGAACGAGTCCCCGTAGGACTTGTGGACCAGTGCCTCCGAGTCCCTGCTCACCAGCTCCGGCACATACTTCCAGGCCTCGCTGCCCTCCGGTAGCTCATCGTCGGAGTGCTGGACCCAAACCACGGGAACGCCCTCCCCGCGGGCCTTGTCAACCAGGGCATGGATGTTGGCGATGACGGCGTCGCGCGCGTAGGCCCCGTCCACCACGCCGTTCTGAACGTCGACGATGATCAGGGCGGTGTTGGGTCGGTTCGCAAGTGTGGTCATGGTGAGTCTCCCTTGTCGCTGGAGCTGGATTGGTTTCAGAATTCCAGACTAACCGCGACCACTGACAGGCACCATGGCCGGAGGCTTTACGGGCGCGGGGCCAGCGCCTTCAGACACCGGAGAGCAGGCCGTCCAGTGGAGCCGGCACACGGTCAAGGTCCAGCCCGTCCACCAGATATCTCCCGTAACTGATCTTGCGTCCGCTATGGGTGCCCAGGAAGCGCCGAAGCTGGCGCTCGGGGGACCTGCCGCGCTGGGCGGGCTGGTTTTGAAAAAGTCGCAAGGAGCGCAGCTCGCCGTGTTCCTGGACGATCCGCTGGACGGCGGGCGCGCCGAGGGCACGGATCAGCTCATCCTCCAGGTCCGCAACGCACACGTGAAAGTCCAGGCGCTGCAACTCAGCCCGGCTGGTGCACGGGCCCAGGCCCGCACGCTGCAGCCCGCGCATGAAGTACCGTTCCTCGCCGGCGTCGCACAACCCGGCGAGGCGAAGGCCCAGCCCCGCAGGCCCCAGCAGTTCCACAAACCGGGCGATGTTTGTGGCTCCGCCCATCGGCACCGTGGCGACACCGCCGGCGTCGAACATCACCCCGCGGCGTTTGGCCAGGGCTTCGACGGCGGCTGCGTCGCTGGCCCCTTCAACGAGAATGACCAATTGGACATTTTGTGCCAGGTTGCGCGCATCCTGGCCGGCGGCAGGATCTCCGGCGGCCCACTCGGCCACGGCCGCACGGAATTGCCCCATCGTGTCCACGACCTCCATTTCACGAGCGTACCCGGCGGGAGCCGTTTCAGGGAGCGCCTGCCCTGCCAAGTCAGCCGGAAAAATATTCCGGCCCGTTGTCGATTTATCCTCGCACCCTTCGACCATTGGGCGAGTTCACGGACCAACTGACCGGGGCCGGACTCCTGCCGGCCGCCGAAGGCCCGGCCGATCCATCGAAGCGGCGTGGCGGATGGAGTCCTCCCGCGTCGCCGGCGCCCCGGCCTGCTACACCGGTGATTTCGCACGTGCCGAGGGCCTGGCCGCGTCGCCCGCCATTGAGCTCAACCGCGCCGTGCCTCAGGACAAGCTCGACGGCGTGGGCCGGGTTTAGCG
>Ga0134128_10006913_pt1 | contig 13726 bp, 7 predicted proteins | sample KB31754_FD_96462 | JGI IMG/M metagenome (GOLD analysis project Ga0134128, IMG submission 96462) | Terrestrial soil microbial communities with excess Nitrogen fertilizer from Kellogg Biological Station, Michigan, USA - KB3-175-4 | ecosystem: Environmental > Terrestrial > Soil > Unclassified ... | reverse complement strand
GACGCAGAGCAGCACCACGGCCGCCAGGAAGAACAGATCGATATAGGATTTGATCTCGCCGTCGCGGCGCAACAGGGTGACGTCGGCGACGGTCTTCGTCTTGATCGGCGAGTTCGCACCGCCCTGGGTGACCAGCGCGATCACGCGACGGGCTTCGATCTCCAGCCGCTCGATGCGCTGGAAGAAAAAGAAGGAGCGCAGCGCTATGGCTGCCCGCATGCCGGCATAGAGCAGGACCGCAATCGCAAGGATCGCGCGATTGTTGTATTTCTCGATGTAGTTCAGGCTGAGATAGACCGTTGCCAGAAACGTGAAGTTGGTGAGGAAACGGTAGATGAAGCCCAGGAATCTCATTCGCGTGCCCGTGTCGATGCCTTCTCAGGCGGGATGGTGATCGAACGCAAAGCTCGGATCTCCGTAGGATTAGCCGAGCGCACTAGAGACTACGCGACTGTCATAATCGGAATGCAACGGATGAGGGCAATGCCGCCTGACCCCGCGAATTGCATCGCTCCTTATTAACGTGAGCGGCTGACGTTTCAACCCCGATCTGCAGATGCCGCAACATTGACGCGCCCTTCCGAAGCACAGTCGATGCGGCTACGATGCAAACAAACGGACGGAACGGAACCATGAAGCGGCGTCAATTTCTGAAATCGATCGTCGGAGCGGCCGCCCTGCCGGTGTCGGCGGGATTGGCATCGGCGCAGGCCGCCTATCCGAGCCGTCCGGTGCGGATCATCGCGGGCTTCGCCGCCGGTGGCGGGGTCGACATCACCGCGCGCCTGATGGGCCAGTGGTTGAACGAGCGGCTCGGCCAGCCATTCGTCACCGAAAACCGCACCGGCGCCGACGGCAATATCGCGACCGAAACTGTGGTGAACGCGCCGCCTGACGGCCATACGCTGTTGCTCGCGACACTTCCGAACGCGGTCAACGCGACGCTTTATCCGCATCTGAAATTCGACTTCCTGCGCGATGTCGCACCGGTCGCGGGCGTGATCCGTGTCCCGATGGTGGCACTGGTGCATCCCTCGATGCCGGTCAAGTCGATCGCGGAGTTGATTGCCTATGCCAAGGCCAATCCGGGCAAGATCAACATGGCCTCCGCCGGGACCGGCAGCGCGCCGCACATGGCGGGCGAATTGTTCAACTCGATGGCCGGCACCAGCATGCAGCACGTCCCCTATCGCGGTCAGGGCCCTGCCCTGTCCGATCTGCTCGGCGGACAGGTGCAACTCCTGTTCGCCGCGGCTCCTGGAACCGTCGACTACATCAAGACCGAAAAGCTGCGCGCCTTGGCCGTCACCAGTCCCACCCACGCCGATGTCCTGCGCGAACTGCCCACGATCGCGAGCATCCTGCCCGGCTATGAGGCAAGCCAATGGTACGGCCTCGCCGCTCCGGCCAGGACGCCCGCTGAGATCGTCGAGCGTCTCAACAGGGAAACCAACGCCGCCTTTGCCGACGCCGCAATGAAGGCGCGTTTTGCCGCCATCAGTGGCGATCCGATCGAGGGAACGCATGCCCAATTCGGCAAGTTGATTGCGGACGAGACGGAGAAGTGGGCGAAGGTCGTGAAGTTCGCCGGCCTCAAGGTGGAGTAAACGCGCCGGTCAACGGCTTGATGGCACTCCTCCTGAGATGGCGGTAGAATGCGCCTTGCCACGAGATGTGGGGTGGACTGATGCCTAAAAAGGGAGTCACCGGCCACGACGGATGGGTGGTCACGGAAGCGTTGGCGACGGCGCTCGTCGCCCTCGAACAGCTTCCGCCGAAACATCAGCCGCAGGCCCATATGGATGACATCCGCAAAATGCTTGCGAATGGCCGAGAGCCAGCCGCCGTCAGCCTGCATCTGGCCCAGGCCAAGTGCCGGCTGTTTCCGGATCGCGACCGCCTCGAGATCTACCGCGAATACGGCGTCAGCAGCGACGAATATGGCTAGAGACGTCCTGCTCGACTTGGCCGCTTGTTTCTGAACGGACGGTCGATCGCCCTCACTTCATCGTCGAAGAGGCCCCTTATGTTTCAAGGGCTTACGATGCGCGAAGTGTCGATTCGCTTGCGATGCAAGAACTGCGCGGCTTGACCTGGCTGCGACCGTGGATTCAAAGCGAACACAGTGGCAATGGCGCCCCCTCGCGCTAAGATCGGCAACGCGGCCGTCGTCCTTCCCCGCCTGGCCGGTTCTCGTGGAAGTTGCACGTTCGTCGGTTTAGCCGTTACCTGAAGACGCATATCGCTGATCGTGCCCTTATAAAGCCTCAGTCATGACAGCGATGGAACGATCGGTCCTCAATCCAGAATGCTTGCATGTTTGATTTCCTCAAATCAGTGATCGGCAAGGGCAAACGTGCGGGAATGGCGCCCGAGGCTGATAACGTTACTGCTCGGGAAATCGCGGTTGACCTGAAACGGCTGGAAGCGATCAGCCCGGAACTGGCCCAGCGCGCCATCGCCTATGTCTTGACTGGCGAAGGCAGCTCCGTGCTGCTTCAACTCGAGCAACAGGCCAAAGCCGTCCAGACTGCCCTTAGCCACTACCACCACTCGATCACGCCGACTACACGTCAGGCTGTGATCCAGACGGCCATCAAGGCCCGCAACAATATTCTTGCGCGCCAATACGGACCCGAAGCGACGTGGATACGACGCTACCTCGAGGTGCTCACCCTGCCTCACAAGGATTCACGCTGGGGCATATTCTCCCATCAGGGAACGAGCCCTTTATGGCTTCGGGGCTTTTTTGCTCAGGGGGAGCTCGGCGTAGAGGCAGGGCAGAAACGTGCGACCGATCTTGTCACGGCGCTGAGCTGGCGCGATGAGAGCGAGAGCGCGACCGTTTTCGCGCTGGATCTGCTGGTTCTGGAGAAGAGCAGCTACTATTTCCGCAATCACGACATCGGATCAAAGTTCGACTTCAAACGGGGCCTCTTGGCGGAGAGACCAGCCGTCGTGGAGGCCTATCCGAAATATGACCGCCCGGGTCAGGCCACAGTCATCCAAATCCTGAAGCAATTTGATCTCGTCAGGGACGAGTATTTCGACTTCATCTACCAGCAATATCTCTCGTCGAGCAGCAAGGCGGTTCGCGAGGCGACCCAGAACGCGCTGCTGACCTCGCCGCCGGAGACGCTGGCCGCCAGCGCCACGAAGACCTTGGCCGAGGGCAATCCGACGGCGCGAGCGCAAGCCGCGCAGATCCTGCCGCTTGTCATAGGCGAACGGGCGCGATCGCTGCTCGAAAACCATCTCGCCAATGAAACGTCAAAGACGGTCCGCAAGGTCATCGAGCTCGGGTTGGGATCGGCAATCGTCGGCGATGGTCCGGTCAAGACCGCCCGCACACTGAGTGGTGACGGCGCCGACGGCTACCTTGCCGCTGACGGGACTGAAGTGTTTACGCCGCCGGCCGTGGCGGTGCCGGAAGCGACGCCGCTGCCCGACAGCGTCAGGGCCGGCTACCGCGATCTGCTCGACAAGGCTCACGCCCAACAGGTCAAGCACTACGAATTCCAGAAGGCCAATTACGAGAAAGCCACGGCGGAGAACCGGAAGAACTGGTGGAAATCAGGCCCGCCACAACCGCCCAAGCCGGTCGACTATTCGATTGCCGACCGATATTGCGCGCTGCTGGCCTCGAATGATCCGCTCGACGAGGCCGCGGCGGTCAAGATTGGCAACACCGGCCCGTTAATTCCTTACAACAGCGAGGCCGCGGCCAATCCGCCGTTCAACAATCCCGAGATGACGCTGTGGCACCTCTGCCGTGCGCGTGCCATTGAAGTTGGCAGGGCGAGCAATCCGAACTGGTACGTGGGGACGTTGATAAGCGGACACGGGGCGATATCTGCAGCGATCCATGCACGATTGATCAACGGACTCGATCTGCGCAGCCTGGCCAAGTTGATGCAGCCGATGCTGGAACCCAAAGCATTGGCAGTCCAGGTTCTCAGCGTCAGCATATCCGAGGATGTGTCTGCGGACGCGATCTGGCCCCATCTCGCCGCTCACTTCGAGGTGCTCGACCAGGCGCTCGGGCAAGTGGCCGCAATGGATTTTCGCGAACCGCAGATCCTGAACGCGTTGAGCGTCCTCCGCCTGTTTCCAAAATTGCCGTCGCGCTATTTCAACACAGTGTTGATCCACGCGCTGTCGAGCAAGAAAACCGTCAACAAACCGGCCCGCGCGCTATTGCGCGACATTGATGGCGTCCAGCAACGTCTGCTGCCCTTCCTTTCGGATACCAAGCAGGACGTCCGCTCAGGCGTCGCCGAGATGCTCGGCGCCATCGGTGCCGAGAGCGCGATCGAGCCGCTCAAAAAGGCGCTCGCCAACGAGAAGTCCGAGCTGGTGCGCGCCTCCTTGCTCGGCGCGTTGCGTCGGCTTCACGTCGATATTTCCAGCTACGTCTCGCCGGACATTCTGATCAAGGAAGCCACCGCCGGCCTGAAGGGCAAGAAAGCCAAGGATATCGGCTGGTTTCCGCTCGAGACCCTCCCCGCCCTCAGCTGGGCCAGCGGCGGCGCTGTGCCGTCCGACGTTCCGCGCTGGTGGATTGCCCTTGCGGGAAAGTTGGCACAGGCGGGAGGCAACGCCTTGCTGTCGCTCTGGCTTGATCAACTCACGCCCGAAAGTGCGGAGGCTCTCGGCCGCCACATCCTCGGCAGCTTCCTGCGTTACGACGCCACCCACTGCTCCGAGGAAGAAGCCAACGCCTACGCCAAGGCCCATGCCCAGCAGCGCTATGAGCAGTATCAGGAGTACGCGAAGCGCTGGAACAACGAATTTTACCGCTCCTATACGTATGAGAAGGCGTTTGCCGATCTGCGTGCCTCCAGGCTCGCGATCTATCTCAACAATGCCCAGGCCGACCGCGGCATTCTTGGGCTCGCAACACGCGTAGAAGGCACCTTCGCGGTCCAGATGGTCCGCACCTATATGCGCGATCACTATACAAGGACCGCGCAGGTCAAGGCACTCACGGACTATCTGAGCGGCAATCCTTCGCCAGCCACGCTGCAAATGCTGCTGTCGATCGCCCGCCGCCATCGCACCAATTCCGTTCAGGTGCTGGCGCAATCGCAGGTCGAACGGATCGCCGACGAACGAGGCTGGACCACCGACGAGTTGGCCGATCGCACCATCCCGACCGCGGGTCTCGATGAGCGCTGCATTCTCGACCTCGAAATCGGCAGCCGCCTCTACCAGGCGAAACTCGACGCGGAAGACGTCCTCACGCTCTACAATCCCGATGGCAAGGTGGTGAAGAGCCTGCCTCAAGTCAGCGAAGGGCCGGACAAGGAGAGCGCCGCGGCAGCCAAAAAGGTGCTTTCCAACGCCAAGAAGGAATTGAAACAGGTTCACGAATTTCAGGCCAAGCGGCTATACGAAGCGCTTTGTGTCGGCCGCCGCTGGCAGCTTGAGGAGTGGCGACGCTTCCTGCTTGAACACCCGATCGTCGGACGGCTGGTGCAGCGCCTTGTCTGGCTCGGCCTGGACGCGCGAGGCGAGGCCGTCGGATCGTTCCGGCCACTTGAGGATCTGTCCCTGACCGATAGCAGTGACAACTCCGTCGATCCGGCTGCTTTCGCCGCCGTCCGGCTCGCGCATCGTTCGCTGTTTGCGGCTGCAGAAGGCAACGCCTGGAAACAGCATCTCGCGGACTACAAGATCGAGCCGCTTTTCAACCAGCTGGACCGCCCGGTTTTGGCGAGCGCGACCGGGACCTCCATCGACGATCGCGAAGGCCACATCATCGAGGCCTTCAAGCTGCGCAGCGCCGCGCAAAAATTGGGCTATGAGCGCGCGCAGGCCGAGGATGGTGGCTGGTTTACGCAATACATCAAGCCCTTCACCGGCATCGGAATCAACGCGGTGATCGAGTTCACGGGATCTCCGCTGCCCGAAGAAAATCGCGCGGTGGCCCTGCTCGAGGCGAAATTCGTGCGAGCGCGCAAGGGCCAGCGATCGGGTTACGGCCAGATGATTGCGCTGAACGAGGTGCCCTCGGTGCTGCTGAGCGAGGTCTGGAATGACCTTCATCAGATAGCGGCCACCGGCAGTGGATTTGCCGCAGACTGGCAGAGCAAGGTGGTCTATTGATGGAACAACGAAACCCGTTGCAGCAGCGTCCCAGCGCCGAGTCCCGGTTCGCCGACGAACTCGCGGCGCTGACGGCCGCCGATCAGGGCAAACGACCACCAGGATGGGCGCTCTCCGCCAGGGCGGTCCGCAGCTTCATCCTCGGTGACAGCAAGCTCTCCATACGCCGCAAATTCTATGGCGACGATGCGCTGGTTGAACGTGCTTTGGTCGCCTTGATGAGCGAGCAAGGGCTGATGCTGGTCGGCGAACCCGGCACAGCCAAATCGATGCTGTCGGAATTGCTCGCCGCGGCGATCAGCGGCTCCTCGATGCTGGTGGTGCAGGGATCGACAGGGGTCACCGAGGACCATGTCCGTTACGGCTGGAACTACGCATTGTTGATTGCCGAGGGCCCGACGCCACGCGCGCTCGTCCCTTCCCCGGTGATGGAAGCGATGCGGCTTGGCCGTATCGTCCGCGTCGAGGAACTGACGCGATGTCCGCCCGAGATTCAGGATGTCCTGATCTCCATACTCTCGGAAAAGGTGATGACGGTACCCGAACTCGGCGAGAGCGCCAGCGTCTACGCCGCGCCGGGCTTCTCCGTGATCGGTACGGCCAATTTGCGCGACCGGGGCGTGCACGAAATGTCGAGCGCGCTCAAGCGCCGTTTCAACTTCGAAACCGTGCTCCCGCTGAGCGATCCGACACTCGAAATGGAGTTGATCCGTCAGGAAGTCGACAAGCGCCTGGGTCAGGCGGACATCTCGGTAAACTTCCCCGAGGAGGTCACCGATCTTCTCGTCACAACCTTCCAGGATTTGCGCCGCGGCCAGACCAAGGACCGGGTGCCGCTGTCAAAGCCATCAGCCGTGATGTCGACCGCGGAAGCCGTGAACATCGCCCATGCGGCGGCGCTGGAGGCGGCGTTTCTCGGCAGCGGCGACGTCGGTGGTGCCCATATCGGGCGCCAATTGCACGGCGTCATTGTCAAGGATAATGCGGATGACGTGAAGAAGGTTCGTGCTTACGTCGACCACATCGTCAAGGAGCGTGCCCGGCGCAGCAAAGTGTGGTCGGATTTCCTCGGCGCTGTGAAGGCAATGAAGGACGGGCACTGAGGCTCACGACATGAGCGCACTCGATCCGGCCGCAACCGCGCTGCGCTTGTTTGACAACAAGCGCAATCTTCATTTCTTCCCAGTCCGTCATCACTCGCCCGCCTGCGCGCTGCATCTGCGTGAAGCGTTGCGCGCACTCCGTCCGGCTGCCGTCCTGATCGAAGGCCCGGTCGATTTCGAACCTCTGATCGGTGAGTTGCTTGCGCCGGGCATCGTGCCGCCGGTCGCCATGGTGGCGCTGCCCGATAGCGAGGCGCGCGCCGAGAAGGGACGCGGCGGTACCACCTACTATCCAATTTGCCGCCATTCGCCCGAATATATCGCGATCCGGGAGGCCAGCGAACTCGGCGCCACCATCCGCTTCATCGACCTGCCATCGCGACATCCGGCGATGCTGTCAGGCGGCGAGGACAAGCAGGACCAGCCGCTGCTGCCGATGCGGGAGACCATGTTCGATCGCGGCGCCTATGTGGAAGCGATGTGTGCGCGAGCCGGTTTTCGCGATGGCCTGGCGTTGTGGGACGGGTTGTTCGAGGCGCACGCCCGTAGCAGCGACTGGCGCGGTTTCTTTGCCAGCGTCGGCGCTTATTGCTCCGCGTTGCGAGCCGCATCGGACCCGGACGAATTGCGGACTGACGGGACGCTTGCCCGTGAAGCCATGATGCGTACCTGCATCAATGACACGATTGCGTCCGTGTCGGCACCGATCGCGATCATTACCGGCGGCTTCCATACGCCCGCGCTGATCGAGGAGCAACCGGCTGTGCCGAGCGCGGCACCCGGCGTCACCGCCCGATCGAATGCATGGCTCATTCGTTACGACTTCCGCGCACTCGATCGCCTGAACGGCTATGGCGCCGGTCTGCCGCTGCCAGGCTATTACGAGCGGGTATGGGAGCGCCTGGTCGGCGAGAACGACCAAACCAAGAGTTCGTTGACCGAGGAGATCCTGGTCGGCTTTCGCGCGCATCTGATCGCAAACGAACCGGCACAGACGTTTTCGTTCCCGACCCTGCGCTCCATGATCGAGACAGCAGCGCGGCTTGCCGAATTGCGCGGGCTTGCCGAGCCTGGGCGAACCGAGCTGTTCGACGCGCTGCGGTCTTCGGCCATCAAGGAGGAAATCGAGGTCGGCAGTCATCCACTGCTGGCCGCGTTCACCACATTTCTCCAGGGCGACCGGCTGGGTGACCTCCCTGCCGGCAGCCGGCTCCCTCCCTTGATCGAGCGGGCCCGACGTGAAGTCCGAACTCATGGCCTGTCTCTCGAGGACGCCGTGCCCAAGACGCGCGAGCTCGATATCTACCGCAAGCCCCGACATCGCCTTGCCAGCCAATTTCTGCATGCGATGCGGCTCGTCGCGCCACCCTTCGCTGAACGCCTCAAAGGACCCGACAGGGTCCACGGCTTTCGCGCCGACATCTTGCTGGAGACCTGGACCTACGCATGGTCCCCCGCTGTCGAGGCATCGCTGATCGAGCGGGCGGCTGACGGTGAAACTGTCAGAGATGTCGCAGCCACGATCCTGATCCGGCGCCTCAACGATCTCGAGAAAGAAGGCCAATGCAACAACGTCGAAGCCGCCTTTAACCTGTTGAGCGTCGCCTTCGATGCCGGCATCGGCGCTACCGCCGACCGGCTGGTCGCCGCCGTAGGGGCCGCGGCCCGCGCCGACAGCAACCTGTTGCGATTGACCAATGCCCTGATCGTCGGCCAGGCCCTTGAGAGCCGGGCCAGAGGGATGGAGTCCGAAAGAAACGTCCAGACCTTCACCTCTCTGCTCCCTCCCCTGCTCGATCAGGTGGTGCGACGCATCGCCGAGCTTCTGGGCGACCTTGCCGCTGTTGGTACCGACAACGCCGGCGAAGCGATCCGCTGTCTGGCGGGGTTGGCGGAAGCATTGGCCGCTCCCGATCCGCCATTCCCGACCGAGCCGCTCCGCGACGCGCTGCGAGACTTGATGACAGCGCAGCTCGATCCGGAGCTTGCCGGCGCGGTCCTCGCGCTTGCTGCCTTGATCGGCCTGATCGATGACGCCGAAGCAGCAAAGCGCCTGTCGGCTGCCTTGCGAGGGGCGTTCGAGCAACCGGGCAAGGCCATTCGCACACTGTCTGGCGTGATGGCATTGGCGCCGCAGCTGTTCATCAACAACAATAGCGTCATCGCGGCGATCGATGAGTTGTTCGGCACGGTCGATGACCCCGGCTTTCTGGCGCTGCTGCCGCAACTGCGCATGGCCTTCGCAGAACTCAGCCCCCACGAGACCGACCGTGTTGCCGCAATCGTCGCGAAAGCACACGGCGCCAGCGAAGACGATGTCGCTATCCTGCAGCAAGTTCCCGACGCGCGTGTCTTGTCGGACCATCTGGCTCTCGGCGAAAGGCTGCGCAGCCAGTGGCTCGAGGACGGTTTGGCAGCCTGGCTGGATGGCCCGCCATGACAGCATCAGATGACAAGCCCGGGCAGCGATTGTCGGCGGAGCAAACGCGCCGGCTCCTGCGCTGGCGCATGGCATTGGGACACTATGCGGACAATCGGCTCGGAGGCTCGGGCCTCTCGGGTGATGATCTGCGTCGCGATCAATTGCTCGAACGCATCTACGCGGAACGCGGGCGCCAACGCGGTCTGCGTCTGGGCAGCGGGCGCAAGGGCTCGCTCGATCCGAGCCAGATCGCCATTCCCGACTGGCTCAGCGAAAGCCGCCAGCTGTTTCCGGCCTCAGTCTTCGAAACCATTCAGGGCCATGCGCTCAATGATCTCGGGCTTGCCGGCTTGTTCGCCGATCCGGCATCGCTGCAGAAGCTGCAACCCAATCTCGATCTGATGAAGGTGCTGCTTGCCTTCAAGGGCAAGGCGGACAGGAACTTGGTCGAGGCGATCCGACGCGTGGTCGAAGTCGTGGTCGAAGAGCTCAGGCGGAAATTGAAGGCCGAGATGGAACGCGCGTTGTCTGGTCGACGCGATCGCTTCAGCCGCGGCAAGTTGCGATCGGCGGCCAACCTCGATCTCCGCCGCACGATCCGCGACAATCTGCGGCATTACAATCCCGAGCGTAACGCCGTCATCGCCAAACGACTGCACTTCGTCGCGCGGAAGAAGCGGCGATTGCCATGGACAATCATCCTGTGCGTCGACCAGAGCGGCTCGATGCTCAATTCGCTCATCCACGCCACCGTGATGGCCTCTATCCTGGCAGGGTTGCCGGCTGTTGAGGTGCGCTTCGTTGCCTTCGACACCTCGATCGTGGATATGTCCGAAAAGCTCGCCGATCCGGTCGATCTCCTGCTCTCCGTGCAGCTTGGCGGCGGCACCGATATCGCGCGCGCAATGACCTATTGCGAGAGCCTTGTGGTCAATCCGAGCCGCACCGTCATTGCCCTGATCAGCGATTTTGAAGAAGGCGGCTCGCTCTCCGATCTGCTGCGCTGCGTCCGACGCCTGGCGGAAGCCCGCACCAGGCTGATCGGCCTGGCCGCGCTCGACGACAAGGGGGCGGCAGTGTTCAATCGCTCTGCCGCCGAGAAACTGGCAGGTCTCGGCATGCACATCGCCGCGATGACACCCGATCGCTTCGCCGAATGGCTCGTGGGCGTCATGGACTGAGGACTTGCTCCCGATATGTCGCAGCTCATCCCGCTTTATGTGCAAATCGACGACGCAACCCTGGAGGCAATGTCCTCAAAGGGGATTGTTCGCCGCGCGCGCGCCGATGCGGTCAATGTGCGCTTCGAATCCTCCGGCGCCGACGAAATCATCGCCACGATCGATTCCGCGACAGTGAAGCTCGACGACAAAGGGCTCACGAAAGCGCGCTGCAGTTGCCCGGCGGCAACCATCTGCCGGCACAAGATCGCCGTTGTCCTGGCCCTGCGGAGCCAAGCTGGCGAACAGCAGGCCACGCCGATAGTCGAGATCGATTGGCCAGTCCGCGTCTCGACGTTCGATCGCAAAACCCTGCAGAACGCCGTCGGCAAAGCCGGTCTGCGCGAGGCCATACGGCTGCTGGCCCTGACCGAAGCGGCTGTTGTCGAAGCCGGCAAACTCTCGCTCACAGTGGTCCTGCGGTTGAAAGCAGAGGAAACCGAGGTCGCGATCCCAGCCCAGGGCGACTTCGGCTCCGTTGTCTCCGCCCTGCCCGAGCGCCGCCGACCAGCGAGCCACGCCGCGGCCATTCTCGCGGCACGCCGCCATTTCGGCCTTGAGGCCATTGAGATCGACGAGGTGGAAGCCGTTGCCGATCACAACGAGTTCGTTCCTGACGGCCCCTTGCTGAGCGCCATGCGGGACGCCGTGTGGCGCGCCTATTCGCACGGGTTCACCGTACCATCGCGCGCACTTGAGGAGCGGCTGATGTTGCTGGCGATTTCCAGTCGCGCCGAGGCGATGCCACGTCTTTCCGCAAGCCTGCGCCGCATCGCCGAGGGCCTGGAGCAGCGCCGCTCGCGCAATGTCAACCACGATCCGGCGGAACTGTTGCGTGAGATCGCGTTTGCCCACGCCCTGCTCCACGCGGTCTCGCAGACCAGAGATGACGGGCGGTTGCGCAGGCTTGCGGGTGCGGTGCGCGCCGAATACGAACCAGTTGGCGATGTCGAGCTGATTGGTCTTGGCGCAGCCCTGTTCGAGACAATCGCCGGCGCGGTTGGTGTGACCAGTCATTTCATCGAACCGGCCACGGGGCGCCGGTTTACAGCCACGCTCGCCAGAGGCACCACCCACGACACACGCTTCGACCCGCGCGCCGCCTATCGCACCCAGTCCGTCTGGGGCCAGACGCTGGCCCGGCTTTCGTCGGCCAGCTTCCGCCTGGCCGGCGCGCAGGCTTCCTCGACCGGTCGGCTTTCCCTGTCGCAGACGAGCCGCGCGGATTCCATTCAGCCGTTTCAGCCGAGGCGAGAGACGATCACCAACTGGGCTCAGGATCGCACTGCTCCGCTCACCGATCTGGCGCACATGTCATGGCCGACTCTGGCCGATCATCTCGAGCGGTGCTTTGCGCCTTCACTCGACAGCCCATCGCTTTCGGCACAGCCAGTGATCCTTTTGCCAAGCCGGATCGCGCCTGTGGCGTTTGACGATCTGACTCAACGCCTGCGCTGGCCGCTCATGGACCTGAATGGCTCCTGGATCTCGCTCACTCTCGATCATGACGACGAAGGACGTGGACTTGGCGCCGCCCGTATTGCTGCGCTTGAAGCCGCGATCGGCGACGATGGGAACAAGAGGCCGTTTGCGATCGTCGCGATCGCTCGGCCCGAGGCTGGAAAGATGACGCTGGAGCCGATCGGGCTTTGGGGAGACACCCAGACCTTGCTCGATTTTCCCGATCGAAGCCTCACGCGAGGTAACCAAATTGTCTCGCGGATCGTGGCGGGCTTGCGCAGGAAAGTCGCGCAGTTCGCCCCGCCCCCGCCGGCCGATGTCTCCGCGCGCCAGACGTCTCAATTGTTGCAAACCGGCATCGATGCCTTGATTGGTTTCGCGGAAGCCGGTCTTCACGGCTCCGACCGAGAGCGGCTGCTGGCTCCGCTGGCAAAGACCTATCAGCTTGCCTCGCTGAGTCCGCTTGCTCAGCTGTTTTCGCGGACCATCGCAAGCCGCGAAAGCGACATCCCTTCCGCAGCCCTCGCCGCCGCCCAAGGACTGTTTACGCTGCAGAGTTTCACCAGTCGCCTCCAGGTTTGGTAGGCGCCATCAACAGATCACTTCCAAGCTTGTCGCCCGGCGGCTTAGACCAAAAAATCGAACGCGTGTGCTGTGAGCTGTCCCTTGGTGACACCGAGCAGCGTGATATCGTCGAGGCCAACGTGGATCACCGCGCTGGGGCCAAGGTCGGTGTGACTAAGCACGTCCTGGATCGAGGTAAACCCGAGGCCGTGCAGATCGAGAACATCGTGCGTGGATGCGGCAGTGGTGCCGCCCACCTGGAAGTCGGTTATGACGTCCTTGCCGAAATTCGGGCGGAAAGTGAAATTATCGCTGCCGCCACCGCCGGTCAGAGTGTCGTTGCCGGCACCACCAATAATCGTATCGTTGCCGTTGCCGGCGCGGATAGTGTCGCGGCCGCCACCGCCATCAAGCAGATTTGCGCCGCCGTTGCCAATGATCGTGTCATTGCCGGAGCCGCCGGTTATGTTCTCGATCGAGTTGAACAACACGAACCCGATTTGGCTGCCCGTTGCGAGGCCCGCCGACAAATCGACCGAGTTGGCCGCCGACATCGCCGACAAGTCGAACGTGTCCGTGCCGTTGCCGCCGGTGAGCAAATGCACGGCAAATGGGACCGGCGTCAGAGAGAGGATGTCATCGCCATTCCCAGCGTCTACCAGCAAGTTGTTCGGGTTGATGACGATGTGGTCACTGCCGCTGGTTCCATTGAGGAGCAATTGACCCGGCTCGCTGATGACGACGTCGCCATCGCCCAAGGTGAATGTCATCGCGTTGCTTGTTGCGGTGTTGCCCGCGATGTCGGTCGCCACGGCCGTGATGAGGTGATCTCCGGTTCCTGCGAGAGT
>Ga0134128_10006912_pt1 | contig 13727 bp, 8 predicted proteins | sample KB31754_FD_96462 | JGI IMG/M metagenome (GOLD analysis project Ga0134128, IMG submission 96462) | Terrestrial soil microbial communities with excess Nitrogen fertilizer from Kellogg Biological Station, Michigan, USA - KB3-175-4 | ecosystem: Environmental > Terrestrial > Soil > Unclassified ... | reverse complement strand
TCTATCATCTCGATGCCGCGGGCGCGATAGACTTTCTCGTGCAGCGAACCTTTCATGCCGAGCAGCGGCTTCTTGAAGACGAGCGCCGCGTCGCAGATGGCGTTCGCGGTCTCCTCGTCGCGCGCCGCCATGCCATAGAGGATGCCGTGCGGCTTGATGTGGTTCAACGCCATACCCTCGGCGGCGAGAAACCCGGTCAACGCGCCGATCTGATAAATCAGGCAGTTGGCGAGTTCTTCCCGGTCCATCTTCATCTCGCGGCGCCCGAAGCCCTGCAAATCCGGCAACGAAGGATGGGCGCCGACGCGCACGCCATTGGCTTTCGCCAGCCGGCAGGTGGCGCGCATGTGGTTATAGTCGGAGGCGTGGAAGCCGCAGGCGACATTGGCGATATCAATAAAAGGCATCAAACCGGCGTCGTCGCCCATCGTGTAGAGACCGAACGACTCTCCCATATCGCAGTTGATCGTCGTCATCCGCGTCCCCGATTAGCCTTTTGAACTTAAGCTTGCGCGGCCGCCGTCATATTGTAAAATTGAAAAAACAGAACCCTAATATCGAAATTACCGATGAGCATGTCGCTTAAGCAAATCCGGTATTTCCTGGCCGCCGCCGAGAAGGGACAGGTCAGCCTGGCCGCGTCCAGCCTCAACGTTTCGCAATCGACGGTGACGACGGCGCTGCAACAATTGGAGCTCGAACTCGGCGTCTCGCTGTTCCGCCGCCTGCCCTCCGGCGTTGAACTGACGGCGCAGGGCTCGCGTTTCCTCGCCCAAGCGCGCAACGTGATGGCGGCCGTGAGCGCCGCGCAACGCGCGCCGCTGACCGAGGATCGCGCGCTTCGCGGCGTGGTGCGGGTTTGCGTGACCTACACCGTCGCCGGTTATTTCCTGCCGCCGCACTACGCGCATTTCGCGCGCGCCTACCCCGACATCCGCGTCGAACTCACGGAACTGCCGCGGCCGCAGATCGAGCAAGGCCTCAAGGAGGGCGCGTTCGATCTCGCCGTCATGCTGGTCTCCAACTTGCGCGATCGCGAGAACTTGGCGGCGGAGATTCTGTTCCGTTCGCGCCGGCGGCTGTGGCTGCCGGTCGAGCACCCGCTGCTGTCGGCCGAGAGCGTGACGCTGGAGGATGTCGCGCGCCTGCCCTATGTGGTGCTGACGGTCGACGAAGCCAACGAGACCGCCGCGCGCTTCTGGGCCCCAACGGGTTTCAGCCCCAACGCCATTTTCGTCACCTCCTCGGTGGAGGCCGTTCGCAGCATGGTGGCGGACGGGCTCGGCGTCACAGTCCTCTCCGATATGGTCTACCGGCGCTGGTCGCTCGAAGGCCAGCGCATCGAGCAACGCAATGTCACGACCCCCGTGCCGACAATGGACGTCGGGCTTGCCTGGCGCGCCGACACCAAGCTCGGCGCGGCGGCGCGCGCCTTCGCCGATTTTCTCAGCCTGTCGGTCAACGGCGGCGCCTAAGCTTCACGCGGGGCGATCGGTGCGGCCGATGACATTGTCGGCCCAGATCTCGGCGATATGCGGCAGTTCGAGCTTCGGCTCGCGGCCCAACAGCATCGCCAACAGGCGCGGCGGCGTCAGCGGCATCTGCTGCGGCCGACAGCCGGTCGCGTCGGCGATCGCCGAGGCGACCGTCGCCGCCACGTTGAGAATCGGAATTTCCCCCGCCCCTTTAGCGCCGAGCGGTCCGCGCGACGGCGCGCCCTCGTGCAGATGAACCTCCACCGGCACGACGTCCGACGCGAGGGGAACCCGATAGGTCTCAAGCCCCGTCTGGCGGACGCAGCCTTCGCCGTCGAGGGTGATTTCCTCATGCAAGGCATAGCCGAGGCCCTGGGTTACGCCGCCTTGCACCTGGCTGGCGATGGCGCGCGGATTGAGCGCCCGGCCGACGTCCTGCACTACTGCATAGCTGAGGATTTCGACGCGCCCGGTCTCCGCATCGACCGCGAGTTCGCAATCGTGAACAGCGAAGATCGGGATCTCCAACGCCTCGATGAAATGGCCGCGCGCGCAGCCCGGCTGCGCCGCCACGGCCGCGTTGGTGAACGCGCCAGCGCCGGCGAGCGGCCCCTGCACCTCTTGCGCGCGCTGCGCCACCTGCGCAATCGTGGCCCCCGAGCCCTTGATGCCGGCGATCTCGACGCGGCCTTGGCCAAGCACCAGCTTTTCCACCGGCGTCTGCAACATTTCCGCCGCGGTCTTGAGCAGTTTGCCGCGCACCTCGATCGCCGCGGCGCGGGCGGCGGCGCCGATGGCGACCGTCGTGCGGCCGCCGCCGACGCCGACATCGTAGCCGGCCGCATCGGTGTCGGCTTGGCGCACGATCACGTCCTGCGGCTGGAGTCCGAGTTCGGCCGCCACGATTTGCGGCACCGCCTGCACCATCGTGCCGGAGCCGATCTCGACGCCCGAGGTAATCACGGTCGCGCTACCGTCGGCATTGAGGTTGATCGTCGCCGCCGAGGGGCCGACGAAAACGAACCATGTGCCGACCGTCGTCGCGCGGCCATAGAGCCGCCGGGCGCCGGCGGCCTTTTGCGGGCGGGAAAGCCGGATCGCCGCCATCTTGTCGAGCATCGGCGCCAGCACGTCGCCCGCAAACACCTGCCCCGTGGCGCCGACGTCGCCGTCTCCCAGCACGTTGCGACGGCGAAACGTCAGCGGGTCCATGCCGATGCGGGCGGCGATCTCGTCGGTGTGCTGTTCGAGCGCGAAACTGTTGTAGACGCCGTTGCAGGCGCGAAACGCTCCGTTAGGCGCCGTATTCGTATAGACCGCGCGGCTGACCAGTTTCACCGCTCCAAGCCGATAGTTGCCGAGCAAAGTGTGCGCCGTCATGGTGGTGAGAAAGATCTGCTCGCCGCCGTAGGCGCCGCAATCCATCAGCACCACGGCCTCGCGCGCCAGAATCTCCCCGTCTCTGCTGACCGCCGAGCGCAGCCGCAGTTCGGCGTTCTCCCGGCAAAGACAGGTCTGCATCTCCTCTTGCCGCGAATTGACCAGCTTGACCGGCCGGCCCGACGCCTTTGCCAGCAGCGCCGCGAACGGCTCGATGGCGCAATCGAATTTGAGCCCGAAGCCGCCGCCGACCGGGGGAACCGTGACGCGAACCGAACTGGCTGGAACCTGCAAAACGCGCGCCGTCACATTGCGCACCGTCCACGGCGCCTGGGTCGAGCATTCGATATGATAGCGCGCGTCCTCATAGGCGGCTATGGCGGCGCGTGGCTCGAAGGACAGGTGGTTCTGGCGCCCGACGCGAAACTCGCTCTCGACGATGACCACGTCGGCGCGCGCGAAGGCCGCATCGGCGTCGCCGCGGATCACGGTCGCCTCCCAGGCGACGTTGCCGCCGCGGCTCGCGCCCTCGAATAGAATTTCGTAGGCTTTCCAGTCGGGATGCACGAGCGGCGCGCCCGGCCGCAGCGCTTCCTGCATGGTGACCACGGTGGGCAGCGGCGCCGTCTCGACGATAATGGCGCGCAAGGCGGCCTCGGCGATCTCAGGCGTATCCGCCGCCACGGCGGCCAGCGGCTCGCCGTGATAGCGGATGCGGTCGGAGGCGAACAATGGATGGTCGGCGATGCCAATGCCGTGCAGCCCCGGCGCGTCGCTGGCGGTGATGACGGCGCGCACGCCGGGCATCGATGCGGCGCCCGAGACGTCGAGTTTCACAATCTGCGCCGAAGCGACCTGCGAGCGCAGGATCGCGGCGTGCAACATGCCCGGCGCGGCGCGGTCGACCGTGTAGCGCGTTCGGCCGCGCAGCTTGTCGCGCGCGTCGCGGCGCGGATAGTTCATCACGGCGGCGCCAGCGTCCACGGTAATCTCCTCAAGCCCGCAAGCTGTGCGCGTGCGCCAAAACCGCATCGACGATGCGCTCATAGCCCGTGCAGCGGCAGATGTTGCCGACGAGTCCGCGCTTGATCTCGTCCCGCGTCGGATTCGGGTTGGCGGCGATCAAGCTCGTCAGCGTCACCACCATGCCGGGAAAGCACATTCCGCATTGCACGACGTCATGCGCTTCGAGCGCCTGTTGCAGCGGCGACGGTTCGCCGGCCGGGCTCAGGCCTTCGACCGTGCGGATGTCGCAACCGATCGCCAGCGCCGCCGGCGTCAGACACGACACGGCAGGTCGGCCATCGATCAGCACCATGCAGGCGCCGCAAAACCCTTCGCGACAAACGGCTTTGGCGCCCGTCAGAGCGAGATCCTCGCGCAGAATGTCGACCAGCGGCGTCATCGGATCGCGGTTGGTGAGGCATGTCTCGCCGTTGATCGTCAGCGCCAGCGACATGCTCAAGCCTCGGTTTGAAGGGACTGGAAAGCCGAGCGCACCAGACTGGGCAGCACCTGGGTGCGATACCAGCCGGGCGCCTCGACGCCGTCGCGCCCGGTAAAATCCCGCAGCCTCTCACGCGCCCATTCGGCCGCCGAGTCGGGGTCGAGCGCCCGGCCCTCCAGCGCCTGCTCCAGCGCCGGCCAGCGCCGCGCCGCCGGCTCCACCGAGCCGACGGCGATCCGCGCCGACGCGATGCGCTTGTCTCGCGTCAGGTTAACCGATGCGCTGACGATCGCCACCGGATAGTCGCCGGCCTGGCGTAGGGGTAAACGGGCATGGGCCGAGCGCCGGCTCGAACGCGGCGCAAAAACCCGCGTCAACAGCCAGCCGGGTTGCAAGCTGGCGCGCGACGCTAAAAAAGCTTCGAAGGATTTGCGCTCGACGTCGGAAGCGGTGCGGATTTCGACTTCGCCGCCGGCGGCAAGCAAGGCCGGGACGAGATCGGACGCCGCAAAGCCAACGGCGCACAGATTGCCGCCGAGGGTCGCGGCATGGCGGACGGCGGGATTGGCCGCCTGAGCCGCCGCCTGCGCAAGCCCGGCGCAGTCCGGAACCGACTTGAGCGCTGCGGCAAGCTCAAAATGCGTGACGGCGGCGCCAATGGCGATTTCGGCCTCGCGAAATTCTATGGCGCGGATACCTTCGAGGCCACGAAGCGAGACATAAGACGCGCCGAGGGCCTGCCCGCGAAGCGGGGCGCGCATGATCCAGGTGCCGCCCGCCAGCGCAATGGCGCCGGTCTGGAGGGCGCTCAGCGCCTCATTTACCAAGGCCGGCATGTAGACGGAACGCGGGCTTTGCATGTTTACTACCGTTTTCGTGCGAAGGTTCACCCGGGTTCGCCTTCTCGTCAAGGCCCCTCGCCACGCGCTCGGGTGAACCGCCTCGCGACATGGCAGCGATGATCTATCTGGTCGCAGGCAGGGCTCAAACCGTTGATCCCCGAGCCACATCCGCCGCCGATTGACGCTATTGCGAGCCATCCGTTCGCCTTGACACACGGATGGCATTGGCTGTCTGTTGAAAACAGGTGATGGGGTTCGCCTTGAAACGCGCTTCGGGCCGATGACTGCTGTGCGGTTTGATACGCCACAGGCGCGGCCGCATCGTGGGCGGCCGCCGGCGGTTGAACCGGCCAGCCCTTCCGCTCAGTGCGCCGGCAGAATATCCGCGGGCTTCACGGCGCCGACGATCTGACACATCTGCGTGCCCAGTTCCGCGAGCGCAGCGCTCTCGGCGTAGAGGGCGCGCTTGGCCCGATACATGAGGGCGTCCGCGCGCTTGACTGCTTCTTCGAGGCTCTCGCCGGCGCGACAGGTGGCGATTCCGACCGCGAGGCTGAGCGGCGTGCCCGCATAGAATTGATTGTTGAGCTCGACCACCTTGCGCAGGCTCTCGACGACGGCGAGGCCGCCGGCCTCGTCGATCCCCGGCAGCAGAGCCGCGAATTCGTCGCCGCCAATGCGCGCGACATGCGCAGGCGCTTTCATGACCTCGTTGAACGCCTCGCCAGTACGGCGCAACATCTCGTCGCCGGCCGCATGGCCGAGACGGTCGTTGGCGCCCTTGAGCCCATTGAGATCGGCGACAACGACTGTGATCGGCGACACCGCCGCGCGCGCCAGACGGTTCATTTCGTCGACATAGAACGATCGGTTGTAAAGCTTGGTCAGCACGTCGTGCTTGCCGAGAAACTCCAGATAAGCCTCCGCCCGCTTGCGCGCGGTGATGTCGGTAAGCGCGATCTGAACCAGCGACCAATCGCGCTCGCGCCCTGGCAGCACGGAGAACTGCAAATGCAAATGCAGTTCGTCTCCCGTCAGCGAATAGTTGACGACCTCACGCTGCTGGAACAGCTTTCCCTGCCAGAGATCGATGAGCTGTTCGCGGAAATGCGACCGCGTCGCGTCGCGAAACACCTCGGGCAGGCGCAGCAGCAGATCGGACTTGTCGCCAGCCGCGAACAACTGCAACGTATGTTGGTTAATGTCGATGATGCGGATCTCGCTGAGGCAACGCGTGACGAATTCGGGATGAACGTCAGTGAAGGTGCGGAAGTCGACGATGCCGCATTGGCGCACCTCGTCGATGAGTTTCTTGATGCTGCTGAAATCCTCGACCCACAGCGACACCGGCGAATGGTCGAACAGGCCACGCGCGTAGGTCTCGCTGGCGAGGAGGTTGCGGCGGGCGTTCTCACGCTCGGTGACGTCGCTGATGGCGACAAGCACGCGGCCCCAGTCGGATTCGTAGCCGGGCAGAATGCGGCCTTCGAGCTGAATGTCGAGCCGCCGACCTGACAAGGTGTAGTTGACAGCGTGACTGGAAAATTCGACACAGCCGTTCCAGAGCTGCACGAGCTCTTCAAGATGGCTTTGCAGCATGTCGTCGTGGAACACACGATCGAGGTTCGCCGTCAGGCGGATGAGATCCTCGGCCTCGTACATCGACAAGGTCCTCTCGTTGACCTTGATGACGCGGATGAGCTTGGCGCACGCCCGCACGCGCGTCAGGTCCTCTTGCAAATATTGGCGCAGCGACGTGACGCCAGCCCGCCGCCAGGCGTCGAATTGGATCTTGAGAGCGCTGTAATCCTCCAGCCAAAGCGACATCGGCGTAAGGTCGAACGTATCCGAAGCTTCATCGGCGATCTTGTTTGGAGCGGCAGCGGCTTTTAACAGCGCAGACATGGAGTTTCTATCGCTCAAAAAATCGGGCGTGGCCGGAGCCCATCGTTGCGCGTTGGTATTTTGATTTGATTAACGTCTCGCCAACATGGCGCGATTTATGACGCTGCAACAGTCTAAACTGGCGGTTCTTTTACAGTCGAGATCGCGCGCCGCGACGGGAGCCCAAACCTTACGAGGCGCGCAGACGACGGCGCCTCCGCCAAGCTTCAGTTCACGCCTTCCTCTTGCAATATTGTGTCATAACCCCACAGCCGATTGACATGGCGCATCACCCGGTCGCGATCGCCCTCGGCCAGCGGTACGCCGCTGCGGCGCTTGTGGCGCAGGATCAGCTTGCGATCACCGAGCAGATCAACGTCAACGACCTGGATGTCGGGATCGCGCGCCGCCACGTCGTAGGTGTCGGCGAGCGCGTTGCGCACGCGCCGGTAACCCTCGGCGTCGTGGATGGCCTCAATCGCATATTCGGACTCCGCCGCCTTGTCGCTCAGCACGAACAGCTTGAACTTGCGGATCAGGTGCGGGCTCAGGAACTGCCGCACGAAGGATTCGTCGCGATAGTTCGCCCAGATCTCCTTGATCGCGCTGCGCCAGTCCTCGCAGCCCGCCAGTTCCGGGAACCATTCGCGGTCCTCCTGCGTCGGCGCGACGCAGATGCGCTGGATGTCCTGCATCATCGCGAAGCCCAGCGCATAGGGGTTCATGCCGCTGTGATGGGGATGATCGTAGTCGGTCTGGTACACCACATTGCTGTGGCTGTGCAGGATTTCGAGCAGCGCGCCTTCCGAGATCAAGCCGCGATCATAGAGCTCGTTGACTATTGTGTAATGCACGAAGGTAGCGCAACCCTCATTCATCAACTTGGTTTGACGTTGAGGATAAAAATATTGCGCGACGTTGCGCACGATGCGCAATAGCTCGCGCTGCCACGGATGCAGGATCGGGCTGTTTTTTTCGAGGAAATAGAGCAGATTCTCCTCAGGCAACCGATGGCGCTGCATGCGCTCGGCCGCCTCCTTCTCCTGCACCGTCGGCTCCTTGGTCTTGGCGAGATTCGGCACGGTGCGCCAGAGATCGCGATAGGCCGCCTGCTCGTTGGCGAGTCGCTCGCGCCGGCGCGCCTCATATTCCGACAGCTTCAGCTTGTTGGCGCGACGGTAGCGGAACACACTTTGGTTCTGCAACGCATGTGCGGCGTCAAGAATCGACTCCACCGCCTCCTGCCCGAAACGCTCCTCGCATTCCGCAACGTAGCGCTTGGCGAAGTCGAGATAATCGAGGATGCCGCTCGGGTCGGTCCATTGCTGGAACAGATAGTTGTTCTTGAAGAAATGGTTGTGCCCGAAGGCCGCGTGCGCCAGCACCAGCGTCTGCATCGCCATGGAGTTCTCCTCCATGTAATAGCTGATGCAGGGGTTGGAGTTGATGACGATCTCGTAGGCCAGCGCCTGATAGCCCTTGCGATAAAGCATCTCGTCGCGCACGAACCTTTTGCCGAAAGACCAGTGCGAATACATCAACGGCATGCCAACCGAGGAATAGGCGTCGAGCATCTGCTCGGCCGAGATCACCTCGATCTGGTTGGGAAACACATCGAGCCCGAGATCGTTGAGGGCAATGTCCTGCACCGCCTCATAAACCTCGTGCATCAACGCGAAGTTCCATTCCGCGCCCTCGAACAGCGGCTTCTCGGCGCGAGGGCGACGCACGACATCATTCATGGCGGCGTCCCCTTCTCGCGCTGGCGTGCGAACAATTCGCGGAACACGGGATAGATGTCGGCGGGATTGGCGACCTTGCGCATCGCGAAATTGCGCTGCGCGTCGGCGAGGTCGGCATAGCCGCGCCACAGTTCCTTCGAATCGCCGCCGCTCCAATGCGAGGAAATGTCGCGATCGGCGATCTCGATGTAGGCGAAATATTGCGTCGAGGCCAGGATCTCGTCGGTCAACAGTTCGACGCAACGCTCGGTGTCGCCACCGGAATTGTCGCCGTCGGAGGCCTCCGCGCAATAGATGTTCCACTCCGTCGGCGAATAGCGCTTGTCGCGGATCTCGATCATCTGCTCCAGCGCCGAGGAGACCACCGTGCCGCCGGTCTCGCGACCATAGAAGAACTCGTGCTCGTCGACCTCTCTGGCCTCGTGCGTGTGGCGGATGAAGACGACGTCGACGCGCTCGTATTTGCGCTTCAGAAACAGGTGCAGCAGGATGAAGAAGCGCTTGGCGAGATCCTTCTCGCGCTCGCCCATCGAGGCCGAGACATCCATCAGGCAGAACATCACAGCCTTGGCGCGCGGCACGACCACCCGCGTGAAGCGGTTGTAGCGCACGTCGATGGGGTCAATGAACGGAATGGCCTTTTGCAGGCGCTTCAGCCGCTTCAACTCCTCCTCCAGGCGCGCCTTCTCCTCGGTCAGCGCCTCGCTCTCCGGCAGCGCGGCGAGCTCGGCGAGCCGGGCTTCGAGCCGCTCGACCTCGCGGCGGCTCGGTCGTCGCAGCGCCAACCGGCGGCTCAAGCTCTGCCGCATCGTGCGCAGCACATTGAGGTTGGGAATGACGCCGTCGGAGGAATAGCCGGCGCGCCGCGGCTCCGCCAGCTTGGCGTCTTTCAGCGATGACTTGATGAGGTCCGGCAATTCCAGATCCTCAAACAACAAATCGAGGAACTCCTCCTCGGTCAGAGCGAAGGTGAAGGCGTCCTCGCCGTCGCCGTCTTTGGAGCCCTGCCGGCCGCGCCCGCCCTGGCCGCCCTTCGGCTTGTCGATGCGGTCGCCGGCGACAAACTCCTTGTTGCCGGGCAGCACCCGTTGACGGTCGCCGCCCGAATCCGCTTCATGAAACATCGGCTCGTTGATGCCGTCGGAGGGAATCGACACCGATCCGCCCTTCGCGGCGTCGCCGATGGTGCGCTCACGCACCGCCTTGTCGACCGCTTCTTTGATTTGCACGCGCGTCCGTTTGAGGAAGCGCATGCGGTTGCCGAGCGACTTGTCGCGTGGGTTAAGGCGACGGTCGATGAACTGGGGCATCGGTTCTAAGTCCTCGAAGCGCGCTCACCCGGCTTTATTGACGCGCATGTACCATTCAACTAGGCGGCGAACCTGGCGTTCCGTATAGCCGCGGGACTTCATGCGTTCGAGGAATTCCCCATGCTGCTTTTCGGTCTTGGTGTCCTGCTTGGCGCCGAAGCTGATGACCGGCAGCAGTTCCTCGACCTGGCTGAACATGCGCTTCTCGATGACCTCCCGAATTTTCTCGTAAGACGTCCAGTACGGATTCTTGCCCTGGTTGTTGGCGCGCGCGCGCAGCGCGAACTTCACGATCTCGTTGCGGAAATCCTTCGGATTGGCGATGCCGGCTGGCTTCTCGACCTTGGACAGTTCCGCATCGAGGATCTTGCGGTCGAACACCTGGCCAGTGTCTGCATCCTTGAAATCCTGCTCCTCGATCCACGCATCGGCATAGGCGATGTAGCGATTGAACAGATTCTGTCCGTATTCGCTGTAGGATTCGATATAGGCCTTCTGGATCTCGCGGCCGATGAACTCCGCGTAGCGTGGCGCCAACAACGATTTGATGAAGTCGAGATAGCGCTCCTCAGTCTCCTTCGGGAACTGCTCGCGCTTGATCGCCTGTTCGAGCACATACATCAGATGCACGGGATCGGCCGCAATCTCCTCGTTGTCGTAGTTGAATGTCTCCGACAGCACCTTGAAGGCGAAGCGCGTCGAAATGCCCGCCATGCCCTCGGAGACGCCGGCCGCCTCGCGATATTCCTGGATGGATTTCGCCTTGGGGTCGGTGTCCTTCAGGTTGTCGCCGTTATAAACCCGCATTTTCGAATAGATCGGCGAGTTCTGGTGCTCCCTCATGCGCGACAGCACGCAGAAACGGGCGAGAATCTCCAGCACCTCCGGCGCGCAAGTCGCCTCGGCGAGATCGCTGCCTTCGAGCAGTTTCTTGTAGATCATCGCCTCTTCGGTCGAGCGCAGGCAGTAGGGCACCTTGACGACGCAGATGCGATCAAGGAAGGCTTCGTTATTCTTGTTGCTCTTGAATTGCTCCCATTCCGATTCGTTGGAATGGGCGAGGATGATGCCCTGATAGGGCAGCGCCCCAAGATTTTCCGTGCCGGCGTAGTTGCCTTCCTGCGTCGCCGTCAGCAGCGGGTGCAGCACCTTGATCGGCGCCTTGAACATTTCGACGAATTCAAGCAGCCCCTGCGTCGTGCGGTTGAGGCCGCCGGAATAGCTGTACGCGTCGGGATCGTGCTGCGAGAAAGTCTCCAGCTTGCGGATGTCGACCTTGCCGACCAACGTCGAGATGTCCTGGTTGTTCTCGTCGCCGGGCTCAACCTTGGCGACGCCGATCTGGCGCAGCCGCGAAGGATAGAGCTTGACCACCGAGAATTTCGATATGTCGCCGTCGAACTCGTCGAGGCGCTTGGCGGCCCACGGCGAGCAGATGCCGGTCAGCTTACGCGCCGGCAGCCCGTATTGACGCTCCAGCAACACGCCCATGGTCTCTGGCCGGAACAGGCCCAGCGGCGACTCAAACACTGGGCTCAGCTCATCGCCAGCCGCCAGCACATAAATCGGCTGCGTCTCAATCAGCGCCTTCAGGCGCTCGGCGAGCGAGGATTTGCCGCCGCCGACCGGCCCGAGCAAGTAGAGCACCTGCTTGCGCTCTTCGAGCCCTTGCGCGGCGTGCTGGAAATAGCTGACGACGCGCTGGATCGTGTCCTCCATGCCGAAGAATCCGACCATGCTCGGATAGAGCTTGATCGTGCGGTTGAGGAAGACGCGCCCGAGCCGCGAGTCCTTGGAGGTGTCGATCACCTGCGGTTCGCCGATGGCGGCGATCATGCGTTCTGCGGCGCTGGCGTACATGGAAGGGTCGTCGCGGCAACCTTCCAGATATTCCGACAGCGACATGGTCACGCGCCGTTCGCGCGCATAAGCCGAGGAGAAGAGCCCGAACACGTTCGAGCTCTTGGTTTCGCGCGCTCCCGAGCCGGAAGGATTAGCAAAAGCCGTAGCCGCCATGGCGTTCATCTCGAGCTCCGAAATGGTAAACATCCTTCTCCTGAGTTCAACGTGGGATTGAATACCTAATAAAAGGTTAAACTTTGTCCCAAGTTGGTACAGTCATCGCGGAGGAACCCGTCAGTGACGGCGGCCCGCCCGGAAAGGCCCTATTGAAGCGGCCTAAACTTTACCGGTGCGGCCTGAAGGGGAATCGCGCCCGCTCTTGCGAGGTCGCGCCCTAGTCGCCAACAGACAATCCCAAACGCCGACTCGACGCAAGCCCTTTTGCGATCTTACGAGCAAGTCGCGCGCCAAGCGTGGCGCCGCGGCATCGCCGGCGCCGGTCTCAGCCGCCGCCGAGCACGCCTTTGGCGGCTCGATCGACGGCTGCGGCGTATCGCCGCGCGGCGTAAGCCTCGCCCAAGACGCCGAGCACCGCGCCCTTGGCGTCGGTGACGGCGAGAATATCGGAGCTAGCCGCCGCGAAGGCGTCCAGCGCGTCGCGAATATTCTGCTCGGGTCTAAGAGTAACGTTGGCGAGCCGCGCAAGTTTCGCGACGGGCTCATCCTCGTGCTCCGACGCATGCGCCTCCGCCGTGGCGACCAAGCCGCGGTAGCGCCCTTGGCGGTCGACGAGCGCCACATAGTGCGAACTGCCCAGCGGATGCGCGAGCCGGAACGCCGCCAGCGTCGCCTCGGCCGGCATGGTGCGGGCTTTGGTGTCCATCATGCCCGCCACCAAGATCGTGCGCACCCAGCCGACGTCGTGTGCGCCCTTGATGTTTTCGCCGCGCAAATGCATCCGCCAGGTCGAGAACGAATAGCCGAAGATCGCCTGCGTCATCAGGTGACTGGCGATGCAGCCGGCCAGCACCGGCCCCGCCACCGCCACATCGCCGGAACTCTCCAGCACCAGAAACGCCATCGTCAGCGGCGCGCCGATGATCGCCGTCCCCAGCGTCGCCATGCCGGCGAACAGGCACGCCGTGGCGTTGAGATGCAGCCCCGGCAGCGCCACGGCCATGATCAGCGCATAGAGCTTGCCGATCAGCGCCCCGGTATAGAGCGAGGCGAAGAACATGCCGCCGCGAAAGCCGCTCGCCAGCGACACCATACAGGCCGTCAGTTTCAGCCCGATCAGCGCCGCCAGAGCCAGAACGGAGAGGTCGCGGTCGCTGTCGAGGATGAGCGCCCCGTGCCCGGCGCCCAACATTTGCGGCGTCAGCGTCGCCAGCAAAGCGACGATGGCGCCGCCCACCACCGGCCTCCCCCAAGCCGGCAACGGCCCCGCCCGGAACAGCCGCCCGAGCACCGAGGCCGCGCGCATCGCCCCCACGCCGATGAGCGCCGAAACCAGCCCGAGGCCGACCAAAGCGATGTGCTGGGCAACCCCGAACGGTGGCACCGGCGGCGCTTGGATCGAATAAGGCGCGCCGCCGAGCACATGCACCATCAGCCGCCCCGCCACTGCCGCCGCCAGCACCGGCGCGGCGTTGGCTAGAGAATAGGCGCCGATGACAAGCTCGAAAGCATAAAACGCACCGGTCAGCGGCGCGCCGAAGGCCGCCGCCATGGCGCCCGCGGCGCCGGCGCCGAGCAAGGTGCGCAAATCCTGCCGTCGCAGTTGCAAGATGACGCCGATCTTCGAG
>Ga0134128_10006907_pt1 | contig 13731 bp, 13 predicted proteins | sample KB31754_FD_96462 | JGI IMG/M metagenome (GOLD analysis project Ga0134128, IMG submission 96462) | Terrestrial soil microbial communities with excess Nitrogen fertilizer from Kellogg Biological Station, Michigan, USA - KB3-175-4 | ecosystem: Environmental > Terrestrial > Soil > Unclassified ... | reverse complement strand
GCGAATGTGCGCGCCCGGATCGAGGTGCTGTTCGGCAATCGAGCCCGTCTCGACGTTGTCTCGGAGCGCGAACACTTTCGCGTCCTGATCGTACTGCCGGCGACGGGAGCCTCGGGAGCCTCGGGAGGCTGATGCCGTGCGCATTCTGATTGTCGATGACGAGGCGCTGGCGCGGGCATTCCTCGCCGAGCAGCTCGCAGACATCGCAGGGATGGAGGTCGTCGGCCAGGCCTCGAACGGGTTCGAAGCCGTGAAACGCGCCGAGGAGCTCGCGCCCGATCTGATGCTTCTCGACATTCAGATGCCAAAGCTCTCGGGCTTCGAGGTGCTCGAGCTGCTGGGACCTGCGCGGCCGGGCGTAATCTTCGTGACGGCTCACGATGAGTATGCAATCCGTGCCTTCGAAGTGCACGCGGTGGACTATCTGTTGAAACCTGTCGATCCCGCACGCTTGCGAGCGGCGCTCGAGCGCGCCGCGACTCGATTGAGCTCGCACGCGACCGGGCTTTCACCGCCAGAGCTCTCGCGGCTCGCCCGCCCGCCGGGGCATGCCTTGGAACGGGTCGTGATCCGCGACGGATCACGAGTGCACGTTCTACCCGTCGAACAGATCGACTTCATCGAGGCGCAGGACGATTACGTGGAATTCGCCTCATCCGGCAAGCGACTGCGAAAGCAGCAAACCCTTGCGGAGATCGAGTCGCAGCTCCATCCCACCCGCTTCGTGCGCATCCATCGCTCCTTCATCTTGAATATCGAGCGGCTGGTGCGCATCGAGCCCTACGCGAAGGACAGCTGGCTGATCATTCTGAAGGACGGCGGACGTTTACCCATGTCGCGTACGGGCTATGCGCGCTTGAGAGAGCTGATCGGCTGATCCGTCGCGTAGAATCGAACGCCCGGTCCGGCCTGCCCGCGGCCGGACGACAACTATAAAGTACCTTATCTATGTTATGTAAGTATTTGATTAGAATGCCCGGGAGAGGACTCGAACCTCCACGGAGTTACCCGCTAGTACCTGAAACTAGTGCGTCTACCAATTCCGCCACCCGGGCAGGAGGCGCGGCGCGGCGCAATGTACGCACGGGGTCAGGGGCTGTCAATTGAGGAGCCGCAGAACTCGATTCGGACGACGCGACCGGCATGCGCGCTCGCAAATTCGCGATACAAAAGAAGATCGCGGCAAGTCGAGTCGCCTCGGACGGGGCTCACCGCCTCAACAGCGCTCGCGCCGTGGGTTAACGCCGGGCGGCACTGCCGAAGGCACAGTCAGCGCACACCGCGCGGGTTACGGTTTCGTTCGCGTGGAAGGCAGTAAGGAGAGCGTGTTCCTGCCTCCGAGAGAAATGCGCGGAGTGCTGCACGGCGATCGCGTTCGCGTGAGCCTCGCTCGCGATGCGGATGACAGATGGCTCGGGGAGGTCGAGCAGGTGCTCGGGCGCGGTGTCAGCTCTTTCCTCGGCACGCTCGAGGTTAGCGGACGACAGGCATGGGTGAGTGCGGTGGATCGGCGCCTGCAGCTCACCTGCTCGGTCGCGCCGGCCGAGCTCGATGGGGCGCGCCGCGGCGACTGGGTCATCGCGCGCATCACGCGACATGCGAGCTCTTCGGGGCCGGCTCAGGCGCGCATCCAAAAGCGCCTCGATCCGGATCGGCCCGTCGAGCTCGCGACCGAATCGGCCATCGCGCGGTTCGACTTGCCGAGTGAGTTTCCGGCCGCCGCGCTTCAGGAGGCGCGAGCGTTCGGCGAGCGGGTGGATGTCAAAGAGGCGGCCCGTCGAGTGGATCTGCGCGATCTCCCGCTCGTCACCATTGATGGCGAGGATGCGCGCGACTTCGACGATGCGGTCTACGCGGAGCCGCACGGCGAGGGATTCCGGCTCATCGTGGCGATTGCCGACGTAAGCTTTTACGTAAGAACCGGCACTGTGCTCGATGCGGCCGCGCTAGAGCGCGGCACTTCGGTCTACTTCCCCACGCGCGTGTTGCCGATGCTGCCCACCGCGCTGTCCGATCATCTCTGCTCGCTCGCGCCGCGAGTCGACCGGCTGTGCTTTGCGGCTGACATGATCGTCTCGCGCCGCGGCGCCTTGAAGTCTGCGCGCTTCTATCCTGCGGTGATGCGCTCGGCCGCGCGGCTCACCTACACGTTGGCCCAGGCTGCCCTCATCGATGGCCGGCCCGAGGCGCAGCGCGAGATCGGGGTCGACCTCGTGCCGCGGCTGCTGCCGCTCGTCGAGGTCTACCGCGCTTTGCATCGGTCCCGTACGCAGCGCGGCGCGCTCGATCTCGATGCGGCGGAGGCGGAATTCGAGATCGATGCCGCCGAGCGGGTTCGCGGTATCGAGCTGCGCGCGCGCAACGACGCGCACCGTCTCATCGAAGAATGCATGATTCTCGCCAACGTCGCCGTCGCGAGGGAGCTTGCGCGCGTCCGCGCGCCGACGCTCTATCGAGTGCACGGCCAGCCCGAGGCCGAGAAGCTCGAACGGCTCGCCTCGACACTGCGCGCTCTCGGTATCGAGGCGCAGCTGCCTGCCGAGCCGACGCCCCGCGACTTTCAGGCGCTCACACGCCGCGTGGGCGCCTCGCCGGATCGTCCGTTCGTCGAGTCGCTCATCGTGAGGGCCATGCAGCAGGCGGTCTATCAATCGACGAATATCGGGCACTTCGGCCTGGCGCTCACGCACTACGCGCACTTCACCTCGCCCATCCGGCGATACCCCGATCTGATCGTGCACCGGACTTTGAAAGCGCTGGTCGGCGCGAGCGATGCGAGCGGCGTTGAGTACTCGATGGAGGAGCTTGCACCGCTCGGGGAGAATCTATCGCGGCTCGAGAAGCGTGCCGATGAGGCCGACCGGTACGTCTCGACGTTTCTCAAGTGCACCTATTTGAAAGAGCGAATCGGCCAGAGCTTCCTCGGACTCGTGACTACCGTCGTCGAGTTCGGCTGCTTCGTGCAGATACTCGACGTGACCGTCGACGGGCTGCTGCACGTGGACAGCCTGCGGGACGACGAATACGTGATGGATGAGAGCGGACACGCCTGGGTGGGGCGGCGCCGTGGACGACGGCTGCGCGTCGGCAGCCATCTGCGTGTCGTCGTTACCGCGGTGAATCCGATCGAGGGCTTGATCGACCTCGATCTCGCGGAGGAGCACGCCCCGGTCGGCGGCCGCTCAGGTGCCGAGGAGAGACGGTGAGAGGGCCGCGCGGCGGGCCCGCGGGCACGCAGCTCATCTACGGCCTGCACGCAGTGCGCGCCATCCTCTCCCGACACCCCGAGCGCGTCCTCGGTCTGAAGATCCTCCGTAACCGGGAGGATTCCCGGGCGCAGGAGATCGAGTCTCTCGCGCAGCGCCATGGGCGCGCGGTCGAGCGCGTGAGCGCCGAGGCGTTGACCCGGGCGCTCGGAGACGTCGTGCATCAAGGTATCGCTGCCGAAATCTCGCCTCTGCCGCCATGGTCGGAGGACGATCTGCTTGCGGCGATCGCAAATCCGAGCGCCGCGAGCGCGTCGGCTCCTCTGCTTCTCGCGCTCGACGGCGTCCAGGACCCCCACAACCTCGGCGCCTGTCTGCGCACGGCCGATGCCTGCGGCGCACTCGCAGTCATCGTGCCGCGCGATCGCGCGGCGCAGCTGACTGGCGCCGCGCGCAAAGTCGCGGCCGGCGCGGCCGAATCGACACCCGTCGTCCCCTGCACGAACCTCGCGCGGACTCTCGACCTGCTCAAACAGGCGGGAGTGTGGGCATTCGGGGCCGATGCGGAGGCGGAACGGAACGCCTCCGAGGTGGACCTCACCGTCGCAGCGGTGCTCGTGCTCGGAGCCGAGGGGAGGGGGCTGCGCCAGCTCACCCGGCAGCGCTGCGACGGCCTGGTACATCTTCCGAGGCTCGGCGCCGTGGAGAGTCTGAATGTATCCGTCGCGGCGGGAATGCTGCTTTATGAGGCCGTGCGCCAACGCTCGGCGGCCGCGGGGGCCGGCTCCGATCGGACCGACAGGCGCAGTGCACGCTAACTCCCTGTTTCTGCATGAACACATCGCCACGGAGCGTTGCGGCTCGCGTGCGGGTTGAGTATGCTGCGCGCCCCTCCATCGAGAGGGGCGGCACGACGACGGCAATCGCCGCCGGTTGGCCGATCTCCTTGCCACACCGGAGCAGGCCTCGCATCGGGTGGCTCACATCCGTAAGGAGGACACATGAGGCACTACGAGATCGTATTTCTGGTCCATCCGGATCAGAGCGAGCAGGTCCCGGCGATGATCGAGCGCTACAAGTCGATGATCGCCGCAGGCAACGGGCATGTGCATCGCCTCGAGGACTGGGGCCGACGGCAGCTCACGTATCCCATCGCGAAGGTTCATAAGGCGCACTATGTCCTCATGAACATCGAATGCGATAGCAAGACGCTGAACGAGCTCACTGGGGCGTTCCGCTTCAGCGACGCGGTGGTGCGCCACCTGGTCGTGAAGATGGACGCGGCCGTCACCGAGCCCTCGCCGATGGCGCGGGCCGATGAGGACGAGGGCGGCGGACGCCGCGAACGCCAGCGTGAGGAGTCCGTCCAGTCCGCCGACGACGACGAAAGCACTCAGACGGAGAGCGCATCATGAGCCGTTTTTCCCGCCGCAAGAAGTTCTGCCGCTTCACGGCCGAGGGCGTGAAGTACATCGATTACAAGGATCTCGGCACGCTCAAGAGCTATATCACCGAGACGGGCAAGATCGTGCCGAGCCGCATCACAGGCACGAAATCGTTCTATCAGCGCCAGCTCGCGACGGCCATCAAGCGCGCACGCTTCCTCGCGCTGTTGCCGTACACCGACCAGCACTGAGGCGTTCGCGATGGAAATCATTCTGCTCGAGAAGGTCGCGAACCTCGGCAACATCGGCGATCGCGTGAAAGTTCGCTCGGGCTTCGGACGCAATTACCTGCTGCCGCAGGGCAAGGCGACGCTCGCGACCGCAGAGAACGTCGCCAGATTCGAGGCGCGCCGCGCCGAGCTCGAGCGCATCGCGCACGAGCAGCTCGAGAGCGGGCAGCGTCGTGCCGAGGACCTCAAGGAATTCCGGCTGACGATCACCGCCAAGGCGGGGACGGAGGGGAAGCTCTTCGGCTCGATCGGCACGAGCGACATCGCCGAGGCGTGTACGCGCGCCGGCCACCCGATCTCCCGCAGTGAGGTCAGGCTGCCGACCGGCCCGCTGCGCACGGTCGGCGAGCACACGGTCGACCTGCATCTGCACGCCGACGTGGACGTGCAGCTGCCGGTCACGATCATCGCCGAGGAGTAGCCGGCGCCGCTCGGCGCGCCGTCGCCGCTTTCCGGCATCTGCATTCATTCTCGCAAGCGCCCGTGGCCGGTCCCGCCAAAGCGCATCGAAGCTCCGATAGCGCCGTCATCGACGTTCGCACGCCGCCGCACTCGATCGAGGCGGAACAGGCGGTGCTCGGCGGACTGCTGATCGACGCGTCCGCCTGGGACCACGTCGCCGATGTGGTACGAGCGGAGGACTTCTACCGGCCCGACCACCGGCTGATTTTCGAGAGCATCGGCGTGCTCGCCTCGACGGGCAAGCCCTGCGATGTCGTGACGGTTTCCGAGCACCTCGAGCGCACGGGTAAGCTCGAGGATGCAGGCGGCCTCGCCTACCTCGGTACCCTCGCACGCGACACGCCTACCGCGGCCAATGTCCGTGCATACGCCGATATCGTCCGCGAGCGCTCTTTGCTGCGGCGGCTCATCACGGTGGGCACGGACATCGCCGCATCCGTTTTCGCAACCGAGGGTGCGAGCGCGCGCGATTTGGTCGATCGTGCCGAGCAGGGTGTGTTCGAGATTGCGGAGGCCGGGTTCCGCGGGCGCGAAGGCGCCGTCCCCGTGCGCTCCCTCCTGCCAGGCATCATCGACCAGATCGATGAGTGGCACACGAACCCGGACAAGATGCGGGGGCTCGCTACCGGATTTGCGGATTTCGACAAGATCACAGGTGGGCTGCGCCCGGGCGATCTGATCGTCATCGCGGGCCGCCCCTCGATGGGCAAGTCGACGCTTGCGGTGAACATGGCGGAGTACGCCGCGATCAACCCGAACATCCGCGCCTCCGTCGCCATCTTCAGCATGGAGATGCCGTCCGATCAGATCATCACGCGCATGCTCGCTTCGATCGGCACGGTGCCGCTCGGAAGCCTGCGAAGCGGGCGCATCTCCGATGAGGACTGGGTGCGCATCACGGGGGCGACCAGCCAGCTCTCCGAGTCGAAAATCTTCGTCGACGAGACCCCGGCACTCACGCCAACCGAGTTGCGGGCGCGCGCACGACGGATCAAACGCGAGCACGGTCTCGGTCTGATCATCGTCGATTACCTGCAGCTCATGCAGGTGCCGGGCACGAAGGAGAACCGCGCGACGGAGATCGCAGAGATCTCCCGCGGCTTGAAGGTGCTTGCGAAGGAGCTGCAGGCGCCCGTGATCGCGCTCTCGCAGCTCAATCGCAGCGTCGAGCAGCGCGAACACAAGAAGCCCGTGATGTCGGACCTCAGAGAATCTGGTGCGATTGAACAGGATGCAGACATGATCCTGCTCATCTATCGCGATGAGGTTTACAACAAGGACACGACCAGGAAGGGCATCGCGGAGATCGACGTCGCGAAGCACCGCAACGGCGAGATCGGCACGTTCCTGCTCACTTTCCAGGGCCAGTACACGCGCTTCGTGAATTACGCGCCGGACTCGTACGCCGAAGGCATCCTGCGCTGATGCAGCTCATTCGCGCGATCATCGATACGAGCGCGCTGCGCAGCAATCTCCGCCAGATCAAGTCCCGGGCGCCCGGCTCGCGCGTGATGGCCGTCGTCAAGGCGAATGCCTACGGTCACGGCCTGGTGCCGACGGCACTCGCATTGCCGGAGGCCGATGCGTTCGCCGTTGCGCGTTTGGAGGAGGGGATCGCGCTGCGCGAGGCGGGCGTCAGGCAGATGATCGTCTTGCTCGAGGGTGTCTTCAGCGCCGAGCAGCTCGAGGAGGCCGCCGAACGCCGCTTCGAGATCGTCGTGCACGATCCTCTGCAAGTGGCGCTGCTCGAGCGCTATGCGGGCGCGCACCGCTTCGTCGTATGGTTGAAAATCGATACCGGCATGAACCGGCTCGGCTTCCGGGCCGAGGAGTTTCCCGCCGTGCTCACGCGCGTGCAGGGGCTTTCCACCAAACCCGCGGAGGTTCGCGTGATGACTCACCTCGCGCGAGCGGACGAGCGCGACTGCCCGGTCACGCGCCGGCAGATCGAACGCTTCGATGCGCTTACCGCGCATCTCGGGCTCACGCGCAGCATCGGCAATTCCGCGGGAATCCTCGGCTGGGAGCACGGCTGCGGAGATTGGGTCAGGCCGGGCCTCGCGCTCTACGGCATTTCGCCTTTCCAGCTGGAATCGAGCGGAGAGTTCGGTCTCATTCCAGCCATGACGCTCGCTTCGACGGTCATCACTGTGCGCCGCGTGCCGCGCGGGGAGACGGTGGGTTATGGCGGCACATGGTCGGCCGAGCGCGACTCGCGCATCGCAATCCTTGCGGGCGGCTACGGCGACGGATTGCCGCGCTGTCTCGCGACCGGGACGCCCGTGCTCGTGAATGGTCGGCGGGCGCCGCTCGTCGGCCGCGTCGCGATGGACATGATCGCGGTGGATGTGACGGAGCTCCCCGAGGTGGAGGTCGGCACTCGCTGCGTGCTCTGGGGCCGCGGACTCGAAGTGACCGAGATCGCAGCCCATGCGGGAACGATTGCTTACGAGCTCCTGTGCGGCGTTCGCGCACGCGTGCCGCGCGAGGCGATCTGATTTGGCTCGCCGATGACCGCACACGCGCTCCATCAAATACTGCCGCTCGCCGCGTGGACGAATTTCTACGTCATCGTCGGCACCTCCGCGGGCGCCCTCACCGGATTGACGTTCGTCGTGATCACGATGACGGGCGATCCCGGCCTGCGTGCGGATTCCGCGGCCATGCGGCTGACCGGCCTGCGCGCGTTCATCACGCCGACGGCCGTTCATTTCGGATCGGCGCTGTGGCTTGCGGCGCTTCTCTGTGTGCCGGGGCACACCGCCTTGAGCGGCGCGCTCTGCATCGGCGCGACGAGCATCGCGGGGGTCATCTACAGCGCGCGTGTGCTGTACCTGATTACGCTGATCCGCGCGGACTACCGACCGTTCATCGCGGACTGGGTCTGGAATGTGGGCTTGCCCGGGTGCGCGTATTTGTCTTTGTTTGTTGCGGCCTTAGTGATGCCGCCCTTTCCCACTCAGTCGCTCTATGTGATCGCCGGTGCCACGTTCCTGCTGCTCGCCATCGGCATCCACAACGCGTGGGATGTTGTCGTGTGGTTCACGACCGAGCGGCACGCTCAGGCGGGCCGGGCACGCCACGGTGGGCGCGCGAGTCACGAGCCTTCCGAGCGAGCGCGCGCGGACGAGACGACCGCTCGCGCGCGACGGCCCGACTGATCAGGCCTCGAAGAACCCCATCTTTACGCCCGCGAGCTGGATCACGTCGTTGTCGGCGAGGCGGCGCGCCTGCGCGCCGATCGGGGCGCCGTTGACGAGCGGGAAGTTGTGCTCCCTGTCGCTGTCGACGTGCACGATGAAGTAACCGTCCGCGCGACGGGTGATGGCGGCGACCTGCACGCCGGGGCGTCCGAGGGTCGTGAGGGCCTTGTTGAGTTCCAACTCGCGTCCGGCGAATGCACCGGAGAGCACTTGCAGCTTCGCCTTTTTGACGGCCTGACCGTCGAGCCCAGCCCGAACCCCGGAGGCTGCAGACGCAGCGGATCCAGACGAAGAGGCTGCGACCGCCGCTCCGGGAACCGCCTGCTCGACGGCTTCGCGGACCGTGCGCAGCTTCTCCACGGGCCGCGCGGAGGGTTGGATCACCATCGTCTTCTCGAACTCGTCCTGCGCCTCATCGTCCTCGACGAACCGCAGTTGATGATGACCGACGGTGATCACGTCGCCGTGCTGCAGTGCGTGCTTCTTGATGAGCTTGCCGTTGACGTACGTGCCGTTGGTGCTATTCAAATCCTCGAGGAACGAGTCGTTGAGGATGTTGATGATGAGCGAGTGATGGCCGCTCACGGCCGCATTGTCGATGCGGATGTCGTTATCGGGGAGCCGCCCGACCGTGTAGCGCTCCTTGTTCATGTTGTACTCGGCCATTACTTGGCCGTCCAGGCTCAGAATCAACCTAGCCATAGCGCCTTAAGCTCCCAGCCGAAACGGCACTCTCAACCCAGCCAGCCCAGAATCTTCTCGAGCAGCCCGCCCTTTGCAGGGAAGGGCTCGACCACATGCGCCATGACGACCGAGACGTTGTCACGACCCCCGTTATCGTTCGACAGTTGAATCAGTTGTTTGGCGACCATCTCGAGGTTAGCACCAAAGGTACTGATCGTTAAGTGAATATCGTCATCTTCCACCATGTCCGAGAGGCCGTCCGAGCACAGCACATAGAAATCTCCCTTCTGAACGGGTACGTCCTGCACCTCGACCTCGACGTTGGGCTCGACTCCGAGCGCTCGCGTGACGTAGTTCTTGTTCGTGGCCCGTTGGGCTTCCTCGGCGGAGTAGAACCCGCGATCGACCAGCTCCTGCAGCAGCGAGTGATCGAGCGTGACCTGGTCGAGCTTGCTCTCTCTCAGGCGATACAGGCGCGAATCACCGACGTGCGCTACGGCCATTCGATTGTCGAAAAACAGCGCGCTCACGACCGTCGTGCCCATACCTTCACATTGAGGCTGGGTGCGCGCGGTCTGATAGATGATCTTGTTGGCCCGATGAATCGCATCGCGCAGGATGATGCTCGAGCGCGACATACCCGTTCCCGGGTCGTTGACGCGCAGGTCCTCCCGCTCGACCGACTCCCGCACGAGATTGACGATCGTCTTCACGGCGATGCCGCTTGCGACCTCGCCGGCGTTGTAGCCGCCCATCCCGTCGGCCAGCACGAGCAGGCCGATGTCCGGATCGAAGGCGATCGTGTCCTCGTTGTGCTCGCGTACCTTGCCGGTGTCCGTCTCGCCGACGAGGTGCAGCTTGCCGCGCAGGCTCATCGAGCGGGTTCCGCCGGGTCGCCGGAAAGTGTGACGTGAATCACGTTTGAACGAGTACCGGCCGCCCGTGCGGGAAGTCCTCGCCCGGCGGCGCGACGCGGCTCCGAAGCTTTCGCAAGCAGTGCTCCCCGATCACGAGGGCCGTTCGGTGCTCGACGGCCGGCCCCCTTTCTTGGGCGCCTAAGCTAACATGGCCGCCGTTCCTGTCCGAGCGTCTGGTCACAAACCGCGATGCCGCAGATGGCAAGCCGCGCCCCACTTTCCCTATTCATCTGCGACGCCTGCGGCGGTGAGACGCCGAAATGGCAGGGCCAGTGTCCACACTGCGAAGCGTGGAACACCTTGGTCGAGCGCAAGGCGACCGTACGGCCGGCTGGGTCGCGGCTCAAAGCAAAGCCCGCGGCGGCTCCCAAGGGCCTGGATGAAGGGGTAGCCGAAGCATCCGAGCGGCTGAGTACCGGCCAGAGCGAGCTCGACAGGGTCTTGGGCGGGGGCCTCGTCAAGGGCTCCGTGAGCCTGCTCGGCGGAGACCCCGGTATCGGCAAATCGACTCTTCTGCTCCAAGTGGCGGCGCACGCGGCGGCGCACGGATTCGGCAGCTCGAGCGGCTGCAATGTTCTTTATGCGAGCGGTGAGGAGTCCGTGCCGCAGATCGGGCTCAGGGCCCGGCGACTCGGGCTCTCCGCGGAGCGTCTGCGGCTGATCGCAGAGACCGATCTCGAGACCATCACCGCACAGGCCGCCGCGCAGGATGCGGCCTTCCTCATCATCGACTCGATTCAGACGATGCAGACGAGTGCGGCAGCCGCAAGCGCCGGCGCGGTCTCGCAGCTGCGCGAGTGCACGGCCGAGCTCGTGCGATTTGCGAAGTCAACCGGAACCTCGGTCGTGATCGTGGGGCACGTGACCAAGGAGGGCACGATCGCCGGACCCCGCGTGCTCGAGCACCTCGTCGACACGGTGCTGTACTTCGAGAGCGAAGTGAGCAGTCGCTACCGGATCGTGCGGGCGACGAAGAACCGGTTCGGGTCCGCGGGCGAGCTCGGCTTTTTCGCGATGTCCGAGAGCGGACTGAAGGAAGTGCGCAATCCCGCCGCGATCTTTCTTGCGAGAGGTCCCGAGCCAGCCGCCGGGAGTATCGTAACGGTAACGCGCGAGGGCGGGCGACCGCTGCTCATCGAGTTGCAGGCGCTGGTAGATCGGATGCGCTTCGGCGCACCGCGCCGCATCGCCCAGGGGCTCGATGCGAATCGCCTCGCGATGCTGCTCGCGGTGATGCATCGCCACGGCGGCCTCTCATTGCAGGAGCACGACGTCTTCGTCAATGTCGTCGGCGGCATTCAGATCATCGAGACCGCCTGGGATCTGCCGGTCGTGCTGGCGCTCGCCTCGAGTCTGAAGGACCGCATGCTGGAGCGCTCGCTCGTCGCATTCGGTGAGGTTGGACTGACGGGCGAGGTGCGGCCCGTCACTTACGGCGAGGAGCGCTTGCGGGAGGCGCAGAAGCAGGGTTTCCGGCGCGCCATCGTTCCTCGCGACAATGCGCCGCGTCGCCCGCTCGAAGGTCTCGACGTACGCCCGGTCGCGCGAGTCGCCGACGCGCTCGCGGCAGCCATCTCGTAGCCTTTTCGCGCGACGCCGCCCGCAGCGCTGCGCTGCCGCCGCGACTCTACGCTGCCGCCGCATGCGTCCAAACGCGTACGGTGCGTACTGCGTTGTCCGCGATCTGCAGCACCTCGAACAGATAATCGCCGACTCGCACGGTCGTTCCGGGCTCCGGAATCGTCTCGAGCTGCTCGAGCAGCAGACCGTTTACGGTCTTGGGACCGTCGGTCGGCAGGTGCCACTGCAGCGCGCGATTGAGTGCGCGGATCGTCGCGCTCGCATTGACGATGAACACCCCCGGCCGTTCGGTGTGCACGTCCTTGTGCACGACGGTCGCGGGGTCGGTGGTGAACTCCCCGACGATCTCCTCGAGGATGTCCTCGAGCGTCACGAGCCCTTCGATGTCGCCGTATTCGTTCACGACGAATGCGTGCCGCCGCCGGTTGCGCTGGAAATGCGCGAGCTGTGCCGCGAGCGGTGTGCCCTCGGGCACGAAATACGGCTCGCGGCTCCCCGCGATCTCGACCAGCCGCTCGCGCGAGAGCGTGCCGCGCGCGAGCTCCTGGGCAACGCGCTTCATGTGCAGCATGCCGACCAGGTTGTCGAGCTCCCCGTCGTAAACCGGCAGGCGCGTGTGCGGCGTCTGGCGCAGTGTCTCGAGAATGTCTTCCCAGCTCTCGGCGACATCGATGCCGCCGATCTCCTGCCGGGGAATCATGATGTCGTTAACCGTGATTTCGCCGAGATCGAGTATCGAGAGCAGCATCTGCCTGTGCCGGGCGGGGATCATCGGACTCGCCTCTGCAACGACGGCGCGCAACTCCTCGGCCCCGAGGGCGGTGCTGTCACGTGAGCCCCGCACGACGCCGAAGAGCCGCAGCACCCCGTAGGCCGTGCGGCCGGTGAGCCAAAGCACGGGTCGCGCGACGACGACGAGCGTTCGATAAATGTATGCCGAGCCGAGGGCGACCGACTCGGAGCGGGTCGCCGCGAAGATCTTCGGCACGAGCTCGCCGAAGACGATCATGACGATCGAGAGGATTGCTCCCGTCACCGACAGGGCGAACGCAAAGCTCGTGCGCTGCGCGATGACTGTCGCCGCCTGAGAGGCGAACACGCTCGCGGCCGCGAGAATTACGAGATTCACGCCGAGCCAGTCATCCGGACGCTGCAGCAGGCGCTCGAGCACTCGCGCGGCACCTTGCCCGAGCTCGGCCCGGTGGCGGATGCGGTAACGGTTCACCGACAGCAGCGCCACCTCGGTTCCCGAGGAGAAGGCGATGACGATGATGAGGCCGACGAGCAGCAGCAGCAGGAGGGGAGTCGGAGCTTCGTTCAAGGCGGTGGTCCTCGCAAAGACGACGGGCCCGCACGGCCGTACGTGCCGGGCCCGACCTCCCTAGCATAGGCCGACGCCTGTCGGCCGGGAAAACGGGTCCTGCACCCCTATAATGCCGGCATGTTCGATAGCCTCACTCAGCGCCTCACCCGCACCGTCAATACGTTGCGCGGCAGAGGGCGCATCACGGAAGAGAACGTCTCCGAGGTCCTGCGCGAGGTGCGCGTCGCCTTGCTGGAGGCGGACGTAGCGCTGCCGGTCATCAAGCGCTTCATCGATACCGCGAAGTCTCAAGCTCTCGGTGCGGAGGTGGCCGCGAGCCTCACGCCCGGACAGGCGTTCATCGGCATCCTGCACCGACAGCTCGTCGATCTCATGGGCGGCGCGCGCGCAGGCTTCAATCTGCGAGCGCAGCCGCCGATTCTCGTGCTTCTCGCCGGGCTTCAGGGCGCCGGTAAGACGACGACCGCAGGCAAGCTCGCACGCTGGCTGATCGAAAGCCAAGGCCGGCGGCGCGTACTGCTCGCGAGCACGGACGTGCACCGTCCCGCCGCGATGCTGCAGCTCGAGAGGCTCGCCGAGCAGGTCGGCGCAACCTACTTCCAGGCGGACCCCTCGGCGGCGCCTCCCGCGATCGCCCTCGCCGCGGTCGAGCAGGCGCAGCGCGGCGTGTTCGACGCGT
>Ga0134128_10006905_pt1 | contig 13731 bp, 12 predicted proteins | sample KB31754_FD_96462 | JGI IMG/M metagenome (GOLD analysis project Ga0134128, IMG submission 96462) | Terrestrial soil microbial communities with excess Nitrogen fertilizer from Kellogg Biological Station, Michigan, USA - KB3-175-4 | ecosystem: Environmental > Terrestrial > Soil > Unclassified ... | reverse complement strand
GTCCGATGGGACAGCCGGGGCTTGAGGGTTGCGCGGGGTGGCGCATCGCGGTTGCCGTGCTGGCCGCAGCGCGCGCCCGCCCGCGATCTACGGGACACGCCTTAGCACGCCGCCACTCGGAGAGCAGCACGAACTGCTTGATGCCCAGCATCCGGAACATGCCGCGCTGCGACCCGCGGTAGGCGGCCCGGACCACCGGCCTGGCTTCCCCGGCGCTGACCACCGCGGGCGCCATCGCGTCGTAGTCGGCGCCGCCCAGCCGGATGGAGCAGCCGCCGGCCGCGTGCACGTGGCGCGACCAGTCCGACTCGGTGCCGAACGTCAGCGGTATCACGACGGTGTTCCCGGCCAGCCCCCGCTGGTCAACCGGGTCGGTGCCCGGCCGCTCATGATCCTCGGCGCGGTGAGGGCATGGTGGTGATGTAGCCGGCGGCCGCCGTGGCGATGGTGGCGGCGGCCCCGAGCAGGCTCACCGGCACGCCGGCCAGGCGGCCGACCGGGTGCGGGGGGTCATCAACCGCGGTGCCGGGAACCAGGGGCGCGACGAAGAACGGCGCCCAGTAGGCCACCGGTACCGCCGCCGCGAAGAACCGGGCCGTGGCCTGATTACCGCCGTCTTCACCGTCGCCGGACCAGACGGACCAGATGTTCGCCGATGACAAGCTGACGGCCATGGCCAGCGAGGTCACGCCATGGAAGCGGGCATGGCCGGGCCACCGGTGGTTGAAGATGTGGGAGTCATTCCAGTCCGCGGCCAGCGGCGCCACCACAGTGATCGCATTGGCCAGGGTGAGCAGGCTCCGCCCGACGACAAGCCGACCCTGGCCCGGCACGGATTTAATCATCGGCGCCTCCAATCGGCTAGGCGACCTTGCCTCCACGCTACTCGCCCCGCGGCCGCCGGGCGGGTTGGCCGTTCCGGCTCAGGCTGGCCATCCGGTCGCGGCGGCGATCAGGTCGGCGGCCTCGCCAACGGTGCGGCCGGTGGTGTCGACGCGCCGGGCGTCGAGTCCGGCGTGCTCGAGGTCCTGGGCGTGCGCGGCGGCCTGGCTGGCGAACCGGGACAGATAGCTGCCCGGCTGGCCGCGCAGCGGGTCGCCTGGCTGGGGCCAGCTGCCTCCTTCGCCACGGGTCATGATCCGCCGGCTCAGCTCCTCGGGCCCGGCGTGCAGGCGGCAGGCGGTGATCACGACGCCGGGCAGGGCGGCCTGGTAGACGCCGAGCGCGGCCTGGCTCTCGACCGGACCGGTCATCACCAGTTGGCTGGCCCCGGCCGCGCGGTAGACAGGCCAGATCCCGGCCAGATTGCGGGCCTTGAGCCGGTGGCCATGCGGATCACCATCGGGGCGGGGCCGCAGGAAGCCGATCTGGTCCAGGTCGAGGTACCCGGCGGTGAGGCCGGCCCGCAGGCACCGCTGGTACAGGCGGAAGCCGATCGTCGACTTGCCGACCCCGGCCGGGCCGCACAGCAGCAGGATCCGCCCGCCGCTGCCGGACGCCTGGCTGACGGCCGGGCCACCCGAGTCCGCCAGGCCCTCGTGCGCCACGCCAGGCCGAAGGTCGAATCCCGGCCAGTCGCGGCAGCGGTCCCGAACCAGCCGGGCCACCTCTCCGGCCGGCACGCCGGTCGTGTCCACGCGGACGTCGGCGAACGCGCTGGCATCCATGCGGTCAGCCTCGTCCCGCGCCTCCCGCAGCAGGTCGGTCAGATCGCCGTCGATGCGCGGGTGCCGGCCGGAGAATCGCCGAACCAGGTCGTCGTGGCCGGCGCGCAGCCGGCATACCAGCACCGTCCCCTGCTCCAGCAGGTCCCGCCGCACGCCCAGCCCCGGATTCACGCAGCCGTTGATGATCACGCGCCGGGCCCCGGCGTACTGGAAGTTCCGTATCAGGACGCCGGCGCTGCGGGCCCGGATCACATCACGGCCCGGATCATCCGGCGACGCCGGATAGCACATGCACAACTGGTCGGCATCGGCGAAGGCGGTGCGGGTCCCCGAGGCCGCCAGGTCGGTGAACAACTGCCAGGACACCGTGGACTTACCGACCCCTGGCGGGCCGGTGATCCACAAGACGGGCACCGGCATGCGGGCCATTCTCGGCAGCGGCGCAAGCCCGGTCAAACGGATAACGGCCCCATGTCATACTGGCCCGATGTTCGGGAAGAAGATGGTGGAGGGAAAGGCGAGAATCCTCGCCTTTGAGGGTCTGACCTCCGGTTCGTCTAATACCCCCAAGCTGATGCGGGCCGCCGACCAGGCCAGGCGCAGCGAGCCTTAACCCGGCCTCGCGGTCTCGCGGGAGGCAGCGATGAGTCAGCCCGGCTCAGACGAGATCAGCCAGGGCATGAGCCGTCGCCGCTTCCCGGTGGCCGAACAATTGCTCGGCTTCCGGAATGAGCAGCGGCCGAGTCGGCCGCGCATCCTCCTAGCGGCCGGCTGCGCCGCGGCGCTGGCCATCGCGGCCGTCGCCGTCGCCATCGTGGTGAGCAGGCCGTCGTATCCGCATGCCTGGTGCGGGCCGCTGCTCACCGACCTGCATGTGCGGGGCGAGAGCGACCTGGGGTACGCGGCCGCCCTGGCCCGCCTGCAGCGCCGTGATCACGCGCCAGTCAGGCGGCTGCTACAGGATCTGCGCGACTACGCCGTGGCCCGCTCGGTGGTGCAGTACCCCGGCGACGTGATGCCGTCGGGGAGCGCCGCGGGCACGGTATTGATCTTCGCGGCGGTGAAGGGTGACCTGCGGGCGCTCAACCGCCGGTGCGGCCAGCCGCGCGGCGCCTACGAGGGCGACTCCTTCTGACCGGGCGCTCGGATCGGGCGGGCCATGACCGGGCGGTCGGACGGGCGGTCGGATCGGCCCTGGCCGAAAACCGGTTAATCTGGCGCCGATGACCGTTGAGCTGGCCCTGCTGTCCCAGGTGAGGTACGGCGGCCTGGAGATCACTGGCTCCCGGCTGCAGTCCCTGCTTGCCCTCCTGGCGCAGGATCCGCACGCGGGGTGCAGCTCCTCCCGGCTGGTCGAGGCGCTGTGGCCCGACCAGCCGCCCGAGCATCCGCTCAAGGCGCTCCAGGTCCTGGTGTCACGGGCCAGGGCCCGGCTCGGCCCCGAGGCCATCGTCAGCACGCCCAGCGGATACCGCCTGTCGCTGCGCGACGACCAGATCGACGCCTCGGCGGTCCTGCTCAGCGCGTCCGAGAGCGAGAAGCGGGCCCAGGCCGGCGACCACCTCGCGGCGCTGGCCCAGGCCGAGGCCGGGCTCGCGCTGTGCCAGGGGGCGGAGGGCTGGGACTCCGGTGACGGCCACCCGCTGCCGGCGCTGCGCGCGGCCCGGGTTCCGGCCTACCGATCGCTGCTGCGCGTCCGTGCGCTAGCGCTGTCGCGTCTCGGGCGGCGGGCCGAGGCGGTCGCACCGCTCGGCGAGCTGATCGGGCGGTGGCCCAGGGACGAGGAGGTCCTGGGCGAACTGCTGCGATGCGAGGCGGCGACCGCCGGGCCGGCGGCGGCCCTGGCCCGGTACGCCGATTACCGGCAGCGGCTGCGCAACGAGCTCGGCAGCGACCCTGGCGCCGCGCTGCAGGAGGTGCACCAGGAGCTCCTGCGGGCCGACGCGCCGGTGACCCGCCGCGGCGTCCGGCACGAGCCCAACCCGCTGCTCGGCCGGGATCACGACATCGACGCCGTGGCGGGCCTGCTGCGCGCCTCCCGTGTCACGTCGATCGTGGGCACGGGCGGCCTGGGCAAGACACGTCTCGCCCACGCGGTCAGCAGCCAGGCCGAGCAGCGCGTCGTGCACTTCGTCGAGCTCGCGGGCGTGGCCGCCGACGGCGACGTCGCGGCCGAGGTCGCCTCGGCCCTCGGCGTCGGCGAGGAAGGCGGCTCCCCGGTCGGGCGCCTCGGCGCCCCGCCGGCCGGGCCCGCCGGGATCATGACCGCCCTGAGCCCCGGCCCGGCGCTGCTGGTGCTGGACAACTGCGAGCACGTCGTGCCCGCGGCCGCCGAGCTGGTGCACACCCTGGTGTCGCTGAGCCGGGACCTGCGCGTGCTCACCACCAGCCGGGCCCCGCTCGGCCTGTCGTCGGAGTCGGTGTACCTGCTGCCCGAGCTGGACCTGCCGACCACGGCCGAGCTGTTCGAGCAGCGGGCCAGGGCGGCCCGGCCGGACGCCGACCTGCCCGCCGAGGCCGTGCGGACGCTGTGCGGCCGCCTGGACGGGCTGCCGCTGGCCGCGGAACTGGCCGCCGCGCGGGTGCGGGTCATGTCGGTGGCCGAGATCGCCCGCCGCCTCGACGACCGGTTCGCGGTGCTGCGCGGCGGCGCCAGGGACGCCCCGCAGCGGCACCGCGCGCTGCACGCCGTCATCGACTGGAGCTGGAACCTGCTCGACCCGGCCGGGCAGGCGGCCATGCGCTCGCTGTCGGTGTTCCCCGGCGGGTTCACCGCCGACGCCGCCGGGCATCTGCTGGGCGCCGACATCCTGCCGGTCCTGGAGCAGCTCGCCGATCAGTCGCTGCTCAAGGTCACCGACACCACATCGGGCACCCGGTACCGGATGCTGGAGACCGTACGGGAGTTCGCCGCCGCGCGCCGGGAGGACGCCGGCGAGATCGGGCCGGTGACCGGGCGGTTCCTGGCCTGGGCCCGCGACTTCGGCGTGGCTCATCACGACTTGGTGCTGACCAGCGACGACCTTCCGGCCTTCGAGCTGGTCCGGGCCGAGCAGGACAACCTGGTCCAGGCCCTGCGGCTCGGCCTGGACCGCCAGGACACCGGAACGGTCGCCGCGGTGTCGGCCGTCCTGGGCGGGCTGTGGATGGTCGAGGGTGGTTTCGCCCGGATGATCGCCCTGGCCGCGGACACGGTCCAGATCCTGCCGCGGTTCCGGCCGGACGCCGATCTGGTCGAGGCCACCAGGACCAGTCTGGTCCTCGGCGCGATGAGCGGCTTCCTGCTGCGCGGGCCAAGCCCGGCGCGTTTCGTCGTCGGCCTGCGGCGGCTGCCGCCGGCCCCGCCGGACACCTTCGCCCAGGCCGCCCAGGCCGTCCTGAACGCGCTGTTCGGGTCGCCCGAGGCGGATCTCGCGACCTTGCGGGCGCTGGCCGAGAGCGACCAGCCGCTGCTCGCGGGCCTGGCCAGCCAGGTAGCGAGTTATGTCTGGGAAGGGGCGGGCGACCCGGAGGGCGCGCTGGCGGCGGCGAGGCGATCACTGGCCGCATTGGAGGGTCAAGGCAGCACCTGGCTCCTGGCCGCCGCGCATTCCCGGGTCGGCGAACTGTGCCTGGACGCTGACTACGCCGGCTCGAGCGACGAGGCGCTGCATCACCTGAGCGCGGCGCTGGCGGTGGCCGAGGCCTTCGGGACGCGGTCCAGCGCGAACCGGCTGCGCGAGGCAATCGTGGCCGCTCACCTGCAGCGGGGCGCCTACGACGAGGCGGAACGCGAGCTGAACCTGACCACGCCGCACGGCGCGGACGAGCCCTGGGATATGTCGATGTTCGACACCGCGATGCGCGCGCAGATCGCGATCGGCCGCGGCGACGTCGATACCGGCCTGCGCCTGTGGCGTACGGCCGCGGCGGCGCTGCGGGACAAGAAAGGCCCCGGACCCGCCGGCGCCCTGTCGCGCCAGGACCCCTGGGCGCTGCAGGTGCAGGCCACCGCCGTGGTGGCCCATGCCCATCACGGCCGGCTCGGCCTGGTCGCGGAGATTACCGAGGCGCTGCCGGCCGCGCTGTCGGCGCTGACCGCGGACCCCGGGTCGCCGGCTGGGACGCTGGCCGCTTCTTATGACCTCGCCGTCTGCGGCTCGCTGCTGCTGGCCCTGGCCAAGACGGACATCGACCGGGGCCAGCGTGCGGCGGACGCCGGCTCCGTGCGGTCGGGAGCGAGGATGATCGCGCTGGCCGAGCGCTTCGGCCTCAAGAACGGGCTCCAGCCGATCATGTCCGCCGCGCGCGCCCGGCGGGCGGCGCAGGACGCTGACAGGCCGGCGTACGACGAGGCGGTGTCGTCGTACGCCGGCCTGGACCCGGACGGCCTGCGCGCCGCGGCCAGCGCCGCACTGAGCGAACGGGCCCGGGTCAGCGGCTTCAGCGGCTTCAGCGGCTTCAGCGGTTTCAGCGGTTGATGTCGCGGCGGGACAGGATCCGAGCCCACAGGTACCCGCCCAGCGCGAGCCCGGCGCACCAGGCCACCGCGGCGAGTACGGTACCGCCGGACGGCGTGCCCGTCAGCAGCCCCCGCAGCGTGTTGATGACCGGCGTGAACGGCTCGTTGGCCGCGAACCAGCGCACCGCTCCCGACATCTGGCCCGGCGCGATGAACGCGCTGCTGATGAACGGCAGCAGCTGAACGATCAGCAGGAAGCCGGTCGTGCCCTCGGCGGCCTTGGCGGCCAGGCCGAACGCCACCGACAGCCAGGTCAGGGCGAGAGCGAGCAGGACGATGACCCCGGCCGCCGCCAGCCACCGGCCGGGGTCGGCGGTGGGCCGGAACCCCAGCCCGATCGAGACGCCGATGACAATGACCACGCTGGCCAGCGTCCGCAGGAGCGCACCGGCGGCGTGCCCGTTCAGCACCGAGGAGGGAGAGATCGCCATGGTGCGGAACCGGGCGATGATGCCCTCCGAGGAGTCGCGGTTGACGGCCAGGGTGGTGGCCTGGCAGCCGTACACGGCGGTGATCGCGATGATTCCTGGCACGACATAGTCGATGTAGGAGCCGGCTCCCAGGGCCGCCTTCAGCGCCGTGCCGAAGATGCCGACGAACATCAGCAGCAACAGCACGGGCACGACCACCGCCACGACCAGCGTCACCGGATAGCGCGACAGGTGCCGGAAACTGCGCCGCGTCATCGTCGCCGAGTCGCGCACGGCAAAGGTCAGGGTGGTCATCGGGCGTTCTCCATTTCTGGCGTCGTTCCTGGCGTCGTGTCTGCCGCCGATCGGCCGGTGAGGGCGAAGAAGACGTCATCGAGATCGGGCGTGTGTACCGACACCTCGTCGACCTCGGCCGCCGTGCCGCCGAGCCGGTTCAGCAGGTCCCGCACCGCGATCGCGTCGCCGTCGCTGGGAACCTCCAGCGTCAGCGTGTCCTCGTGCCGGAGCGCGCCGCCGAGGGCCCGCTCGGCCGCGTCGAGCCCGGGCAGGCCGGCGAAGTGCAGCCGGACATGGGCCCCGGGAATGCTGCGCTTGAGCTCCTCGGGGGTCCCGGCGGCGACCACCTTCCCGTGGTCGAGCACGGCGATCCGGTCGGCCAGTTCGTCCGCCTCGTCGAGCTGCTGGGTGGTCAGGAAGATCGTGACGCCGCTGGCCACGAGTTCCCTGATGGTCTGCCACATCATGCGGCGGCTGCGCGGGTCCAGCCCCGTGGTCGGCTCGTCGAGGAAGATGATGCGCGGGCTGCCGACCAGCGTCATGGCCAGGTCGAGCCGGCGCCGCATGCCGCCGGAGTAGGTGGACACGGGCTTGCGGCCCGCGCCGGCCAGGTCGAACTGGTCCAGCAGCGCGGCCGCGCGCCGGCGCCTGTCCGCCCGGCCCAGGTGGTGCAGGTCCGCCATCAGCAGCAGGTTCTCCTCGCCGGTCAGCAGGTTGTCGACGGCGGAGAACTGCCCGGTGACCCCGATGGCGGCCCGTACCGCCGCCGGGTCCCGTGCCACGTCATGGCCGGCGACGCGCACCTCGCCGCCGTCGGCGTGGACGACCGTGGACATGATCTGCACGGCGGTGGTCTTGCCGGCGCCGTTGGGGCCCAGCAGCGAGAACGTGGTTCCGGCGGCGACCTCCAGGTCGATCCCGTCGAGGACGGCCTTGCCGCCAAATGACTTGCGCAGCCCGGTGGCCGTGATCGCGCTGGTCATGCTTCTCCTTCATCATCACCGCGGCCTGGACGGCCACGATCACGTTGAAGATGCAGGCCGCGGGATTCACCCCGGTTTCAATGCGGTTTCATTCGGTTCCCAGGGGCCTGGCCATCTGGTTCCGGCTGGTCTGACGTGGTCATACTGGGGCGTATGAGTCAGCCCGACGGCTTAGCTGAATCGAGAAAAGCCCGAAATCGTCAGCCATGGCGCGTCATCGCGATCGCGCTGGTCTTGTGGGTCGCCGCGCTGGCACCTGGCCTGGCGCAGCAGGCGCCGGCCTCGGCCGGGCCGTACCGCCACAGCCCGGTCTCGGAGGTCAGCCGGGGCTGCAAGGGCCAGAACGCCGAGGTCGAGCAGGCCGTCAGGTACCCGCAGGTGTACGAGGCCTGGATCGGCTGCGGGGGAATCGGGTTCGCCCGCTCGTCCGACGGCGGCCGCAGCTTCGGTCGGCCGATCCAGGTTCCCGGCTCGGCCGGCTCCGGGTCCGTCATCACGGACGGCCGGTACCTGCCCAAGAGCGGCTGGGACCCGGCGATCGCGGTCGCGCCGGACGGCGCCGTCTACGTGTCTTACATGATCTTCCGGCACGGCTACGACCATCCCCGGATGGCGATTTCCTACAACCACGGCGCCAGCTTCGCCCGGGTCGCGCAGGTCATGCCTCCGGCCCAGCCGCGTGACAACTGGGGAGACCGGGACTTCCTCGCCGTCGCCCCGAACGGCACGATCTACCTGACCTGGGATTACGGCCCATCACTAAAACTGCCCGATGCGAATATCGTCCTCCAGAAATCATCGGACGGCGGGCGGAAGTGGAGCCGGATCACCCCGGTCAGCCCCGGCTACCCGGCCCACGGGGGCGACGTGGCCGGGCCGCTGGTCGCCGGGGCGGGCGGCCGGCTCGACGTGCTGCTGTGGGTGGACCAGGACCCCGGCCTGCACGGGTTCGCGCTGCCGCCGGGCCACGACTACTTCACCTCCTCGAGCAACGGCGGGCGGACCTGGTCCAAGCCGCTGGCGGTCGGGCCGCACGCCGGCACCGACGGGAGCGAGTTCACCACCTGGATCGACGCCGACATCGCGGCCGACGCCTCGGGCACCCTGTACGCCACCTGGGACACCCAGCAGCCCGGCGGCGACATCGGCTGGCTGGCCTACTCCACCGACCGCGGCCGCACCTGGTCGCGGGCGATCCGGGTGACCCCGGATCACGACAAGGCCGAGCACATCATGGCCGTGTTCGGCGGGCGGCCCGGCACCGCCTACCTGGCCTGGCTGGCCGGCGGCCCGTTCACCGCCTCCTCACCGCGGCCGTTCTCGCAGTACCTGCGGGTGTTCTCGGTTCGCCGGGGGTGGCTGTCGCCGCCCAGGCTGGTGTCCCTGCGGACCGGGAACGGCCACGTCTGGCCGGGCGACACGATCGGCATCTCGCTGCTCCCCGGCCAGCGCGTCATGCTCAGCTGGGGCAGCGCGGTCGGCAGCGCGACGTCGCAGATCTGGGCCCGGCAGGTGCGAGGCTAGCGGCCGGGGCACGGGCGCGCGTGCCGGGACTCGCTCGCGATCCCGGCACACGCGCCTGGCTAGAGGCGCGAGGCCGTTGCCTCTGCTACCTCTGCTACCTCTGCTACCTCTGCTACCTCTGTTACCTCTGCACCCACAGGCGGCCCCCGGCGGGGATCTTGGCGGTGGCGGGGAGCGCCCCGCTGAGCACCCGGTCGAGGTAATCGTGGGTGACCGGGTCATAGCGGTCGAAGTGGATCGCGGTGGCGCGCAGGACCGCGGAAGGGGTCATGTCACAGGCGACGGCGATCTGCTGGAGGGACCGTCGGCCGAGGGTGTCCCACTCCTGCCACGTCCGCGCGGCGGGGAGCTTCCCGGTTCGCACCAGGGTCTCCAGCTCCTTGGTCAGGACGTGGGGATCGGCCGGCCCGGACCCGAGGAAGGCGTTGAAGTCGACGCGCACGCCGTTCAGGAGCGTGCTGTCGCTGTACTGCCAGATGGTCGGGGTCCAGCCGCCGTAGGGGGCCCATCCGGCGCCGCTCTGGTAGCTGGTGTAGTCGCTGGAGACCAGCGCCAGGCCCAGGTTCTTGAGCGAGGTCAGGTCGGGCTGGCCCCACACGGAGTTCCAGTACCACTGAGGCAGGTAATTGAGGTGAACGATGCCGCCGAGTCCGCGCAGGCTCTCGACGAACGCGACGTTCTGCGCCAGCGTCGGCTTGCTGCCGGTCTGGTTCTGGGTCTCGACGTCGACCATGACCCCCACGTCGGGGCCGACATTGTCGTAGCAGAACTGGGCCTGGGATTTCGGGTCCTCGCTGGTCAGGAAGTGGTAGGCGAAGTAGAAGGCTCCGGCCTTCTTCGCCTGCGCCACCTGCGCCGCGTACTGGGGGTTGAGGTAGTAGGTGCCCTCGCTGCGCTTGATGCAGACAGCGTCGACACCGCTCAGGTCCATGGCGCCCTGGCCGGCGGAGATGTCGGGGTAGAAAAGTCCCTGGGTTGAGGCCTGTGACACGTCAGCTGACATTGAATTTCCCCGTTCTAAAGACGCTTAGCTCACGTCCGAAACTGCCTGCGCTGGCCGGACGAAATCCCCTTTCAGGAATGCGGGTCAGACGCGCGCAGAGACGCCGCCCGCATTGACCGGTACGCGCCCGGCAAGTGCCCCCTTAACGAGCGCGCTTAGTGGTAATACTTACGACGCATGGGCAGACGGCCCGGTTCCCGGCTATAGGCCGTTTTAACTAGATCTTTATCCGCATGCTCGTTAAGATCACCTTTACCCGCGCATCTGGTTGCATGGGCCGACGAAGTCGCCTGGCGCTCGTGTCGTCCGGATGGCCTTCTCACGCGTCTTCACGGTATGGGCTTCTTGATGATCCGCAGGCTGGGCGTTCCCGTTTCGCTGATTTCCTGGCGCCTCTGGTGCCTCTGGTGCCTGGCCGGCGCCGTCACCGTCGGTGCGGTCACCCTCGGCGCGGTCGCGGCGGCCGCGGCCGCCGCGACGAGGCCGGCTCATCCGGTGACGGCCTACGTTGCCAGCCTTGACGGCGGCATCATCGTCCCGGTCAACACGGTCACCGGCCGGGCCGGGAAAGCGATCAGGGACCCCCGCGGGCCGTCCGAAATCGCGATCACCCCAAACGGAAAGACCGCCTATGTGGTCAATACCGGTCTCGTCAACGGGCAGGGACACACGGTCAGCCCGATCCGGACCTCCACGAATAAATCCGGCCCGCCCATCAGCGTCGGGCATGCTCCCGACGCGATCGCCATCACCCCCGACGGCAAGACCGCCTACGTCGCCAATTCCGGCTCGGGCACGGTCACCCCGATCCGGACCGCCACCAACAAGGCCGGCCGGCCCATCAAGGTCGGGCCCGACCCTGCGGTTGTGGCGATCACTCCGGACGGCCGGACCGCTTACGTGCTGTGCAGCAGCGACACCTTCGCGGGCACGGTGGTTCCGGTCAGCACCGCCACCGGCCAGGCCGGTCCGGCCATCAGCCTCGGCAGCCGGAGCCTGCCCGCGGCCATCGCGATCACCCCGGACGGGAAGACGGCCTATGTCGTCGACCTGATGGCCGGCACGGTAGTCCCGATCCGGACCGCCACCAACAAGGCCGGCCGGCCGATCAAGGTCGGGCCGGACCCCGCGGCCATCGCGATCACCCCCGACGGCAAGACCGCCTACGTCGCCAACTCCGGTTCCAACACCGTCACCCCGATCCGGACCGCCACCAACCACGCCGGCCGGCCCATCCAGGCCGGCAGCGAGCCCGCGGCCATCGCGATCACCCCGAACGGGACCACCGCCTACGTCGTGAGTTCCGGCTCCAGCACCGTCACCCCGATCCGGACCGCCACGAACAAGGCCGGCCCGGCGGTCAAGGTCGGCCGGGAGCCCGCGCGCATCGCGATCACCCCGGACGGGAAGACGGTCTACGTCGCCAGTTCCGGGACAATAACCCCGATCCGGGCCGCCACTAACCGGGCCGGCCGACCCATCAGGATCCGGGGCACCGTGCTCGCCATCGCGATAACGCCGCGATAGCGAGGAACGCAGAACGGTCGGCACGGACGGCAACTGCCGCCCGTGCCGATGTCCATCTGGCACCTTCCCGTTCGTCATCAGGGCGACCGTCAAAAGATCAGCGGGAAGGTCCGTGCCATGAACCTGAACTACGGCTACCAGCTCTCCCAGGCGCAGCGGGACATGTCGCGCCAGGAGATCATCACGCGTGATGAGCAGCGCGGGCAGCAGGCCGCGGCGGCCGCCCGGGCCTACCGCCGCCTGGCCCGCCGAGTCCGCACGTCGGGTGTCGCCCTAGTGCGGGCGGGTACGACTGTGACGTTGTCGCGCAGGTGACAGCGGACCACCGCAGATTGGCACTCCCGGCCCGGAGAGGCAGTCATCCAATGCGCCCAGACATCAGGCCCGGCGGAATCTTCCCCGATTACTCTCTCCCGGACCAGACCGGGACGACCCGTACGCTGAGCGAGCTTCAGGGGCGCGACCCCCTGATCCTGACCCTGGCGCGCGGCAACTACTGCCCCAAGGAGCACCAGCAGCACCTGGATCTGGCGGCCAACTACTCGAAGATCGCCGTGGCCTACACCCAGGTCGCCACCATCGCTACCGACGACCATCACACCCTGCAGGAGTTTCGCGCGTCAGTGGGGGCGCACTGGACGTTCCTGTCCGATTCCGGCCGGATCGTCCAGCAGGACCTGGACATTCAGGAGTACACCGACCCCGAGCACAACCCGATGATCCCTCACACGCTGGTGCTCAAGCCGGGGCTGGTCGTGCACAGCGTCTATAACGGCTACTGGTTCTGGGGCCGCCCGTCGTTCAGCGACCTGTGGCACGACCTGCGCGCCGCCACCAGCGAGATCCGGCCGGACTGGGACCTGAGCACCCCCGGCCTGCGCGAAGCCTGGGACGCCCAGGACTACTCCAAGTTCCACGGCTGGGACCGGCGGGCCCCCCAGTCGGCGCCGACCGCCCACGTGGACCCGCATTGAGACAACGGGGCGGGGCCCGTGCGCACGCCGGTCTGCGAGATGCTCGGGATCGAGCAGCCGATCGTCCAGGCGCCGATGGCCGCGATTCCGCCCATGGGGGAACCACCGGCGACATCGAGGCGCTGTCGATGTGGGCCGGGCTCGGCGGCGTAACGAGCGAGCAGGCCGGCCAGTTCTTCCGGGCGGCTGAGTGCCGCGCAGTGGCCAGCGGCGATCTCATCGGGAACGATGCCCAGGCGCTCGGCGGCCACGCGGCGCATGAACCCAGCCGGGAAGAAGCGGTCCTCGGTACACAGGACGAGCCGGGTGGGTATGGCGGGCCAGGCGCCAAGCGGCCACGGGCGGCGCCCCGGCGTATCCGACTGCGCCCGGTATCCCCTGGTCATGGCCTCGTCGGCGAGGGCGCGCGGAACGTCATGGAAGAAGCAGACAAGAGGATCATGGCTACCGGTCTTGCCGCCGTCTCGCGCGGCCTGCGCGGCGATGGCCGACCCCAGGCCGGTGTTGGCGGGCCAGTCCTCCGGCCTCTCCCCCGGCGCCGGGATCATGCCGGTGACCAGGACGATCGCGCGAGCCTGCAGCCGGTCGGCGACCAGCGGAGCGGTGAAGCCGCCGAACGACTGGCCCACCACGATCAGGTCATCGCCGGGGAGCCGGCCCGCGGCCTGGACAACCACCTCGGCGTACTCGGCCAGCCCGGCCGTGTCGTCCTCGCAGGGCAGGTCGGGCGCGACCGTCTCGTGTCCCCGCGCGCGCAGTTCCCGTTCCACCAGGTGCCAGGACCAGCCCGCGTCCGCGGCGCCATGGATCAGCGCGAACATGGCCATCTCATCACCTCCTGAATC
>Ga0134128_10006903_pt1 | contig 13732 bp, 16 predicted proteins | sample KB31754_FD_96462 | JGI IMG/M metagenome (GOLD analysis project Ga0134128, IMG submission 96462) | Terrestrial soil microbial communities with excess Nitrogen fertilizer from Kellogg Biological Station, Michigan, USA - KB3-175-4 | ecosystem: Environmental > Terrestrial > Soil > Unclassified ... | reverse complement strand
TAATTCACAGGCCTTCTGAGAAGAGTGGTCGAGTGAGCCTGACGGTTCTTTGGTCGGAAGCCAGCTCACAATTGTTGCACAATCTGCGAATGACGCGTGTCACCCTTGAAGGACAACGGCTCCTACCGTTTTGTTTCGTTGTCGACCAGACAGCGAAATCAACACGGAGGAGCCGTTGCGGTATGAGGCTATGACAGGGCTTAACAATGAGCAACTCACCGAGTTGGTGAGCCGGGTACACGCGGCTCGTGGCGGTGGGTTCGCCTCCCGGGGTCGCCCGTATGCGCTGGGCCTGTTCGGCTCGGTGGCGCCGGTGGTGTGTGTGATGCGCAGGAACATCACCCAGGCCTTCGCCGGTGCGATCTTCGGCGTGAGCCAGTCCACGGTGAGCCGGCGCTGGGATCTGCTCCGCCCGCTGATCGGGGAGGTTCTCGCTGAGTTCGTGCCCGACCCGGCAGAGGTGGTGGGCGCGGGAACTGTGCTAGTCGACGGCACGGTCTGTCCCACCTGGGACTGGCGGCACATTCCCGATCTGTACTCCTCCAAGGCGGGATACCCCGGGATGAACATCCAGGTCGCCGCCACGCTGGGCGGGCGGCTGGCCGCCGTGGGTCTGATCCCGATCCACGGAGCCCGCCACGATGCCCACGCCTTCGCCGCCTCGGGCTTGGCCGCCCAGCTCACCGGCATCTCCGCTGCGGCGGACTTGGGCTACGTCGGTGTCGAGGGCATCGAAATCGTCCCGGCCAAACGACTCCCCGGTGAGGATCTCACCACCAGCCAAGCCGAGTTCAACACCGCTTTCAGCAAAATCCGCGCCGCCGTCGAACACGCCATCTCCCACCTCAAGACATGGCGAATGCTCAGCGAGGAAGGCGGCCGGTACCGGGCACCGATAGAAAAATACCGAAGCATGCTCAAAGCCGTCATCGGGCTCTACTTCTTCGCGGCTTCTGAATAACCCTCCAGGTCGTCCACCACCAGGACAAGCACCTCTCGATCGCTACGTTGCTGGATCACCCGATGCAGCGCCTCGAAGATCCGCCGCATACGCACCTTCGGTGCCAGCGCAGCGATAGGGTGAGCGGGGTCTGGGACCTCCAGCAAGTCATAGAGGAGCGGAAGTGTGTCCTCGAGGGCTGGGTCGAGGTCTAACAGGGGCCGGGCAATCTTCTCCCGGCCCTGGCCGGGATCGTCTTCCTCGGTGATCGAGAAGTAGTCTCGCAGCAGGCTCAGAATCGGTAGCAACGGGACCTCCCGGCCGTGGGAGACGCCGGTGGTCCGCCGCACAGTGATCCCTCGGGCGGTGGTGGAGCGGGCAAACTCCTCGCATAAGCGGCTCTTGCCTACCCCGGCCTCACCGACGACACCCACTACCTGCGCATGGCCCTCGGTGGCCACGGCCAGAGCGTCCTCAAGGGCGGCCAGCTCCCGCTGCCGCCCCACGAGTGGAGATCTTCCGGGGGTCCGGTCGCTGCCGACGGTGGTCGGTGACGGTCTCGGACCATCGAGCAGGAACACCTGCAGCGGCTCCCGGGCGCCCTTCACGGTCATGGGTCCGAGATCAACGAGGCGGAACCAGCCCTTCACCAGGCGCGCGGTGTGCTCGGTGAGGTAGACCCGGCCCGGTTCGGCCAGCGCCTCCATGCGCTGGGCCAGACCGACAGTGTGGCCCAGCGCAGTCGGATCAAAGCGGACGTTCGAACCCACCCGATAGAGCACCACTTCTCCCGAGTTGAGCCCGAGACGAACGTGGAAGTCGACCCCGAGGGAATTCCGCAGGTCCTCAGCGTAAGTGGCCACTGCTTTAGTCAGGTGCCAGGCGGCGTGGCAGGCGCGGCGGGTATGATCCTCCTGGGCCACCGGGGCGCCGAAGAGAGCCATGATCCCGTCACCGGTGAACTGATCGACCGTGCCTCCGGAGCGCCGGATCCCCGCGGCCAGGATCTGCACAAAGCGGCCCATGATTTTGGCCCACACCTCGGGATCCAGCTTTTCTTGAAGATCCATCGACCCTTGCACGTCGGCGAATAGGACCGTGAGCTGCTTGCGCTCGCCCTCCACCTCCGTCCTCGCAGAAGGAGGCGATACGCCCTGGGCAGTCATGGGCGATGCCTCATTGAGCCGGCCGCCGCACGTCCCGCAGAACCGGTCGCCGGACTCGTTGGAGGCGCCACATGCTGGGCACACCAGCGCCAGCGTGGCTCCGCACTGCGTGCAGAACGTGCACCCTTCCCGGTTCTCGTTCCCGCACGCGACACAGGTTCGGTTCATTCCTGAAGGGCGCCCATCCTCACGATTGTGATTGGCATAAACCGCATTTCAGCGGGCTCAGCGGGGTAAATGGTAGCTGGATAACTCGCTGAGCCCGCTGAATGCGGCTCAGCGGGGAGGGGACGTCAGCTTCGCAGCAGGTCCAGGTCGAGGATGCGGACGGGGAGGATGGTGCGTTGGTGGAGGGCGGCGCGCAGGGCACGGTGCAGACCCTCCTCCAGGAACAGCTCGCCGCACCAGCGCACCGCGTGCGGGAACAGATCGCCGGGTAGGGTGGGATCGTCGGACACTAGCCGGGCCACATCGACCGTCGTCGTGGTGGTGATCAAGTTGGCCAGCGGAACCTGCTGGGGACGGATCTGAGCCCAGTCCTTCGTGGAGAATCCGTGCTCGGGGTAGGGGCGGCCCTGCCTGACTTCTTTGAAGATCACAGCAGACGCTCACCTCCGTCCCCTGCTCGGTGTGCGCGACCAGGGTATCGGGCGTGGCGGCGCGTTCCGACGCATGCGCCCGCAGCGCACTAGACTCGGTGGGTAGGCCGCTGCCACTACCCACGCGCCGCCAGGGAGATGACGTGAACGCCGACGACCGCCGGTTCGCGGTGCTGCGCGCCATCGTCACCGACTATGTCGCCACCCATGAGCCGGTCGCGTCCCGGTCGCTGGTGCAGCGCCACCAGTTCGGGGTGTCCAGCGCCACCATCCGCAACGACATGGTTGCGTTGGAGGAGGACGGCTACATCGCCCAGCCGCACACCAGCGCCGGCCGGGTGCCGACCGACAAGGGTTACCGTTTGTTCGTCGACCGGCTGTCGGAGGTCAAGCCGCTGTCGGCGGCCGAGCGTCGCGCCGTGCAGAGCTTCCTGGAGGGCGCGGTCGACCTCGACGATGTGTTGCGCCGCAGCGTGCGGTTGCTGGCCCAGCTCACCCGGCACGTGGCGGTGATCCAGTACCCCACGCTGAGCCGGTCGACGGTGCGTCATCTCGAGGTGCTCGCGGTGACCCCGGCTCGGTTGATGCTGGTCCTCATCACCGACTCGGGTCGGGTGGACCAGCGTTTGCTCGATCTGGGCGATGTCATCACCGAGGAGCACGTGGCGCAGCTGCGGACGCTGCTCAACCAGGCGCTGACTGGGCGCCGGCTGGCGGATGCCTCCGCGGTGGTGGCCGAGCTGCCCGAGCAGGTTCCCGTCGAACTCCGGGGCGCGATGACCCGGGTCTCGACGGTGTTGATCGAGACGTTGGTGGAGCATCCAGAGGAACGGATGCTGCTGGGCGGGACCGCCAACCTCACGCGCAACGCCACCGACTTCCCGGGTTCGTTGCGCCAGGTGCTCGAGGCGTTGGAAGAGCAGGTGGTGGTGCTCAAGCTGCTGGCCGCGGCCAGTGACCCGGGCACCATCACGGTGCGGATCGGTGAGGAGAACGAGGCCGAGGAGATGCGCAGCACGTCGTTGGTCTCGATCGGCTATGCCTCGCACGGCACCGTGCTCGGGGGTATGGGCGTGGTGGGACCGACCAGGATGGACTACCCAGGCACGATTGCCGCGGTGCGCGCGGTAGCACGGTATGTGGGAGAGATCTTGACTACCCGTTGAGCGGAGTACGGCTCAACGACATCACGGTGAAAATGTACAAGAGGACCGCAGCGTAAAGCTGCGGCAGGAGGACGCCAGCGTGGCCAGGGACTACTACGCGATCCTGGGTGTGCCCCGGGACGCCAGCGCGGACCAGATCGAGCGTGCATACCGCAAGCTGGCGCGCGAGCTGCACCCCGACGTCAACCCTGACGCGGCGGCTGCGCAACGTTTCCAGGAGGTCTCTGCTGCCTACGAGGTACTGACCGACCCGCAGAAACGCCAGATCGTTGACCTCGGCGGGGATCCGCTGGAGCCGGGTGGGGGTCGCGGTGCCGGAGCTGACCCCTTCGGCGGGTTCGGTTTCGGCGACATCATGGACGCCTTCTTCGGCGCGGGCGCCGGGCAGGGTGCCCGCCGCGGGCCGCGCAGCCGGGTGCAGAGCGGCTCCGATGCGCTGATCCGGCTGCAGCTCACCCTCGAGGAGTGCGCCAGCGGCGCGTCGCGCGAGCTCACCGTGGACACCGCGGTGCTGTGCAACGAATGCAACGGGTCCGGCTGTGCGCCAGGAACCCGCCCGCAGACCTGCGACACCTGCGGCGGCGCCGGCGAGGTGCAGAACGTGCAGCGGACCTTCCTCGGCCAGGTGATGACCTCGCGGCCGTGCCCGGTGTGCCGCGGCATCGGCGAGGTCATCCCGCAACCGTGCCGCCAGTGCGGTGGAGACGGCCGGATCCGGGCCCGCCGTAACGTCACCGCGAAGGTACCTGCCGGTGTGGGCGACGGGATGCGGGTACGCCTGGCCGGCCAGGGCGAGGTCGGCCCGGGAGGCGGACCCGCGGGTGATCTCTACGTCGAGGTACAGGAAGTCCCGCACGAGACGTTCACCCGCGACGACGCCGATCTGCATTGCACCGTGCGGGTTCCGATGACGGCCGCCGCGCTGGGCACCACCGTCAGGCTGGAGACCCTCGACGGCACCGAGGAGCTCCGGGTCGAACCGGGCACCCAGTGCGCGACCGTAGTGACCTTGCGGGGCAGAGGGATGCCGCGACTGCGCAGCACCGGCCGTACCGAGGGGCGCGGTGATCTGTTCGTCCATCTCGACGTCGTGACACCGACGCGGCTGGACACCCGGCAGATGGAGCTGCTGCGGGAACTCGCCATGCTGCGTGGGGAGGAGCAGGCCGAGCTGACCGCGAACGGCCGCGCGGGCAGTTTGTTCTCCCGGCTGCGGGACACTCTCGGCGGACGCTGATGGGCGCTGGTGAGCGCTGGTGAGCAGCCTCCCGGTCTTTTTCGTCGAGCAGCTGCCGCCCGAGGGTGCCGAGACTATGTTGGCCGGTTCGGAGGGCAGACACGCCGCAACCGTGCGGCGGTTACGCGCCGGTGAGCGACTGACGCTGACTGACGGCCATGGCGGGCTGGCCCTGTGTGAGGTGCTCGATACCGGTCGGGATCGGCTCCGGCTGCGGGTGCTGCGGCGGGCCAGCGAGCCGGCTCCGGTCTTGCACGTGACTCTGGCCCAAGCGCTGATCAAGGGCCAGCGCGGGGAGCTTTCGGTGGAGTTGGCCGTCGAGGCCGGGGTGGACGCGATAGTGCCCTGGCGCGCGGCTCGCTGCGTGGCCCACTGGGATCCCGGACCTCGCGGGGCCAAGGCGCTGGAGCGCTGGCGACAGACGGCTCGCGAAGCCGCAAAGCAATCTCGTCGCGCCTGGTTCCCACCGGTTGCCGAGCCGGTGAGCACTACGGCACTCGAGCAGCGCTGCGCCGCTGCGGCCGGATGCCTGGTGTTGCACGAGAGTGCCACCGAGTCGCTGCCCTCGGGGCCCCTGCCGGTGGCGGGAGAACTGCTGCTCGTCGTTGGACCCGAGGGCGGCCTCACCGAGGCCGAATTGGCGTCGTTGACCGCGGCCGGTGGCCAGCCGGTGCGGTTGGGCCGGACGGTATTGCGTTCTTCGAGTGCTGGCGCGGTTGCTCTCGGTGCAATTGGAGCCCTCTCGCAACGCTGGGTTCTGCGTCATTCAGGTGACATTTGGACCGAAGACTCGCCAATAGCCTTACATTAAGTGCGCAAGGCCGGATGCACCACCTGATCGAGTAAGCGTCCGTGCCGGGCTCGCAAGACCTTCCAGGCTCCGCCGGGCACCTCCCCCCTCGGTCCGGCGGCGCTGCGTCGCGGCGGGACAGCCCCCAGTTTCCGCCGCGACGCGGCATCCTCTCCGCAGTTGTCGAACCCAGCCTGTGCTCGCCGGCGCAGCTCCAATCCACCGCGAAAGCGTCGAGGGCAAACCAACTGTCCACGCGCATCCAAAGCGAGGAAATATACCGTGAGCGTCTAAGGGTTTTCTGGGAGGCGGCGCATCGTAATTCGTCGAACGCGGAGCGTATTATGATGGACGCGAGCGAAGATCTGAATATCCTCGTAGCTGACGAGGAAGTCCCCCTTTTCCCGCGCTGGCTCCAGCGCTGCAGCGCGCGATCGAAGCGCCGCGAACTTCGTTTGGCTTCCCGACTCGCGGATCAAACGATATTATTGTGGACAGCGCGGACGTGGTCGGACGTCTTTACGCTTCAGTACTCTTAGAAGACAGTTCTCATGAGTTGCAGTCGTTATCGGTCGACATAGTTTTGAAGCGAAAAGCCGCTATACAGGTATTAGTCGAGGGATACGCCGAGTACGCCGCGACAACACCAGGCGATGTGGCTCTCGGACCAGCGGTGCGGCAGGTGCAGTCACCGAAGCCGCCTGGCAGCAGGTGGCCGGCCGGTTGACGGATCCCGGTTACCTCTATCGCGCCGGCGATCGCGGAGTTCACTCCAGAAGTGGACCGCTGAGGTGAGTGCATGGACCTCGGGTGGCAATCCCCGCCCCTGTTGACCGTTGTCTGCGGCTACCATCGGTCCTGCCGGTTGATTCGAGATGCGTGCGCGCGCAGAAAGTAGGACCAACGCCGACGTGACCCCTACCCCAGTGGAGGGCGCCTCCCCGTCCGGTTCGGAGACGATGCAGCCCGTACCGGTCCAGTCGAAGATAGTCATCCCGGACTCCGCCGTGCTCGCCCTGCTGGGATCCCGCGATGAGAACCTCAAGGTGATCGAGACCCTGCTCGCGGCCGATGTGCACGTGCGAGGCAACGAGGTCACTCTCTCGGGCGCCCCGGCGGATGTGGCCTACGCCGAGCGGGCCTTCGGCGAATTGGTCATCTTGGCCCGTCGCGGCCAGCAGCTCGGTCCCGACGCGGTCCGGTCGGCCCTGGCGATGCTCGCTCAAGGACACGCCGAGTCGCCCGCGGAGGTGCTCAGCCTGGACATCCTGTCCCGGCGGGGCCGCACCATCCGACCCAAGACGCTGAATCAGAAGCGGTACGTCGACGCCATCGATCGCTACACGATTGTGTTCGGCATCGGGCCTGCCGGCACCGGGAAGACCTACCTGGCCATGGCCAAGGCGGTGCAGTCGCTGCAAGCCAAGCAGGTCAACCGGATCATCCTGACCCGGCCGGCGGTCGAGGCGGGGGAGCGGTTGGGTTTCCTGCCCGGCACCCTGTACGAGAAGATCGACCCGTACCTGCGCCCGCTCTATGACGCGCTGCACGACATGCTCGATCCGGAGTCCATCCCCAAACTGATGGCCGCCGGGACCATCGAGGTCGCCCCACTGGCCTACATGCGGGGCCGCACCCTCAACGACGCCTTCATCATTCTCGACGAGGCGCAGAACACCACCCCGGAGCAGATGAAGATGTTCCTGACCCGGCTGGGCTTCGGCTCCAAGGTCGTGGTCACCGGAGACGTCACGCAGATCGACCTGCCGGGCGGCCAGGTGTCCGGGCTGCGGATCGTGCAGCACATCCTCGACGGTCTCGATGATGTCCACTTCGCGCAGCTGTCCAGTGCGGACGTGGTGCGCCACCGGCTGGTCACCGACATCGTGGACGCCTACGCGCGGTGGGATGCCGTTGCGGACACCACCGGGGCGCGTCCGGTGCCCAACCGCAGCGACCGTCGCCGGAGGCGGTGAGGCATCGATGGGTATCGAGATCGCCAACGAGTCGGGGACTGCCGTCGCCGAAGCATCGATCGCGGCAGCGGCGCGTTTCGCGATGGACCGGATGGGTGTCAGCCCGCTGGCTGAGCTGTCCATGCTGCTGGTCGGTGCGCCGGTGATGGCGGATCTGCACCAGCGGTGGATGGACCTGCCGGGCCCCACCGACGTGATGGCGTTCCCAATGGACGAAGCAGATGAAGGTGGGCTGCTGGGAGGCGGCAGGCCGGACAGCCCGCCCGGGGGGCCCGAGCTACTCGGCGACATCGTGCTATGCCCCGAAGTCGCGACGGGGCAGGCCGCCGCAGCGGGCCACTCCGTGCTCGACGAATTGCAGCTGCTCACCGTGCACGGCGTGCTGCACCTGCTGGGTTACGACCACGCCGACCCCGCCCAAGAGCAGGAGATGTTCGCGCTACAGGACCGCATCCTCGAGGATTTCCGGCGCGCCGACCGGGCGGCTCGCCGCCGGATCGCCCAGCGCGACGCGGACACCCGGCTGCTGGGGGTGGTCGGTCTGGACGGGCCGGAGGACTCCGGCCCCCAGCGATAGCGCCCCGGTCGTGAGGCGCTGATGGCCTCGGCGGTGCTGCTCGTACCGGCCGCCACTCTGGTGGTGGCCGCCGGGGGATTCGCCGCGGCCGACGCCGCACTGGGCACCGTGTCCCGGGCCCGGGTCGACGAGCTGGTCCGCTCGCACCGATTCGGCGCCAGGGCACTCGAGCTGGTCGTCGCCGACCGGCCGCGGCACATCAACCTGCTGCTGTTGCTGCGGCTGAGCTGCGAGCTGGTCGCCACAGTGCTGGTCACTGTGGTCGCGGTGCGGGGACTGTCGCCGACCTGGCTGGCCATCCTGGTCGCCGGGCTGGCGATGGTCGTGGTGACCTATGTCGTCGTAGGCGTGGGTCCGCGGACCATCGGGCGCCAGCATCCCTACGCCGTGGGCCTGCTGGTCGCCGGGCCGGTCCGCGTGCTGGGCCGCATCCTGGGCCCGCTGTCGCGGCTGCTCATCTTCGTCGGCAATATGATCACACCCGGCCGAGGTTTCCCGGCGGGGCCGTTCACCTCGGAGGTGGAACTCCGCGAGCTGGTCGACATGGCGGGTCAGCGCGGCGTGGTGGAGGCCGGTGAGGCCGAAATGATCCACTCAGTATTCGAGCTCGGGGACACCGTGGCCCGTGAGGTCATGGTGCCCCGCACCGAGATCGTCTGGATCGAGCAGAACAAATCGGTGCACCAGGCAGTGGCGCTGTGCCTGCGTTCCGGGTTCTCCCGGCTTCCAGTGATCGCGGAGAGCGTCGATGACGTGGTCGGTGTCGTTCACCTGAAGGACCTCGTGGCAGCCGAGCATCGGGAGGACCCTGCTGGTGAGAACGTCGGTGCGGTGATGCGGCCCGCGACGTTCGTGCCGGACTCCAAGTTGCTCACGGGCCTGCTCAAGGAGATGCAGGTCTCGCGTAACCACATGGCTGTCGTGGTGGACGAGTACGGGGGCACTGCCGGCTTGCTGACTATCGAGGACATCCTCGAGGAAATCGTCGGCGAGATCACCGATGAGTCCGATACCGACGAGCGGCCGCCGATCGAGCATCTCGGGGACGGTACGGTACGGGTGATCAGCCGGCTGCCGGTGATCGACTTAGGTGAGTTGTTCGAGGTGGATTTCGCCGACTTCGACGTGGAGACCGTGGGTGGGTTGCTGGCGCAGCGTTTGGGCCGGGTGCCGCTGCCCGGCGCTGAGGCCGAGGTTGCCGGCCTGCGGTTGCGAGCCGAGGGCGGCAACGATCGTCGTGGCCGGCTGCGGATCACCACGGTGGTGGCGTCTCGGGTGCCCGCCCGGTCGGATCCCGCTGCGCGGCTGGATCCCGTCGCGGCTGACCCGCCGCAGGAAGCGAGCGATACTCGTGCCTGAGCTGGACCCGGAGGACGCCAAGATCGTGACACTGGCGCGCTCGGCGTGGGCCCGCACCGGCTCCTTGGAGGGCGCCGCGGTGCGCGACACCGACGGGCGTACCTACATCGGCGTCACCGTCTCGCTGCCGTCGCTGGCCCTGACGGCGCTGCAGTCCGCGGTGGCAGCGGCGGTGGCCAGTGGGGCGACCGGCTTGGAGGCCGCTGCGCTGGTATCAGACGGGGTGGATCCTGCCTCCCTGGCAGCGGTTCGTGAGCTGGGGCCAACGGCCCCGGTGTTGCTGGTCGACCAGCGCGGCAATGTCAGTGACGTGCTCCGCGTGGCGGGTTAGCGTGGGCGAACCGTTCCGGGCCGGCTTCGCCTGCCTGGTGGGCAGGCCCAACGTCGGCAAGTCGACGTTGACCAACGCGCTTGTGGGTCAGAAGGTGGCGATCACCTCCAGCCGGCCGCAGACCACCCGGCACACCATCCGAGGCATCGTGCACCAACCTCAGGGACAGCTTGTGCTGGTGGACACGCCCGGGCTACACCGCCCCCGGACCCTGCTCGGCCAGCGGCTCAACAGCCTGGTCCGCGCGACCTGGTCGGAGGTGGACGTGATCGGCCTGTGCGTGCCTGCCGACGCCGCGATCGGCACTGGTGATCGGTTCATCGCCGGCGAGCTGGCCGCGCTGGCCCGCCGCACCCCGGTGTTCGGCATCGTGACCAAGACCGACCTGGTGAGCCCGCAGCGGGTGGCCGAGCAGCTCGCCGGGCTGGCGGAGCTGGCGCGCGTGGCGGGCGTCGGCGAGTTCGCCGAGCTGGTGCCGGTGTCCGCGGTCGACGGCTTCCAGGTGGGGTTGCTCGCCGACCTGCTACTGGCCCGGATGCCGGAGTCACCTCCGCTGTACCCAGATGGTGAGCTCACCGACGAACCGGAGCAGACGCTGGTCGCCGAGCTGGTGCGGGAGGCGGCTTTAGAAGGAGTGCGTGACGAGTTGCCGCACTCGCTGGCCGTCGTGGTCGAGGAGATGAACCCGCGGGAAGGGCGGGATGACCTGCTCGACGTTTACGTGAACCTCTACGTCGAGCGGGACAGCCAGAAGGCGATCGTGATCGGGCGCGGTGGCCGCCGGCTCAAGGAGGTGGGCACCCGCGCGCGGGCACACATCGAAGCCCTGCTGGGCACCTCGGTCTACCTGGACCTGCATGTAAAGGTCGCCAAAGACTGGCAGCGCGACCCCAAGCAGCTGCGCCGGTTGGGGTTCTGAACCCGATCAACGACGGTTGATGCGACGATGGCTGCGTGAACCTCTACCGCGACACCGGGGTGGTGCTGCGGGCGCAGAAGTTGGGTGAGGCCGATCGCATCATCACGCTGCTGACCCGCCGGCACGGGCCGGTGCGGGCGGTGGCCAAGGGTGTACGGCGCACCTCGTCGAGGTTCGGCGCGCGGTTGGAGCCGTTCGGGCACGTCGACGTGCAGTTCTACCGCGGGCGGACGCTGGACGTCATCACCCAGGTCGAGACCGTCGACGGCTTCGGCTCCCGGCTGGTCGGCGACTACGGCCGCTACACCACCGGCTGCGCGGTGCTAGAAACCGCTGAGCGATTGGCCGGCGCTGAGGGTGATCCGGCGCTGCGGTTATACCTGCTGGTGGTAGGTGCGCTGCGGGCGCTGGCCGAGGGGCAGCGGCCCGCGCCGCTGGTGCTCGATGCGTTTCTGCTGCGCGCGATGGCCGCTGCCGGGTGGGCGCCCGCGTTGACCGAATGCGCCCGGTGCGGGCTGCCGGGCCCGCATCAGGCGTTCAGCGTCCCCGCCGGAGGTGCTGTCTGTCGCGGATGCCGCCCGCCCGGCGCAGCCACCCCGTCGCTGCATTCCATGGAACTGCTCGACGCCCTCATGCACGGCGACTGGCCCCAAGCGCAGAACGCCACCGCCGCCACCCGCCGCGAAGCCAGCGGCCTGATCGCCGCCCACCTCCAGTGGCACCTGGAACGCCAGCTTCGCTCCCTTCCCCTCGTCGAACGCCCCCGCGCTTAACGCATTCAGCGGAGGGCGGCAGGATGGCCCGGTGGTTCGAGCGCCTGATCCGCATCCATCGGGGGCTCGGCCACCCCGGATACCGGCGGGGCGGGTGCCGCGGCACGTGGCGTTGGTGATGGACGGCAACGGGCGGTGGGCCCAGCAGCGCGGGTTGCCTCGCACGGAGGGCCACCGCCGCGGTGAGGCGGTGTTGCTGGATGTCGTGTGCGGCTGCATCGAGCTGGGCGTGCAGTGGTTGTCGGCTTACGCGTTCTCCACCGAGAACTGGCGCCGCAGCCCTGATGAGGTCCGCTTCCTGATGGGCTTCAACCGCGACGTCATCCGGCGGCGCCGCGATCAGATGCACGAGATGGGTGTCCGGGTGCGCTGGGCCGGGCGCCGGCCGCGGTTGTGGCGCAGTGTCATCCGGGAGTTGGAGATCGCCGAAGAACTCACGGCGAACAACAATGTGATGACCCTGACCATGTGCGTGAACTACGGCGGTCGTGCCGAGATCGCCGACGCGGCGCGCGAGCTGGCCCGCCGGGCCGTCCGGGGGGAGATCGACCCGGAGCGGATCGACGAGCGGATGCTCGCCCGCTACCTGGACGAACCCGACATGCCCGACGTCGATCTGTTCCTGCGGCCCTCGGGGGAACAGCGGATCTCCAACTTTCTCATCTGGCAGGCTGCCTACGCCGAGCTGGTGTTCCAGGACATCCTGTTTCCCGACTTGGACCGCCGGGATCTGTGGCGGGCCTGCGAGGCCTATGCCAACCGCGACCGCAGGTTCGGCAGCGCCATCGACACCGTTGCAGTCAATGCCCACTCCGCCAGGAGGACAATTCGATGAGCCACAAGAAGGGCGCCGCGAGTCGCACCTCCGCGCGGGAGTTGCTCGACGCCGCCCGGACGGCGTTGGAGCGCTTCCAGGACGTCAGAGTGGACGACGACGGCTCCCTGACCTTCCAGCACTCCGAGGTGCCGTGTGCGGTGCAGGCGGTGGAACTCGTCGAGGGGCTGGTGATGCTCAGCTTGACCTGCGTGGTGGCCTGGGACGTGGCCGACGACGGTAAGCTGGCCGAGCGGGTCGCGACCCGAGCCGGGCAGGGGCTGTTCGGCACCCTGGGGCTGGTCCGCACCGAACGCGGGGCCGATCTGATGCTCCGGTACGCCTTCCCGGCCGCCGGCTTGGACAGCGTCCCGTTGGGCACACTCCTCATGCTCGTCGTGTCCACCGCCTCCCAAGTCCGCACCGAACTTCTCCCCGCCTGATCTGACCCCCTCCGCAGTCTGGATGCAGACTGCTGTTTTCGGGGCCCACAAAACCGCAGTCTGCATCCAGACTGCGCGGGGGGCGGGGTGGAGTCAGGAGGCGGCGCAGGCGGGGCAGCGGCCGGAGATCTCGACGGTGTGGTCGATTTCAGTGAAGTCGTGGGCTTGGGCGATCTGCTCGGCCCAGCGTTCGACGGTGGGACCCTCGACCTCGACGGTGCGGCCGCAGTACCGGCACACCAGATGGTGGTGATGATGCGACGAGCAGCGCCGGTATACGGCCTCCCCGTTGGCGGTGCGCAACACGTCGACCTCACCGGCCTCGGCGAGCGACTGCAGGGTCCGGTACACCGTGGTCAAGCCGATTCCCTCGCCGCGACCGCGCAGCTTCTCGTGGATCTCCTGAGCGGACCGGAAGCCCTCGGTGTCGTCGAGCAGCTTGGCCACCGCGGTGCGCTGCCGGGTAGCGCGCAGCCGGGGAACGCTCATTCCTCCTCCACGTGGGTCACGGCGTCGACCACGATGTGTGACAAGTGCTCGTCGACCAGCCGGTATACCACCTCACGACCGTGCCGTTCGCCGTCGACCACCCCGGCGGACTTGAGCACCCGCAGATGCTGGCTGATCAACGGCTGCGTGACG